>Ga0315900_10002325_pt1 | contig 29180 bp, 18 predicted proteins | sample LakEriMetagenome_FD_203521 | JGI IMG/M metagenome (GOLD analysis project Ga0315900, IMG submission 203521) | Freshwater fungal communities from buoy surface, Lake Erie, Ohio, United States - Buoy 12 MA114 | ecosystem: Environmental > Aquatic > Freshwater > Lake > Lake biofilm | place: USA: Lake...
GTATACGGGTGCAAAATCAGCCGAACTTGATCTGGGGCATCGACTAATGAGTCTCGAAGGCGGGGACTTGCTTTCTCAACAGCAGGTCGGGAAGTAGACTACCAGAGGGAGTGGCAAAGTCGGGCTATTGGCTCGATTACTCCGGATCAGGGAATCGAGGAGAAGATGGAAGAGCTACCGACTGTATCTTTTGTGATCCCGCACCGTGGGCGAGAAGAGATGCTGCGCCAGACTCTCGCCTCGATCGCTGGTCAGCGATATGATCTGGGGCTTCTGGATGTAGCTGTTGTTTCTCAGAATGAATCTCTGGCAGCGGAGACACTTGCGGCTGCCAAGGGAGTTTCTTTGCAGGTGATACACCGTCCTGTCGGAGAGAATATTGGCGCCCTGCGAAATTTTGGTGCCAGAGCGACGCGAGGGCAATTCCTAGCTTTTTTGGACGCCGATGTGGATGTTGCTCCCAACTGGATTGTGGCGATGCGGAGCGAGCTATGTGATGTTCCAGGTCGCGGCATGGTAGCCGCGATGCAGCGATCGGCTGATCGACCGCCTGCGGTGGAGGTAGTCCGTACATCCCTGTTGAATTCAGCGAAGGACACCGAGGTGCATTCGCTGGCGGGTGCAAATCTCTTTTTGAAGAGAGAGACCTTCGACAAAGTCGGGGGATTTCCTGAGCACCTGAGAACGTGCGAGGATTCCTACTTCGCCGATCAGGTGCGCCATCATGGCAAGCTTTTCTTCAGTTCCCGATCCAGCTTCCTGCATCTAGGAGAAGATCAGTCTTTTCTTCAGATGTTCAGGAAGGAGATTTGGCGTGGCCAATCGAATTTGCGATCGGTGATTGGACGCAAGCTGTCGACAGCAGAACTGCCAAGTCTTGTAGCTCCGATGTGGTACGGACTTTTTGCGATAGCCGCCATCATCGCAATTTCCTGGAGCATCGGATGGTGCCTATTGTTTTTTCTTTTGGCGATGGTACCGGTGGTCGCTTATTCTCTGAGGTTGCGGCGACGCGCGGGCTCTCACGTCCGATCGATCGATATTTTTCGATTTTACCTGATCTACATGACCGCGCGATTTTTCGGCATGATCAAGGGATTGAGTTTTGCGATCGTGGGAAAGCAATGACCTTCGGTTTCCGTTGGATTGCCCGAGACATCCAAGGTCAGCCAGTGAAGGAACCGGGTTGGTCCTCAATGTGGAATTTGGTCGGTATGACGGCGAAAGGCCGACCGAAAGAAACGCCATGGGACGTTTGCGAATCGCGCTAGAATCCCGTGAGAATTTTGGTGCTGTATGGACTGGCAGACCTGGTATGAATCACTGCACAAGCCATCATGGACACCTTCGCCCGGGACGATTGGCCTGATCTGGCAAATTTTGTATCCCGTACTTTTGGGAAGCATTGTTTATCTGTTCTGGAAGGCTTCTCAGGGCCGGATCTCCTGGTGGTTGGTTCTGCCGTTTCTGGTCAATCTGGTATTCAACCTAGCCTTCATCCCACTGATGTTTGGTCTACGGTCTTTGTGGTTGGCTGCCTTCGATATCGTGATGGTCTGGCTGACCATAGGATGGATGATCGCTGTGGTAGCCAGACCACTACCGGCCGTCGCGGTGGCTCAGATCCCCTATCTGATCTGGGTGACGATCGCCATGGTGCTGCAGTGGTCGATCGTATGGCGGAATCGTTGACATGCGTTGGCTAAAAAAAATTGGCACCATCGAGGGCTTGATCATGGCGAAATCACTGAATCGATGCGCGTGCCTTTGGCTGGTGATTATGGGGTGCTGGAGCACTAGACCTGGGCTGGCATGGTCGGCTGATCCTAAGGGCCCACCGCCTGTAAATATCATCCTGGTGATGGCGGACGATTTGGGGTACGGAGACCTGGGATGCTATGGGGCTCCCGTGATTCGCACCCCTGCGTTGGATCGTATGGCCAGTGAAGGAGTGAGGCTGACTCAATTCCTCTCAGCGGCAGAGGTATGTACCCCCAGCCGTGCGGCGTTGCTCACAGGGCGTTATCCGATTCGCTCGGGCATGTGCGGCGATCGTCGCGTTTTGTTTCCGAATTCACCAGGAGGACTTCCAGCGGCCGAGTTGACGATTGCAGAGTTGTTGAAGGCGCGAGGTTACGCGACGGCACAGATCGGCAAATGGCACTTGGGGATTCACTCCGGATCGACTCCCAATGACCAAGGATTCGATTACCGATGGGGCATTCCCTACTCCAATGACATGGATGGTCGTGAGGGGCTGCCACCAGGAGCCTCCGGTTTGGAGTCGCCTCCGCGGGATGGTTGGAACGTCCCGCTGCTGAAAAATGGAGAGGTGGTCGAGCGACCCGCGGATCAGACGACGCTGACTCGCAGGTATACCGATGAAGCGATTTCCTGGATGAAACAGCACTTCGATCAACCTTTTTTCATCTATCTTGCGCATACCTTTCCGCATGTTCCCTTATTCACTTCGGAAGCGTTTTCCGGAAGAAGTGAGGCGGGGATTTATGGAGATGTGGTGGAGGAGTTGGATCACGAGATGGGAAGGCTACTGGATGCCGTGCGTCGATCTCCTGTAGCTGACCGGACGGTGGTGATTTTCACCAGCGACAACGGCCCGTGGAAGGTGATGGGAAACACCGGCGGCAGCTCCGGGCCGCTTCGTGGCGCGAAGGGGAGCACCTGGGAGGGAGGGATGCGAGTTCCTTGCCTCGTTTGGTGGCCGGGAACGATTCCAGCCGGTGTTCGCAGCGACGTAGTCAGCATGATGGATTGGTTCCCGACGATCGCACAATGGACCGGTTCAACGTTTCCGGACGGTCTGGTGGTCGATGGGCGGTCAATTGCTAGGGAGCTACAAACCGGCGAGCCGATTTCAGAGCGTCCGTTTTTTTATTACCGTGGCGATCAGTTGTATGCCGTTCGCCGTGGCCCCTGGAAACTCCATCTGGTGACTCAGGATGGCTATGGAAAGGCGGGGCCTCAGCGACACGATCCCCCTTTGCTGTTCCATTTGGCGAAAGATTTGGGGGAGCAGCGCGACGTGGCCCAATCGCATCCTGAGATCGTATCCCAGATGAGGGAGGCGATTGCGGAGCATCAGAAGGGCGTCGTGCCGGGGATTCCGCAGCTGGGCCGTTAAACGCACTGGGCCATTTGTCGCAGTGGCCCATTTATCGCTGTGGGATGTGCTGGATGATTGCCCTCGGGGGAAGGAGCGAAGCGGTCGAGGCTGGTACACTGAAGGACCAACCGGCAGGAACCATGGGAACGGAAGATGGGGGCATTATGAGCTGGCAGCGAATGGGGAGATCGAAGCGACGTGATTTCTTTCATTGGGGCGTAGAGGGCTTGGGGGCCACGGCTTTGATGCAGTTGCTGCTAAGGGATGGAAAACTGCTGCAGGGATCGGAAGGGCGGCCGGTTGCCAAGGCGAAACGCGCCGTTCAGATCTGCCTCGTGGGTGGATTGAGTCACCTGGACTCCTTTGACTACAAGCCAGAGCTGGAGAAGTTTCATGGAAAGTCGCTGGAGACAGATACTCCGCCCGACATTTTTTTTGGTCAGGTTGGATTGATTCGAAAGCCAGATTGGCGGTTCGCTCCGCGCGGGAACAGCGGCCTTTGGCTGTCCGAACTTTTCCCCCATCTGGCAGCTCAGGCCGATCGCTTGACGATCCTTCGATCGATGGTCTCCGATTCGGCGAATCATACACCGGCACTTTTTCTTTCGAACAGCGGATTTGGATTCAACGGCTTTCCAAGCGTGGGTAGTTGGTTGTCGTTCGGTCTGGGTTCGGAAAGCGATTCCCTTCCGGCGTACGTCGTGTTGCCCGATGGGCGCGGTGGTCCCAATGGATCTGCCTCGAACTGGACCAGCGGATTTCTGCCGACGATTCATCAGGGAGTTGTTTTTCAGCAGGGAAAAAATCCGGTTCGCGATCTATTTCCCTCGGAGAAGATCTCGCGGGAGGAGGATCAGGCGGCGTTGGCTTTGCTAGGTGCATTAGAGAGCGGCGGGGAGGCGGATGGGATTGAGCCAGTGATTGCGGCCCGGCGACAAGGATATGAATTGGCGGCAAGAATGCAGTTGGCGGTGCCGGAGGTGAGCGAACTGGATTCGGAGAGCCAGGCGACGCGAGAGCTTTATGGAATCGACCAGCCTGAGACGGATGATGCGGGGCGCCGATGTTTGCTGGCCAGGAGGTTGCTGGAGCGAGGGGTGCGTTTCGTGCAGGTTTTCTCTGGAGGACCGATTGCAGGAACGCCGCGCAGCAGTTGGGATGCGCACGAAAATGTTCTCGAAAATCACGGGGCGGAAGCGGCGAGGATCGATAAGCCGGTTGCTGCCCTGCTGCAGGATCTGCATCAGCGAGGGATGCTGGAAGATACCTTGGTACTGTTTACCACCGAATTCGGCCGGACCCCTTTCACCCAAAGCGGTTCCGATCAGGTGGGGACGGGACGAGACCACAACCGTCCAGGTTTCAGCGTCTGGATGGCGGGTGCTGGGCTGAAGCCAGGAATTGCGTATGGGGCGACGGATGAAATTGGATGGAAGGCAGTGGAGAGCCCCGTGCCGTGGCATGATTTTCATGCCACGCTGCTCCACCTGTTTGGGATCGATCACACAAAACTGACCTTCTACCACAACGGCATCCAGCGTCGGCTGACCAACGTGCATGGAGAGGTCATTCACTCGATCCTTTCGTGATCTTTCTTGTAGAACATCGATCGCTGACCGGATGAAATCATGAGAAATCTACTGGTGTTCCTCTGCCTTGTTTTCCTCCGAGCGGACGATTGGACTTTGTCTGAGCGGCTGGTAGCCCAGGAGCCGGGTTTCGCGTCGCAGTTGGTATTTCCACTCGACCAAGAGCACAACCATGCACCGGGGATCGTGGCGTATCGAAATGGCGACTTGCTGGTCAGTTGGTATCGGGGATCGGGGGAGCGAAAGGCGGATGATGTGCGAGTTCTTGGGGCGGTCAAGAAACAGGGGGCTGAAAATTGGTCCGAGCCTTTTGTCATGGCGGATCGTCCAGGCTTTCCCGACTGCAATACCTGCATGATGCTAGATGGTCAGGAGCGGCTGTTTCTTTTTTGGCCGACCATCCTCGCCAACAGTTGGGAGTCCTGTTTGACGAATGTTGCGGTGGCTTCGGGAAGAGATGAACAGGGAGTTCCTGTTTGGGATCGCATCGACTGGATGTTGCTGAAGCCAGACGATTTTTCGGCGCAGGCAACCCAGGCGCTCCAGGAATGGATCAGCGAGTATGGCGATCGCCTGCCGGCGGGACTAAAGGAGGAAGTTGCAGGCGTTCAAGCGAAGCTTGGGGATAAATTGTCTCAGCGTCTAGGATGGCAGCCCCGGTGCAAGCCAATCGTTCTCTCCAGCGGTCGCTGGCTGTTGCCACTTTACACCGACACCTTTTCGATTTCCCTGATGGCAATCAGCGACGACCAGGGGACGAGTTGGAATGCCAGTGGGCCTTTGCTGGGTTTTGGCAACATCCAGCCCGCGTTGTTCCAAAAGAAGAATGGAACGGTGGTGGCCTACATGCGGGAGAATGGAGTGACCGGGAGGGTTCGAGTTTGCCATTCTCTGGATGAGGGGATGACTTGGGGGCCGGTCACCAGCAGCGAGATACCCAATCCTGGATCGGGATTGGATGGTGTGCAGCTAGCCAGCGGCAGGTGGCTGATGATCTGCAATGACACAACGGAGGGGCGGAGCCAACTGGCGTTGATGGTCTCTGATGATGAGGGCGACAGTTGGAAGCTGGGGAAGTATCTGGAGAAGGCGACGAGTGGTTCGTATCACTATCCAGCCATCATCCAGGACCAACAGGGGACAATTCACGCTGTCTATAGTTACTTCGTCGATGGGGGCAAGTCGATGAAGTATTGCCGGTTCAGCGAAGCATGGCTGGGGACCCCATGAACCTCGGTGGAGCGATTGTTCTGCCGCTTATTCGTCGCCATCCATCCTCAGATCATCGCGTTGGTCGTCCCGGGATCGCGACTGCAGAAACAATCGTATTGGGATTTCACCAAAAGGCAGGTGGTCGCGAAGAAAGCCGAGAAGATAGCGTTGGTAGGGAGCCGAGAAGGCTTGGGGCCAGTTGCACATCAGCGCGATGGTTGGGGGCTGGGTGGAGACCTGGGTGGCGTAGAAGATCTTAGGGCGTTTGAGCTGATAGAGTGGCGGAGGTTGGCCTTGGATCGCGTGTTGAACAAGGCGGTTGAGTTGTCCCGTGGTGACTCGTTGCTGCGACTGCTTGAAGAGCATCTGGGAATGGTTGATCAGCGTCTTGACGTTCTTGCCGGTCTGGCCAGTAATGAAGGCGATCGGGCAATAGGCCAGCAGCGGGAATTCCTTTCGTAGGTAATCGACCCAGTCTTCAGTTGGCACTTTCCCAGCCAGCAAGTCCCACTTGTTGACCACCAGAATGCACGGCTTGTACTGTTCGACGATGTAGTGAGCCAACTGGAGGTCGACGCGACTGACCGGTTCCATGCAGTCGAATAGAAGGAGAGTGACATCCGAACGGCGGATGCTGCGTTGGGCGCGATGCATGCCGTACCAGTCGATGTCCGTTTTGACGCTGCGGTTGCGACGTAGTCCGGGGGTATCGATGGCGATGAATTTTTGACCGTCGAGTTCAAAATGAACGTCGACGCTGTCGCGCGTCGTGCCCGGGACTTCGCTGACGATCATCCTTTCGGACTGTGCCAGAGCATTGACGAACGTGCTCTTGCCCACATTGCGCCGGCCGACGATGGCGATCTTCATCACCGCCGGCTCTAGTTCTCTGTCATCGGGTTCCAGATCGGGAAGATGTTCGTGGATCCAGTCGAGCAGATCTTCTCGATTTCGGTTCTGTTGGGTGCTGACCGGAAGAAGATCAGGAAAGCCAAGGCGTCGGAATTCTTCGGCTTGAGGATCCAGTCCTAAGTGGTCGGCCTTATTGGCCACGAGGAGGACCGGTTTGTTTTGCTTTCGTAGCCGCGACACGACTTCTTCATCGAGCGATGCGAGGCCGGAGCGGACATCCATGACCAGAAGCAGCAAATGCGCTTCCTGGATGGCGGCTTCGATCTGTGCCTCCACCTGATCGGTCAGATTGTCCGTGTCTTCAAAACCCATGCCCCCCGTATCAATCAGCTCGAAGTGGCTTCCTCGATGTTCGATCAGCGTCATCAGACGGTCGCGCGTAACCCCAGCGCGATCATCGACGATCGCCAAGCGGCGGCCTGCCAGCCAATTGAAAATACTGCTTTTGCCGACATTAGGACGGCCGACGATGGCGACGCGCGGGAGGCTCATAAACTTCGTTTTCCGTCCAGTTCCATCGTGCAGGGGCAATTCGGCGTGTGATAGCCGCATTCTCGATTTGTTACAATCGTATCCTGGAAGAGCTTTTTGGGGGAGACGTTGCTTCGCATCGTTGGGGATCGACCAGGATTCGCAAGGGGCGGTACGGGGCAGCAAGGAGCGACCAGATGGGGACGGACGATCTCAGGGAAGCGATGCGGCAATGGGGAGGCCACTGGCGGCGGTCCGGGCTGCGCTGGCTGCCCAAGCTGGATCCGCCACCGATCCCGAACGCCTCCTGGTTGGAAAGAAACGATCGACCGGTCGAGAGCCCGGAGGGAGAGGAGCGGACGGCGGGGGGGCATCGCCAGATCGTGGCGATCGAGCAAGGGCCAGCACCTCAGGTTGAAAACCGATCCAGTGCGGGGGCGACCGAAATTCGGAGGGAGTTGCAGGGGGCCTGGGGTGCTTTGCCTGTCTTGTCAGCCGAGGAGGCACGGGGCGAGTGGGGGAAACTGGAGTCGGAGGTGGCAGCGTGCCAGCGCTGTCCGGCCCTTGTCAAGACTCGCCAGCGAACCGTCTTCGGAGAGGGGAATCGGTCGCCTCGCGTGGTTCTCTTCGGGGAAGCTCCCGGTGCCGACGAGGATCGCTCGGGGAGGCCTTTCGTCGGAGCGGCTGGCCAGCTGCTGGATAAGATCATCTTGGCGAGCAAGCTTCAGAGGGAAGACCTGTTCATCATGAACACACTCAAATGCAGGCCTCCGGGAAACCGGACACCCGAGGAGGGGGAGATCGCCAGTTGCCGGGGATACTTTGAGCGGCAGTTGGAGTTATTACGACCTGAGTTTGTCGTCTGTCTGGGGGCGGTAGCTGCTAAGTCACTATTGCAGACGCAAGCGTCGATCGGACAGTTGCGAGGCAAATTCCATTCGTATCGCGGGGCCCAGGTGATCGTGACGTATCACCCAGCCTACTTGTTGCGTAATCCTGAGATGAAGAAACATACTTGGGCAGACATGCAGATGTTGATGCGAGCCCTAGGGATCCCAGTCGCTTGATGGTGACCGGGATGAAGATCATTCAAACAATCCAATCGTCGCACGGGCAAACGATCCGGGCGCGACCAATATGCCTTAGGAGGTGATAGATGAGACGAGCTTCTTGCGTAGGTTATCTGCTGCCCCTGGTGCTGGCGATGTTTGGGAACGCAAACCGCGTCGTGGCTGAGGATTGGCCACAGTGGATGGGAAAGCAGAGGGACAATATCTGGCGCGAAGAGCGAGTGCTGGAGAAGTTTCCGGAGGGAGGTCCTAAGATCTGCTTTCAAACAGCGATTGGTGGCGGCTATGCCGGTCCTGCGGTAGCGGGTTCGTGGCTGGTGGTGACCGATTTTGTCGCGGAAGACAACGTCAAAGTGGATAACTTCAATCGCGCCAGCTTTCCGGGGACCGAGCGGGTCCATGGGCTTGATGTCGCCACGGGGAAGGTGGTGTGGACGCACAGCGATCGAGTCGACTACACGATTTCTTATCCGGCAGGACCGCGCTGCACACCGCTGATTGAGGAGGATCGTGTGTACACGCTGGGAGCGGAAGGGTTGCTGTTGTGCCTGAATTTAGCCGATGGCACCGAGCGATGGCGGAAAAACCTACCCGAGGTCTATAACACCAAGACGCCTCTTTGGGGCTATGCCGCTCATCCACTGATCGACGGCCCCCGGCTGATCTGTGTGGTGGGAGGCGATGGCACACAGACGGTGGCTCTGGACAAGATGACAGGTCAGGAGATTTGGCGCCAGGGGACGGCGAACGAGCCAGGATATTCGCCGCCGACCCTGATCGAGCATGGAGGGGTGAGGCAGTTGATTCTGGCCAATCCGCAGGCGGTTCATTCGGTCGACCCGGAGACGGGGGCGGTGTACTGGACCCAGGACTACGAGGCGACCAATGGATCGATCATCATGTCACCGGTGCAGGTGGGCGATTATCTTTTTGTCGGTGGGTATTCCAACCACAATCTCTTGCTGCAACTGAATCAGAGCAAGCCTGAAGCGACCTTGGTCAGTCGCGATGTGGCGAAGAAGTTTCTTTCGCCGGTCAACGTCCAGCCCTTCGTGCAGGGGAATGTGGTGATTGGGATGGATCAGGGGGGAGACCTGATGGCGTTTGAAGTTCCTTCCGGAAGAAGGCTCTGGCAAACCCCTGAGTTGCTTGGGAAGCGATCGGAGGGATCGGAAACGGCATTCTTGGTGCGTCATCGAGATCGATGTTTTATCTTCACCGAGCAGGGGGAGATCGTTATCGCAAAGGTTTCTTCGGAGGGATTGGAGATTCTGGATCGAGCCAAGGTGTTGGAGCCGACAAACAATGCCTTTGGTCGGCAGGTGGTTTGGTGCGCACCGGCTTTTGCCAATCGCAAAATGTATGTGCGCAACGATCAGCAACTGATCTGCCTCGATTTGAGTGCCCCTTGATCTTCCCCGTTTTCTGTCGTTTTGCCATGAAGGATTCCCGTTCATGTCTTTGAACGCACTAGTTTGTCAGTCATCCGGTCGCGACCGACATGTGGCGACGCGCCGGCAATATATCGCGCTGGCAGCTGCCGCTCCGATACTTGCCTCCATTTCCCCCAACCTGGCAACAGCCATTGCCGCTGATCCCAAACAAGAGGAGACTTTTGACGTGCGATACTGCCTGAACACTAGCACCATCCAAGGCGAGAAGATCGATATTACGGAGCAGATTCAGATTGCGGCCGAGGCGGGGTATGAAGGGATAGAGATCTGGTTGAGAGACGTCGATCGTTATCTCCAGTCGGGTGGCAAAGCAGCGGACCTCCGAAAGCGGCTTGCCGATGGCGGGCTGAAGCTGGAAAGCGCGATCGCCTTTGCACCTTGGATTGTCGATGATGTTGCCACGCGCACCAAAGGACTTGAACAGGCGGCGCGGGAGATGGACTTGGTGCAACAGCTTGGGGGAAATCGGATCGCCGCGCCGCCGGCTGGTGCGACTCAAGGTGGTAAATTGAATCTGGACGCAGCGGCAGAGCGTTATGCAGCGCTGCTGGATTTGGGGCGCGAGCAGCATTGCTTGCCGATGTTGGAGGTATGGGGCTTTTCCGAAAACCTCTCCCGTCTTTGCGAAGTACTTTACATCTGCGCGGCGTCAGGACATCCCGACGCTTGCATCCTGCCTGATGTCTACCATCTGTATAAAGGTGGATCGAATTTTGCCGAGTTGGGATTGTTGAGTGGATCACGGGTGCATGTATTCCATATGAATGACTATCCAAATTCTCCGGCTCGCCCTCAGATTCAGGATGCTGACCGCGTCTATCCGACCGATGGTGTGGCGCCGCTGAAGGAGATTCTCGGTACGATGCGCGCCAACGGGTTCCGTGGGGCGTTATCGCTGGAACTGTTCAATCGCACCTATTGGGCCCAGGATCCTCGCCTTGTCGCCAAGACTGGGATTGAGAAGATGAAGCAAGCGGTCGCTCTGCTGGACTAAAGGATCGAGAGCTAGCATTGGGATTGTTGTGGGTGCTAGGCTGCTGATTTCTTTCGTATTGCTTGTTGATACTTGTTTGTCTATGGTCCCGAGCTTGAAAGAGGTCCGCTTCGAAATCTGCTCGGGACTCCCCCTGTGACCGCTTGTTCCGATCCGGAAACATTGGCTCAGCGTACCATCAGCCGAAGAGGCTGGTTGGCGGGGGTGATGTCGTGGAGTTGCGCTGCGGTAGGTTGTGGGACTTGGTCAGCGCGCACCCATCATGTGCAGGCTCCTGTCAAAGGTTTGCCCTCTCCCAAGATGGCCCCAGATGCCGTTTCACTGGACGTTGTTTTTCTGCGTCTGGATGCGTCGGCGGAAGAACGATTGCAGGGGATTTGGCAGGAGGTGAACGAACAGTCGATTGAGATAGGGTCGCGAAGGAGGCTAGATGCCAATGGCGTCCGCGCTGCGGTGATTCATGGGGAGTTGCCTGCGGATATCGCGCGTTGGGCGGACGAGGCGGCGGCGCGAGTTCGGGATGATCTGATGGAGCAGACGGGGATGGCTGCCGATGTTCCATCCTTTGTGCAGAAGTTGCAGTGCCGAGCGGGGCGAGCCAAGGAGTTAACGGTGCGTCCGACTCGCACGGAACCGATCTCCATTCTGCGAACGATCGATGGTCGGGTGGTTGGCAAGACGTATACCGATGCGGCACTCTGTTTTCAGATACGTACCTATCCTAAGGGGGACGGATCCTGTCGACTTCGGCTGACACCCGAGGTGCAATACGGACCATTTCAGTCAACCTTCATCGTGCGGGATGCAGCGCTACGACGCGATTATCAACGAGGTCGGGATTCTTGGGAGGATCTGGCCATCGAGGCATCATTAGTGCAGCGGCAGGTCTTGATGATCACGGGGACTCCTGCACGGATGGGGGTAGGTGATCCCTTCTTCTGGACCGAGACGGCAGCCAAGACGAGGGAGCGGGTTCTGCTGCTGATACGGCTCGCGCACACGCAATTGGATGAACGATTTGCGCCCGAGCTGACGGAAGCCGCCAGCAGGGCCGCAGAAAATCCGCTCTAGGTTCACTGCTGCAAGGGATGTGAGCCGGCCATTAGATCAAAATGCTGGGGCGGAAGCTTCCCTTGGGTGTTCCCTAATCTCTTCGGACCACGATGGCTTCTGGGACCTGGGATTGTAGTAAAGCATTGAAATTCCGATAATTTTCAGCAATCTGTTGCTCAGGCAGGCGGCTTCGAGTGTGGTTGTGAGCCTGAGATGGGAATCCTTGGATTCGAAATATTTACTGTTGGCCTGGGAGGCTTCCAAAGATGGCACTGGTGCCGCTGAGAACTGTATTGGATCATGCAGCCGAACATGGATATGGAGTCGCTGCCTTCAACGTCAACAACATGGAGCAGATCCAGGCGATCATGGAAGCGGCGAAAGAAACCGATTCCCCAGTGATCATCCAGGCTTCGCGAGGTGCTAGGTCGTATTCGCAGGATGCTTATCTGCGTCATTTGATGCTGGCCGCTGCCGAATTGTATCCTGAGATTCCGACAGTCATGCACCAGGACCACGGAAACTCCGTTGGCACCTGCAAGAGCGCGATCGACAACGGATTCACTTCCGTGATGATGGATGGATCCTTGATGGAGGATGGGAAGACTCCCGCCAACTACGACTACAACGTCAAGATCACGCGCGAGGTGGTGGAGCTAGCACATCGCCGAGGTGTTTCTGTCGAAGGCGAACTGGGATGCCTGGGTTCTCTGGAGTCAGGTGAGGGGGAGGCCGAGGATGGGCATGGAGCCGAGGGGAAGCTAAGCCATGATCAGTTGCTGACCGACCCGGACGAAGCGGCGAGGTTTGTTGCTGCAACGGGTGTTGATGCACTGGCGGTGGCGATCGGAACCAGTCATGGTGCTTACAAATTCACACGCAAGCCGGATGGCGAAGTGCTGGCGATGGAACGCATCGAAGCGATCCATCGAAAGATCCCCAACACCCACTTGGTGATGCACGGTAGCAGTTCGGTGCCGCAAGAGCTTCAGGACATCATCAATCAGTATGGTGGCAAGATCAAACAGACCTGGGGTGTCCCTGTCGAGGAGATCCAGCGCGGGATCAAGAGTGGCGTTCGCAAGATCAACGTCGACACCGATTGCCGCCTGGCAATCACAGGGGCGATTCGTAAGGTGATGTTCGAAAGCCCGGACAAATTCGACCCGCGTGATTTCCTAAAGCCGGCGCGGGAAGCGATGAAGAAAGTCTGCGTCGAGCGGATGGTGCAGTTTGGCCAGGCTGGCAATGGCTCCAAGCTCCAGAAGAAACTCAGCTGACGCCTCTCGGTGTCTCGGATGTGCTCATCGAAATGGCCGGATCCCGTTGCCTAGACGAAGGAACGGGGCCGGCTTTTTTCTTGGAATGTTCCAAGGCTGGAAGCTGTCGATCGAAACGATTTCCTGAAGAATGCTCCCAGCAGGGCCCGGAAACTGGCTTCATCGGGCGATTGTGGGGGGGCGGTTGCACTAGAGAAGGATGGAAGGTGCGGACAGATTTTTTCGGGGACGGGGGTCAAAGGTCGAACAAGGACTAGTCATCGTGTTATCAGAGATTCAGTCCGCATCGGTCATGGATTTTCCTTTTCTGCTGGTCTGTCAGGGATGGGGTAGCGGGTTACAATTTTGGAACGTTGAAGTTAGATGAAACACCCTGTGGGGCACCCCTAAGGATCGGCGGACAGGCACGCCACCGATTTGGATGATGCCGTCGGGCTTAAGGAAGTGAAGGAGTCAGCTGGATGGCGGAGTCATTGCCGGCGGGTTCGGTGGTGGAAGCGGATGGGATCGAAGTTCCCCTGAGAACACCGTGGTTGGCTGCCATTCTGGGGTGGTTGATCCCGGGAACCGGCCACCTCTACCAAGGTCGTAAGTTCAAGGGATATCTTTTTCTCGTGACTGTCCTGGGGCTCTACCTTCTAGGTATGGTCATTGGGAACGGTCGGGTCGTCTATGCATCCTGGAAGCCTGAGGATCGGCGATGGCACTACGTTTGCCAGTTGGGTGTCGGCCTCCCATCTCTTCCTGCCGCGATCCAGGCGTGGCGTTCTCGGCCAGGTCGTCCGCCTTTGTGGAACGGTTGGATGTCCAGGCCCTCCGACATGCAGATGCTGGATCGATGGCACAAAGAGTCTTCTGCAGGCTTCGATATGGGAACTCTATTCACCATGGTGGCGGGGCTTTTGAATTATTTGGCAGTCTTTGATGCGTTTGGAGGTCCATTGGGACCAAGTGGCAAACGCGACGAGTCTTCCGAGGGGAAGTCCTAGTGAATCGTCGGGCCGGGCGGTGAGGGGCGCTTTCGATTGCCAGTACCAAATGCTTTCCTCTCATTCGTGGGATCGGCCAGTGACCTGGGTACCGATGGCTGCCGAACCGGTTAGCGATTCAAATCATACTGGGCGAACCACTCTCGGGACGAAAACGTTTTCTTGTCGTGCTGGAAAGATCGAGCGGGTGTTCTGGCCGATATTGGGTCCTCTGGATATCGAAGAGTTGAAGGCGAAATCATGCAATTGATCGAAACCATGCGAGCGCGGATGGGAACAGCGTTGAGGGGTTGGGTGGAACAACCGGAGAAGCATGCACGCCTGATGGCGGCCGCGAAGAATCCAGAGCATGGAGATTACCAGGGCAATATGGTGATGGGGCTTGCCAAGACCCTAGGGCAGGCACCCGAAGAAGTGGCTTCGCGGATCCGCGATCACCTTGCGAAAGATCCGATGTTTTCGTCTGTCGAAGTGGCTGGGAAAGGTTTCATCAATATTCGATTGGCCGACCAATGGATTGCCGAGCAGGTCCAAAGTATGACCCGTTCCGATCGTCTTGGCGTCCAACCAACCAAAGAGCCGAAGTGCATTGTGCTCGATTATTCCTCGCCGAATGTCGCCAAGCCGATGCATGTGGGGCATGTTCGATCGACCGTCATCGGCGACTCCATCGCCAGGACGCTGCGCTACCTAGGGCACCGCGTCGTCACCGACAATCACCTTGGAGACTGGGGTACGCAGTTTGGGATGATCATTTATGGATACAAGCATTTCCGGGACGACAAAGCATACGAACAGTCCCCGGTGGCCGAGTTGAGCCGACTGTATCGGTTGGTGCACGAAGCCATTGAGTATGAGGATCTGAAGGAAAGTCTTCCAGTAAAGAAGAAACAGCTAGCGGAGGCACAGGCGAGATACCAGGCGATGTGGGATGGCAAGTCGCCAGATCCAGCCGATAAGAAGCTGTTTCAGGCGTATCAGCAGCAGGCTCGTGATATCGATAAGTTTGCCGAACAACTGGAGCCATCTGTCGAGAAATTTCAGAGATTGCAATCCGACAAAGCGTTTTGTCAATTGGTTGCCTCGCATCCCGGAATGAACTCCAGGGTGCTGGCGGAAACCGCCAAACTGCATGAAGGCGATCCGGAGAACCGAAAGCTTTGGGACCAATTCCTCCCTCCGTGCCTTGAGGAAATCCACAAGGTGTATCGACGGCTTGGAGTTCAGTTCGATATGGAATTGGGGGAAAGCTACTATCATCCGCATCTTGAGGAAGTAGTAGAAAAGTTGCTGGAAGATGGAAAGGCCACGGTTAGTGACGGAGCCGTTTGTGTTTTTCTAAAAGATTTCGCGGCTCCCATGATCATCCGAAAGCAGGATGGTGCATTTCTCTACGCCACAACCGACCTGGCGACGGCAGATTATCGCTTAAAACAGTTCCAGCCGGACGAAGTGCTGTATGTCGTCGATCATCGGCAACGAGATCATTTCAAAATGCTGTTTCAAGTGATTCGCGATATCTATGGCGACCAATGCCAATGGCGGCATTTGTCTTTCGGGACGGTGCAAGGTCCGGATGGCAAGCCAATCAAAACGCGGTCAGGATCCGTGATTGGTTTGGAATGGCTATTGGATGAAGCGGTGGGGCAGGCGCGAAAGATTCTGGAGGATCCTGAACGTCTAGAAAAAATGGAGGCGCCGCTCAATCGTCAGGAGATGGACCACATTGCTCAGGTAGTTGGGTTGGGTGCGGTGAAGTATGCGGATTTGATGCATAATCGTGAAAGCGATTACAAATTCGACATCGAGAAGATGATCCAGTTTGAAGGCAATACCGCAACCGCTTTGCAGTACAGCTACGCACGAATTCAAAGCATTCTCGAAAAATCGGGGATAACGCCAAGGAGTTCCATACGGGATTTCTCGATCGTGCTAGGGGCCCCGATCGAGCGGGAATTGGGGCTGCATCTCCTTCGATTTCATGATGTCTTAGAGTTGTCGATGGAAGAATATTTTCCGAACCTTATCGCCAGCTATCTGTTTGACCTCTCGAAGCTGTTCGCATCCTTTTATGATCGCTGCTCGGTTTTGAAGGAAGAGAATCAGGAGCTTCGCAAGTCGCGACTGCATTTGGTGGAATGTGTTGGAATGGTACTGAAGCAAGGGCTTGCACTATTGGGCATTGATGTAGTGCAGCAAATGTAGATTTACCTACAGAAATAGCCCATCGATGCGTCGGAGTGTTGACAGAATGTCAAATCAAGGGGAGACTTAAACCTGGGTTGAAAATAACGTTGCGCGACATCGTTGGATTGTTTTCAGGACGCCAACTGTTGATGTTGTGTGGCTGTAGCATGTTCATTTCTCAGAAGGAGTAATCCATTGGCCAGGACTGCAAAGGGTTCGGAGTCGGTGAATAAGTCGCAGATCATTCGTGAAGCGAAAGCTGCGAATCCGAAAATGAAGACAGGAGCGCTTGCTGCATTGCTGGCCGAACAGCATGGCTTGACCGTGACTCCTCAGTTTGTCAGCACTGTGTTGTCGCAGGCAAAACGAAAGAAGGGGATCAGCCGTGGTGCTCGGGCGAAGGCCGACAAGAGCGTGAAGGCTGTCCGGGTTAGCAGCAAGAGCCCTTCGGTGACGATGGATCAATTGAAAATCGCCAAGAAGCTGGTGACGCAGTTGGGTGGTATCGAAAAGGCGAAGGCTGCAGTGCAGATGCTCGCAGAGATCCTCGAGTAATCGCTCGGCAGTTGTTGGAATCCTAACGAAAACGGCCACTCCAAACAGTGGCCGTTTTTTTTCTGTAGCTCATTACCTAGCAAGGAATCGATTCGCCCAGATTGCGTCGGTTCCGTGTAGTGAAGGAACCTTTGGCGCGGCTGGGCAGATGCTAGGGGGCCAGGCTGATGTCAAAGATCGACACCCAATTCCTTTAGGCGTTTTTTCGCCTGTTCTTCGGTCGTCTGCTTCAATGACTCAATCGCTACGGGCATGCCTTCTTGTCGGGTTGATTCGTGAGCGGCTTCCATGAAGTAGAACATCGCGACAGTTTCGGTTGGGGCAACCGGAGCGGGACCACCGATAAAGAAGTCGCCGATGGCCTGCACCAGTGGTCCATAGCCCTCATACTTCGCGCTGGAATCGATGGCATCCGTCCCAAAAGTCATAAGACCATAATCAGATTTTCCGTCACGAATGCCGCGGAAGGTTCCAAGTTTGCCCCCTTTCCATTGTCCGGTCACGGTATCGGCTCCATTGGATTTGGTGCGGGAAACCATTTCGATTTCTTCGCCCATCGCCGTAAACAGCGTCTCCACTCCATGGATTCCGTACCAGAAAAGGTCGGGATGGGTAGGATCGGTTGGAGCGGGTCCCCAGGAAATTGCGCCCACCAGTTTTCCTTCTTCACGAAGTGTTTTGGATTTCAAGATGGAGGGGCTGAACCGGAGGGATGAGCTGCTGAACCATCGGGAATGAAAATGTTTGGCGGCCATATCGATCGCTACGGCATCGGCAAGCGAACCAGCTAGCGGTTTGTCGATGAATACCGGCTTACCGCTTCGAAACACGGGAATCGCCTGCTGGAGATGGGGGCGGCCATCGACACTCTCCAGAAGCACGGCATCCACCTGTGTCAGCAGTTGGTCGATCGATTCGACGATGGTGACTCCCATTTCCTTCATTTGCTTGGTGTACTCTCCGACGCGATCTCGACTGCTTGCTAGATCCTGGCTGCCTCCAGGGAAAGCTGCCACAACGTCCATTTTGGCGAGTGCACCCGTTGCGGCTGGGTCGTTCATCAATTTAGTGAACGCGATGGCATGGGATGTATCCAATCCGATCATCCCGACTCGCATGATTGGCATCGCGGATTCCTCCTGATTGGCAGGGATAGGTTCCTTGGCGATTGCTGGAGATGCCGTGGTAAAAATCAAGGCAGCGAGCCAGCTGAAACAATGGTTGACGAGCTTCTGCGTGTTGAAGAATGGATGGAGGCGGGCGGGGAGGGGCATTGGGGAAACCTTTTGATTTGCAGGAAGATCAAGCACAGAGGAACGCAGTAGCTGACTTGGGCAAGCCAGTTATTTTGGCTGTGGCCAGTTTAAATGCCGGTGGAGAAAATCAAATGTCTTTTTGCCGTTGATGGTGTGGGGACCGACAAACCATTCGATTTCTGTTTGGTCGGCAAGTTTCAATTTTGCCTCATAAAGATGCTGCACTTTCGCGTACTCCAGTGCCACGCGTTCATCGGGTGCAACGCCATCGAAGTGACCTCGTTCGACCATGAAGGGCCGGGGTGCGATGAGCGTAGCCATCTCGGCATAGTTAAAGGTGCGGCCGAGATCGAATTCAAAAATCTCGTACTCCATCGTCCACACGTAGCTGTATGGGCTGCTGGAACTGGCGTTTTTCCAGACCCAATCGTTGAAGTCGGCTGAGCAGATGGAGAGGCAGTAGTCGGGAACAAGCGGTGGAATCCGCATGGCGCTTTTTCCCCCGTAGGAAAGTCCGTAGAAGGCGATCCGCTTCGGATCGACCGAGGGCAGCGTCTTTAGCCAGTCGACGATTTGCTGGTGCTGCGGCACGATCGTTGAGAAAAGGGTTTTTCCAAGCGGATTGCTCTTTCGCTGCAGGGTGCGAAAGCGATCGTGGAAAAGATACAAATTCTGCGGTGCGAAGACGATGAAACCTCGCTGGGCCAAACTTGCTGCGACGTCGTGATAGGCTTCGTGGTCTCCCTCGATGACATCGATGGGACGTCCTTCCAAGCCATGCTGAAAGACTACCACCGGTCGTCGCTCGCCGGGCTGGATCCCCTTGGGTAGCAGCAGCGAACCGTAGGCAAACACGTCGGGATAGACCGGCAGTCGGATTTCGTAGCCGGTCCATGTATCCTTGTCGAACTGAAGGCGGCTTTCAGGGGCCAAAGGCAGGGCTTTCTGTTCCCACTGGCCGATGATCGACTCTCGGAAATCGCTTCGAAATCGCACGATGCTTTTCTCAAAACCTTCGATGCTGGATGTATCGAGCGACGACCAGTAGCGGGCACGCTCTTCGTGGACCAAGTCGAGTCGCTGTTGCTGGAAGCGATCCCATTTCTCAAGTGAGTTTAGACGCTGCTGCGTTTTGGATGGTCCTGGAATTTTTTCCTGGACCACCGGTGCGATCGGCTGACTCTGTTCGATTTTCCAATCCGAAAGAATCATCTGAATGGCTGGCCATCGTACCTGGCTGTTTGGCATTCCCTCACTGTAGATTTTCAGCGAGTTTTCCAGTTGCCACGGTGCTAGCAGCCCCGTCGCAACGCTCCATTCCTCCTTCGACTGATCGGCGGATGGCCCACTTAGTTTACCTGGCGCACCTCCCTCGCCAGGGATGTCCACCTGGGGACCCGCTTGCGCGTCGATCACCGCAATCCGAGGGGCGATCATCGCAGCCAGTTGCGCATCGCCAAACGATTCCAGCAGGCCATGAACATTTCGATGGATCGGTTCTTCCCAGATCGTCCTCCGATCCTTGAAGTGGCCGCTGATGCAGGCGGAATCAAAGGCATCGGAAACGGCTGCTGCATGGAGTGCGATCCAGCCACCTTCGCCCCAGCCGGCGATCATGGTGGGGCAGTTGGGATAGGTCTTTCGGAGCGCCTGAATGCCGCTGAGCGACTCCTGGACGTGGTAGCCCAGCGGATGTCGTCCGAGTTCAAAGGCGCTGCGGTAGATAAACTCCTGGTCAGTCATTTTGGCGCGGCCGCGTCTGGCTTCGCGATCTCGTTGCAGCACCGAAGGGATCAGGACGGCACCCCCCGATTGGATGCATTGCCGAGCTGTCGAGGGCTGATCGGGGAGGTCCGCAACGAGCTCCTGCGGGGACTGGGAGGCATCGGGGACAAGTACCACGAGAAACGCGGGTGTGGTGGCTGGCAACCACAGGAGGCCTTCGGCATCGACACCTGGATAGATTGGCCAGCGGACCCAGTGCAATCGATCACCATGGGGCGACGCCTTATTCTCGGAATCCTGTAACGGAGATTGTAGGACTAATGTGGGATCCTTTATGGGCTGATCCGCAAGACCGATACGATACCGAAGGTTTTCGCGCAACGGCTCCATCGACCTATTGAAGGCGGCCACGTCCGATCTTCCTGCCTCTGGTCGAGGCCAGCTTTGCTTCCTTTTCTCTTGGCTAGCTTCTAGCTCTCGCAGAAGGAATCGATCGACCCCAGCCACCAGTTCGCTGGCGATATCCCCCTGCATCCTCAGTGGCTCTGTCAGAGGCAGAACGGCAGGGGGGGCTTGGGCTGGAGCGACACGGGGTGGAAGAAATATCTGAGCAGCTTGGAGTAGCAGCAGAGCAAGTAGTGAAGCGGTGACGCGTGAAAGCCTTACCGGAGTCGAAAGCATGATAGTCTTCCTGGTGATTTTCGTGAGAAACGTGATCTAGTCGGAAAAGGGTGGGCCTGCATGGCCATCCCGGTCCAATCCGACTTCGGTCACGTACCATCGTGCAGGGGTTGCGAGCTGCGGAGGTAGGCGAGTAGGTCTCGTACTTGGTCTGAGGAAAGCGCGTCGAGGAGCCCCTCGGGCATCAGCGACTGTGTCTGAGGGGTGAGCGACTGGAGTTGGGAGCGTCGCAGGCCATGCGCCTGTCCGTCGACACCTTTGAGGACCAGTTCATCTCCAAGGTCGCTTTCGATGAATCCAACCAGCAGCACATCTTCCTCAGTCAATGCTGCGAAAGACTGGTATCCCTCTCGCACTTCCAGATTGGGTGCCACGATATGAAGGAGAAGGGAAGCGAGTTGGTCGCGTTGGTAGCTAGTCAGGTCGGGTCCTATCTGTCCTCCTTGGTCAAAAAGGCGATGGCAGCGGCCGCAGTGATTGGTGAACAGCTTTTTCCCAGCGTAGGGATCTCCCTGTTTTTCCTGCAGCATCGCGGAGAAGGAAGCAACTTTCTGCTGTGCGGTTGCCAAATCGATCGAACCTGTGGGGGGGTACCAGGGATCGAGCGACTGGAGGAGTTGCGGATCGGGATGAAGTCGCATGGCTCGTACCGCTTCGATGGGAAGCGACTGGGCATCCACCTTGCCATCGACCACCGCGTCTCGCCACGCAAGGCTCCATGCCAAACGGCTGGCCAATGTCATCCCTGCGACCTTGCGCATCGGCTCCTCCATCGTGGGCCACACTTCAATAAGACGGCTTGCGATCTGCGGTTGATCGTATCGGCTTAGGGAGGCGAGCGCCGCATCGCGAAGGGAGGCGGGAGTATTGGCATCGGTCGCTAGCGTCAGCAATTCGGGCATTGCGGCCGACTGCGGCAATTCTCCCAGGATGCGGATCCACTGGACCTTCAACGAAGGTGGAACCGTAGGATCTTTCCAGCCGGCGATGACTTCGGTCACCGCCTCTGCATCGCCGCGGCGAAGTTTCAAGGTCGTGGTGGGGGGGCCAAGTGCCGCAAGTTGCTCCAGCAGTTCGTTGGGGACACCCGCCAGAGACCGGCCTTCGAAAGCCTGTTCGAAGGCTTGAAGCGATGCCGCAATGGCATTTGCGGCATGAGGTCCTTTTTGGTCTGCAACCTTCGCGATTGCCATCTGAGCGGCATGGTAGGATTCACGGGTTCCCTGCCTTAGCCAGCGTTGGATGAGATTCGGTGCGATCCGTTCCGGGAGGAGCGGATGTTGCCAGCAGGAGGCTCGTTCAAGCAACTCTGGCAGAATCAGTGCATGCTGGTCGGCATGCCGTTCCACGGCCCACCAGGCCATCAATGGCAATGTTGGGTCCTGAGGATCGATAGGCCGCTGCAGGAGTCTGCCAAGGAGCGGGACCGCTTGTTCTGCGGGGATACGGATCATCGATGAAGCGATTTGGGCCAGAACGATTGGATCCAGCTCCTGTGAGATGGCCGTTCGCAGCGGCTCTATTCGTTCCGCCTGTAGCTGCCCATCGTCCGTCATCAATCGCCAGATCCAGGCGCGGACATGGGGATCAGGATGCGTCAGCCAGAGAGTGGGATCGAGTTGGAGAGCTGGATCGGAATCGGCGAGCAGAGTATCGGCGAGATAGCCGCAAAGGTGGAGCGTCCAAAGGTACTCAAGAGCATGGGGGCTGGTCGATTGCGACATTTGCAGCAGTCGATCTACCGCCTGATCCTTCAGCGGATGATCGGCAATCAGGCGTCTAGCCATCGATCGCTGCCAACGGTATGGATGTTCCAGCGTGTCGACCAATTCCCGCAGGCTGGAGATGTCCTTGGACTGAGACCACGCTGGATTCCACTTCAGCGGCATCGTCGAATCGGGGGCTCGATTCGGGCTTAGTCGATAGACCCGACCGTGGTCGCGATCCATTTTTCCGACGTGAGCATAGAGGTGGGCGACCTGAAAATCGTACCAGTCACAGACGTAAGCGGCTCCATCGGGTCCATCCTGAATAGCGACTGGTCGGAACCACTTGTCCTGACTGCTTACCGCATCGCGAAGGTCTTTCGTGGCGAAGGTAGCTCCCCGACGTAAAAGCTCGGTCTCGATCAGTTTCCCATGGAGCGGGTCGACCGCCAGCAAGGTAGGGCGATCGGGATCGGCCAGTGCGGTACCCTGGAGCATCAGCAGGGTGTGAGAGAACCTTTGGATCGGGTCATGCTGCATTGGCAGGAGGTAGCCGAACGAATACGGATTCGAAAGGCTTCCATGTTTGGTGAATCCTTTGCGGTAGTAGCCCCCCTGCTGGTAATGGAAGCCGCGCGTATCGCCACCGTTGTGGCCCGAGAAAATCTCTCCATGATCATCGATCGCAACGCCGAACGCATTTCCTCCACCCTCCGCGAAGATCTCGTAGATTCTCTTGATTGGGTGGTAACGCCAAATCAGTTGCCCCAGGCTTTTGATCGGGGGATCCTGCGAGTTGGATCGGATGGCGGCGGTGACAGTCGAGCCTTGCGCCGCATACAGCCAGCCATCGGGACCGAAGCATAGGCTGTTGGCGACCGAATGCGTATCCTCAAGTCCAAAACCCTCCAAGTGCACTTCTGGATTTCCATCGGCGCGGCCATCCTGATCGCGATCGGCATAGAAAAGCAGGTAGGGAGGATTGAGCACCCAGGCGCCATCGGTCGTTGGTGCCACTGCCGTAGCGATATTTAAACCATCGACGAAAACGGTCTCTGTCTCCAAGGTTCCGTCCGCATCACGGTCTTCGTGGATTGTAATTTTATCCCGTCCAGCCACATGCCCTTCTCTTCCCGGCGCGATCGGCAGTTTGTCGTACACAATCCGCCAAAACTGGTCGCGGCTGAGCGCCTGGATGCCGGCCGGTTCGGGGTATTGCAGATACTGCACAACCCAAAGCCTTCCAGCGGGATCAAAGCTGGTCATGAGCGGTTGACTGATCTGCGGTTCATGAAGCAACGACTCCCATTGCCATTTCGGTGGCGTCTGAAATTGTTGCAGTGCCTCCTTTGGGCTCAGTGCAGGGCCGGTCGGTTGATCTTCCGGTGCCTGACTTAAAGATGGCTGGGCGGCTGAAATCAGCAGCAGCGGATAAAGAAGAACCGAAAGGGAAAACCGCTTCGGGGTCATGAGGGACCTCGTCGAGTAGTCGAGGGAAGGCGGGAAATGGCGTAGGGGACAGCGCTGGAAAGTGTGATGGGCATCCGAGGGAATCGAGACGGGATTGGGATGTGCCCGCAAACTACTCCTCAGGTGGATCCCGGGTCATCATTCGATTGTAACGCACGGTGCCGAGGCTCTGGCAACCTTTTCGTCGACTTCCGAAAGACCGCCCGAAGTCTCGGTTGCAGTCTGAATGCGCCAGCGGCAATGCAGGTTGAATGCGAGCGGCGTGCCACAATGGGTTTGTGGTACATTGAGGAGCATCGACATCCATTGCATTGTTCTGGCTGGTCCCATGAACTTCTCGGGATCAGTGGAGTCGAATAGTTCTTATTGGTTTTGTTATAGGGCCTGGGCAGTATGACGGGAAATTTCTTTCGATCGGCGAACTGCTTCTCCGCGTCTCGTTGGGCAGCAGTGATTGGGTTCGCGGCCATTCTGATCGGAGGTGGTGACCAGAGCAGGCTGTTGGCGCAAGAGGAAGCGGCGCTCAATACGCAGGAAGAGACGATACCTCGACGTTCGGGAGACGAGACCATTGCCGGCTTCGATTGTCCGGATGGATTTTCGGTCGATCTGTTTGCTGCTGAACCGATGGTGCGACAGCCTATTGGATGCGCGTGGGACGATTCCGGCCGTTTGTGGATTGCAGAGAACGAAACCTATTCGGAAAGGCAGGTGAATTTTCATCCCGATCTGAAAGACCGAATCGTGATTCTCGTCGACACCGATGGCGATGGCCGCGCCGATCAACGCAAGGTGTTTCACGATAAGTTGCAGAGACTGACCAGCGTGGAGATCGGATACGGAGGGATCTGGGCGATGGCTCCTCCTTCCCTTTACTTTATCCCCGACGCCGACGGCGACGATGTGCCCGACGGGCCCGCTCGGGTGATCCTGGACGGGTTTGACTCCGATTCTGTTCGGCACAATCTTGCCAATGGCTTGAAGTGGGGGCCCGACGGATGGCTTTACGGCAGGCATGGAATTCTTGCGGGGGGCAAGGTGGGGCCGCCCGATGCGACGGAGGCGGAGCGGGTGGCGATTGGTCCGGGGATCTGGCGATACCATCCCGTTGAAAAGCGATGCGAAATGGTGACGCATGGAACAACCAATCCCTGGGGTTCCGATTGGGATGCTCACGGCAACCTTTTTTTCATCAATACGGTGATCGGGCATCTGTGGCACGCCATCCCCAACGCTCATCTGCAGCGGATGTATGGGGAGGATGCCGATCCGCACATCTACCAGCTATTGCCACAAGTGGCCGATCATGTCCACTGGAATTCCTCGGCGGAGACCTGGAGCGACATTCGGAAGATCGGGATTTCTCCCGAGACAGACAAGGCGGGAGGTGGGCATGCGCATGTCGGGATGATGATCTACCAGGGTGCGAATTGGCCAGAGGCCTACCGACATCAGCTCTACACGATCAACTACCACGGCAAACGGATCAATCGCGATCGGTTGGAGCGACAGGGGGCGGGCTTTGTCGGGAAACATCAGTCCGATTTGTTTGAGGTGGAAGATCCTTGGTTTCGCGGGATCGATCTGGTGTCCGGCCCCGAAGGTGCCGTCTACGTACTGGATTGGTCCGACATCGGGGAATGTCACGATGACGACGGCATTCATCGCGGTAGCGGTCGGATCTACCGCTTGCGGTATGGACAGGCGGGATGGGATCGTCAGGCTTTGGGGGCGTTAAGCGATCGGCAGTTGATTGATCGGTTGGCTCATGAAGATGTCTGGCATCGCCGAATGGCCCGTCGCGTCCTTGTCGATCGCAAGCATGCCGGAAAACTTTCAGACGATGCGCTCGAAAGATTGAAAACCGTCGCTTCCTTGAAGGCGGATGGGGACAACGGTCGCTTGGAAGCGCTTTGGACGCTGGCTTCGTTGGGGGAGGCGACGCCGGAGTGGTTGATGATTCGTCTGACGTCATCCCTCCAGGAATCCTATCGTACCGTGGGAGACGCGTCCTATCGCATCGCCTGCCTTCGCCTGTTGATGGATCGACCGACAGATGATCCAGCGGTGGCCAAGATGGTTTTGAGCTACTGTCAGGCGGAATCGGATCCCTTGGGTTGGTTGTATGCAGCGTCTTTGGTCGGAAATATCCGCTCCCAGGAGGTCTGGGAGATTCTTGCGACGCTGGCAGCGAAAACCGACTTAGAAGAGGACCGCGATTACCCCGCCGTGCTTTGGTCGGGAATGAAGGAGCATGTGGCAAGGCAACGGAGCAAAGCGCTGGAGCTGCTGAGCAAGCCTGGTACGAAGTCGATCGATCGCTGGATTGCCCGACGACTGGCATCCGACTGGCAGCACGACCAGTCGCTTCGTCAAGGCATCGCTGACTGGCTGGGCAGTGCCAATCGATCGAAAGAGCGAGCTTATGCGGTGCTGCAGGGCATGCTGGAGGCGTTGCAGGGGCGACGTCGCGTGGAGATGCCCGAGGGATGGCGTCGCGCCGATGCACAGCTTCGTCGAGATGCTTCACCGGAGATCCAGTCGACGCTGGACCGGCTTGGACTATTGATGGCCGATGGTGTCGCCGAAGGGCAGTTGATGGATCTGTTGGGCGACTCGAATGTTCCGATCAGTCAGCGTCGTGAAGCGATTCGTTCGTTGAGTGAGGCTAGGTCGAGTGGTCTTCGCGAGCGGCTCAAACCACTACTGACCGATCGGGATCTAGGCCGCGATGCCATCGTCGCGTTGGGGATGACGGGACAGAACGAGGTTTGGGATGATCTTCTGGAAGTTTTCCCTCGGTTGCAAACGCCCGGTCGACGCGCGGCGATCGAAACGTTTGCTGCCAATCGGGATGGCATGATCCGTTTGGTGGATGCAATCGAAAAAGGGAGTGTCGCGCGGGGCGAAGTTCCCGCCGCCACCTTGCGGCAGCTGCATTGGTCGGGAGATCAGGCGCTGCAGGGCAGGCTGGAGGCGCTTTGGCCGGGCATGCAGTGGTTGACGGAGGAAGGTCGGCAGAGAATGGCAGCGCTCGATAACGAGCTGACGGAGCTTTCCGTCGCCGAAGGAAGGGCTACGTTGGGTCGTGCTCTCTGGAACAAGCACTGTGCCTCTTGCCACAAGCTGTTTGGGGAAGGGGGAGCTATTGGCCCAGAGTTAACGGGGGCGCAGCGTGGAAACATCCGGTACTGGATCGAAAACATCGCCGATCCCAGCACTTCGGTAGCCGATCGATTCCGAGTGTCCCTGTTTCTTCTTCGCGATGGCCGCATCGTCACAGGCGTGCCCCTCCAGGAGGATTCCCAGGTGATTCTCGTTCAGACCCCTACCGAGCAGACTCGCATTTTGAAGGAGGATCTGGAAGAGCGTCGAGCTTCCGCGAAATCGCTGATGCCCGACGGCCTGATGGATCTTATGACCGCGGAAGAGCGGAGGGATTTGATGAAGTATCTGATGAGTCCGATTCAGGTGACGGCTGCACCTTAGTCTCCTTACCCAGTTGGTGTTCACCATGGGTCGGGGACTGGCCAAATGGGAGTCGGGCTGGTTACCATGAAGCGATCGACCTGCCTATTCTTGCACCCCATGCCGTTCCGCCGTTTGATCCAAGCGATGCCCACGAATCGATGTCGCGATCATGGCTGGTAGGGAAGGGGGAAGTCCGCTGGAGAGGTCGTCGATCGATCCCAGGAGAGGGCGACGGAGTCCAGGATTCCGCTAGCCTTCTACCATCCTTTCCCACGAGGAGCGAACGTATGTGTTTTCGAATGTGGAATGCTCGCAACACGGCATTCATTCTGGGGATGATTCTGCTGGCGACGAGTTTTCCGGGGAGAGCGTTTAGCCAAAATGCCGACTCGGTGAAGATCGTGTTTGTTGCGGGTGGTCCCAGTCATGATTTCGGATCACATGAGCACTATGCCGGTAGTCGACTGCTGGCCGACGCTCTGAGAAGCATTCCGGGGGTGGAGTGCGAGATTGTGCGCAATGGATGGCCGGCAGACGAGTCGGTGTTCGAGGGAGCCGATTCGGTAGTCATTTACTCAGATGGCGGTGGCGGTCATCCTGCCAATGCTCATCTGGAAACGCTGGGCAAGTTGATGGACCGCAAGGTAGGGCTGGTCTGCATCCATTACGCAGTCGAAGTCCCCAAGGGGGAGGTGGGAGATAAGTTTCTCCAGTGGCTGGGAGGCTACTTTGAGACGCACTGGTCGGTCAATCCGCATTGGAAGGCGGAGTATCCGAAGATGGTGGAGCATCCGATCACCCGAGGCGTTGCACCCTTCGCGGCCCAGGACGAATGGTACTACCACATGCGGTTTCGACCCAACATGGATGGGGTGACTCCGATCCTCTCGGCACTTCCACCAGCCGAAACGCTGAATCGTCCGGATGGTGCGCACAGTGGAAATCCCGATGTCCGCAAGGCGGTTGCCAATGGAGAGTCACAGCATCTGGCTTGGGCGTACCAGCGACCCAATGGTGGCCGATCGTTTGGATACACCGGTGGGCATTTCCATTGGAACTGGGGTAGGCCTGAGATCCGTAGACTGGTGGCCAATGCCATTCTCTGGACAGCGACCGGAAGCGTTCCTGAGGGTGGCGTACCTACGTCACCACTTGGGGTTCCCAGGTTGATCGAAAATCAGGACGAGCAGTTGCCATCCGATCTGCCGGTCGATGCCCTGAGAAAGCAGTTTCAGCTCATTTCTGCTGCCTCCCGTTCTACCGGCGGTGCGACTCAGAAAGAGGGCCGGAAGCTCTTTGAATCGCCAGTGCTTCGGGCTGCCAGCCATCCCGAACCGCTAGCCTTCGATATCGATGTTCGCGGCGTCAGGAAACTTTATCTTTCGGTCGGCGATGGCGGTGATGGTTTTTCCTGCGATTGGGCTGACTGGGTCGATCCAGTTTTGGTTTCGGGCGAACGAAAGGTTTCGTTGCTGGACCTTCCTTGGAAGAACACAACGACCCAGTGGGGGCAGGTTCGCAAGAATGCCAACGCCGGTGGCCAACCGCTTCGGACCGCTTCAGGCAAGCCGATCGCTAAGGGGATCGGCACGCACGCAGTGAGTCTCCTGGAGATTGAACTGCCGGAGGGATTCGATCGGTTCCAAGGCGCGGTAGCGATCGATTTTGGAGGTGCCTCTCAGAATGTCGGACAAACCAGCAGTCTCCAGTTCGCCGTCTATGCAGACGCTCCGCCTACCAGCCAGTCGGTTGACTCCAATCTACTTCGCGACCCGGAATTCGCGACGGCGGGGCTGGATGTTTTCGATGGCCTGGAAGTAACGCTGGCCGCTTCGGAACCGGAACTAAAGAGCCTCACCAATTTGGATATCGATTATCGAGGGCGCGTGTGGGTATGCGAGGTGGTGAACTATCGAGGACATAATGGGGAACGGCCCGAAGGGGATCGGATCCTAATCTTGGAAGATACCGACCAGGACGG
>Ga0315900_10002326_pt1 | contig 29172 bp, 24 predicted proteins | sample LakEriMetagenome_FD_203521 | JGI IMG/M metagenome (GOLD analysis project Ga0315900, IMG submission 203521) | Freshwater fungal communities from buoy surface, Lake Erie, Ohio, United States - Buoy 12 MA114 | ecosystem: Environmental > Aquatic > Freshwater > Lake > Lake biofilm | place: USA: Lake...
CACCGCCACCGATCCGGAATCGATGATGCTCGGCGTTGTGCGTGCGAATCTGACGCCGGGCGATGAGCTGTGCGGAGAAATCATAACATGCCAGCACCTCCGCACCGGCAACATGACGCACATCCGGCCACTCCAGCGTGCGCGGATCGCGATGCAGCAGCGCTTTCCAAGCCGCATGGGCTCCAGGTTGCTCCGGCATGATGAAATGGCACCACGAGGCCGGCACAGACGTATCATCCTGCTTCTCAAACGCCGCCAGACTGAAGGTGGGCGCGCGTTCCGTCGTGTCGGTGACGACCGTGATGCCAAAACGACCGCTTTCATACAAAACGAAGGCACCGCGCTCATACACCGCCGCCTCGCGCTCGATGAACGGCGCGAGAAACTGCCCGTCGCAGTGCGCGACATGCCGCATGAGTTGCAACACCTCCGCAGGCGCATGCTCCGGATCGCGCTGATGCATGAACGCAAAACCAATCGCCGCCATCAGCACCGTGCTGGCCTGCATCCGCGTGCTGCCTGCGACAGCCATGGCTCCCACGGCGAGGTTCAGCTTGTGAATCAGCGGGTTTTCAATCACGCGTTTCGAGCGGGCGGCGGCCTTGATGAGCTGCTCGTCGGGATTGCAATAGAGGAACCACGGCTGGTTAGAGGAGAGCTCCGCCGCACGTTCCGTCGCACCGATCACGAACGGCGTTTCCCCGCCCTCGGTCGATGAGATCAGCAGGTCTCCCTGCGTGAAGCCCAACTCCTCAAGCTGACGCGCGCCGTATTCAGGATGGTCCTCGAAATTCTCGATGGCTTTGATCAAGGCGAGATCCCCGCCGGCCATGAAGGCCACGACGCGTTCGGGGTCCGGACAAGGCAGCACGCCCATGCGGCAGAAAATCTCAATGCTCAGCGACAAACGCCCCGTGGCCCCGCAACCGCACAGGAACACCCTCTTTCCTGCCTCAAACGTCGCCGCGACGGCGCGGGCGAGATCTGCCAGCGGCGCGGCCTTGGCCTGCATCTGCCGCAGGGCGTGCACATCGACCTGATGCATCAGCTTGATCGCCTCCGGCAGATCCTCGCGTGCCATCTGGGAGAGCGAGAGCGTGAATGGATGCTGCGACTCCGTGTCGAGACTGCCGAGCTGGTAATCGGGGGCCACTTTGAGGAATTCGTCAGCAGGGCTCATGCAAATGATTCGACTGACGCACGCGAACGGATGTTCAGTTGTGAACTTTCACATCTTGCACGCCGCATCAGGCGTTTCACTATGCAGACAGAATCGCATGATGGAATTCGCTTTGTTCAGGCTGCCCGACGGACGGGCGTGGCTCGGAGAAGGCCCCTTCACCTCGCTGGCCGCCGCGCCGGCGGGAGGAGGAGCCTTCTACGTCAACGACTTCGATTTGAGCGACCCGCAGCCGTGGAAGGTGCCGTCAAAGCTCCATGTCATCACCAGCGAAAGCCTGCCAAAGGCCATTCACCTGAACGGCTCCCAAAAACCCCGCGTTACCTGGGCCAAACCGGCCACTGAATGGTTCAAGATGGCCTTCCGCCGCATCCGCCGCGAGGTGCTGGCCAAAAAGATCGAAAAAATGGTGCCCGTGCTCACCGAGACCGGCACGCTCGTCTCCGGCGATCCGCGCCGCCTGCTCGAATCCGTGATGAACGCGCCGGGAAACATGTGGGGCTACGCGCATGTGACTCCAAAGGGCGGCTTTCTTGGCGCGACGCCGGAACTGCTCTTCAAATCACATGGCAAGAACCTCGAAACGATGGCCTTGGCCGGAACAGCCAAACCAGGCCAGCAGGAGGCTTTTCTGAATGACGTGAAGGAAATCGAGGAGCATGAGATCGTGGTCCGGTTTTTATGCGAGCGTCTGCAAACACTTGGCGAGGTCTCACGCGAGCCGCGTTCTCTCTGCCAGACCGCGGGACTTGTGCATTTTCAGTCGCAGCTCAGCGTCAAACTGAGTGAGGAAACGGATCCTGCGCAGCTCGTGCCGCTGCTACATCCCACGCCGGCCGTCGGCTGCCTGCCTCGTGACGAGGCCTCCCTCGCGAAGCTGCGGGAATATCGCCAGCAGCTCAAGGTGCCCGGCTTTTTCGGCTCCCCTTTCGGTTTCATCGAAAACGACGGCACGGCGCATGTTGTCGTCGCCATCCGTGGCATCGCTTGGCAGGGGGACACGATCAGCCTGCCCTCCGGGTGCGGCATTGTTGGCGGCAGCGCGTTTGATCACGAATGGCGCGAACTGCGCTTGAAACGCGAGGCGGTGCTGCGTCTGCTGGCTCTTCACTCATGACTCAGGAACAGCTCATCCAGCAGGCGTTGAGCGCGCTCGCCCACTTTGGCGTGCGGGAGGTGTGCATCGCCGCCGGGGCACGAAACGCGCCGCTGATCGCCGCGTTGCTCACCAGCCCGGGCATCAAAATTTGGAATTTCTTCGAGGAGCGCAGCGCCGCGTTCTTCGCGCTGGGACGCATGATTGTGGACCGCAAACCGGTGGCCGTGGTAACGACCAGCGGCACGGCGGCGGCGGAATGCCTGCCAGCGGTGATCGAGGCGCATTACCAGGGATTGCCTCTCTTTGTGCTCACGGCGGACCGCCCGAAAAGTTATCGCGGCAGCGGAGCGCCGCAGGCCATCGAACAGCATCACCTGTTTGGTGTTTACGCGCAGATGCTGGGTGACTGGGACGTGACGGACGAGTCGCTGGCCATGTATCAGACGACAGATGACCGTCCGAGGCACCTGAACGTGTGCCTGGATGAGCCCCTGGAGACAAACATCATCGGCGTGGACTTCTCCCGGGCTCAAACGCCGGTGCTGGAAGCACGCACGCATGCCTGCTCGCTCGACTGTGACCTCGTGCTCGCTTCCGGCATGCATCCGGCGGATGCCAAGGAAGCCGCGCCGATGCTCGCCAAACTCGGCGCTCCGATCGTCGCGGAGGCCACATCAAACCTGCACCATTTTCGCGACCTTCAGCCTCTCCTCATTCCAGGCGGCGAGAGAGCGCTGCAATCTGCCAAACCAACCCACGTGCTGCGTCTCGGCGCGGTTCCCTCATGGCGCTGGTGGAGGGATTTGGAGTCTCAGCCGAAAATTCGTGTCACCAACATCACGCGCTCAGGATTCAGCGGTCTGGCTCGGAAGGAAGAGGTGGTGACGCTACCGTGGGAGGCGGTGAAAAGCGCCCAGTGCCCGGCGGCATGCGCGTCTTGCGGCATTTTGCGCTTTGAGCCGGAGTTGGAGAAGTTTGAGCAATCCGAGCCAAACTGGATGCGGAAGCTGATCGAGGTCATTCCGGCACGTTCACGGGTATTTTTGGGCAACAGCCTGCCGATTCGCGAGCTGAACCTCGCCTTGAAGTCTGCGCAGCCTGGAGTGGATTTTTTTGCAAATCGTGGCGCAAACGGCATCGACGGTTTGGTTTCGACCTTTCTGGGCGTCAGCGCCTCCCACCGCGAGGAATGCTGGCTGATCGTTGGTGATCTGAGCACGCTCTACGACCTGGCAGCCCCGTGGGTCATCGCGCAGATGGATCATCCGAAGCTGCGCATCGTCGTGATCAACAATGGCGGGGGAAAGATTTTCTCCCGCGTGAACAGCCTGCGCGCGCTGTCAGAAAAGTCGCTCGCCGTGATCGAAAACCGCCACGAACTCGGCTTTGAGCCATGGGCACAGATGTGGGGCATGGAATATGTTCAGACAGATGACGCGAGCGATCTCGTGGATCTGCTCCACGTGCCGATCGTGATCGAAATCCGGCCTAACCCGCTGCAAACGGAGGCATTCTGGAAGGACTGGCAGCGCCCGGTGATCAGGCCGCGATGAAGTCGCGGAAGGCCTCGATGATCACGACCACCGAGCAGGCTCCGGCGTCAGGAAAGCCGATGCAGGCCTCTCCGAGTGTTTTTGCCCGGCCAAATTTGGCGATCATGGCCTTGCTGGCATCCTTGCCGGCAATCGTAGCGTCCGTGACGGCCTGCATGGCCTCCGGCAACGGTTGATTCGCGACTTCAGCCGCCTTGTTCGCGGCGGGTTCCATCGCGTCCACGCAGGTTTTGTCTCCCACAGCAGCACCGCCGCGTTGCTTCACACCATCGACGCCCGCCTTGAGGAAATCGGCGAGTCCGGCGGCGTCGAAGGCGTCTTTGCCCGCGAGGGCTTTTCCCCCGTTGCGGAAGAAGGTGCCGAAGATCGCGCCGCTCGCGCCGCCCATGCTGCTCATCATTGCCATGCCGACAGAGGAAAAAGCCTTCTCGATGCTTTCGGCATCCGCAGCCCCGAGCTTCTCCTTCGCCGCCGTCATGCCGCGCTGCATACCGAGGCCATGGTCGCCATCACCTAGATTGCGGTCGGCTTCGGAGAGCATCGGCTCGGCGGCAATGATGCGCTCACAGGCGAGGGTGAGCATGGCTTTGACTTCGTCTTTGGAGAGGCTGGCTTTGGGCATGGGACCGCGATTGTTGGCGCGCTGGCCGTGAAGTCAAACGGGAAGCCGGTCACATCGAAGAGGCCCGTTGGTCGGCTTTGCGGAGCCTCTCGGCCATGCCCTTCATGACATGGATGGCAAAGAGCGGTGTTTCATCGACCATGAAGAGGAAGTGATGGCGGTTCACCGGCAGCAGTTTGCAATCAGTCTTCGCCACGGCATCAGCGCTGCGGACGGAGTCGTCGATGAGGGACATCTCGCCGAAAAAGCCGTCCGGACCGATGGTTTCGACGACCTTGCCGTTGATGACAATGTCCACCTCGCCGCTTTGAACCACAAACATCTCCAAGGCCTCGTCACCTTTTTGAAAGATCAAGGCATCCTTGGGGAAGGAGCGGATGTTGGTGGGATTGGAGAAGATTTGCGGCAGTTTCATGGTGATGCGGGGTTATAGCTTGGTGTAGCCCACGCTCTCGCAGGGCATGTCCCAGAGTTTTTTCAGCTCGGCGTCGAGCTTGGTGATGCTGAAGCTCACACCGGCCATTTCCTGACAGGTCACGATGTTGTCCACGATCGTCTGGTGGATTTTGATGCCGCGTTTTTCGAGGATCGGCTTCGCACCGCGCAGCAGGATAAGCAGTTCCATCATATGGGTGCTGCCGAGGCTGTTGACGAAGAAGACGATCTCGTCGCCGGCGTTCAGCGCAAGATCGTCGGCAAAGAGCAGATCGAGAATCTTCACAGCAAGCTCGTCCGCTGTGCACATCGGGATAAGCGCGACGCCTTTTTCCCCGTGAATGCCCATGCCGAGGCCGATCACATCGTCGGCGAGTTCAAACGTCGGCTTGCCGGTGGCGGGGATGCTGCCGGGTTTGGTGGAGACACCGACGGTGCGCGTCATATCGACGGCCTTCTGCGCGATGCGGGCCAGTTCATCGAGCGAGTCCACGGTCTGCGCGGCGGCTCCGGCAAGCTTGGTGATCGGCACGAGGCCGGCGACACCGCGGCGTTTGCCTTTTTCATTGGGCGGGGCGGAACAGACGTCGTCGTTGATGATGACGGTTTTCACAGTGATGCCCTCTTCAGCAGCGAGTTCCGCGCCAATGTCAAAGTTCATCACGTCCCCGGCGTAGTTGCCGTAGAGGTAGAGCACGCCCTTGCCGCGGTTCACCGCCTGCGTGGCCTCAAGCACGATGTCCGGCGGCGGAGCGGCGAAGATTTCCCCGACGGCGGCACCATCGGCCATACCTTTGCCAATGAGGCCGTGATAAATCGGCTCATGGCCGGAACCACCGCCAACAAGGAGCGCGGGAGCGTCCGGACGCAGATCATTCATCACAATCGAACGCGTACCGACGCGGCGAGCCTTGCCGTCATAGGCGAGCACGAGCCCGTCAAACAGCTCGTCGGCGCATTTGAGCGGGTTGTTGATGATCTTCTTGGCGGGATTGGCGTTGCTCATGGTCGGGAGGGTGGATGTGGAAAAAGAGCCGCCAGTTTGAAGCATGCCCCGGTGCTGTCAAAGCACGATTCAGCGCCCAGCCATCGAACTGTCCGGCAATTGGAAAGCGTTTTCGATGATGTGGACGCGGGGCAGTTCGCCTTCGATGAGAACGACCTCGGCGATGTCAAAGCGGAACTTGATGCGCGGATGACCGAGCAGCCTCAGCCAGTCCTGCGCACCGCGCTGGATGAGTCGTTGCTTGTCCGGCCCGACCGCGTCCGCAGGACGGCCGAAGGCGGTGCTGGTGCGCGTCTTGACCTCAATAAAAGTAAGCACGTCACGATGGCGGGCGACGATGTCCACCTCGCCACGATTCACGCCGCGATAGTTACGGTAAAGCACTCGCCTTCCGTGTGTGGCGAGCCAACGGACGGCGATGAGCTCCCCCATACGGCCGATTTCGGCACGATCCATCTTCCTCCCGGCCAGACGGCGATGACACAGACGCAGCGGGCGAGAACGCAGCCACAGAAAAACACCACGCACACTGGCAACCCCGGTCACCCTCCGCCGCAGCCAGCGCCAGAGGCTTTCCGGGCGGGGAACACGGCGTTTCATGCGAGGTCGAGTTCGAGCTGAGCGACGGGTGCGAAGCTACGCCGGTGGTGCGGACACGGGCCGTGAGCTTTCAATGCGGCGAGATGCGCGGGCGTGGGATAGCCTTTGTGTATCGCAAAGCCGTATTCAGGGTGCTGCTGACCTAGCTCGATCATGAGACGGTCACGCGTGACTTTGGCGATGATGCTCGCGGCGGCGATCGAGTAGCTGAGACTGTCGCCCTTCACGAGCGCGACGTGATGCACGGGAAAACGCTTCACCGGCTTGCCGTCGATGAGAGCGGCGTCGGGTCTGGGCTGCAAACCGAGCGCCGCACGACGCATGCCCTCCCATGTGGCCTGGAGGATGTTGATGCGGTCGATTTCCGCCGGCTCGATGCTGACGCAGTGCCACGCGATGCGCACGTCACCCGTGATCTCTTCATAAAGCCGCTCCCGCTTCGCCTCGGAGAGCTGCTTCGAGTCATTCAGCATAGGATGGCTGAAATCGTCCGGTAGAATGACCGCGGCCACGCAAACAGGGCCCGCTAGCGGTCCGCGGCCGGCCTCGTCGATACCTGCAACGACGCGGAAACCCGAGGCCCGCAGTGCGTTCTCATGGTCGAGCGTGGGCATGGCGAGAGATCAACGGGAGACTTCCACGGGGAGCGTGATCTTTGCAGGAGCCCCCGACTCCGGCGCCTGCCAGCGCAGCACTTCCCTGCCCGGCTTTTCGGGATCATTCGAGAGGATGTAGATGCGGAATTGCAACGAGGCCTTTTCGCCCTGCGGAACCGTCACGGGCTTGATGTTCAGCGTGACTTCATTGTGTCCATTGACGAGACCACCTATGATCGTTTCCTGGGCCAGGCCGTCCTGCACCGGCTCATAATCGAAACCGTTCATGCCAATTGTCGTCTCGTAGCCGAAGGATTGCAGCTTGTAGCCGGCCTTGTGATCCGGCACCCGGCAAAGCGGTGGCACGGCAGGCGCCTTGCCAGGCGGCGTGAACTCGGGTGTGTCTAAAAAGTCCGGAGCTTTTCCTGCAAGCAACGCCTGACGCACTTCCTGCGCAGCGCCCAGACTGCTGATGCGGTTGCTGTCAAATTTCCAGACGCCGTCTTCGTTGAGGAATTTCAGCTTCAAAAGATCGTCATGCAGGAGTTCGCGATCCTGGCCCATGTCGATCTTGCCAAAGTAAACAAGATGCGCGGTCTCACCGACCGCCTGCGCCTCCAGCAGTCTCAAACCGTTGAGGGCGGGCGGCGTCAATTCGGACGAAAACACCGCATCAGGAAAGGCCTTCCGCTCGCTGACGATGGAGTTGCGCATCACCGTCTGGCGGTAGCGCGTGATAGAGGCGGCCCATGCGTGCGGATCTTTGCGGATCATCGCATCACGCCATTGAGAGTAGGATTTTTCTAAAACTGAACGCAGCGCGTCTTCACCGCTTTGAGCGGACAGCGGGCGGAGAGGTTGGCAGACAACGAGAGCAAGCAGCAGGAAAAAGCGACGCATGGCGGAGGTGAGAAGAATACCAACAAGTCCACGTTCCACGCGAAAACAACCATTGATCAGCATTTTAAGGCTAGCATCTGCTGAAAACCACCTTGATAGTTTCAACACTGGCACAAAACCATTTGCCGTTTTGGCGATTCTGGTAAACGTCAACTTTCCTCACCCACAAAACATGGAGTCACTCAGCGAAGGCCAGCCCCGCATCCCCCCTATCGACCGTAGCCGGGAGCTGCTGAAGACCGCCCGCGAGGAAATTTACAAGAGCGTCGGTGGAGTGAACCTTTCGGCTTACATCTGGGAGCCGGAGATGGACAAAGCGCCGTCGTATCCGAAATCAGTCGCCGCTTTCTTCTTCAGCAGTGGTTGGGACAACGGCCAGGTGGCCCAGTTTGCCCCGCACTGCGTTTATTTCGCTTCTCGTGGCATGACCACGATCTGTTTTCACTACCGCGTGGCCACACGTCACGGTACCGGCCCGGTGGAGGCCATGGCCGATGCTCGTTCCGCCATCCGCTGGATTCGCATGAATGCTGTCGAACTTGGCATCAATCCCGGCAAGATCGTCGGTGTTGGCGGTTCCGGCGGCGGCCACGCGATCGCTTCAGCGGCGATCCTCAACGGTTTCGATGATCCCTCCGACGCGCTTGATTGCAGTCCGGCCCCCAACGCCATCGTGCTCTTCAATCCGGTCATGGACACCTACTCGAAGTATGCCTTTGGACGTGATCGCTGGCCCGACCAGGCCACCTGCAAGGCCGCCGACCTCATCCGCGGCATCAAGCCCGGCCTGCCGCCGATGCTGATCATGCACGGCACCGCTGACCGCGTCGTGCCCTTCGGCGGCTCGTATGAGTTTGCCCGCAAAACCAAGAAGAAGAAGAACCTCTGCCGCTTGATCGAATTTGAGGGCCAAGGCCACGGCTTCTTCAACTTCAACCTCTCCTTCGAGATGTACGAGGCCACGCTCATGGCCATGGACGAGCTTTTTGTCGAGCTCGGCTTCCTCGAACCCGATCCGAACGCCGGCCTCGGAAAGGTGGACTGAACCGCCTCCGGCGGGAATGACGAAATCCGAATGACGAATTCCCGCACACATGCCGTTTCGTCATTCGTTCATTGAAGCATTCATTCGTCCTTCTGAATTCGGAATTCGTCATTATTCCCCAACCACCGCCGCACCACCATGCTCCGCGCCCTCGTCTCACTCCTTGTTGCCTCATCCCTTTCCGCCGCCACATGGCCCCAGGACGCCAGCGACCTCAAAGCTGATCCGAAAGCCGAGTTCGGCACGCTGGAAAACGGCCTCCGTTATGTGATCCTGCCTCATGCGGAGCCGCCTGGACGCGCCAGCATCCGCCTCTACATGGACGTCGGCTCCTTGATGGAGCAGGACGACCAGCAGGGCATGGCGCACTACCTTGAGCACATGGCCTTCAACGGCTCCCGTCACTTCAAAGGCGGTGAGATGGTCGAGTACTTCCAGCGCCTCGGCATGGGCTTCGGCGCGGACACCAACGCCCACACCTCCTTCAAGGAAACCGTTTACATGCTCGAACTCCCAAAGGTCGAGCCGAAGTTCATTACTGAGGGCATGCAGCTCTTCCGCGATTATCTCGACGGTATGTTGCTCGGCGAGGCCGAGATCGACAAGGAGCGAGGCATCATCCTCAGCGAGAAGCTCAGCCGCGACTCCATCGAGTACCGCACCATGATCGCAGGCTACAAATTCGCCCTGCCGGAGTCCATCCTCCCGCACCGCCTGCCCATTGGCCAGGAGGAGACGATCAAAACGATGAAGCGTCCGCGCTTTGTGGATTTCTACGAGGGCTACTACACGCCCAAACGCGCCACCATCGTCGCTGTCGGTGATTTCAAGGACACCGCCGCCGTGAAGGCCGAGATCGAAAAGCAATTCGCCGACGCTAGACCAAAAGGGACTGAGCTTAAAGACCCCAACCTCGGCAAAGTGCCGTCCGGCTACGGAATCATCGCCAAGCTGCACACCGAGATGGAGGCCCAGGCGCTCACCATCTCGGTCGAAATCCCCCGCCCTGCAGAGAACAAGCCCGACAACGCCGCCACCCGCCGCGAAAAGCTCATCCGCGACCTCGCCGACATGATGATCAACCAGCGCCTGTCGAAACTCGCCAAGGCAGAAGGCGCTCCCATCCTCGGTGCGGAAAGCTATAGCTATGAGTACCTTGAATTCGTCAGCGTGAACGGCATCCAGGCCCAGTGTGACCCGAAAAACTGGCAACCTGCGCTCACCCTGCTCGAAACCGAATTGCGCCGCGCCCTGGAACACGGCTTCACCGATGCTGAATTCGAGGAAGCCAAGGCCACCGTGCTCAAAAGCGCCAAACTTCGCGCTGACCAGGCCGACAGCCGTAAATCTCGCGATCTCGCCAGCGGCATCGTCAGCGTGCTCGTGTCTAAAAAAATCTTCACGCATCCCGCCGACGACCTTGCGCGTGTTTCCACCGTGCTCGCCGGTTTGAAAAAGGAGGACAGCCACGCCGCCCTCGTCAAAGATTGGAAGGGCGATGACACGCAGCTCTTCCTCGGCGGCAATTTGAAGCTCGAAGGCGACGCGGCGGCACAGATCATCGCCACCTTCAAAGCCAGCCGTGCCAAACCTGTCTCGCCGCCTGCCAAGGAAGAAGTTGCCACGTTCGCTTACACCGGCTTCGGCGCCGCAGGCAAGGTGGCCAGCCGCGCCGAGGCAAAGGATCTCGAAATCACCCAGGCCGTTTTTGAAAACAACGTGCGCTTCAACCACAAGCGCACCGAGTTCGAAAAAGGCACCATCCGTGTTCTCATCAACTTCGGCGGCGGCAAGCTGAGCACACCCGCCGGCAAGCCGGGCCTCATTGCCTTCGCCAGCAGCACCTTCCAGCTAGGCGGGCTCGAAAAGCACGGCGTCGATGACATCCGCCGCATCTTCGCCAGCCGCACCGTGGGCAGTGATTTCTCCATCGGTGACGAGGCGTTTCTTCTCTCCGGCCGCACCACGCCTGCGGACCTCGAAGCGCAGCTTCAACTCCTCACCGCCTACCTCACCGCACCCGGCTACCGCGATGAGGCGGCACGCCAGTTTGAGAAAAATCTCGATCCACTCTACACCCAGCTCCAGCACACCGCCGAAGGCGTCATGAACAACGACGTCGTCGCCTTCATGCACTCCGGCGACGAACGCTGGGGCTTTCCGAAGAAGGAAGAGCTGCAAAAACGCACGCTAGCCGAACTGAAGGAGTGGCTCACTCCGGCGCTCACGCAGGAGTATCTCGAGGTCAGCGTGCTCGGAGACGTGGATGCCGACACCGCCCTCAACGCCGTGGCCAGGACTCTCGGCGCGCTGCCCAAACGTGCTGAAAAGAAGCCCGCGTATGAAAAAGAACGCGCCGTCGCCTTCCCGAAGCCGCAGGCCAGCAAGGACTTCACCTTTGAAACCGAAATCCCGAAGGCCATCGCCACAATCTACTGGCCAACCACGGACATGAGCAACATCCAGCGCACCCGCCGCCTCACGCTGCTCGGCTCCATCCTCGATGATCGTCTCCGCATCAAGGTGCGCGAGGAGCTCGGAGACACTTACAGCCCGGCCTGCTACCACGTCGCCAACGACACCTTCACCGGCTACGGCTACATGACCGCCATGATCGAGTGCAAACCTGAGCTCGCCGACAAGCTGTCCAAGCTCGTCGTCGAAATCGGCGACAAGCTCGCCGCAGGCCCCATCAGCGACGACGAGTTCGATCGTGCGATGAAACCGATGATCGCCCAGCTTGAACAAATGCGCCGCGACAACCGCTACTGGTCCATGAACGTGCTGCGCTGCTCGCAGGAGCATCCGGAGCGCCTCGACTGGGCCCGCACCTTTGTCAGCGACTTCTCCGGCATCAAAAAAGCCGAGATCGAAGCCCTGGCTAAGGAGTATCTAGGCGCCAAACGCGCCGTCACCGCCGGCATCATCCCGCAGGTGAAGAAATAGCAGGCAGACGCTGTTTCAGCGCCCGCACCTCGCCGCTTACATCCGCGGCGAGGAGAAAGGCGGAGACGACAACCACGCGCTTCGCCCCTGCGGCCACGATTTCATCCAACCTTGCCGCATTGACGCCGCCGATGCAGAAAACTGGCAGCCAGACGCGGCGATGCACCTCCGCGATGTCGTTCAGACCAATGGGAAGATAGTCAGGCTTCGTTCCTGTCGCATACAGCGGCCCGAAGCCGATGTAATCCGCGCCTTCCGCCTGGGCGTTCTCGGCCTGGGCCAGGCTGTGCGTCGATTTGCCGACAAAACACGACGAACCTACCACTGCGCGTGCTTTGGCGACCGCATCGTCATCCTGGCCGACGTGAACCCCCTCGCTGCCGACCGAGGCGGCCACATCGAGGTGATCATTGATGACCAGGGGCACTCCATGCTCGCGAGTGACCAGCAACATGATCCGCGCGAGGCGCTCCACCTCGCTCTTCACGATTTTTTTGGCACGAAGCTGCAGCACATCCACGCCGCCCTCGCACAGCGCCTGCGTCATGCGCCAGACGTTCTCCGGCTGCACGTAGCCGAGATCAACGATGCCATAAAGCTGTGCGTCCTGAATGCGTTTCATGGCCCATTGCATTCGCTTTGGCGGCGTCTCGCGCAAGCATAGTTTCCATTTGCCCGCATCGTTGATGCGGTTATGATCAGTCATGGCGGGAGTCGTCCTAGTGACGTCTCCCGTTCTCTTTTTTGTTCGCAGATGCAGGGAAGGCCGTGAGAACCGGCCACAGTGGCGCTGCGGTATCGGGTTACAGACCTCCATTCGTGCGTGAGCACGGAGCAAAGCCAATCGGGAGCGATCCTTGGTGAAGGCGGAGGCGAGGAAGGCGGCAAAACCGCCATTTCGAATTTCAAATCTGAAATTTCAAATGGCTGCGCAGCAGCCGGAAACCCGGAGTCCGAACATCTCGCTGCGAACATGTCATCCGACCCGCCAGGTGGCGGTGCGCGGATGATTTCATCGAACCAATGAAACTCCAAAACACATGTTCATCCACATCCCTCGTGGCCGCTGCCTCGTGCTCGCGGCTCTCCTGCCAGGTGCCGTTCTCGGCCTGAGAGCCCAGACTCCCAAAAAATCGGGCGGTTTGCCCGAAATCGTCGTCACCGCGACAAAAAACGAAACCGAGCGCTGGCGCACCGCCAGCAGCGTCGCTGTCATCGACCGCAAGACAATCGAAGAGCAGCAGCTCAGGATGGTTCCTGATGCCCTGCGGCAGGTTCCTGGCCTCGTCATCGCAGATCGCGGCACCGCTGGTTCCACCAGCGGCATCTTCCTTCGCGGGACAAACAGTGACCAGACACTCGTGGTCATCGACGGACGTCCCGTGCCAGCGAACCTGGCCGGTCTTTACAACATCGAAACCATGACGCTCGACAACGTGGAGCGCATCGAAGTGCTGCGCGGCCCGGCGGCCAGTCTGTACGGCGGCAGGACGCTCGGCGGTGTCATCAACATCATCACCCGCAGCGGGCGCGGGCTGGAGAAGCCGGAGACCGCGCTTTCGTGGGAAGGCGGCAGTTTCGGACATTCACGCGAAGGTTTCGGAACGCGTGGCTCATCTGGCATCTATGACTGGAGCCTCGAACTCAGCCGCACAGACACCCAGGGCTACCGCATCAACAGCCAGATGCAGTTGAACAACACGGCGGCCAAATTCGGTGCCCAACTGGCCGACACGCTTCGCTTTGACCTCGACCTGCGTTACTACAACGCGGATGTGGGTGATCCAAACAACAACGATGATCCCGACAATCACGTCCTCACCGAATTCTGGAGCATCTCGCCCCGGCTCGTGTGGGAGACCAGCGAGCGCTGGAAGCAGACGCTGACCTGTCAGCTCGGCAATTTCCGCCAGGCGGCCACGGGCTACAACTTCGGCGGCGGCAACAACCGCATCACCTCTCGCAGTCACTTCTGGGAATATCAAAGTGTGTTCAAAGCGACCGACACATGGAGCATCACCAGCGGTGCCTGGCTTCAGGATCTCGGTTACTCGCGTTACAACGACGACGCGCCGGGACTTTTCAACCCAGGCGGCAAATCCTACGATGTGGACCAGGCGGAGACCAATTGGGCCGTCTTCCTGCAATCGCAGGCGGAGATTCTGCCCGGATGGAATCTCACCGGCGGCATCCGGCACGACAGCTATTCCGATTTCGAAGACGCCACCACCTGGCGTGCTGGCACGAGTTGGCGCGTGCCTTGGACGCAAACCGTGCTGCATGCCAGCTACGGCACCGCCTTTGCCCCGGCGAGCCCGCAAAACCGCGAAGCCGCGCTTTTTGGTGATCCCGCCTTCAACAAGCCGGAGCGTAGCAAGGGCATCGAACTCGGCATTGAGCAGCCTTTCGCGAACAACAAGGCCTCCCTCAGCCTCACTTGGTTCCGCAACAGCATCCGCAATCTCATCGTCTTCGACCCGAACCTGTTTCTGCTCACGCAGATCAACCAGGCGCGAACCCAAGGTTTGGAAACCGCGTTCAACTGGCAGCCCGGCGACCGTTTCGGCTTAAGCGCCCAGTACACCTATCTGGATGCGGACGACCTCAGCGCTGGGAGGCGCCTCGTGCGCCGGCCGCGGCACACGATCTCGGCTGATACTTGGATCAAGCCGGTGCCAAAATTCCGCCTCGGCCTGGGGGCGCTTTACACAATCGACCGCGAAGACGGCTTCGGCGCGGCTCAACGTGATGTCGAAGACTACCTGCGCCTGCGGCTGACAGCGAGCTACGAGGTCAGCAAAAGCCTCGAACTCTTTGCCCGGGTGGAGAATCTCCTCGGCGAACGCTACTCCGAAGTGCTCGGCTTCCCGTCCATGCGAACCGGGGCCTACGCGGGATTCCGCCTGCGTTTTTAACGGGCCATGCTAAATCAGCCGCGTGAGCACCACCCGGTCACGCCCTGAGTCCCCGGCCGCGCTGCGCGAACGATTCATCCGCCGCGTCAGCGCGGACAGCCCGTTCTACCGGCTGTTCGATCATCTGCCTGATCTCGCCTTCTTCGCCAAGGACCGCGAATTCCGCCTCATGTGCGCCAGCCGCCGCTTCGTCGAGCGCTTCGGTTTCACGGATGAAAGCGATATCGTCGGCAAAACCGACTTCGATCTCTTCCCCGCACGTCTCGCCGAAAATTTCCGCCGCGATGACGAGGGGATTTTTGGCAGCGGCAAACCGAAGCTCAACATCGTCGAGCTGTTCTTCACGGACCAGGGCATCCCCGATTGGTTCGTGACGAACAAGCTGCCGTTGTTCGACGACAAAGGCCGCGTCATCGGCATCATGGGCATCGTGCAGAGCTTCGAGGGGAAAAAGCAGGTGCTGCAGCCCTACCTCCAAATCGACCGCGCCCTGGCCTACATCCGCGAGCACTTCCGCACCGGCGTCTCGATCACCGAACTGGCCCAGATCGTCCATCTCTCCCCGCGTCAGTTGCATCGCAAGTTCGTCGAGACCTTCGGCGCCAGTCCCCAAGCCTTCATCATGAAGCTGCGCATCCAAGCCGCCTGCGAGGCACTGCAAAAAGAAGGAGCGCAGATCACCGAGGTGGCGCGCGACCTAGGCTTCTGCGATCAAAGCGCCTTCACCCACCACTTTCACCGCCACATGGGCATGACGCCGCTCAAATACCTCCGCCAGTTCCGGCTGAGGCGCGGCTAAAAATCCGGTTGCCGCAGCCACCAAGTCCGGTTACAGACTGCGCCCCGTAATTTTCGCGCGCTTAGCTCAGCGGTAGAGCACTGCCTTCACACGGCAGGGGTCGCAGGTTCGAACCCTGCAGCGCGCACCACCTTTTTTCGAGGTTTGAATTGGGAAATCAGGCGATTGAAATCCTTCAGCCTGCCTCCGGCATCACCATATCGTCCTGCTGCATACATTTCAGCCAGCATCTTGATTTGCGCGGAAAGTTCAGGACGCGCCTGCGCAACACGCTCCGCGTAAGCCAGCGGTCCTTCGCTGGCAAAGCGGGCCCGCACGCCCGCCTTCGTCAGTTTCCGGCATGTCCGCTGCCATGCACGGCCCCAGGGATCGGCAGCGGGCGCTGGACGCCGCAACCACCAGGCGACCAAACCGGTAACGAAAAGCACAGCGGCAATGCTGGCGATCAACAACACCCACTTGCTCCGCTCCAATCCGATCTGCCCCAGCAGGCCGCGTTGCGCCTCCTGATTGTAGTCGATGACGCGGTCCTGCCACGCATAGCTGAGGCTGTCCCACAGCAGACGCATCCGCTGTGTGGAGCGCCACCACAGGCTGCTGCGCTGCCGTTCGGCGGCCTCGGCTCCACCGGCCAGCCAGGCACGGAGGTCAATGTTCACGCGATCCGGGGCCAGCGCGGCGGTGGGGTCGATGCGGAACCAGCCGTAGCGCTCCAGCCACACCTCAGTCCACGCATGCACGTCGCTCTGCTTCACGATGAGATAGCCGCCGTTGTGGTCGGAATACTCGCCGCCGAGATAGCCGACGACGAGACGCGACGGCACGCCCGCCATGCGCATGAGCGTGGCAAAGCTGGCGCTGAAATGCTCGCAGAAACCGGTGCGGCGGTTGATGAAGAAATCTTCCAGCCCGCCAGGCCCCGCGTACTGTCCCGGCTCCAGCGTGTAGGTGAAGCCCTGCGAACGCAGGTGGTTCAGCGCCAGGTTCACGATCTGTTCGTCATTTTGCGCCGACGCCTCCCAGGCGTCCGTGATCTGGCGCAAGCGTGGTGAGATAGCCTCCGGCAGTTGCAGCGCGGCCTCACGATGATGCTCAGGCAGCGGACGGGGCGCGGGACGCGGCTGTGTGTAGTCCTCCATGCGCGAGATGACCTCGATCCGTTCAGAACTCCGGATGGGCACCCCCGAAGTGAGCGTTTGGTCGAACTCCGGCAACATTTTGCTCCCGCGCATGGCAGCGTTCAGCGGCAGATCGAGCGCGGGCAGCCACTGGCGGCCATGCGCCTCCAGATCGATGATCTGCCGCACATCATTCGAGCCTTTTTTCGCGAGAATCGGCGGCAGATAGCCGAGGCGCTCGCCTCGCGTCCAGCGCAGGCCGTCGCAGTCCCACAGGGTGATGCAGCGCCAGTAACGGCTCGCGTTCGCAGGCGGCTCGCCGTCGGGAAAACGCGCGCGGAAAACCACATCGGAGCTCAATGCCACGCCAGCGATGCTGCCGGGGTCCAGTGTATTGTCGATGCCTGTCTCGCCGAAACGGCTGCGGCCCAGCGCGGCGCTCAAGTCGAGCAAACCGCGAGGGAACACGAAAAACAGCATCAGCACGAGCGGCAGCGCCTGCGCAAGCAGTGTGAGCGTCACCCGCGCCGGTTCGCGCGCTCCCGGCGCGCTGCGGCGGAAGCGCACCATGCACGCGGTGATGAGCAGAAACACCGTGATGACCCAAACCGCGCGTGAAAGGTGGTTTTCGAGCAAAATGACGCAGAACGCGAGGAACCAGCCGATCAGCCCCAGCACTTGAAATTCGCGCGGCGTGCGGCTTTCGAGCACTTTCGCGCCCGCGAGCACCAGCAGCAGCGCGATGCCCGGCTCCATGCCGCGCAGCTCGCCATACTCCCACCACACGGCGGCAATGCCCGCGACGATGACAACAGCGCGCACAATCACATGCGGCACGCCCAGACGCAGCACGCCGCGCCACAGCAGGCAGGCCGCGCACACCACCATTCCCGCCATGGCGATGTAGCCTTGCATCGGCCAGATCGCCAACAACAGGGCAAGACTGAGAAACAACAGCGGACGCGATGGCAGGTGCGATGAACGCTCAAAGCCGATCTCGCCGGAACCACCGCCCGCCTTCAATTCACCCGAGGCAGCCGTCCCCGCTTCCGCGCTGGTTTGCAGGGCCAGCGCGTCGAGGCAGCGCCGCCGGTGAGCCTGCCCCAAGGAGGCGCGGAGGGTCGTTTCAGGCAACCGCAGCTCATACGGACGGCCTTCCTCCTCGCAAATCTCGATCCAGCGGGCGATTTGCGAAGCACGGGCGGCTTCGTCGAGCTTCAAAGCATGCCAGTCGAGCACGACAACACCCTGCGCGCTGGAACTCCACGACTTGACCATCAAAGGCCCGCCACGAGCCGCGGAACGCCAGTCGATGTGACGTGGGGAATCACCCGCGCGCCATTCCCGCAGCCCGGCAAAGTCATCGCCGCCTGCCTGAGTTCTGGCGGTAACCGCAACCGCCGCATCACCCGTCAACGAAGGGGCCGGCGCGGGCAGCGGCAGTTCGCCCGCCGGTTGGGGATGCACCCGGCGCACCCATGTGGTCTCCATCACCGCCTCTGCCGTGAAAAGCCCCAGCGGATAGACGCTGCGCACAAGAACGCGCAAAGAACCGCCTGCGGATCGCACTGGTGGCGGCAGATCAATCGTGACTGCGCCACCGGCTGGCACGCGCTCGACAAACACCGGCTTCTCCGCGCCAATGACCATCACCTCCAGTCCGCAGGGTGAAAAAGCGCCGCTCGCACGCAATTCCACAGGAATGCGCCTCGACTCATCCTGCGCCACCGGCCGCGCCCCGATGAGACGCACACCCAGACCGCACAAATTCGCGCGCGCATGCAGCCACGACACAAGTCCCATGGCCGCGACCAGAAGCGCGATGAGATGCGCCGCGCCGTTTGACTGCGCCTCCGCCGCATACCACATGCCGCCGACGATGGCGAGCAACGCAAGCGTGTGCCGGTTCCAGCGGACGCGGGTTTTCATCACATCACGGCAGTGGCGTTTCGGCAATGAGCTGCTTCGCGAATTCGACACCGCTCATGCCGTCCATCGCATGCTCAAGACGATGGCCCATCACAGGAACCGCCACCGACTGCACATCCTCCGGCAGGACCATCGCCCTGCCACTGAGCAAGGCCCACGCGCGCGAAGCAGCCAGCACAGCAAGCCCGGCGCGAGGTGAAAGCCCGTGCCCCTGCACACGGCTGGCCGCCAGCAGATCCTGCAAATAGTCCAGCAACGCCGGCGCGGCATGCACCGCGCGCACCCAAAGCTGCAACTGCTGCAACTCGATCATCGACATGGCAGGTTGCATCTCCCGCAGCAGTTCGCGCCGTTCCTGTCCTTCGAGCAAGGCGCGCTCCGCAGCACGATCGGGCACTCCCAAGGCCAGCCGCATCAGAAAGCGGTCCAACTGCGACTCCGGCAGCATGAAGGTGCCCACTTGGGTTGAAGGATTCTGCGTGGCGATGACGAAGAACGGCTCCGGCAGCGGATGCGTGGCGCCATCGGCGGTCACCTTGCCCTCCTCCATCGCCTCCAGCAGCGCGGACTGTGTTTTCGGCGTGGCGCGATTGATCTCGTCCGCCAGCAGCACCTGTGTGAAGACCGGGCCGCGATGGAAATGAAACGCGGCGCTGTCACGGTCATAAACCGAAGCGCCAAGAATGTCCGCCGGCAGCAGGTCGCTGGTGAATTGCACGCGGCGAAATCCAAGTCCCAGCGCCTGTGCGAGCGCTTGAGAAAGCATCGTCTTCCCCACGCCCGGCTGATCCTCAAAAAGCAGATGCCCGCGCGCCAGCAGGCACGTCACCGCGAGACGGACGACCTCCTCCTTGCCCAGGATGATCTGCGAGACGCGCTGGATGATCGTTTCGATCTGCTGCTGCGCTGTTTTCGCCGTGGCGGCGGGCAGCATGGCGTCGGCGGGAGAATGTGGCACGCGTGAGGACATTGATGACGTGAATCTCGCAGATTTGCAGGTCGGAAGGCAAGCCTGCAATCGCCCGCACTCATAAAAATGACGAAACAAAAATGATGAGTGACGAATGAATGCCCAATGACGGATTCGGACGTCGAGTTCGAGCTACTTCGTCATTCGGAAATTCGTCCTTCGTCATTGCTGGCGCAGCCAGGTCAGATTTGCTGCAGCTTGTTCCGCTCGTTCGGTGTGCGGCACACCGGGCAGATCGTCACCTCGATCTTGCGCTTCGGCTCGCAGGCATAGGCCGTGCCACAGATGCGGCACTGGATGGCGATGCGCCGGCGATAGACCTCCCGCTTGCGCTCACGCCAGAAGCTGTGGAACCACAGCACACAGACCGTGGTCACCCCGACGGCCATGAACAGGATGATCAATCCACCGAGAGGAATGGAGATCATGGCGCGGCGACCGCCTCCCAACGGAAGGAGATTTCCCCCCATTCCATATTATTTGCTTCAGAGGGAGCGAATCGCAGGTTGCTGACAGCGGCATGCAACTGCCGCATCACCCCGGCATCGTCAGCGCTGCTCAGAGGCAAAGCGGTCACAATCTGCCCGGCGGGGCCGACCGCCACGCGGAACTGCACACGCGTCGGCTGCGTGAGCAGGATGCCCTCCAGTTCCACGCTCGCAGGACCGCGCTTTGCCAGGGACGGACTCATGACGGCGCGCAAAGTCGCGGCTGGCGGCGCGGTGACCGGCTCGGTGGCGCGTCGTGGCACCGGAGGCAGCACATCCGGCCGCACGGCCAGCATTCGCGGCTGTGTCGGACCGGATGAGGACTCCAGACCACGCAGCCCGATCTGATGCCCCTCGAACGAGGGACGGAAGGAAAACATCGGGCCGTCCAGGGGCAAAACACTGTCCGTGTCACTCAGCAACGCGAAACTGCGGTCCTGCGCCCGATGGATCAGCGCCAGCGCCACCGGATCGCGCGGATCGAGCGAAATCACATGCTGCGGCGTAACCAGCGTGCGCTGCGCCACCGGCTGGACGATACGAAAAATGAAGAAGAACCCCGCCATCCCGGCCATCAGCAGCAGCAACGCCACCACCAGATGCCAAAGAGAGTGATCCCGCGCTTTCCACGCGAATATCAGCGTCCCGGATGTTGGTGTCCTGTCGGGCATCGGCATGGGCGTGGTCAAGATTTCGGCGGCACTGTGGAATAAGCCACCTCGTAGCCCAGATCGAGCGCCATGTTACCGATCTCGATCACACGTCCATGCGGCGCATGTTTGTCGGCGTGGATAATCGCGCGGCGTTCGCCCTCGCGATTCGCCTTGAGTTTCTCCCGCAGCTCCGGTTGGGAGATGCGCAGGCCGTCAAAATAAAGAGCGCTGTCAGTTCCGGCGGCTACGGTGATGATGTGGGCCCGGTCAAAACCCGTGAGCCTTGAATTCGACTCGGGATGCTCCACCGAGATGCCTGACTGCACCACGAAGTCGCTGGTGAAAAGAAAGTACACCAGCAGCAGCAGGATGGTGTTCAGCAGCGGCGCGGTGTAGAGCCACGGGCTTTGCTTCGGCAGATTGCTTTCGAGCTTCATGGTTGGTGCTCAAGAGTTCTCGGTTCGCGGAATCATCGGAAAGGAGCGGCCGGCGGCCTATCCCTTCAATCCGCGGATCCGCTTGCCCGTCTTCGGCGCCTCCACCTCCGCCGGGCGGAATTCGACGATGTTGTCACTGCCTTTCGCGTCCTCGATCAGGTTCACGATCTCGATTCCAGCGCGCTCCAGATCGTGCATGAGCGAGCGGGCACGGGCACTGAGAAAGGCGAAGGACAGGTAGGCCGGAATCGCCACAACGAGACCGAGCGCGGAGGTGATAAGGCTCTGATAAACCCCGCGAGCCACATCCGCATGCGTTGCCACACCATTGGCGGATGCCAGCCCGGTGAAACTGTCGAGCAGACCGATCACCGTTCCCAGCAGGCCGATCAGCGGCCCCGCGTGGGCGATCGCGTTTAGAATGCCGAGGAAACGCTCCAGGCGCGGCACTTCAAGCTGCCCCGCCTCCTGCACGATCTCCTTCAACTGCTCTCTCGGCGCGTGATGCCTCAGCAGCGCCGCGTGAATCACACGTCCGGCAGGCACCCGCGTCGCCACGCACTCCTGCAACGCCTCGGCGAAATTCCGCCGGCGGATCAGGCTCGCCAGTCCGGCCAAAAATTCGCCGATGTTCATGCTGGCACGGTGGAAATAAGCCAGGCGCTCGATGAAAATCGCCCCGGCGAAGCACAGGCACCCGATCAGGAGCCAGACAAGAGGTCCGCCTTTGGAGATGAGATCAATCATGAGCCTGAATCAGGGAGTGGTAAGGAAAATGCCAGAGCGCAGCACGGAATCGGGAGTGTACATCGCTCAAAGCATGTTTTATGCCGAGTCGGGCGGCTTGTAAACACTGGAAATAAACGGGAAAACACCAAGAAGGTCAAGCAGGCGGGACGGGCTCCTGCTTGGCCGTGAAGCCGCCAGCATGACATTCATACCAAAACCCATCACCGCCCGGTCTTGCTTCCCTTCCCCGAACCCGCTCCAATGTCGGCCATGAAACCTTTCGATCTCCAGGTCAATGGCTACGCAGGCACCGACTTCAATAGCGACAACCTCACCGCCGAAGCCCTCCACCATGCCTGCGAGTGCCTCGTTGAAGACGGCTGCGACAACATTCTTGCCACCTTCATCACCGATGAAATCCCCACCTTGGAGCGCCGCATCGGCAAACTCGTCGAATTGCGCGAAAAGGATGAACTCGCCCGCAGGATGATCACCGGCATTCACATTGAGGGGCCGTTCATCAATCCCATCAAAGGCTACGTCGGCGCCCATCCGCCCCAGGCCGTGAAACCGGCCAATGTGAACGATGCCAAGCGCCTCCTCGCCGCCGCCGGGGGTCTCGCAAAGCTCGTCACCCTCGCTCCCGAGCACGATGAGAGCAGCAAAACGACCGCCTTTCTCGTTTCACAGGGCGTCACCGTCTCCGCTGGCCACTGCGATCCCTCGCTCGATCAGCTCAATGCTGCCTGCGATGCCGGTTTGAGCATGTTCACCCACCTCGGGAACGGCTGCCCCATCCAGATGCACCGCCACGACAACATCATCCAGCGCGCCCTCAGCCTGCATGATCGCCTCTGGCTCTGCTTCATCCCGGATGGTGTGCATGTGCCCTTCTTCGTGCTGAAAAACTGTCTCGCCAGCATCGGCCTCGACCGCACCATCTTCGTCACTGATGCCATCTCCGCCGCCCGCCTCGGCCCTGGCCGCTACACCCTCGCCGGTTGGGACATCCTCATCGGCGACGACCTCGTCGCCCGCTCCCCCGACGCCACCCACTTCGTCGGCAGCACCGTCACCGTCCCGCGCATCAAAAAGAACGCGTATGAGCAGTTGGGGATGAGCGAGGAGGAGTTGCAGCGGGTGCTGGATGTGAATCCGCGGAAGGCGATTGCCGTATAATTTTTTCGACACATTCTCCTGTTTATGGACCCATTTACAGCACTCCGCCTGCTCGAATTAGGCATCGAAGTATCGAAGGAGATCAGACTTCATCGTGACCACATCCAGAATCAGGAAATGGATGGAAGGATTCAAGAATTGAGCGCCGCCATATCTCAAGCGCAAGCCCATCTGCAAGAGGCGATCAATGTGGTAGGCGAGAAGATTATCGAGAAAATCGAATCCGATAAGTTCGAGCAGTTTCAATCTCGGATAGGGAACATGGAGATGTTGATACAACTCAATAACACAAAAGAGCTTTTCTCATACGCCCTTCAACTCAAGGAATCGGTCGACTACGCTCGAAATCGAGTCAACGAAGGCAAATACAGCTGGCTCATCCCCTACCTAACCGGCTTGCCTCTGTTTGCTTTGGCCCTGAGAATTCAAGGCGAGGACACTTCAAAACTGGACCAGCAATTCGCCAATGCCGTTGAGCGATGGAAACAACTCACGCTTGATTCCGTGGCAGAAAATCTTTTCCAAGTAGACGTCAAGATTCCATGGCCACTAATTCACAACGTGCTCAACAACACGGAAAATAGCATCACCGAGCTGTCAGAGTTCTGTGAAAGCAAGTTGGTTGAGTATGAGGATGACGAGGAGAGCGAAGAAGAGGAACAAGAAGAAGACCCAGGTTTTCCGCTGTGCCCAAGAGGACATGGACGGACAAAACTTTGGATCGACAAATATCGCTGCTACAAATGCGGTTGGCCTGCCAAGTAGTTTGGTCCGCGCAACATGCCACTTCATTCGCGTGGACCCGCTCTCCTGGCTCGAAACCCATCGCGGACGCTACAGCGTCGTCCGCTGGCTGTTTCCGCGGCTGCTGGCAGCGATCTACCTGATCGCCTTCATCTCGTGGGGTGTGCAGTATGACGGTTTGGTCGGTGAGAACGGCATCCTACCCGCGAAGAACCTCATCGAGAACATTCACGCCTTCGAGGAGCGCGAGCACAAGACGCTGTTCTGGCAGTTCCCGAGCATCTTCCACTGGCATTACAGCGATGCCTTCGCGCACGGCTGCCTGATCGCCTGCGGCGTTCTTTGTGTGCTGGTGATGGCCGGGGTGGCGCAGGGGCCGCTGCTGGCGCTGCTGTGGTTCGGTTATCTCTCCTTTGCCACCACGGGCGATATCTTCATGGGCTACCAATGGGATGCGCTGCTGCTGGAAGCCGGATTTCTCGCAGTATTCGTCGCGCCGTGGCGGTTTTGGTCGTGTCGCGACGTCACCGAGCCACCACGTGGCTCGATCTTCCTCCTGCACTGGCTTCTGTTCCGCCTGATGTTCCTCTCCGGCTACGTCAAGATCGGCGGCGGCGATCTGCCGTGGGAAAACATGACCGCGCTGCTCTACCACTACGAAACGCAGCCGCTGCCGAATGGTTTTTCGTGGTTCGCGCACCACTGGCCGCGCTGGTTCCACGTGGCGGGCTGCCGGATCATGTATGTCATCGAGCTCATGGTGCCTTTTGCGATTTTTCTCGGTCGCTGGGGCCTTCTGGCCGCCGCGCTCGGCTTCGTGGGCCTGATGGCCGTCATTTTCGTCACAGGGAACTACAATTTCTTCAACCTCCTCACCGCCGCGCTTTCCCTGACGCTGCTCGATGACCGCTGGTGGCCCAAACGCCTCCGCCATTGGCTGCGCATCGACGACAACGCCCCGCGTCCACCTTTCGGCCATTGGACGCAATGGCCCTCCCTCGCGGCCGTCGCCCCCATCATGCTCTTCACCGTTCTGGCGGCCGATTCCTTTCTCGCCGGACGCATTCGCGGCTACCAGACCAAGCTGCCGCAAAGCTGGCACGAAACACTCGACGTCGCCATTCACCGCACCCGCAGCTTCAACGCCTACGGCCTCTTTCAGGACATGACCGAGGAACGCCCCGAGGTGATCATCGAGGTCAGTGACGATGGCGCGCTCTTCCTGCCGCTCGATTTCAAATACAAACCCGGCGATCCCAAGCGCCGTCCGCCCTTCATCGCCCCTCATCAGCCGCGACTCGACTGGCAGATGTGGTTCGCCGCGCTCTATCCCGGCTACGATCCACAGCGCGACGCGAATCCCGGCTCTCCCATGCACTGGTTTGGCCAGTTCTATCTCGCCCTGCTCCAGAACAAGCAGCCCGTTTGGGACCTACTCGAAGCACCGCCCTTCCCTGTCGAAAAAATCACCCACATCCGCGCCCGGCTCTACCGCTACCACTTCACCCCGCCCGAGGCCCAAAAAGTCTCCGGAGAATGGTGGGAACGCCAACTCCTAGGCAACTTCAGCGGCACCGTGACGCTGAACACCGGGAGGCGCTGAGCATTTCGTCAGTCGGAATTCTGGTTTCGTCATTCTCCCGCCGCCTTTCCCCTTGCGCCTTTGCGATTCGCGGCGACTATCGCCGCCCCTCGCCAAACCGGCCAGGGTCTCATTTCGGGACGTAGCTCAGCCTGGTAGAGCGCTTGCTTTGGGAGCAAGAAGTCGTGAGTTCGAATCTCGCCGTCCCGACCACTTCCACGAGGTGGTCCGGTTTGTTCAACCGACGCGCCGGACACCGCCCACCGCCGAACCGAACATGTCCGCCCTCTACGCCACCGCCCTCAGCACCTTCAAGGAGATGGGATGGCATTACCGCGAGGTTCCGGAACACAATGTCATCGAGAGCGACTTCGAGGCGCACCACACCAAGATCCCGCTGCATATGCAGGTGTTTGGGGACACGCACATCGTCAGCGTCGTCGCCACAGCCACTCTGCAGGTGCCCTCGACGCACCGCCTGCCGGTGTGCGAGCTGCTCATGCGGGTGAACAAGGAGCTGAACCTCGGCAACTTCGAGCTCGAGTGGGACGGCGGCCAGGTGATGTTCCGCATCACAAACATCTTCCCGCCGCACAGGCACGATTCGCGCATCCTCGCCAGCATGGTTCACTCCGCCGTGGCCGAGATGGACCGTCTCACACCCTTCCTCGGGGAAATCATTCGCACACCCAAGGGAGAACTGCTGCTGCTGAAAGTCGCTGATTTAATGAAGCGCGAAGATTTGCTCCCGCCCGTGCCTGATGCAGAGTGAAGGCGGCCCGGGACAGCCTCCCGCCTCCTTCTTCCGCCATGTCAGCCCGCTACACGCTTCAAAACCACCCGGCCTTTGGCGACCCGCTGTCGAAAAACGATCTCTACACGCTCGTCGCACGCGGGTCCCTTGCCCGGGGCGAGATGTGCGTGGATGAAGACACCGGACTCACCCACACCGTGGGCGAGCTCATCAGCGGCATGCGGCCCAACAACGTGCAATCACGCCTCAACCGCCCTGCTTATCGTGAGATCAGCCCGGATCACGAGATCGTGACCGAGGAAGAACTCATCGCTGAAGAAGAGCTGCCCGAGGACGACGAGCCTGAGCCTGAAGAAGACGAAGATGACAATCACAACTACACCCCGAGCGGCGAGGTCATCCTGCATCACGCGCACCCGTCCTGGCTGGGCTACACGAAGGCCCTCTTCCTCGTCCTGCTGCTTCTCGTCGCCACAGGACTGCTGTTTACCATCCAGCTCGAATACGCCGTCATCACCCTCCTCTGCGCCTCCTCCACGCTCATCGCCATCGGCATCGCCCGCTATTCGCACGACTACATCGTCACCCGTGAACGCGTGGAACTCATCTGGGGCATCATCGGCCGCAGTTCCAAGGAAGCGCGCATCTGCGACATCCGCAGCATCGACGTTTACGAGTCCGGCCTCAAAGGCCTCCTCGGCCTCGGCACCATCGACTTCTCCACCGCCGCCAACGCCGGCATCGAAGTGCAGTTCAAAGACATGCGCCAGGCTCATGAGGTGAAGGATCTCGTGCGGAAGTTGCAAAAAGGCGTCGATCCCACGGAGGACTGAAAAATGACAGCCGAGCGAAGCGAGACAGGCGACTGAAAGGAGCCCGGAGGGTGAACGAAGTGAATCAAATGAGTAAATCCAAATGAGGAACGAAGGCCGAATACAGAATGATGAACCCGTCAGCGCGTCATCGCACCTCGCGAACACTCGTCATTCCGGCTTCGTCATTCTGTCATCATTCCTCATTGCTTCGCTTTGCTCACCCCTTTGGGGCAGCACACGCTTCGCGGTGCTGGCTGTGTCGCTTTGCTCGGCTCTGGTTTCGTCCTTGTCAGCACAACTGACGACCGCTCTCGACATACGCACACTGCCCTACGAACGCAGTCTGGAAAAACTGCCCGTCGAGCTCACCGCCACGGTCGGGTTCGTCGAGAGCAGCACCACGGTCTTCGTGCAGGACGACACCGCGGGCACGCATCTGCATTTCAAATCCGGCCGCAACGACCTTCGCGTGGGTGATCACATCCGTGTCAAAGGAACCACCACCGCAGGACTCTATTTTCCCGGTGTTGACGTCGCAGAACTGCAAATTCTCGGCCACGAATCACCTCCCACCGCCGCACCCGCCGCTTACGACGACCTCGCCACAGGACGTTTCCATTACCAACGTGTCGTCGTCGAAGGCCTCGGCCGCACATTGACGCCGCTCGATGAAAACCGCTCACTCTTGCGTCTGGCTATGGGAAGCCGAGTGATTGAGGTCCGCGTCGATTCACCGCCCGAATCCGCGCCCGATGTCGTCGATGCTCGCCTGCGCATCACCGCTCTCGCCGCCGGCGGCATCAACGACCGCCGCCAGCTCGTGTTCCCTTACCTTCGCGTCACCGATTGGGGAGATGTTACGATCACAAAGGCATCCGCATCGCCCGAATCACTGCCCATCACCTCCGTCGCAACCCTGCTGCGCTTTGGCGCCGCCGACGAGCCGCATCATCGTGCGCGCATCCGCGGCAGCGTGCTCGCCGTGTTCGCCGATGGCCGCGTTTTCCTGCGTGACTCGACTCCGCCACCGCCGCCACGCGAAATACCGAAGGATGAACCTCCACGGCCACCACTATCGCCCTCCATCGCGATTCACCTCACCACGCCCGTAAGTCTGACGCCCGGCGATTTCGCCGAAATCACCGGATTCCCCGTCATGGCCGGCTTCAGCGCCTCCTTAGCCGACGCGCGGGTGCTACTGACCGAACCCGCCGAATCGCCCGCTGCCTCGATTGTTTCGCTCAGACAATTTCAGGACGGCTCGCACGACGCCGATCTCGTCCAGCTCACCGCGCCTGCCGTCTTGAACGACTTCTTCCGCACCCGCGACGGCTACGAGCTGCGGCTCACCTCCGGCGGCACCTCCATCCGCGCCTTCCTTCTGCAAAACACCGCGCCCAGTCTCCAGCTCGGCTCCCTCTGCCAGCTCACCGGCATCTGCCTCGTCGAGTCCGCCACCACGGACAAAGGCTTCCGCTCCGAGCCCGACCGCGCCTCGCTCCTCCTGCGCTCCGCCGCAGACATCCAAGTGCTCAGCACCGCGCCCTTTTGGAATGCCCGCCGACTCGTCTTCGCCATCGCCCTGCTCGGCGGGCTGGTTTTGCTCACCCTCTTCTGGATCACCCTCCAGCGCCGACAGATCACCCGTTTGGAAAGCAAAATCGCCCACCAAGCCACGCTCGACGAGCGCCAGCGCATCGCCCGCGAGTTTCACGATACCCTGGAGCAGGAGCTCACCGGCCTCTCCCTCCGTCTCGATGCCGCCACCACTCGCCCCCTGGAGGAAAAAGCCCGCACCCTGCTCGAAACCAGCCGCAGCCTCGTCTCCCGCATCCAGAGCGAAGCCCGCAACCTCGTCTCCGACCTCCGCGAAACCGGCCACGCCACCACCTTGACCGAGGCCCTCCAACTCCTCGCCAACCGCGCCCCCGAAGACATCGCCATCACCCTCGATCTCCACCCCATCGGCCCCATCCCCCCGCACGTCACCCACCACCTCCGCATGATCGCCCAAGAGGCCATCACCAACGCCCTCAAACACGCCCACCCCACCCAAATCCAGCTCCATCTCTCCACCA
>Ga0315900_10002327_pt1 | contig 29169 bp, 18 predicted proteins | sample LakEriMetagenome_FD_203521 | JGI IMG/M metagenome (GOLD analysis project Ga0315900, IMG submission 203521) | Freshwater fungal communities from buoy surface, Lake Erie, Ohio, United States - Buoy 12 MA114 | ecosystem: Environmental > Aquatic > Freshwater > Lake > Lake biofilm | place: USA: Lake...
GGCGCCATCAACGAGGCCTGCAATGCGGGCGCGAACGCTTCCTGTGCGACGGCCCTGAACATGCAGTTCCCCGTCCGGGTGGGATGCTTCGCCCAGGCGGGCACCAACCGGGCGAGCGCTGGTGCCGGCTATTACGGTGCGCTGGAACTGAGCGGGAATGTGTGGGAGCAAGCCGTGACGGTCGGCAAAACGGCCGGACGGGCTTACACAGGCACGCACGGCGATGGGCAGCTCTCCACGAGCGGTGCGGCGGACGCCTCGACCTGGCCCGGGTCCGTGGTGACGGGGTCCGGTCTCCGCGGCGGCCATTGGAACATCAGCGAGATCGCCTTGCAGGTATCGAACCGGTTGCGGGCGGCGGTGATCGGTGCCCGCAACAACTCGGAAGGAGGAAGGGGTGTGCGCATCGCTCCCTTATGACCACGCCAGCTCGAGCCCACATCAGCAACTACGGATATTAAGAACAAGACCCATGAAGAACTTCAGAACCCTGCTGGTATTCGGCCTTCTGCTGCCTTGTGTGGTAAGCGCGCAGTACACGGGCGGGATCGGTCGCGGACAATCCATGTTGGCGTTCACGCCCCAGACACTCGCGTGTCCCCAACTGGACGGGCCCTTTGATGGTCAAGCAGGACTGAACTGCAACCCCATCTGGTTCACGTGGGAGGCAACCCCAGGGGCTACTTCCTACAACCTCTACCTCGATACAAGCAACCCGCCAACGACCTTCATGGCGACCTCGACGACCAACCTGACCTTCCTGAACCTGGTACCCGGTACGCCGACCACCTACTATTGGACGGTCAAGGCCGTTTATCCCTCAGGCGAGTCGGAAAGCTGCGAGGTGTTCAGCTTCTCCACGGCTTTGCCCGCTTGTCCCGATATCACCGGTGGTTCGAACATCTTCGAGGGCGGAGAGGTCCCCTTGGAGAATGGCTATGTGGAATGGGGATCTGTAAGCCCCTGCGTGGATTGGGTCCGCGTCTATTTCGATGAGAACGATCCGCCCACCACGCTAATCGGTAGTGCGCCTGGTCCAGGAGGTGGTGTCGTGGTCCTAGGCTCGCTCCAACCGAACACCACCTACTACCTGCGTCTCGTTTCTGAAAGCGCCTATGGCAATTCCTCGTGCGGAACCATCACGCTCCATACCACGTGCAATGACGTGGATGCCGATGGCGTGAACGATTGCATCGACAATTGCGTAGGGACGGCCAACCCCACACAGGCTGACGCAGATGGCGATGGGGAAGGTGATGCTTGTGATGCCTGCCCCTCGAACCCGCTACCCGTCGGCACCCCCTGCAATGATGGCGACCCGGTCACCACGAACGACGTGCTGCAGGCCAATTGCACTTGCGCGGGTATCGGACCGAATACCTGGACACGGAAACGTGATTTCGGAGCCACTGGCAGGTTGGATGGCATCGCCTTTACCGTGGGCGGCAAGGCCTATGTGGGCATGGGCGAGGACCCCATAAGCGGCGGTCTTGCGGGGCCAACCAGAGGGGTCCACAATGACCTTTGGGAATATGACCCCAACACCAATGTCTGGACCCAGATGGCCAGCTTGCCGGCCGCGGCCCGAAGTGGCGCGGTGGGATTCGCCATCGGCTCCAAAGGCTTTGTCGGCACTGGGTTGGACGTGAACCTCACGCACCTGCAGGACCTCTGGGCATATGATCCCCTGAACAACACGTGGTCCCAGAGAACAAGCCTGCCAGGTCCCTCGCGTTGGCATGCCGTTGGGGTAGCGGCCGGCGGCAAGGGCTACGTGGGCACCGGTCAAGGCGCGGTCAATCCCCTGGCCGATTGGTGGGAGTACGACCCCGTCGCCAATGCATGGTCGGCCAAAGCTTCCATGGCGAACATCCGCACTTCGGCCACCTCGTTCGCCGTGGACGGTAAGTGCTATGTCGGCACGGGGATCGGCAACTTATCCCTCGATCTCCTGAACGACCTCCACGAGTATGACCCGGCAACGAACACGTGGACGGCCAAAGCGCCTCTTCCAGGCGGCCCTCGCCAGAAGGCGACCGCCTTCGCCGCCGGAGGCAAAGGGTACTTGGGGACAGGGGTGGACAACCTCGGATCCAAGCAGGACCTGTGGCGCTACGACCCACAGACGAACCAGTGGACCCAGCGGGCCAACCACGGGGGCGGAACCCGAATCGCTGCGGTCGCCTTCACCCTGAACGAAAAGGGCTACATGGCCTTGGGAAGCAACGGCTCAAGCTACCTATCCACCGAGCTGTGGCGCTATGATCCCGTGGAGGACACCTGGGTGCGGCGTGCGGACCTGCCGTTGAATCGGGGACGCACATTCGCCGCCTCATTCACCGTGGGCAGCAAGGCCTATGTATCCACTGGTTCGGGTGCAGGTGGACAATACTTGAACGACCTCTGGGAATATGATCCAGCATCAGATGTCTGGGCACAGCGCGCCAACTTCGGAGGTACAGCGCGCGCGTTCGCCACGGGGTTCAGCATTGGCGGCAACGGTTATGTGTGCTGCGGTTATGATGTGCTCGGAGTCATGAGGCAGGACCTTTGGCAGTACGATCCAATGGCCAATACATGGGTGCAGAAGGCTGAACTACCTGGCCCCGGACGGTTGGAAGCCACCGGATTCAGCATCAATGGCAAGGGGCATGTGGTCGCGGGTGCGGGTGCTTACAACCTGCATCATGAATACGATCCGGTCTCCAATACGTGGGCAAGCCGGGCGCCCCTACCGACAGGCACCACGGGAGCTTATGGGTTCGTGGTCGCGGATAGCGGCTATGTGGGCGGTTCTGGTTTCCTGTTCAGATACGACCCAGTGGCGAACAGCTGGGCCGCGCGTACGCCGATGCCAGGGTCCAGTACCTATTCGAGCGCTTTCAGTATCGCTGACAAGGGCTATGTCCGCTCGGGCACGGCGTTCGCTGATTACGACCCGACGACTGATAGTTGGACCGGCCGCGAGAACTATCCGGGCGGATCGGATGACTTTGCTGTTGCCTTCGCACTTGATGGCAAGGGCTATGTCGGCATGGGCCGAATAAATCCCAGCTGGACACCCACCAGCGATTTCTGGATGTACACCCCGCAGGTCCTCCACGCAACGGCCATTGTCAAGGCCCACCTGCAAGGCCCCTATTCCACCAGCACCAAGCTCATGCACGATTCCCTGCGGGTGAACGGCTTGGTGCCCCTTACGGAGCCGTTCACCGCCTTGGGATACACCTATGTGAACGGTGGCCCGGAACCCCTCGTGCCTAACGCTCCGGCGTTCACGGGTCCTTTCCCGATCGTGGATTGGGTGGTACTTGAACTGCGCGACTCGCCCACCCATGTGGTGGCCGCACGACCTGGCATCCTGCGTACCGATGGCACGGTGTTCACACCTCGCGGGGATGGCGGCTTCGTCTTCCTGGTCCCACCAGGCAACTATCATGTCACCATCCGCCACCGCAACCACCTCGGCGTGATGACGGCCAATGCGCTCTCGCTCGGCCCGCTTGCCGCGCCCGTTGACTTCACCAACCCTGCTACACCCACCTACGGCGCCGATGCACGCAAGCTCGTGGTGAACACCGATGCCACACAGACCGCGCTGCTCTGGGCCGGCGATGTGAACTTCGACGACCGGGTGATCTACACCAACTCCAACAACGACCGCGACCTGGTCCTGGTGCGCATCGGAGGGGTGATCCCCACCAATGTGGCCAGCGGCTATTTCAGCGAGGATGTGAACCTGGACGGCGACGTGAAATACACCGGTGGCGGCAACGACCGCGATCTGATCCTGCAGAACATCGGCGGGGTGGTCCCTACGGCCGTGAAGCTCGGTTCGCTGCCGTAAGGGCGTGGTTCCGAGGTGTGGCGATGGCGCGCTGTTCGGAGAAGAACAGCGCGCCATCGGCCTTTACACCCCTGTTCGATCCGCACCGCCCCCCGAGTCCGACCCAACGTCACCCTTTGTCGTTGTGGTGGCCACACCTTGCACCCGTCCCCTACCCTCTCCCCGGTCCATCCGCCTGCGGCGGATGGCTCTGCGGCCAGCGGTCGTGGAGGCAGCGCACACGTGGTACGCACCGGAGCAACGCGCGCACGGAAGCTGCACCGGGGAACCGGGGGAAGGACAAGGCCGAGCAGCCCTGATCAGCGCCTGCGTTGCGGTGAAGGACGGGCAGGCGGCGACGCAGCAGGCGCCTGCTGCCGCTGCTGGGGCGCTGCTGGGCGTTGCTGAGGAACTGAAGGGCGTTGCTGCGGAGCAGAGGGCCGTTGCTGGTACTGCCGGTGGTCGATCACCCGCTGCTGGCCGCGGTCGCGGCGGATCTGGATCTCCTGCGGGGCCATGGGCGGGCGGGTGGTCGGGGCCGGACGCGCGATCACCGGCGGACGCGCGGGCGGTGGCGCAGGCGTCGTGGCCGGCCTCCACGAGCCGTTCTCGTAGCGCTGCAACTGCTGTCCATCACGTCGGTAGACATTGCCGGCCGGGTCCGTGAAGTGGTCGCGGCTGTCGGGCTTGGTCGTGGTAGGCCGCGACGGCGGGGGCTCCGTAGGGACAGGACGCGGTGAACGGGCCAGCTCCGTGGGGTTCACGCCCGGACGACGCTCGGCACGGTACAGGTCCGTGGGTGCGGCCGTGGGTGGGTGGCCGGTGCCATCGGCCAGGGAGGGCCGGTGACCATAGAACGCCGGGCGGGGATCACCCGTCCAGGGCGGGCAGTAGTGCCACGGTCCCCACCACCCCCACGGGCCCCAACCGTACCAGGCATGCGCCGGACCGTACCACGGCCCGTAGAGCCATCCGGGATAGAACCAGTTCCACCCCCACCCCGCCCCGAAGCTCCAGCCCATCCACGGGTCGTAGTACATGTTGAAGCCCCAGGTGAAGGGCCGCGGGTACCACAGGCCCGGCCAGTAGGGGTAGTAGAACCCGGTGCCCATCACCACCACGCCGTTCTGGATGTAGGTGCCGAGGTAACCCGGTGTGTAACCCGTCACCACCTGCTCGGCATCGTGCTCGTAGATCTCCACATAGCGTGTGTTGTAGGCCGGACTGCTCGGGGGGATGTCCTCCACCATGGCGGGCACCTCGGTGCTCACCACCCAGGGTCCTTCGGGCACCGGCGCATCGAACCACACCGCGTTGTGGCAGGCATGATAGTGCTCCCGTATGCGGAGCACCGTGGTGTTCGCGTTCACGGCCAGGTACACGTCGGTGCCATCGATGCGCTCGAAGCGTGGCTCGCCATCGTAGATCACCGACAAGGTGGCCGTGCGGCGGTCCACCGTGGCGGTCTGGGGGATGTACGCATCGCGAATGGCCTCCCGGGCGGCTGCGGTGCCGGGCACATGCGCCAGCACGCCATCCTTTGGCGATCCCTCGGGGATCCGGGCGAAATCAGCAGGCAGTTGGTCCGGTGGCATGAAGTGCCAGGGGCCCTTCTGCAGGTCGGCGGTGACCGACCAACGACCGGCCGTGAGCAGGAAGTACCGCTGCGTGGTGATCTCCAGGAAGAGGTCCTTGTCGGTGTTGGTGGCGTAGAGCAGGCCGGTGCCCTGGATGGGTTTCATCTGGGGCGGGCCGTCCAGGTCGAGCAGGATGGCGGGTGTGGTGCGCACCACGATGGCGGGGATGCGGGCGGTGGCAGAGGCCAGGGACTTCACGGTGTCCACGGAAGCGGCCACCTCGCGCAGCCCGGCGGGCACATCGTTCGTGTTCGCATAGGGACCCAAGAGTTCGTGTGCCTTGAACCACTGGCCCGAACCATAGAGGAAGTGTGCGCTCTTTCGGTAGCGCAGCAGCAGGTAGGGCGTGTTCAGCACGCGGTCCACGTCGGTGGCGATGCCGTCGTACAGCGGATCGCCGTACGCGGAGGGGCGCTCCAGGCGCAGGTACTGCGGGTCGCCATCGATGTAGACCAGCACGGCCGGGCGCTCCATGTAGATCACCTCGGGCGGCTCGTTCCAATAGGCATCCTCCGGATGTTGCTCCTCTTCCAACGCCGCGATCAGCCAGTCGATGGGAAAGGGCTGCGTGTGCCGGGGGATCTCGCGCGACAGCATCACCCCGATGCGCACGGCCTCACGGCCCACGGGATCGGGGAAGTGCACATCGCTCACCTCCAGGCTCACCAAGGTGGCCAGGCGCGTAGTGCGGTCCACTGCCATCAGGCCATCACCCCACACCGACCCGAAGACCGGGTCCGGATCACCGGCGCGCTTGATGGACACGGCGAAGCGCACCGTGAAATGATCGCCCTCGATATGCTCCGGTTGCGGGGCGTACACCTGCACCTCGTCCGTTCCAGAAGTGAAGCGCAGCGGCCACTGCTCATCGGTGGGGACATTGGAGGCGGCCACACCGGTTGCGGGCAACGCCATCGGCAGGAGCAACAAAAGGAGGCCTACGTAGCGGTGCATGGGGAGTGGCGTGTAGGCCATATGCACAAGTACCGTGCCCAAGGACACCTCCGGTCCGATCAACGATGATGACCGGCGCACGGCATCCCCTGTCCGTTGTCATCCCCGCGCATTTTCCCAACTTCACGCTTTCCACGCCAACGCCCCATGTCCTTCCAAGGCAAGCTCAAGCGCTTCCTGCTCATCCTGGAGCAGGTGAAGCACGCGCCCACCTTCGCGCAGATCCAGGAGGAGCTCCACCAGCACGGCTTCGAGCTCAGTGCGCGCACCCTGCAGCGCGACATCGAGCAGATCCGCGTGGAACTGGGCCTGGAGATCACCTACGACCGCGACAGCAACACCTACCACCTGCCCAAGACACGCGACGGACGGCACAGCGTGATGCCCCTGCTGGAGCGCGCGGTGCTGGGCGAACTGCTCGCCGGCAGCGGCACCGACCTGCGCAGCGCGGCCGACCACGTGATCATGGAGCGCAACGGCACCCTGCAGGGCCTGCAGCACTGGGGCGCCCTGTTGCGCGCCATCCGCGAACGGCGCTGGGTGGACATCGCCTACCACCGCTTCCAGAAGGAGGAGGGGCGCGACTTCCGCATGCGGCCCTTCCTGCTGAAGGAGTATGGCGGGCGCTGGTACGTGCTGGGCCTCGCCGATGGGTATGCCAACCCCATCTCGCTGGGCCTGGACCGCATCACCGGCGTGATGCTCACGCAGAAGCGCTTCGCGGCCACCGACCGTCCCAGGGTGGAAGCCTACTACGCCCACATCATCGGGGTGGACGCCTCGCCCGGCAAGGTGGAGCGCGTGGTGTTGCGCTTCACCACCCTGCAGGCCAAGTACGTGAAGGCCCTCCCCATGCACCCCAGCCAGAAGGTGGTGAAGGAGGACAAGGACAGCACCGTGATCGAACTGCTCGTGCAGCCCAACCACGAGCTGCACAACGAGCTGCTGGCCATGGGCGAGGGTGTGCGCGTGCTGGAACCGTCGACCCTGGTCAAGGCCATTGCCAAGGCGCACAAGGCGGCCGCCAAGCAGTACAAGTAACGGGCGGTCCTCACTCCCGCACCCACACCTGCTTGTCGCCGTTGGCCTGGGTGAGCATCACCCGGTCGCCGTCGCACACGTAGCGGGCATGGGGGCCGCATGGTCCCGAAGATAGTCCGCAAGCCCGGTCAGGACCTACATGACCACCCGGCACACCACGGGACGCTCGGTGCTGCGGATGCTCAGCAAGCGCAGCCCGGGGGCGCGGCCGTCAGGGGTGATCCGCACCTGCAGCGGCACACCAGCGGCCAGGTTGCGCTGCTCCAGGATGCGGCCGGCCGCATCCTGCACCTGCAGGACCGCTCCGGATGACACCAAGCGGTCCGAGGCCAGCCATACCGATCCATCGGCCTCATACCGCACAGAAATGGCCCCAAAGGCATCCTCCTCGGCAATGCCCACGGAGGGGGTGAAGGACCATAGCTCGTTGGAGGGCACCAGGTTGGCCAGCACCCGCTTCAGCCCAAAGGCATGGTAACCCGTGCCACCGATGCTGAACATGGAGCCGCGGGAGAGCCGGTAGATGGGCAGGGTGCCTTCCAGCACCCACTCGTCGCTGCCCGCGTTGTAGCGGAACAGGTCGCCTTCGCCGCTGCCCGCGTTCAGCACATAGCCCGAGCCGTTCACCACGCACGCACTGCTCTCATCCGTGCCGGGTTCCAGGTTGGCGATCGAGGACCAACTGTCCGTGCCGGGGTCATAGACCCACCAGTCGATGAGCACATTGTCGCTGGCATCGCGCCCGCCACCCATGTAGCCCTTGCCGTCCACCGCGAAGGCCGCATGGCGGTTGCGCCACGTTCCCGGGAAGTCCGCCACCGTGGACCACAACCCCGTGGTGATGTCGTAGGCCAGCATGTGGTTGGTGCCGCTCTGGGGCCCCACATACAGCACGTTGCCCACCGCGAACCCCGGGGCGTAGGAAAGGCCCTGCCCGGCCACTGCAAGGCGGGTCTCCCAGGTGTTGCTGGTGGGCAGGTACTCGTACAGGTCGTTGACCACCGTGGTGCCATTCCAACCGAAACCTGCGAACAGGCGACCCGACGCGGACCAAGCCGTCACACCCGCCCGGGTACCTCCGGGAAAATCCGCCATGGCGGTCCAGGTGTCCGTGCCTGGGTCGAATTTCCAGAAGTCGTCCAAGAAGCCCGTGGTCTCGCCGATCTGACCGGTGCCGGCATAGGCTTGGTCGCCCACAGCGACCGCGAAGGCATGGGAGCGGCCATCGCCCGGGCAGGCGGTTTCCTGTTGCCAAGCGACCTGCCCCTCCACAGAAGAGGCGGCCGCGATCATGAGGAGGAGTAGGGATGCGCGCATGGTCTGAAGGGTTTTTTGAAAAAGTACCACCGACCCTGGGCCATGAACAGGACGATCGTCACCCTTTCAGCTGACCCCCATCAGGGTATTTGGAGCATAGACCTCGCGGAGCACGGTCCTGGGCCGATCGCTATGGGAACTAACTTTGCTGCGACCATGGGACCTGTACCTGCCCCATGGGCTTAGCACCCTATTGATCAGGCCATTACGGCCAGGTTCCACGTGGAACGCTTCGGTGAAGAACGACCCATGAGCACATTGGAGACATATGACGTGGTGGTGGTCGGTGGTGGCCACGCCGGCTGTGAGGCGGCTGCGGCGGCCGCGAACCTGGGCTCGAAGGTCCTGATGGTGACCATGAACATGGGCGTCATCGGACAGATGAGCTGCAACCCCGCCATGGGTGGGGTGGCCAAGGGCCAGATCGTGCGCGAGATCGATGCCTTGGGCGGGTACTCGGGCTTCGTGAGCGACCGCAGCGCGGTGCAGTTCCGCATGCTGAACCGCAGCAAGGGTCCCGCCATGTGGAGCCCACGCACCCAGAACGACCGCAACCTCTTCGCTGCCGAATGGCGGAGGCTCCTGGAGCAGACCCCGAACGTCCACTTCTGGCAGGACAGCGTGGTGCGCATCGAGATGGAAGCCGGCCAGGTGACCGGGGTGCGCACCGGGCTCGGGATGCGCATCCCCTGCCGCGCGGTGGTGCTCACCAGCGGCACCTTCATGAACGGGGTGATGCACATCGGTGAGCGCCAGATCGGAGGCGGACGGGCCGGCGAAAAGGCCAGCCACGGCATCACCGAACAGCTGGTGGAGCTAGGCTTCGAGGCGGGCCGCATGAAGACCGGAACGCCCCCCCGGGTGGATGGGCGCAGCATCGACTACAGCGCGATGGAGGAGCAGCCGGGCGATGAGCAGCCGGGCAAGTTCAGCTACTCTCCCACCACCCGGCCGCTCGCACGCCAGCTCAGCTGCTGGATGACCTACACCAGTCCCGAGGTGCACGCTATCCTGCGGACCGGCTTCGACCGGAGCCCCATGTTCAATGGCCGCATCCAGGGGATCGGACCGCGGTACTGCCCCAGCATCGAGGACAAGATCGATCGCTTCGCCGACAAGGACCGCCACCAGATCTTCGTGGAACCCGAGGGCTGGGACACGGTAGAGACCTACATCAACGGCTTCTCCACCAGCCTGCCGGAAGAAGTGCAGCTGGCCGCCCTGCGGCGTATACCCGGTTTCGCAAAGGCCCGCATGTTCCGTCCGGGCTATGCGGTGGAATACGACTACTTCCCCCCCACCCAGCTGAGGCACACGCTGGAGACGAAGCTGGTGGACGGACTCTACTTCGCCGGACAGATCAACGGCACCACCGGCTACGAGGAGGCCGCCTGCCAGGGCCTGATGGCCGGGATCAATGCCCACCTGAAGCTGGCGGAACGGGAGCCCTTCATCCTCCGGAGGGACGAGGCGTACATCGGTGTGCTCATCGACGACCTCATCACGAAGGGCACCGAGGAGCCTTACCGGATGTTCACCAGCCGGGCCGAGTTCCGCATCCTGCTCCGACAGGACAACGCCGACCTGCGCCTCACGCCCCGCGCCCATGCCATCGGACTGGCCGATGACGAACGCATGCGCCGAGTGGAGCAGAAGCAGCAGTTCACCAAGGACCTGACGAAGGCGATGCAGGCGGAAAGCGTTGCTCCGGAAGCGGCCAACGAGGTGATCGTTCCACGTGGAACATCACCCCTGAAGCAGAAGGTCCGGCTCTTCGAGTTGCTGCTCCGACCCCAGGTCAACTATGCCGATCTGGAGGCCATCTCCACTGCCACGAAAGACCTCGCTAACAACTTTGGGGATCTTCGTCAGGAAGTGGTGGAACAGGTGGAGATCAACGTGAAATACGATGGCTACCTGGAAAAGGAACGGGAAATGGCCGAGAAGCTGACCCGCCTCGACGACGTCCCGCTCGACTTGGAAATGGACTATGCGCGCCTGACCTCGCTCTCCATGGAAGCGCGCCAGAAACTCGACAAGATCCGTCCGGCCACACTAGGCCAGGCATCCCGCATCAGCGGCGTTTCACCCGCCGACCTGAGCGTCCTGATGATCTACCTAGGCCGATAACACCTGATCGTTCCACGTGGAACACCCATCCCAATTGGAGCAACTCAGCCACTGCCAGCGGTGCGGAAAACCCGCGCTCGCACCCAGCCTAAAGGTCCGCGACCACTCCATCTCTGGAGAGACCTTCCAGCTCTCGGACTGCACTTCGTGCGGCTTCCGAAGTACCAACCCGCGTCCAAACCAGAACGAGATAGGGCGCTACTACGAGAGCGATGCTTACATCTCGCACTCGAATGCCAGCACCTCGATCAAGGACCGCCTCTACCAACTGGCGCGCAAGCGAGCACTCGGGAACAAGTATGGGCTGATCCACCAGTATCAGCCACAAGGACGTGTGCTGGATATCGGTTGTGGCACCGGACAGTTCCTGCGTTACCTCGCCAGCAGGGGATACGCGGTCCAAGGCGTGGAGCCCAGTGACAAGGCCCGAGCACAATCCATCGCCGACCATGCCGTGAACGTCGTGCCGACCCTGGATCAGGTACCTTCCCAGGAGAACCTGCAGGTGATCACCATGTGGCATGTGCTGGAACATGTGCCTGACCCAAAGGCCACCTTCAAGAAGCTCTACGCCCTGCTCGCGGACCGGGGACTCCTGGTGATCGCCGTGCCCGACCGTGAAAGCTGGGATGCGCAACACTACGGCACCGACTGGGCCGCTTATGACGTACCGCGCCACCTGTCGCACTTCCGACGTGAGGACCTCCGCTGGTTCCTCCGATCCCATGGTTTCGAGCTCGTGGCCATCCGTCGCATGTGGATGGACGCTCCCTACATAGCCCTGCTCAGCGAACAGTACCGGGGTGCCTCCGTGCCCGTGGCCTTGATCAAGGGACTCCTCATCGGGGCATGGTCGAACCTCCACGCACTCTTGGGCGGCCGTCCCACATCGAGTTCCCTGTATGTCGCCAGAAAGAAGGAGCCCTGAGAGGCCGCTTTTTAGGCTGTTTGGCGCATTATCGGGGTCCCACCGGTGGTGCACCTATGCCGAATGGGCGACGGGCCCGCAGAAACCGATTCTTGGGCCTCATCTACCTGCTTGACTTCCAGCGACTTACAGAGCAGTCCAGGCCCGGGGTCACTGCCACTTGGTTTGCGAACCCCAATGGAGCTCCGGCCACTTGATCGCCTCGGCGAGGGTCTTACCTTTGCGGCCCCAAACCGGAACTCCATGAGCACGATGACCATGCCTGCCAACCAGATCGCCGACATCCTCCGCAAGCTCGGTGTGAACGAGATCAACAGCGGTGTGTCCACCGGCAGCACCTGGCTGAAGGGGGAGGGCGCCGTGCTCGAGAGCCACAGCCCGGTGGATGGTGCCTTGGTGGGCACTGTGCGCAGCGCCAGCAAGGCCGAATACGAACAGGTCATCGCTACGGCGCAGAAGGCCTTTGTTGAATGGCGTACCTGGCCCGCCCCCAAGCGCGGCGAGGTGGTGCGCCAACTGGGTGAGGAGCTCCGCAAGCACAAGGCCGAACTGGGCAAGCTGGTGAGCTACGAAATGGGCAAGAGCTACCAGGAGGGTCTGGGCGAGGTGCAGGAGATGATCGATATCTGCGACTTTGCGGTGGGCCTGAGCCGCCAGCTGCACGGCCTGACCATGCACAGCGAACGCCCGGATCACCGGATGTACGAGCAATGGCATCCCTACGGTCTGGTCGGCGTCATCACGGCCTTCAACTTCCCGGTGGCCGTATGGAGCTGGAACACCGCGCTGGCGTGGGTGTGCGGCGATGTCACGCTGTGGAAGCCGAGCGAGAAGACACCACTATGCAGTATCGCCTGCCAGCACATCACCGCCGAAGTGTTCAAGCGAAACGGTGTGCCCGAGGGCGTGAGCAGCATCCTCAACGGTGGGCGTGAAGTAGGGGAGTGGATGAGCCATGATACCCGCATCCCGCTGGTAAGCGCCACAGGCAGCACGCGCATGGGCAAGGCCGTGGGCGCCGCCGTGGGCGAGCGGCTGGGTCGTTCCCTGCTGGAGCTGGGCGGCAACAATGCCATCATCATCAGCGACAAGGCCGATCTGGACATGTCCCTCATCGGATGCGTGTTCGGCGCAGTAGGAACGGCCGGCCAGCGCTGTACCAGCACGCGCCGCCTCATCATCCACGACGCTGTCTACGACGCCTTCAAACTAAAGCTGATGAAAGCCTACGGGCAGCTGCGCATCGGCGATCCCCTGAACGAGCAGAACCACGTGGGCCCGCTGATCGACAAGGCCGCGGTAGACATGTACCTGATGGCCCTCGAGGCCGCGAAGGCACAGGGCGGCCAGCTGGCCGTGGAAGGTGGCGTGTTGAACGGTGCGGGATACGAGAGCGGGTGTTACGTGAAGCCTGCCGTTGTGGAGGCCACACCGGACATGGCCATTGTGCAGGAGGAGACCTTCGCGCCGATCCTGTACCTGCTGCGCTACAGCGGTGACATCCAGGAGGCCGTGCACATCCAGAACAACGTGAAACAGGGCCTGAGCAGCTCCATCATGACGCTCGACCTGCGCGAGGCCGAGCGCTTCCTGAGCGCGGCCGGCAGCGATTGCGGCATCGCCAACGTGAACATCGGCACCAGTGGGGCCGAGATCGGCGGAGCCTTCGGTGGCGAAAAGGAGACCGGCGGCGGCCGGGAGAGCGGCAGCGATGCCTGGAAGGCCTACATGCGCCGCCAGACCAACACGATCAATTACGGGACCAAACTACCGCTCGCACAGGGCATCAAGTTCGATCTCTGAGCGCGTTTGGATCGCAAGCCTTCGCCCATCGGCGCCATGCATCGCGGGGTTGAAGTCCTACATTGCCGTCATTCACCGGACCTCGTGCGCAATTTCCTGTACTTGATCCTTTCCGCCACACTGCTTAGTGCGTGTGCGTGGACCAGCCCACAGCCCAGCGCCCAGCCCCGTACTGGCACCTGGCGCATGGAACTCGCCATGCAGGACCGCATCCTGCCCTTCAGTTTCGAGCTCACCAACAGCGACAGCGGGACCTGGAGCATGCAGATCCACAACGGCCATGAACATATCCGGGTGGATGAAGTGCGCCTGCAGCACGACACGCTCGTGGCCCGCATGCCGCTCTACGATTCCGAGTTCCGGGGCATTGTGCGCAACGACTCGCTCATCGAGGGCCATTGGCACAACTACCTGAAGGGCCCCGATTACCGCATCCCCTTCGTGGCCAAGGCCGGGCTCACCCATCGGTTCCCGGGGCCCAGCAACGGAGCCGCGCAGATCGCAGGCGCTTGGGAGGTCCGTTTCAGCCGGGGCACGCCGGATGCCTACAACGCCATCGGCCAGTTCGAACAACACGCGGACGGACTAGCCACCGGCACCTTCATGACCGAGACCGGCGATTATCGCTTCCTGGAGGGGCGCGTGCATCAGGATTCACTCCTCCTCTCGTGCTTCGATGGCTCACACGCCTTCCTGTTCGCGGCACAGCTGGTGGGCGACAGCCTGCACGGCCGGTTCTACAGTGGCACCCACTGGCAGGAGCCGTGGGTGGCCGTGCGCAATGCCGATTTCCGGCTCCGCGACCCGGATTCCCTCACCTTCCTGCGGGAAGGCCACACCATGATCGACCTGCGTTTCCCGGACACCGATGGGAACATGGTCTCGTCCACCGACGAGCGCTTCCGCGGCAAACCCCTCATGGTGCAGATCATGGGCAGCTGGTGCCCGAACTGCGTGGACGAAACGCGGTTGCTGAACGAGCTGCACGCCAAGTACAACGAGCGCGGACTGGAGGTGCTGGCCGTGGCCTTCGAGAAGTACGATGACCCGGCCCGTGCGCAACAGGCGCTGAAGCGCTACCAAAGCACCCTGCAGGTGCGTTACCCGATCCTTTACGGCGGATCTGCTTCCAAGGAGGAAGCAGCCCGCAAGCTGCCCTTCCTGGACCATGTGATGAGCTACCCGACCTGCATCTTCGTGGGGCGCGATGGCAAGGTGAAGCGTATCCGCACCGGCTTCTACGGACCAGGAACGGGCCGCCATTATGAAGCCTACAAGCGCGACCTGGAGGGCTACATCGAGGGCCTGATCAACGAAGGGACGGCCACTGCCCAGATCACCCCCTGATCAGGGCTTGTCCACGGTAACACGACCTTCCCGGTTGGCCAGGGACCATGCGGTGTGGAACACGAGCAGGGTACGCTGCCGCAACAGGTCGAAGCGGATCTTCTCCACATCGTCGCCCGGCTGGTGATAGTCCTCGTGCACCCCGCTGAAATAGAAGATGCAGGGCACGCCTTTACGCGCGAAGTTGTAGTGGTCGCTCCGGTAGTAGAACCGGTTCGGATCGTCCGGGGCGTTGAAGGTGTAATCCAGTTCCAGCCCCACATACCGGCGGTTGGCCTCCTCGTTCACCGCATGCAGTTCCGTGCTCAGCCGGTCGCTGCCGATCACATAGACATAGGGCGCTGACGTGGCATGGACACTATCAAAACGACCGATCATGTCGATGTTCAGGTCCGCCACGGTGCTCTCCAGCGGGAAAACGGGGTTCTCGCTGTAGTGACGTGAACCGAGGAGTCCTTTCTCCTCACCGCTCACGGGCATCACCAATATGCTGCGCCGTGGTCCATGGCCGGCCGCTTTGGCCTTCGCAAAGGCCTGGGCGATCTCCAACAGGGCCACGGTGCCGCTGCCATCATCATCGGCGCCGTTGTACACCACGCCATCCTCCACGCCCACATGGTCGTAGTGCGCAGTGATCACCACCACCTCATCCTTGCGGTCGCTGCCCTCGATGAAGGCCAGTACATTCTCGCTCACCACCCGCTGTTGCTGAGGCCTTGACCGCACCGTGAACGATACGGGAACCTTCCTGCCAGCTTTGGCACGCTGCAGTTTTGAAAAACGACCCTTGGCAAGCAGGACATCCGCATAAGCACGGTCGACCAGCAACAACTGGGTACCCTGTGGCTTGGCCTTCACTTCACCCTTGGCTTGTTCAGCCAACCGCATGCGTGAACCACCTATCGCATGCTCCATTTCACTCATCAATGTACGCAGGTCATCCATCACCACGACGACCAACTGGGCCTCCGCTTTACGGGCCCAATCCATGGTGAGCCGCAGCGGCACCATGGCGCTGATATCCGCAGGCACACCGGTACCAGAGAACAGGAAGGCCTTGGCCCCTGCAGGAGCCTGGGTGCCTGCCGAAAGGCCACTTACATTACCCATGTAGGTGAGCTCTCGCACAGGAAGGTCCTCCACCAACTGCTCGTTGAAATAGAACAGCTCGTTCAGGAAGGTCAGGGTATCCTTGGTACCGACCAGGTCCAGACCACCCATGCGCTCCTCGATCAATTCGAAGGGCTGGAAATAGCCGTCCACCAGATCAGGACCCTGATGCGGGGGTATGGGTGGAATGCCCATCCGCTCAAAGGCACGGCGCAGATAGGTCGCGGCCATCTTTTGGCCCTCTTTCCCGGTGTCCCGTCCCTGGTAGTCATCGCTGGCCAGGATGGTCAAATGGGTGCGGAGGTCCTCCTCCGTGATGGAAGCGGCATAGTTGATGGCGACACTGTCCAGCTGGGCCGTGATGGTCCCGGCCAGGAGCATGGCCATGCCCGCCATTGAAGCGCGCATTGCCTTGATCATGTGCCGGGCTCGATCAGTTCCACCCGACGCTGGTGACGACCCCCTTCGAAGGAAGCATCCAGGAAGGCATCAACGATGGCCTGCGCCTCCGCATCACTGATGAAGCGGGCGGGCAGGGCGAGGATGTTCGCGTTGTTGTGCTGACGGGCCAGGCTGGCGATCTCCGGTTTCCACGCCAGGGCGGACCTTACACCGGCATGCTTGTTGGCCGTGATGTTCACCCCATTGCCGCTGCCGCAGATGACGATGCCTAGTTCACCCTCCCGGGCGGCCACGACCTCGGCCACGGCATGTGCAAAGTCCGGGTAATCAACGCTCTCCTTCACATGCGTGCCCTTGTCGGTCACTTCATACCCCTTGGTCCGCAGATGATCCTTGAGGTAGTGCTTGAGGTCGATGCCGGCATGGTCGCTGCCGATGGTGATGTGCTTGGCCATGGCCCAAAGATACCTGTGTTCATAACCCCCTTCTGGATCCCACGATCGGATCGTGGAAGAGGTCCATCCACTGTTGAGAACCAGGTACAACTTTCATCCTCCACACCGCACCGCTCCACCTGTCAGCAACCCCATGCCCAACAAGTTTTCTTATGGTCCGGATCTGCACGCTGAACGAACGATCCGACCTGGCTTGGAACAGGTCAAAGGATCGAACATCCACCCGTACGAAGGGGTTATCAACGATCGTTCATGGTCTCAGGAATGCGCTTACAGCCTCAGGTACTTCCGTTCCTCGAATGACCGCTGGATCGTTCATCCATGGTGCGCTACTTTTGATAACCGATCCATGCAAATCCTCCATTCCCGGATCATCAACAGTGTGAACAGCCTATCTTATATCATCAACTATTTTAAAGAAGAGTATATGATGATGAGAGGACTGTGGATGGTGTGGATGATCCTGATGTGGACCACGGTCCAGGCCCAGCCCGATGGTCCCACCACGTATTACTTCCCCAATGGCCGCGTGAGCAGCGAGGGGGTGCTGATCAACGGAAAGCCAGAAGGCTATTGGCGTACCTACTACGATAGCGGCCGGCTGCGCAGCGAGGGCAACCGCCGCCAGTTCATGCTGGACAGCACCTGGCGGTTCTATGCCGAGAACGGGATCCTGCAGAGTGAGATCAATTACCTGGCCGACAAGAAGGAGGGGGTCTCCAAGCGGTATGACACCACTGGCGTGGTCATCAGTGAGGAGTTCTATGTGAATGATCTGCGGGAGGGTGTGGCCCGGTACTACCATCCCAATGGACAGCTCCACAAGGAGATCCCGTTCAAGGTGGGCAAGGAAGAGGGGAGAGGCTATGAGTACGCTCCGGATGGCCGCGTGGTCGCCTTGTTGCAGTACGGTGCTGGGTTGCTACGGAAGCGTGAGGAGATCAACCGGCTGGATGCCATGGGCATGCGGCAGGGCCCTTGGAAGGAGTTCCACCCCAACGGCAAGGTGAAGTGGGAGGGCAACTTCGTGGACGACCGCCAACAGGGCATCTTCAAGGAATATGATCCCCAAGGCAACCTGAAGGAGATGGTGAAGTACGACCAGGGCCAGGTGGATACCAAGGCCCAGGAGACCCTGACGGTGGATATCAAGCGCACCTTCCACACCAACGGCAAGGTGGCCAGCATCGGCAGTTATTCACGGTCGGGCAAAAAGGAGGGGCTCTTCAAGGAGTTCGCTCCGGATGGCAGCATCTCCAAGGCCAGGATCTACATGGGAGACCAGCTGGTTAGCGAGGGTCTGGTCAACGACGTGGGCGCTTTGGAGGGACCTTGGACGGAATACTATGCCACCGGCGAGAAACGGGCGGAAGGCAGCTACAAGGAGGGCAAGCGCGATGGGGACTGGGTGTTCTATCATCGCAGTGGCCAGGTGGAGCAACGCGGCCGTTACGCCAACGGGAAGGCCAACGGTCCATGGAAGTGGTATTTTGAGAATGGCCGCGTGCACCGCGAGGAGGTCTACCGGCGAGGCAAGGAGGATGGCCCTTCCGTGGAGTACGATGAGGAAGGCCATATCATCACACAAGGTGAATACATCGATGGCCGCAAGGAGGGCAAGTGGATCTATGAGGTGGGGGATCACCGGGAGGAAGGCGCCTACAAGGACGGCGTGAAGGATGGTCCTTGGGTGTTCACCTACCTCGATACGGACAAGAAGTATTTCACCGGCAGTTTCATCAGCGGTGAACCCGATGGCAAACACCGCTGGTACTGGCCGAATGGACAGGTGAAGCTGGAGGGGCGTTTCAGCATGGGCCTGCAACAGGGTGATTTCGTCCACTACGATGACCAGGGCAACGTCATTCTCACCATCAAGTTCCGCGATGGCGTGGAAGTGCGCATTGATGGCGAAAAAGTGCCGCCACCTTTCCAGCCTGGAGAGGACCAGCCGTGATGGTCCGCTATGTTGCGAAGGGAAGAACTAAGTTCGGGGCATGAAGTCGGATGAGGTCCCTTCGACCGGTCAGGAGTCCACCTCCGAGCTGGCAAGGGCTTATCTCGAACTGAAGCGGCAGTATGATCACCTGGTGAGCCGCAGTCTCGCGGGGATCTTCCGCAGCACGGTGGATGGGCGTTTTCTGGAATGCAACGATGCCATGGCCCACATCCTGGGCTACCCGGACCGCGATGTGCTGATGCGCCACCAGGCTGTCGACCTGTACTATTCCGAGGCTGAACGGAACCGCTTTCTGGACACCCTCTTCCGCGAACGACGGCTCACCAATTTCGAGATCGTACTGAAACACCGGAGCGGCCGGCCCGTGTATGTGCTGGAGAACGTCTTCGTGGATGAGCTGGAGGACCGCAGCCCCACCATCCAAGGCACGCTGATCGACATCACCGCCATGCGTCATGCGCAGGTGGAGCAAGCCTCGCTCATGTCCAGCTACCGCAGTGTGGTGGAACATATCCGCGATGGTCTCCTGGTGGTGTCCGGAGGTGTGATCAGGTACGCCAATCCTGCCGCGGAGACCATGATGGGCCGGCGGCTCGTGGGTGAGCGCATGGATGCCATCTTCCAGCCTTCCTCCATGACCGATGTGCATGCGCTGATCGAACGTTGTACACATGCCGAGGTGGAACGCCCCATTGCGGTGAGGCTGGCCAATGGCCGTGAGCAGGAAGTATTGTTGTTCGCCACGGCCGTGCATCATGAAGGCGCTGATGCCATTCAGTTCACCCTCCAGGACCAGACGGCACAGCAGGCCTTGTTGGAGGAGCGCCTCCGGCTGCGCATGGCCGAGGATGTGAACCAGGTGCTCCGCGATGAGATCATGCAGCACCGTCGCACGCAGGAGGAGCTCCGTCGCTCTCGGAAGTTCCTCAGCAGCCTGGTGAACAGCTCGTTGGACATGATCATGGCCGCCGACCCTGAAGGTCGTGTTACGGTGTACAACCCGGCTGCAAGCCTGCGTTTCGGTTGGGAGCCGGAGGAGATCCTGGGCCTCAACACCCAATTCCTGTACGCTGACCCGGAAGAATACCGGTCCATCCAGCAGGAGCTGGAGCGCCATGGCATGTACACCGGCGAGATCCTGAACCGCACCAAGGATGGAGAGGTGTTCACCTCCTTCCTGGCGGCCTCCAGGTTGTACGACGAGGATGGTGAATTCCTCGGTGCCATGGGGGTTTCCCGTGATATCACCCGCATGAAACGGGACCAGGAAGCCCTGCGGGCCAGCGAAGAGAGGTACCGCGACCTTTTCGAGAACGCGACCGACCTGATCCAGAGCGTGGACATCGAGGGCCGCTTCCAGTATGTGAACAACGCGTGGAAGCAGGTGCTGGGTTATTCGGACCAGGAAGTGGCGGGCATGTCCTTCACGGACATCATCCACCCCGATGAGCGCGATCACTGCCAGGACCTGTTCGCGCGCATCAGGTCCGGCGAAGAGGTCAAGGAGCTACGCACCGTGTTTGTCGCCAAGGATGGCCGTCGGGTGCATGTGGAAGGGACCACGAACCTGCGGCGCGTGGATGGCCAGCCCCAAGCGACACGCAGCATTTTCCGCGATGTGACCGGCGTGCTGGCCGCACGCCGACGGGTTCAGGAGCACGAGGCGAAGTGGAAGGCCTTGTTTGAGAGCAGTGAGCACCTGTTCTGGACCGTGGACCGCGATATCAAGCTCACCTCTTACAACCAGGCCTATGGGGACGTGATCGAACGGCTTTACGGCACACGGCCCGAGGTGAACACCGACCCCTCAAAACCCCGCAAACTGTTCGCTCCCCGGCCCTATCACGATTTCTGGGCCGCCAAGTACGCCGAGGCGTTCGCAGGAAAGCCTGTCCACTTTGAAACGGACATCACCGACCGTTCGGGTGATCGTGTAAGCAATGAGATCTTCCTGAGCCCCATTTTTGGCCCCGACGGCACCGTTACCGAAGTGTTCGGTGTGGGCCACGAGGTCACCGAGAAGAAATTGGCCGAGCAGGCCGTGCGGGACAAGTCGGCCCGGTTGCAGGCCATCTTCGAAAGTTCGGCCAACATGATGATCTGGACCCTGGACAAGGAGTACCGGATAACGTCCTTCAACGAGCGGTTCCAAGGATCGCTGCGCGATGATTTTGGAGTTACCCTGGGCGTGGGCGACCTCTTCGTTTCGGACGCTGCAAAGCAGGCCGCTGGTAGCAACCATGGCCGTTACCTGGACCGCTACGTCACGGCCCTGAAGGGCAAGCCGCAACAGTTCGAGGCCGAGCTCACGGACCGCACCGGAAGGACCATCTGGGTAGAGAATTTCGTCAATCCCATCATCGTGGACGGCGAGGTGCAGGAGCTTTCCTGCCTGGCCTATCACATCACCGAACGCAAGGAGGCCCAGCGCGAACTGTTGCGCAGCCTGGCGGAGAAGGAGGTCCTGCTCAAGGAGGTGCATCACCGGGTGAAGAACAACCTGCAGATCATCTCCAGCATCATGAACCTTCAGTCGGCCTACGTGAACGAGGACGATGAACGGTTGAAGGACCTGCTCCACCACAGCCGCGACCGCATCAGGAGCATGTCGCTCATCCACGAGAGCCTCTATCAGCACAAGGATTTCAGCGCGTTGGACCTGGCCTCGTACATCGACGGCCTGGCCCGCAACCTGATGATGAGCTACAGCCTGTCGGGCAAGGTGGACCTCCGACTTGAACTGGCACCTACCAGTCTTGTGCTGGACCAGGCCATCCCCTGCGGGCTCATCCTCAATGAGCTCATCAGCAATGCCCTGAAGCACGCTTTTCCGACCAACGCCAAAGGCTCGGTCGCGATCGGCCTGCGTTGCGAAGAGGACCGCGTGGAGCTGACCGTTGCGGACGATGGACTGGGGCTTCCTGCAGGTTTCGACCCCCACCGACAGGGCAACCTTGGCCTGGAACTGGTGCGCACCCTGGTGGACCAGCTTGATGGACGACTGGAAGTGCGTTCCGGGCAGGGGGTGACGTATTTGCTTACTTTTGAGCGTATCAAGCACAGCGGCAATGGCGCAGACGAACGTCCTCGTGGTGGAGGATGAGAGCATTGTGAGCAAGGACATCCAGCACAGTTTGAAGAAACTGGGCTACAACGTGGTGGGCGCTGCCAGTACGGGTGAGCAGGCCGTGGCCCTGGCCACGGAGCACATGCCGGACATCATCCTCATGGACATCATGCTCAAGGGGGAGATGAACGGCATCGAGGCCGCTGACCGCATCCGACGCGAGACCAACATCCCCGTGATCTTCCTTACGGCCTATGCCGATGAGAGCACGCTGGCCAAGGCCAAGGTGACGCAGCCCTACGGCTACATCATCAAGCCCTTCAAGGAGATCGACATCCACACGTCGATCGAGATGGCGCTTTACAAGCACAAGAAGGAGACCGAGGTGCTGAAGGAGCGGGACATGCTCTATGCCATTGTGGAGAACAAGGACAGTGGCAAGGACATCCTGTTCGTCAAGAGCAATAGCCGTCTGGTGAAGCTCAAGACAAGCGATATCTACTTCATCGAGGCGTTGAAGGACTACGTGGTGATCAACACGCTGAACACGCGCTACACCGTGCACAGCACCATGAAGGATATCGAGGCCAAGCTGCCGGAGGCCGAGTTCGTGCGGGTGCATCGCAGCTTCATTGTGCGGCTGGACAAGATCACCGCCATCGAGGGCCCCAACCTCATCCTGGAGAACGACAAGAAGGTGATCCCCATCGGGGGCTCCTACAAGGACGAGCTGGGCAAGCGCCTGAACCTCGTCTGAGCGTCAGCGCTTCCCCCCTTTCCGCGTTTGCGCTTTTCCGCGACTGCCTTTGCTTGAGGCCTTGGCCGGGGATGGACGTCTTACGAACTTGCCTGAGGTGGTCACCGGTCCGCCGTCCTCCGCCAGCGCCATGTCCACCGTGCGGCGGTCCATGTCCACGGCCTTGATCGTCACGGTCAGTTCATCGCCCAGCCGAAAGCGCCTGCCCGTGCGGTGGCCCACCACCTGGTAGCGCTCCTGGTCGAAGCGGAACACATCCCCGGGCAGTTCCCGCAGGCCGATCATGCCCTCGCACTTGTTCTCGCGGAGCTCCACATAGATGCCCCAGTTGGTGAGGCCGCTGATAATGCCCTCGAACGACTGGCCGAGGCGTGCCAGCAGGTATTCGGCCTGCTTGTACCGAATGCTCGCACGCTCCGCATCAGCCGCCTGTTTCTCCATGCGTGAACTGTGGCTGCAGCTGATCTCCAAGACCTCGCGGTCCAGGTGACGGCCACCGGACAGGTAGTGGGCCATGGCGCGGTGCACCAGTAGATCGGGATAGCGGCGGATCGGAGAGGTGAAGTGTGTGTAGTGCTCGAAGGCCAGGCCGTAATGGCCGATGTTCTCAGTGCTGTAGATGGCCTTCGCCATGCTGCGGATCGCCACCTGCTTGATGATGTTCTCCTCCTCGCGGCCGCGCACATCCTGCAGCAGCCTGTTGATGGCATGCGGAAGGTCCTCATCCTTCTTCGTTACCAGGGTGTGGCCGAAGCTCTTGGCCAGAGCGCGCAACTGCTCCACCTTGTCTGGATCGGGCAGGTCGTGCACACGGTACACGAACGGCGGCACCCCGCCCTTCTTCTGCTTGTTCACCCAGGCCGCCACTCGCTTGTTCGCCATTAGCATGAACTCCTCGATCAGCCAGTTGGCGGGTCCCATCACCTTCTGGTAGACACCGATCGGGCGGCCCTTGTCGTCGAGCTTGAACTTTACCTCATTCCCCCCGATCTCCAAGGCCCCATTGGCGATGCGTTCGCGTCGCAACACCTGTGCCAGCTTGTGCAGGGTGAGCACCTCCTGCTGGAAGGGCCCTTCGCCGCCGTCGATGATGGCCTGGGCCTGCTCGTAGGCGAAGCGATGCTGTGAGCGCATAACCGTTCGCCCGAACCACTCGCCTTTGATGCGCACCTGGTCGTCCAGCTCGAAAATGGCGCTGAAGCTGAGCTTGTCCGTGTGCGGGTTCAGCGAACAGAGATCGTTGCTGAGCTTTTCGGGCAGCATGGGCACCACGCGGTCCACCAGGTACACACTGGTGGCGCGGTTCGCCGCCTCCATGTCGATCACGCTGCGGGGGATCACATAATGGCTCACATCCGCGATGTGGATGCCCACCTCCCAGTGGCCGTTCTCCAGGCGGCGCAGGCTCAGCGCGTCGTCGAGGTCCTTCGCATCGTGCGGGTCGATGGTGATGGTGGGAATGGGGCGCACATCGCGTCGTTTGGCGATCTCCTCGGGCGTTACGCCATCGCGGATCTGTTCACTGGCCAGCTGAACGCTCTCCGGGAATTCCAGTGGAAGGCCGTATTCGGCCAGGATGGCGTGCATCTCCACATGGTGCTCACCGGCGCGTCCCAGCACGCGAACCACCTCCCCGCGGGGAAGGTCCCGGGCATCCTTCCACTCGCCCAGGGCAACGATGGCCTTGTCGCCATCCTGCGCGTTCATCGAGGCGTGCAGGGGGATCTGGAAGGGCCGTTGTACGCGCTGGTCATCGGGCACCAGCACCAGTCGGCCGTCGTGCCGGTGGATGGTGCCCACGAACTCGGAGCGTCGCCGTTCCAGCACCTGCAGCACCTTGCCCTCTGCGCGCATGCCGCGTCCGCCGGTCTGCTTCACCAGCACTCGGTCCCCATGCAGCGCGGTGCCCACGTTGCGGTTGTGCACATAGATGTCCTCCGTATGGCCCTCCACGCGCACATAGCCCGCACCGCTGGCAATGATGTCGATGGTGCCCTCCAGCGTATCGCGGCCGCCCACGGCGGTGTACCGCCCTTTGCGGCCGGTCTCGATGCGGCCATCGTCGAGCAACCGGTCGATCGCGTCGAAGATGAGGTAGCGGTGGCCTTTGTCCTTGAAACCCAGCTGAATGGCAAGCTGCTGGCTGGTGATGCCCGCCGCACCGCTGCGGCGGATGGCCGCCAGCACATGCTGGGCCAGTTGTTCGGGGTCCTGAAGGGGGGAGGAGGGGGCCATGGAGGGTGGCGCAAGTGCACCGCCGGCAAGTTAACCGGAAGGTCTGCGGCACCCTCCACCAACACGTGTTGATAACCACCGGAAGATCACTACATTTGCAGCCCGTTTCCGGCACCATCCCATGCAGGAAAGTTCAAAGATCTTCAGCGGTTCGGCCACACGTTACCTGGCCGAAAAGATCGCTGTGGCCAGCGGTGAGCGGCTGGGCGAGGTGTCCGTGAGCCGCTTCAGCGACGGGGAGTTCCAGCCCAGTTTTGAGGAGACCGTGCGCGGGGAGCTCGTCTTCATCGTGCAGAGCACCTTCCCCCCGGCTGACAACCTGCTGGAACTGCTTATGATGGTGGATGCGGCCAAGCGGGCCAGTGCCAAGCGCATCGTGGCCGTGATGCCCTATTTCGGCTACGCGCGACAGGACCGCAAGGACAAACCCCGCGTATCCATCGGTGCCAAGCTGGTGGCCAACATGCTCACAGCGGCCGGTGTGGACCGCGTGATGACCATGGACCTCCATGCCGACCAGATCCAGGGCTTCTTCGAGGTGCCCGTGGACCACCTGTTCGCCAGCACCATCTTCCTGCCCCACATCAAGGAGCTCGGTATTGCCGACCTGGTGATGGCCGCCCCGGATACCGGCGGCACCAAGCGGGCCAACGCCTACAGCAAACACCTCGGCTGCGACATGGCCATCTGCTACAAGCAGCGGAAGGTGGCCAACCAGATCGAGAGCATGACCGTCATCGGCGACATCAAGGGCAAGAACGTCGTGCTCGTGGATGACATGGTCGACACGGCCGGCACCCTCACCAAGGCGGCCGACATGATGATGGACCAGGGTGCGCTCAGTGTACGCGCCATGTGCACGCACGCCGTGCTGAGTGGTGCTGCCTACGAGCGAATCGAGCGTAGCGCCCTCACGGAGCTCATCGTCACCGACACCATCCCGCTGGACAAGACCCGCTCGGCGGGGACCACCAAGATCAAGCAGCTCTCCGTCGCAGGCCTGTTCGCCGATGTGATCAAGCGCGTGCGCAGCCACGAGAGCATCAGCAGCCATTTCATCATCGCCTAACACAACCAGACCCATGAACACTGTAGCGCTCAGCGGTACCCTCCGCAAAGCCGTCGGCACCAAGGATGCCGCCCAACTGCGCCGGGAGAAACGCGTGCCTTGCGTGCTCTACGGCGGTGACAATACCGTCCACTTCAGCGTGGATGAGGCCGCCCTTCGCAAGGTGGTCTTCACCCCCGAGGTCAATGGCGTGGAACTCGACATCGATGGCAACAAGACGCTGGCCATGGTGCAGGAGAAGCAGTTCCACCCCCTCACCGACCGCATGATGCACATCGACTTCCTGCTGCTGGATCCCAGCAAGGAGACCGCCGCCACGCTCAGCGTGCGCCTGGTGGGCCAGCCTGCCGGTGTGCGCAAGGGAGGAACACTGAGCCAGCCCATGCGCAAAGTGCGCGTGAAGGGCCTGCCCAGCAAGCTGCCCGGTCACCTGGAGGTGAACGTGGCCGACCTGGACGTGAACCAGAGCGTGAAGATCGCCGACCTGAAGGTGGACGGGCTCACCTTCATCGACCGCCCCAGCAACGTGGTGGTGGCCGTGAAGATGACCAAGAAGCAGGAGCAGGCCGCTGATACCGCTGCTGCTCCCGCCAAGGCTGCTGCCCCTGCCAAGGCCGCCGCTCCCGCCAAGAAGTAAGTACAGCGGACCTCCGCGGTCCCTCTGTTGTTTGGAGTTGAACGGACCCGGCCACCGGGTCCGTTCCTTTTTCAGCGAACATGAAGTACCTCATCGTTGGCCTGGGCAATCCAGGGACGGAATACGCCGATACCCGCCACAACATCGGGTTCCAGGTGCTCGACCACCTGGCCGCCACCGCCGAGGTGCGGTTCTCTCCCGACCGCTACGGCGACCGGGCGGAGCTGCGTCACAAGGGCCGCAGTTTCATCCTGATCAAGCCCAGCACCTTCATGAACCTGAGCGGCAAGGCTGTGCGCTACTGGATGGACCAGGAGAACGTCCCTGCCGACCGCGTGCTGGTGGTGACCGATGACCTCGCCATCCCCTTTGGGGCCATTCGCCTGCGGGGCAAGGGAGGAGCCGGCGGGCACAATGGCCTGACCAGTATCATCGAACTGATCGGCACGGAGGAGTTCCCGCGGTTGCGGTTCGGTATCGGCAGCGATTTTCCCAAGGGACGACAGAGCGAATACGTGCTGGGGGGCTGGACGGAGGCCGAGCGAGGTTCCTTGAAAGAGCGTGTGGAACTGGCCGGCAAGGCCATCCTGCAGTTCGGCCTGCTGGGGCTGGCTGCGGCCATGAACAACTTCAACAAGCGCTGAGCCCCGAAGGGCCTTCCCTACCTTTGCACCAACATTCAGAAGCCATGCTTTCCAAGAAGATCGAAGCGGCCTTGAACGGCCAGGTGGCCGTGGAGGCCAGCAGCAGCCAAGCCTATCTCGCCATGGCCTCCTGGGCGGAGAACCAGGGGTTGAGCGGTACGGCGGCCTTCCTTTACCGCCACAGCGATGAGGAGCGCATGCATATGCTGAAGCTCGTGAAGTTCATCAATGAGCGAGGCGGCAAAGCCGTGATCCCCGCCCTCAAGCAGCCCGGCACCAATTACAAGGCCATCACCGATGTGTTCCAAGCCCTGCTGGACCATGAGACCAAGGTGACCAACGAGATCAACGGGGTGGTGGACCTGTGTCTGAAGGAGAAGGACTACACCACGCACAACTTCATGCAGTGGTACGTGGGCGAGCAGATCGAGGAGGAGGCACTGGCCCGCACGCTGATCGACAAGCTGAACCTGATCGGCAACGACAAGGGTGGCCTGTACCTGTTCGATCGCGACCTGGAGGCCATGAAGGCTGCCGGGGCCGGCAACGACGCCAAGGGCGGCAAGTGATCAAGCAAAGCCGCTGAGCTGGGACGATCCGGTCCGCCGGTGGGACTGGGGTGTGATCAACACGGGTTCACCATGGCCAGTCTCCACCAATGCGCAGGGGGCCTTCCAGCCCCGCCTCGATCAGCCGTTCGCGGAGCTGTTCTTCGCTGAAGTGTCCCGGGAGGCGCTCCGTCGCCGCCAAGGCATAGATCAACTGGCCCACGAAACGCACGTTGTTCACCATGGCCTGCGGGTCAACCAGGTGGATGTCGTCGCAACTGCTGTGGTAGCATCCATAGACGTGTTTTCCAAGGTCGCTCAAGGGGTAGATGACCGGCACGCCAGCCAGCAGGAACGGCTGATGGTCGCTGTGCAGCCAGATCTCCTCGCTGCTGCGGCCTTCGAAAGCGGTGCTGTCCACCAGCCGGATATCCCTGCTGAGGCCGGCGACGAGCGCGCCCCATCCTTCAGGACCGCCCACACCAAAGCCTTGGGGGTGTCCGCTCATGTCCAAGTTGATCATGCAGGCAATGCGGTCCAGTTCGCCGGTGGAGGCATACTGCTTCACCAGTGCACGTGAGCCGAGCAAACCCTGTTCCTCGCCCATGAACAGTACGAACCTGACCGTACGTTCCGGCTTGAAGGGCATGGCCTGCATGGCCCGGGCCAGGTCGAGGATGGAGAAGGAGCCAAGGCCATTGTCCGTGGCCCCGGTGGCCAGGTCCCAGCTGTCCAGATGGCCACCCACCACAATGACCTCCTCAGGCCTGCTGTTGCCGGGTATCTCGGCGATCACATTGCTGGCCTGCACCATGCGGCTCTGGTTGGCCATCATCAACCGGGCGGTGAGGGTCTCCCCGCGTTGCAGTCGTTCACGCAGACGTGTGCCGTCCTCCGTCGAGATGCAGGCGGCAGGCACGGGGATCAACCGCCCATCGATCGAGGCTGTCCCGGTCAGGAGAACGCCCCCCTCCACTTGGTTCACGAACAGGATCGCCGCAGCGCCGTTTTTCAAGGCCAGTGCGGCTTTTTCGCTGCGGTGAAGGTTCCGGGTGCCCTCCGCTGCGCCGACCAGGCCGATGTTGATGAGGGCCACCCGCCCTTCAAGGCGGTCGCCAAGACCATCGAGGTCGGCAGGCAGTCCATTGCCGGCGTCGATGAGCGGCGCATCCACCTGGGCATCCAGCGGCGTGTTGGCCAGGGCCACGGCGGGCAGGTGAAGGAAGCCCGCTCCGTCGCCCACCGTGAGCTTGACCTGTCCGCGGGACCACGCCTGTGCCTCGAAGGCGAAGCGCTGCACCA
>Ga0315900_10002330_pt1 | contig 29119 bp, 22 predicted proteins | sample LakEriMetagenome_FD_203521 | JGI IMG/M metagenome (GOLD analysis project Ga0315900, IMG submission 203521) | Freshwater fungal communities from buoy surface, Lake Erie, Ohio, United States - Buoy 12 MA114 | ecosystem: Environmental > Aquatic > Freshwater > Lake > Lake biofilm | place: USA: Lake...
GGGGCCCTTGAACCTTCCGCGGCAAACCTGTTGCAGCAGAGCTGTTGCAGCGAATGTGGTCACGGCGGCCACCGTCCTCCCTTTCCCCGGTTCTCCGGTTCTCCCCACATCAGTTCGGCGTCACCGGCGGGGGGGAACTGATCGGGGGAGAATCGGAGAAACAGAGAAACTGGGGGCCCTTGAACCTTCCGCGGCAAACCTGTTGCAGCAGAGCTGTTGCAGCGAATGTGGTCACGGCGGCCACCGTCCTCCCTTTCCCCGGTTCTCCGGTTCTCCCCACATCAGTTCGGCGCCATCGGCGGGGGAACTCATCGGGGGAGCAACGAAGAAGCCCGCGGATTCCCTGTTGCAGGGGCAGGTCCGCGGGCTTCCTCCGCTGGCAGAGCGAAAAGATCACGGTGTTTCACGTGAAACAGTTGCTCACATGCCCTGCGGGAGCCTCAGGGGCTCTTGGCAAAGCGCCAGCGCGTGCCCACGCTCACGCTGATGGTATTGGTGCCCGAGGCAATCGGTGCGGGCGCGTCGGCGGCTTCAGCTTTCATCGCCATGGCCACCATGCCGCGCGGCTCCGGACGCTCGAATTCGTTGATCGTGAGCTCGATGAGCTCGACGATCATGCCGCCGGCGGCCCGGGCGGCTACGTCCGCCTGGCGGCGAGCAGACGTCACGGCATCGGTAAGCGCCATATCCTGTGCCTTTGCGCGGTCTTTCACGATGAAGTCGAGCCCCGCCACCCGATTGGCGCCGCTCGACAGCCCGGCGTCAATGATCGGGCCCGCCAGCTCGAGGCGGTCGGTCTCCACCTGCACGATGTTCGTGACCTGGTAGCCGTCGATCACCACCCGCTGCAGCTTCTCGTCGTACCGCTGCACCGGGTTCACGGTGTAGTTGAGCGTCTGAATGTTCGCGTCGGGAATACCCAGCTTGCGAATGGCCGCGAGAATGGCGGCCTGCTTCCGGTTGTTCTCCTGCGCGGCCAGCTGGGATGTGCGTGCCTGCGTCTCCATCCCCACCTGCACGCGCGCCCGATCGGGGGCGACCTGCACTTCACCACGTCCGGAAACGAAGATCGTCGGAAGCTGCGGGGCCTGCCCCTGCTGGGCCTCGCCGGTACGGGCGAGCGCCAGGCTCATTGCTACGGCGCCAAGCGCCACGGGCAACAGCCCCATCGTCCGCACTCCTCGCAGCGCACTGCTTACAGTCCCCTCGGGTCGCACTCGGCGCGTGTCCATCGTCTCTCCCGGCCTGTCGGCCAATGTCGTGGTACGAAATCCTACCCCCGCTCAGCGCGTTGGGTCATCACGGTTCGCGGATCCGTTTATGGCGTTATACTGTCTGTATACGCGCCAGAACTGCGCCAGTACCGATCGTTGACACTAATCACACCCTCAGAGGTGATTCGGGGGCGCACGATTTTCAAAACGAGAGAAACGGCCTTCGTGAGCGCCAGCCTACACCTCCCTCCATCTCCACCCGCATTCCACTGCTGCGCCGAGGCGGCCCCCAGACAGTTCGGCGCCCTACTATATTGATGCGCGGGCGCGCCGCAGTTCGAGCAGCAGGTTCTGCAAATCCGCCGGACTGATCCCGGGGATGGCGCTGGCCTGGGCCAAGGTGGCCGGACGAAGCCGGCTCAGCTTCTGCCGCGCCTCTATTGAGATGGTCAGCAGCGCCTCGTAATTCCAATGCTCGGGGAGCCGAACGGCTCCCTGCGCTTCCAGCCGTACTGCCCGCGCCCGCTCCTTCTCGAAGTAGCCGGCGTATTTGATCTCGAGCTCGGCGCCCACCACGGCATCGCTGGGCAGGTCACCTCCAATCCCGGCGGCGCCGAAGAGCGCCTGGAGCGATACATCCTGGCGCTTGGCCAGTTCGGCGGCGCGTACCGCGTGCAGCAGTGGCCGTGACCCGACCGCCTCCAGCACCGGGTCGGCGATCTCGGGGGGCATGCTGGTGTGCTCGGCCAGCCGGAGTGCGTCGCGTACGGCGCCAAGTCGCGCGGCCATCACCTCGCGTTCGTCGTCGCTGAGCAGCCCTTCGCGTTCGGCGATGGGCCCGAGCCGTGCCAGCGCATTGTCCTGGCGCACGGTGAGGCGGAACTCGCTGCGTGAGGTGAACAGCCGATAGGGCTCGTCCACGCCGCGCGTGACCAGATCGTTCACCAGCACGGCGAGGTAACTCGTCTCGCGTCCCAGCACGAGCGGCTCGCGAGCCTGCGTGCAGCGCGCGGCGTTGATCCCCGCGATCGTCCCCTGGCCGGCCGCCTCTTCGTACCCCGTCGTGCCATTCACCTGGCCGGCGAAGTACAGGCCGCGAATGGCCCGCGAGGCGAGTGAGGCATCGAGCTGCGTGGGTGGGTAGTAGTCGTACTCGATCGCGTAACCGGCGCGCGTCATGCGCACCTGCTCGAGTCCCGCCACCGTGCGCATCACCTCGAGCTGTACCGGCGCGGGCAAGCTCGTGGAGAGCCCGTTCACGTACAGCTCCGTGGTGTCGTGTCCCTCCGGCTCGAGAAAGAGCTGATGGCGATGCTTGTCGGGGAACTTCACCACCTTGTCTTCGACACTCGGGCAATAGCGCGGCCCGCGCGAGGCGATGGCGCCGCCGTACATCGCCGACTCCGCAATGTGGTCGGCAATGAGTTGCGTGCCGTGGCCCTCGAGCCACGTGATCCAGCAGGGCATCTGCACGGGGTGCCGTGTGCGTCCGCCGCGTTCGTCGGCTGTGATGCGCGGGGTGGTCCAGAAGTGCGACCACGAATAATCGAACGCGTCGATCTCGCTGTCCTGCTGTTCGAGCGTGTCGTAGCGTACGCTGCGCCCGTCGATGCGTGGCGGTGTGCCCGTCTTGAAGCGTGCGGTTTCGAGTCCCACCGCGTCGAGCTGTTCCCCCAGCATCACACTGGGCGCTTCGCCGGCTCGGCCGCCGCTGATGCGCGTGTCGGTACCGATGTGCATGGTGCCGCGTCCGAAGGTGCCGGTGGTGAGCACCACTGCGCGAGCGCCGAAGCGCCGACCTTCGGCGGTTTCCACGCCGGCAACGCGACGGTCGCCGTCGTGAGCGCTCTCGTCGAAGAGCAGGCGCGCAACCATACCCTGCATGGTGAGCAGGTTGGGCTGTGCTTCGAGGAGCGTCCGCACCGCGCGGCGATACAGACCACGATCACACTGTGCGCGCGGCGCCCACACGGCGGGGCCCTTGCCGCGGTTGAGCATGCGAAACTGTACCGACGCCAGGTCGGTGGCCCGCGCCATGATCCCCCCCAGGGCATCGACCTCGCGGACCACGGTGCCCTTGGCAATGCCGCCAATGGCCGGGTTGCAGGAGAGCTGGCCGATCTGCTCGAGCGCTCCGGTAATGAGGGCCACCTGCGCCCCGCATCGCGCGGCGGCCATGGCGGCCTCGGTGCCCGCATGTCCGCCCCCGACGACGATGACATCAAAGGACGCCTCGAGGGAGGCGCTGGTGGGGGAGGGGATGCGGTCGGCAGACATGCGTCAAGATACAAGGGAGGGGGCAGGACGCCGGGAGCAGCAAGCGGGGAGCAGGCCAAAGGGGATCGGCTTCCCGCTCCCTGCCTCCTGTTCCCGGCGTCCTGCCTTGTACCTTTCCGCATGCCCATCACCATCTCGCACACCGCGCCCACGCTGCTCATCACGAAGAGCGCGTTCGAGCGCGTCGGTCTGACGCGCGCGTCGTTCGACGAGGCGCTCAATCTCACGGACGACGAGTTTCGCGTGGAGGGCGGCCTCATTGCCATCGGGCCGCTGGTCGGCGAAGACACCCTCACCGACCTCATTGCCCAGCTCGAAGAGCACGGCCTCGTGTACTACGACGACTTCTTCGAGTTGAGCGGCAACTGGCCGGCGTGGCTGCGGCTTTTCGCCATGGACGCGGGGAGCTGACGCGCAAAGGGGCGCCAGCGGGGGCGGTGCTGTGCCATCCAGGCATCGCTGCGCCGATGCAGCCCGGCCCAGCCACAGCCAATACACCAGCTGTGACGGAAGCGCACCCCCAGCAGGCGGCGCCACCCCTTGCGCTCCAGGGACAGCGTGTCGCTGTCGCACATGGGGCAATTCTCGCCCTCGGGGAGCATCACGAAGTAGATCTTCGTGAGCAGCATGAACATGCTCAGCTGGAGCGCCGAGATGACGGCAATGAAGATCCAGGCATCGGTCCAGCTCCAGCGTCCAGGCATGGGACTCTCCTCTAGAGTCGTTGCTCCACGGTGGCCCACAGTTCGGCGAACGCCACGCCATCTTCCACGCGGTCGATCACCACATCGGTGCCCAGCGGGAGCGCCGACCCATCGAGTGAACGCACCGGCAGGACGCACTGGTGCCCGTCGAGCTCATAGATGAGTTCGCCAGTTCCGTTTCCGTCTGCATCGCGGGTGACACGGGCGAGCGTCCCCTGCAGCAGATACCGCGGGTCGGGTTCGTCGGCGCGGGCGCTCGGAATCGCCCAGCGGGCGATGAGCAGCGACTGCAGGGAAAAGGCTGCGCCGCCGGCCGCGAGGGCGGCGAGCAGCGCGCCCCACCAGGGCCAGCCGAGGGAGCGGTCTACGAGATAGCCGGTGAGACCGAACCCGAAGGCGAGCGCCGCGAGTGATGCCCGGTTGGCTACCGGCGACGGCTCCGAGGCCGGGTCATACTCACTGCGGCGCTCGTGCGGCGCGACCGTGGGGGCCACCGGGCGCTCGGTGCCGTGCAGCATGGCGGAGACGCCGAGCACGAGGCCGGAGACGAAAAGCACGAGCGAAACGACAGCGACAGCGGACACGATAACGAAAGGCTACAAGACGATGGGCAGGCGAAACAATTGGTGAAGTAAACCGAGGACACCCAAAACCCAAGACTCCGAAAGTACTTACAGAACAGCTCGTCGGAGCCCACTGAGGCGCGGAGACACGGGGACAACGATCAGTTCTCCGTGTCTTCGTTGCTCCGTGTACTCCGGCGAGCAGTTTCTACGGTGCCCGCGGATCAACGGGTCCGTTCCGTTGATCGAAGCGGGACGCGAGGAATTCCGCCGCCCGCCACTCGCCGTAGTACCACGGCTTCCACGGGCGCGTGTAGCTGGTGAAGCCCACGTGACCGCCGCGGTCGGGGAACTCGATCTCTACCGTGTGCACCCCACGCACCTGTTCGCGCACCCGGTCGAGCACCGCCGGGGGCAGAAAGGGGTCGTCCACCGCGCTGAGCAGCAGCGTGGGACGCCGGATGCCGTGCAGAAACGGCAGCGAACTGGCGCGCGCATAGTAGTCGGCCGCGTCGCGGAAGCCGTGCAGCGGCGCGGTGAAGGCGTCGTCGAACTCCCACAGCGTGCGCGCGCGAGCCACCGTGCGCAGCGATGCCAGCTCGGGGTGGCGGTCGATCTTGGCGAGCGCCTTGGGGATGAGCGACTTGAGAAAGAACTTCTCATACACCGCGCCGAAGCCGCGGCCGATGTGCCGCGACGCGGCCGCCAGGTCGAAGGGCACCGACATGGCCACCGCCCCCCGCACCTGCGGCGGCAGGTCGTCGCCACACTCGCCCAGCAGCTTGCAGAGTACGTTGCCGCCCAGGCTCACCCCCATGAGCCCCAGCGGTGCGGTGGGGAACGCGCGCATCAGCTGCTCCACCACCCACCGGGGATCGCTGGTTTCCCCCGAGTGGTAGCTGCGCGGCAGGCGGTTCGGTTCGGAACCACAGGTACGAAAGAGCAGCAGATCGGCGGCCCAGCCGCGAGCGCGGGCCTCGCGGAACATGGCCCGGGCGTAATGCGAGTGCGCCCCGCCCTCGAGGCCGTGGAACAGCAGCAGCCGAGGACTGTCGGCACCGTGCGCACCCTCCTGGCGCACCAGCTCCACGAAATCGCCATCGGGCGTGTCCCACCGCTCCGTGTGCAGCGCCAGACGCGGCTCTCGGCGGCCCAGACGGCCCCAGAGCGTGGCGCTGTGCGGATCGGGAAGCCACCAAGCCGGGCGATACGCCCTTGGCGGAGGGGTGAGAGATCGGGTCGACGGGCCCATGAACGGGGAATCTAAGTGTTACACTAGGCCAGCCGTTTCCGGCCCCCGCCCCCGCCCCCCGCCCCTCGCGCCCCCTCCCCGCGTGCTCAACAGAATCGTCCGCAACCTGACCTTTCAGGTGCTCGTTGCCGTCTCGCTGGGCATCATCCTCGGGGTGGTGGCACCGGACTTCGCCAAGTCGCTCAAGCCCATCGGCGACACGTTCATCAACCTCGTGAAGATGGTGATCACCCCGATCATCTTCCTCACCATCGTGCACGGCATTGCCAGCATGGCCGACCTGTCCAAGCTGGGGCGCGTGGGCGGCAAGGCGCTGCTCTACTTCGAGATCGTCTCCACCTTCGCTCTCGCCATCGGCCTGGTGGTGGTGAACGTGACCCAGCCGGGCGCCGGACTCGACATCAGCGCGCTCGCCAAGGGCGACGTGAGCAAGTTCGTGAAGGCAGGCGAGCAGCAGAGCATGCTGGAGTTCTTCCTGCACATCGTGCCCAGCAACATCTTCGCCGCCTTTGCCAGCGGTGACCTGCTGCCGGTGGTGTTCTTCGCCATTCTGTTTGGCGTGGCTCTCACGGCCGTGGGCGACGCGGGGCGCGACATTGCCGATCTGCTGGTGCGCCTGCAGGCGGTGTTCTTCCGCATCGTGGCCATGGTCATGGTGATTGCGCCCATCGGTGCCTTCGGCGCCATGGCCTACACCGTGGGGGCCTTCGGGCTCAAGACCCTGCTACCCCTCGGGCGGCTGATGCTCGACGTGTATCTCACGATGGCGCTCTTCATCTTCCTCGTGCTCGGGGGCATCTGCCGGCTGTACGGTTTCCGGCTGTTGCGCTTCATTCGCTACATCAAGGACGAAATCCTGCTGGTGTTGGGCACCTCCAGCAGTGAGGCCGCGCTCCCGCGCATGCTGCAGAAACTCGAGGCGTACGGCTGTGCCAAGCCGGTGGTGGGGTTGGTGATTCCCACGGGCTACTCGTTCAACCTCGACGGCACGAGCATCTACCTGTCGATGGCGTCGATCTTCATTGCCCAGGTGTACGGCATCGACCTGTCGGTCGGCGAGCAACTCACGCTGCTTGGCATTCTCATGCTCACCAGCAAGGGCGCTGCCGGCGTGACCGGGTCGGGGTTCATCGTGCTGGCCAGCACACTCGCCGCCACGCGTACCGTGCCGGTGGAGGGGGTGGCGCTGCTGCTGGGCGTGGACCGGTTCATGAGCGAGGCACGCGCCATCACGAATCTCATCGGCAACGGCGTGGCCACGCTGGTGGTGTCACGCAGCGAGGGCGCGTTCGATGATGCGAAGCGGGCGGTGGCGGAGGGGGGGGCGGAGACGGTGTAACGGCGTGAACGGCAGACGGCAGACGGCAGGAACCACAGCACGCAGTACGGGAGGAATGCGGGACAAAAAACGGGCGCCACCGCTTCGCGGGGCGCCCGATTTCCTTGGCGGGTGGATATCGGGAGCCGCGCGCAGCGCTGGCTCCCGTGTTGTTCTTCCGAATTCCTGCTCACTGCGTGCTGTGGTTCCTGCCGTCTGCCGTCTGCTGGCAGACGTCGTCAGCAGTTGCCGCCGTCACCCACGTCGTCACCCCTTCTTCGCCGCCTCCTTCTTCTTCGCCTCTTCTTCCGCCTTCTTCTTCTTCGCGCCCTCGAAATCTCCCGCGCGCACGATGAAGGTCTTGGCGGGGTCGAGATACTTGCGCAGCGCGGCGTTCACGTCGGCCACGCTGAGCTTGCCGATCTGCTCGGCCAGCTTCGCCTCGTACGTGGTGTAGCTGCGCTCCCAGCGGCGGTGCACCACGAGCGTGCTGGCCACTTCGTTGTCGTTGGCGAACTGCTGCTGCTGCTCGCGCAGCCACCCCTGCCGCGCCTGGTCGAGCTCCTCCTGCGTCACGCCCTCGGCGATCAGCTTGGCGAGTTCTTCCCTGAAGCCGGTCACCACCTTGTCCACGTTCTGCGGCGCATAGAGCGCGAACGTGAGGGCGAACGCCTCCCTGTCCATCGGGCGCGCCGAGAACTGCGACCCCACGGCGTAGCTCACGCCGTCCTTCTGGCGCATGCGATCGGCCATGCGGCTCTTGAGGAACCCGCCGCCCATGATCTGCGCCCCGATGGTCATGGCGGCGTAGTCCGGATCAGTGTCGCTGAGCGGGAACGTCTGCCCGGCCACGAACATGGCGTTCTGCTTGTCGGGCGTTTCGAAGACCTGCGTGGCGCTGTCGGTGGCGGCGAACTGACGCGGCAGTGGCTTCCACGGGGACTTGGCGGTCCACGTGCCGAACAGCTCGCGCGCCAGCGTGATTACGCTGTCCGGGTCGAAGTCACCCACCAGGGCGAGGTCACCGGCCTGTGCACCGGCGAAGTCGGCGTGGTACTTCACGAGGTCGGCGCGCGTGACGCTCTTGAGCGCCTCGATCGACTCCTCGATGGTGGGCGTGTACTCCGGGTGCCCCTTGGGAAGCGTGCGCAACCGACGCTGGAAGGCGGTCACGGCAATGGCCTGCGGCTCGCTCTTGCCGGCCTCGATGGCGGCCAGCTGCTGCGTGCGCAACTGCTCGAACTCGGTGCTGTCGAACGCCGGCTTCTGCAGCATTTCGGCCACCAGCCGCAGCGTGGGCGCGAGCTGCTCGCGCTTGACCTGCAGACTGGCGGTGCTGCTGCTGCCGGTGTTGCCAAGGGTTACGGTGGCCTTGAGCTTGTCGAGCGTGTCCTTGATGGCCAGGCGTGAGCGCAGCGTGGTGCCGCGGTTGTACATGGCCCCCACCAGCTGCCCCGCCACGGCGCGGTTCTGCAGGGACTCGAGCGCGCCATGGCGCAGGACGAGATCGCCGTAGATGTTGGCCCCGCGCGTGCTCTTGGGGAGCAGCGTCAGCCACATGCCGTTGGGGAGCTTCACGCGACGCGTACGCTTGTCGAGGTTGGCCGGCGTGGCGTCGAACGTTTCGCCGGCCGCCACGGCTGCCCGCCCCTTGTACCCCGCCATGAGCTCCGAGGCATTCAGTGCTTCGGGAATCTCGGCGCGATCGGGGGCCTTGGTGGGCACGAACAGCCCCACGGTGCGGTTGTCCGGCTTGAGGTAGGCCTTGGCCACGCGCTGCACGTCGGCGGCGGTGACCTTCTCGATGCGGTCACGCGTGAGGAAGAAGAGACGCCAGTCGCCCGACGCCTCGTACTCGGTGAGCGTGAGCCCCACCTGGTCGGGATCGGCGAGCAGCTGCTCCACCTGCTTGAGCAGCGCCGCCTTCACGCGGTTCACTTCGTCATCGGTCGGGGCGTTGGTCACCACCTCGTCGATGGTGCGCAGCATGACCGCGCGCGCGGTGTCGAGATTCTGCTCGACGCGCAGGTTGGCCTGGCCGAGCAGCAGCCCCGGCTCCTTGAGGTCGAAGGTGAAGGCACTCGCCCCGGCGGCCAGCTTGCTCTCCACGAGCGCCTTGTACAGGCGGCCGTTGGGCCGCTCACCCAGCACGCCCGCCAGCACCTGCACGGCGGGATTGTCGGCGTGCGCCAGCGCCGGCACGTGGTACGCCACGCCCACCAGCTGTTCGTCGCCCACGCGCTTGAGCGTCACCAGCCGCTCGCCGTCCTGCACGGGCTCACGCGTGTAGGTGGGGTAGAGCAGGTTGCCCTTGGCGAGCGAGCGCACCGGCTTGGGAATGGTACCGAACTTCTGCTGGATGAGGCGCAGCGTCTTCGCCTCGTCGAATTTGCCGGCGACCACGAGCACGGCGTTGTCGGGCTGGTAGTACTTCTGGTAGAACGCCTTGAGCCGCTCAATGGGCACGCCTTCCACGTCGCTGCGGGCGCCAATGGTGCTCTTGCCGTAGTTGTGCCAGAGGAACGCGGTGCTCATGATGCGCTCGAGCAGGACGCGCCCCGGGCTGTTCTCGCCGATCTCGAATTCGTTGCGCACCACGCTGAACTCGCTGTCGAGGTCCTTCTTGGCGATGAACGAGTTCACCATGCGGTCGGCTTCGAGATCGAGCGCCCAGGCGAGGTTGTCGTCGGTGGCCGCCACCGTCTCGAAGTAGTTGGTGCGATCGTACCACGTGGTGCCGTTGGGGCGCGCGCCGCGCTCGCTCAGCTCCTTGGGAATGTCCTTGTGGCGCGTGCTCCCCTTGAACACGAGATGTTCGAGCAGGTGCGCCATGCCCGTCTCACCGTAGCCTTCGTGGCGTGACCCCACGAGGTACGTGATGTTCACGGTCACGGTGGGGCGCGACGGGTCGGGGAAGAGCAGCACCTTGAGGCCGTTGGCCAGGCGGTACTCGGTAATCCCCTCCACGGTGGTCACCTTCTCCGGCGCGCTGCGCGCCGCGGCGGCCGCCACCGGGCGGGCGCTGCCGGCGGCTGGGGCGGGCTGTTGCGCGGTGGCCGCGGTGGCCAGCGCCAGCGAGGTGGCCAGCGTTCCCGCGGCCGGGGCGATCCATCGGACACGGAAGGACGAGCGGGACAGAAAGGACGGCATTGGCTGGAAGGGGACAAGGGATGGTGAGGGGCCCGGACGGCAAGCTGGGCACTGAGTTGATACGTCCGGGGGAAACCCCATGTTTCATGGGTGCCATGGCGGCGTATGTGTCGCCGCGTCCATTCCTTGTTGTGGTGCCTATGCCGCCAGCCGACCTGCAGGTCCAGATCTTTGGGACAAAGAAGAGCGCCGACACCCGGAAGGCGCTGCGCTTCTTCGCCGAGCGCCGGGTGAAGACCCACTTCGTGGATCTGGCCGAGCGTGCGGCGTCGCTGGGGGAGCTGAAGCGGTTCGCGCAGAAGTTCGGCGTGGAGGCCATCCTCGACCGGGAGTCGAAGCGGTTCGCCGACCTGGGGCTGCGGACGGCGCTTTACGGCGAGGAGAAGTGGCTGAGTATCCTGGCCGAGGAACCGTATTTGCTGAAGCAGCCCCTGGTGCGCCTGCAGAACAAGCTGTGCGTGGGGGTGGACGAGAAGCTGTTCAAGGAGTGGCTGGGGTGATGGGCGTGTGGGTGCTGGCGGAGGTGGGTGAAACAACAGCAGACGGCAGTCGGCAGGAACGACAGGGCGCAGACGGCAGGGGTGCGGAAAAACCACTCGGCGGCACGCGCTGCGCGCTCCCGCCGATATCCCACCCGCCAAGGAAATCGGGGGCGCCGCAAAGCGGCCGCCCCCGTATTGTTGTACCGCACTCCTCCCGTCTGCTTACTGTAGTTCCTGCCGTCTGCCGTCTGCGGTTCGCCGACCCCGCGACCCCGCCCCCGCGCGCATCGCGCCGTCCAGCCGCTTCAACTCCGCCTCGGCCACGTTGAAGCCGAAGCCGGGCCAGCCGCCACTGCTGACGGCCCGTTCCCACGCGCGGCGTGCGTTCGCGGTGTCGCCCTGCACGAAATACCAGTTGCCCACGCCGTAGGCGAGCGTGGACAGGTTCACCTCGTCGGACTCGTTGTCCGTGATGAGCTGTTCCGGCGTGATTTCCCCGCGATACAGCCTGAGGCGCGACAGGTACGCGTAGCCTGGCGGCGCGGGCCTGGCATCGGGCTGCTGATCGATGCGCCTCGCGAGCATCGCGTTCGCCTCGTCGAGTCGGCCGGCCCGGGCGAGCGACATGTACAACCAGTCGGTGCTGCCGGCGCGTTCGCCGCCATCGGGCGCGAGGGGTTGGGCGCGCGCGAAGAGCGCGGCGGCGTCGGTATGACGCCCTTCGCGGAAGCGCAGCACGCCCAAATGGAAGAGCGCGCCGTAGTTGGTGCCGTCGAGCTGCAGGGCGCGGGTGAGATCGGCGTTGGCGCGCACGAACTCCCGCACCGACAGGTACCGGTGTCCTCGCCAACGCAGCAGCATGGCGGCCTCCTTGGGTCGCTGCGTTGCCGAAAGGTTCTGCAGGCCGCGGGTGAAGGTGGCAATGGCCTCGCGGAACTGCCGGGCGCCGGACTGGGCCACCCCGAGTGCGATGACCTTGTCGGTGTTTCCCCAGTCGTTGCCAAGGGCCGCCTGCGCCGCCGTGATGGCCGGCGTGGTGGGCAAGGCGCGAAAAACATCCCCCTGCGGCATGCGGTACTGCACCGTCTCGTCGGCGAGCGGTTCGAGGTGGCGCAGCCAGATGTTGCGGAAGCGCACCGGATGGTCGTGGTCCTGCAGCATGAGCGGCAGGCGATCCTCGTGCCGTTCGTACGGCGCACGCGTCCCGTTGGTGGTGGGGCCAACGAGCGCGCGATGGTCCTGTACGAGCACGCCGTTGTGCACCACCGTGAGGGTGGCCGGCGACAGCAGCGCGCCGCCCCGGGCGAAGCGCGGGCGACGATAGGTGATGTCGTACGTCTGCCACTCGCCCGGTGGGCGACTCGCGTTCACGAGCGGCGGAAACTGCCCATACAGCGCCGCCGCCTGCCCGTCGGGGTAGGTGGCGTTGCGATACGAATCGAGGACCTGCACTTCGTAGCGGCCGCCGCCGAAGAACACGCCGCTGTTGCCGCGATCCTGATCTCGGCCGCGCGGCGGGTTGGGAGCCATCCACTCGATGTGCAGCTGCACATCACCGAAGGCCTCGCGGGTCATGAGGGTGCCGGTGCCCGGCACCACCTCCAGCGCGCCGTCGGCAATGCGCCACGTCGCGCGGCTGCTGTCGCTCATCATGAACCGATCGAGCGTGCTGCCGTCGAACAGAACGACCGCGTCCTTTGGCGGCAGTGCCTGCACGTACGGCCCCGGCGTCACCACCGGCGGGGCGGGGCGCGCGCGCGAATGCTGCGGCCATCCACCAAGGGGGGCCTGCTGAGCGCCGGCGGGCGCCAGAGCCACGGTGCAGAGCAGCGCCAGGGAGCACACATCGTGTGCCGTCCCGCTCCCTGCTCCCCGCTTCCTGCCTGCAGCGGCCCGCTCGCGGTTGCTCATGGCACGTCCGCGCCGGTGGCCGCCACGAGGATCTCCGTCCATTCCTGCACGTCGAGGGAGATGCGCGTGGCGGCCACGGCTTCTGCCATCGCCTCGATGCGGCGTGAGCCGGTAATGGGGTGGGGGTGACAGGGGAGACGCAGCAGCCAGGCGAAGGCGATGGTGGCGGCGGATACGCCGTACTGTGCGCCGATGCTCGTGAGTACGCCGCGCACACGCATCGCCTCCTCGGCGTTGCTCGTGAACAGCGCCCCCCCGCCCAGCGGTGACCAGATCATGGGACGCGCGCGCAGCCGCTGCGCCTGGTCGAAGGTGCCGTCGAAGAGGGGAGCCCGGTGCAGCGGATGGCACTCCACCTGATTGGTTGCCAGCGGGGTGCGCGCCTGCAGCAGCTCGTACTGTGCCGGCGTGTAGTTGGACACCCCGAACGCCTGCACCTTGCCCTGGGTGCGCAGCTGCTCGAAGGCCGAGGCCACCTCGTCGGCGTCCATGAGCGGATCGGGGCGATGCAGCAGCAGGAGGTCGATGGTGTCGGTGCGCAGCAGCACGAGACTCTGCTCCACGCTGCGCACGATGTGCCGCGCCGACGTGTCGTAGTGCTTGATGCGGGTGGCGGGGCGCGCGGCGTCGCGCAGCTGGATGCCGCACTTGGTGACCAGTTGCATCCGTTGCCGAAGCGCCGGCGAGAGTGCCAGCGCGTCGCCGAACAGCGCTTCGACGGCGTACCCGCCATAGATGTCGGCGTGGTCGAAGCTGGTGACACCAAGCTCGAGACACTGCTCGATCCAGCGCAGCCGTTCCGGCGGTGACCAGTTCCAGGAGGCCATGCGCCAGACGCCGGCCACGATGGGGGAAAGCATGTGTGCGAGAGGGAGGGGAGTGTGAGAGAGCAGGGCGCTAGTCGCGCAGCGCCTTGGTGAGCATGACCACTTGTCCGGCGTGATACACGTTGTGCTGGATCACGCCGTTGATCATGGAAGCAAAGCGCACGCCACTGCCGAGTGGGGCGTCGTGCGTATCGTTCTCGCCGCAGATGGCCAGCAGGCGTTCGGGGGGCAAGGCGGCCAGGTGCGCATCGAGTGCGTTGCCGGCGGCTTCCACATCCCGCAGGGCCTGTTCCCAGTCGGCGCGGCTGAAGCTGCTGGCCACGCACCAATCGCCGCGCGCGGGCATGAGGGGGGCACTGCCATCAAGTCGCCGCGCCACTTCTTCGAGCCAGGCGGCGCAGTGCACGGCGATCTCGGCCACCCCGTGCGCCTCGCCAACGGGGTGCACGATGGCCTCGTCGTACGTCGTGTGACGCAGCGCCTCGAGCAGTGCCGGGCCGTGCCAGGCGGGTCCGTGAAGCGAACGACGGAGTTCGCTGCGCAGGAAACGGATGGGGTCGAACGAAGGCGAGACGCTGGCCATGCGAGCGGCGGTCGGCGGGGAGCGCGTCGTGCCCCGCCAGCCGCCGGGAATGCCAACTAGAGCGTGGCACTCCCCGTACGCACCGGCACGGGATCGAGCGTGAGGTCGTTGACGCTGAACGATACCGCCACCGCATCGCGCGGCAATAGCGCCCGGACGCGCCATTCGTTGGCGGAGACGCGGGTGAGCCGGGTGGGGTGGAAGGGGACCGGGTGTGCGTCCTTGGCGCGCGGGTCCCGCACGGCGTGCTGCACGTGTGCGCGCTGCACGTTGGCGCCCCGCACCACGTAGTCCACCACCTTCATGGTGTCGAGCAGGCGACCGCCCACGATGGCCGCGAGCGAGTCGGCCCCGCGCACGGGTACGGCACTGTCGCCCACGATGATCGCGGTGGGGTGGACGCGCTGCGCCAGCGCATGACGGTCACCCTGTCGCACGCCAACGGCAATCGTGAGCAGCGCGGCGAGCAGCGCCCCCCCCAGTCCGCTGAGTGAACCACGGCGGCGCCAGCGCGACGCCTGCTGGCCCAGCGGCACGGAGAGCCGGCGCGGCGCCGGGAGCGCCCGCACCTGCGCCATGATGCGCGCGCGGGCTTCGGGGCGCGAGGCCACCGGCGCCCGCAGCGCATCGCCCATCCACCCGGGGAGGGGGCCAGTCCCCACGGGGTCGTGCTCGGGGGCGAAGTGACCGGACATCATGTGGGAGTACGCTCCGTCAGCAGGGTTCGGAGACGGGCACAGGCGCGCTGCACGCGCATCTTGAGGGCAGAGACGCCCACGCCGGTGATCGTCGCCATTTCGTCGTAGCTCAGTTCGTCGCTGAAGCGCAGCACGAGGGCTTCGCGCTGCTCGGGCACCAGCTGTTGCATCGCGCGGGCCAGCTCGGCGCGGCGCGCGAAAGCGTCGTCGTCGGCGCTTACCACCAGCTCGGCGGTGTGTACGGCGGGGTCGAGCGCCACGTAGCGCGCGTTCCGACTGGCCCGCGTGCGGCATTGGTTCACCAGGATGCGCGTGAGCCAGGCGCCGAACTTGTCGCGCTCCCGGTAGTTGCCCAGATGCCGGTAGGCGCGCACGAACACCTCCTGCACCACGTCCTCTGCGTCGTCGGAGTCGGCCAGCAGGTGCGTGGCCAGCCGGAGACAGCGCGCGTGATGCCGGTCCACGAGCGCCGCGAACGCCTCGGCGCGTCCGCTCAGCACCTGGCGGACCAGTGCGGCGTCGATGGCGGCGGGGTGGTCGGTGTGTGGTGGGTGCACAGCCAGTAACCCGGGGAACGGGGGAAACGTCACAGGGGGCGCCGTGCACCCGGAACTTCGTCACGCCGGGGGCAGCACGGGTTGCCGGTTTCTCCAGCTGTCGGGTGCGCGTGTGGTGCAGGCCGGGAGCACCACATGGCGTCGCTGGGGGTGGGTGTGTATGCTGCCCGCATGCTCTTCCGTCGGGTCGTCTACTGGGTGTCGGGGCGCTGCCTGCGCTGGTTCTACCGCGAGCACCGGGTGGTGGGGTACGGTGCCGTGCCGCTCAGTGGTCCGGTGCTGCTGGCCGGTAATCACCCGAACGACCTCCCCGATGTCATCGCGGGGCTGTACTTGTCGCCGCGCCACCCGCGCTACATCGCCACGGTGTCGGTGACCAGCAACGCCATGGCGAAGGCGATGTACGAGGCGATGGCGGTGATTCCGGTGGCGCGCGTGCGCGACGCGCGGAAAATGAAGGCCGAGGGGGTGGACCTGGCGGCGGTGAACCAGGCGGCGACCGACGCCGTGCTGGCCGCGTTGGCCGCGGGCGAGGTGGTGGAAGTGTTTCCCGAAGGCGGCGTGCATGACGTGCCACAGATTGGCCGTCTGCGCACAGGTGTCGCGAAGATGGTGCTGGACCATCTCGATGCTGCTGCGGAAAATGATGTCACCATTGTGCCGTTCGGCCATCAGTACGAGGCGCCGCGCCGCTGGCGCAGCGACCTGCTGACGGTGCTTGGCACCCCGTGGGGGGTGCGCGCGTGGTTGGCGAGTCAGCCAGCCGACCAACGGGGGCCCAGTGCGCTGACCGAGCGGCTGGGGGAGAGCATCCGTGCGGTCACCCGCAACGCGGAGAGCTGGGAGGAGGGCGCCACCCGCGACGAAATCGTGGCGGCGGCGGCCGCCCTTCGTGCTCCGCGCGACCCCTTGGGCGCGGCGCCTGGTCTGGTACCCGCCGCCTCGGCGATGGCCGCCGATGCCCATGGCGATGGTCCCAGCCCCCTGGCGGTTCACATCCGAACCGCCGCCCACGCCCTCGCGGCCGCCGTTGAGCGGGCTGGCGGCATTGGCACGTCGGCCGTGGACCATGCCCGGCTGCTCCATGCGCTCGGCGTGCACCCGGCTGGCGCGCCGGTGCCGAGCATTGCCCTCGGGTTGGCGGTACCGGTCGCCGCCATCGGCTGGGCCGTCCATGCGCCCGTGTTGCCGCTCGTGCACGCGCTCTCCGCCCGGCGGGCCAAGGCGCGGGTGGATCTGGTGGCCGGTTGCTTCGTGCCCGGGCTGTACCTCGTCCTGCTCTGGTGGCTCGTGGTGGCCCTGCTGGCCGCCGTGGGGCTGGCGGTTGCCGGCTGGTCGCCGCTCTGGGCCGTGCTGCTGTTGGTCACGCTCCCGCGTTTCGGCGACTTCGCCCTGGGCTGGCGTGACCGGCTTGGTGCCTGGCGCTTCGTGAAACGGATTCATGAATGGAGCCCACCGGAGTGCGAGCGTCTGCGGGCGGCGGCGGCGGTGATCCGCGGGTGGGCGATTACTCTGTAGCATGACGCTCATCTCCCTCGGTAACGTCGGTGTCGAATTCGGCGCCTCGGAAATCTTCCGCGACATCTCCTTCACGGTGGCCGCGGGTGAGCGGTGGGCGGTGGTGGGGCGTAACGGGACCGGCAAATCCACCCTCGTGCGCCTCATGACCGGGGACCTGCAGCCCACGCGGGGCAGTGTGGCGCGCACGCCGGGGCTGCGCGTGGCGCTCATGGATCAGCATCGCCGCTTTCCCAGCGACCAGAGCCTGTGGGACATCGTGGCGGATGCCTTTGGTGACCTGCGTGCGCTCGAGCACGCCCTGGCCCACCAGGCCGCCAATCTCGAGCACGACCATAGCGAGGCGGCCATGGAGAAGTACGGCCGCGACCTCGAACGGTTCGAGCGCGAGGGGGGCTACGAAATGGCGTCGAAGGTGGACGCGATTCTCATGGGCGTGGCCTTCGATCCCCAGATGGCGCGCACCACGCGCATCGGCACCCTGAGCGGCGGCGAACGAGGGCGTGTGGCGCTGGCGCGGCAGCTGGCCACGCCCGCCGACCTGTACATCCTCGACGAACCCACCAACCACCTCGACCTCGATACGACGGCGTGGCTGGAGGGGTATCTGGCGAGCACCGAGAAGACGGTGCTGTGCATCAGTCACGATCGCGCGTTCCTCAACGCGATTGCCGATCATGTGCTGCACTTCGAGGGGGGCACGGCCTTCGCGTACACGGGCGGCTACGAAAGCTTCGTGCAGCAGCGCGAGGAGCGGCGACTGGCCCAGCAGCGACAGTTCGACAAGCAGCAGAACAAGATCGCGTCGGAGATGGACTACATCGCCCGCAATCTGGCAGGGCAGAACACGCGCCAGGCCAAGGGGCGCCGCAAGCTGCTGGCCCGCATGCCCCGCCTTTCCGCGCCCATTGGCGCCGACGGCGTGATGGCCCTGCGCCTCGACGCCGGCACACGCAGCGGCGACCGGGTGATCGAAGCCAAGGACGTGACCGTTGGCGTCCCCACGGCCGATGGCCCACGGGCCCTCGTACGCGACGTGGCGGTGGTGCTGGAGCGCAACGAGGTCGTGGCGCTGGTGGGCCCCAACGGCGCCGGCAAGAGCACGCTCATCAAGACGCTGCTGGGCGAGATGCCGCCGCTGGCCGGTGAGGTGAAGGTGGGCCCCAGCACCTCCGTGGCGTACTACCGGCAGGACGTGGGGCATCTCCCCCTCGACCGCACCATCTACGACGCCATTGCCAACGAGCGGCCCCTCTGGGAGCGTCGTCAGGTGCAGGGGCACCTGGGGCGGTTCGGCTTCAGTGGTGATGAGGTGCAGCGCACGATCGGTACGCTGTCAGGCGGCGAACGCGCGCGCGTGGCCATGGCGCTGCTCACGCTCAGCACGAACAACCTGCTCATCCTCGACGAGCCCACCAATCACCTCGACGTGGAAAGCATCGAAGTGCTCGAAGACGCCGTCGAGGAGTACGACGGGAGTGTGCTCATCGTGAGCCACGACCGGGCCGTGCTGCGCGGACTGGCCACCCAGGTGTGGGAGCTGCGTCAGGGCCAGCTGCAGATCTTTCCCGGCCCCTTCGTGGAATGGGAGGCGATGCGCGCCGAGCGCCTGCAGCAGGAGGCGAAGCAGGCACGCGCGGATGATCGCCGGGAGGCGGAGCGCGCGGTGAAGCAGCGCGACCGGGAACGCGACCAGCGCGAGCGGGAGAAGGCGGCCGGGGGTGACCCGAAGAAGTTGCGGCGGGCCGCCGAGAAGGCGCTGGCCGATGCGGAGCTGCGGGTGAGTGTGCTGGAAGGCAAGATCGCCGAGCTCACCGCGCAGCTGGACGATGCGTCGCTGTACGACACGCCGGCCGGGGTGAAGAAGGCGGCCGCCATGGGCAAGTCGCTCGACGAAGCCCGCGACGCCCTGGAGGATGCCATGCACGACTGGGGGACCGCCGAGGAGTATGTGGCGATGCTGCGCCAGCACGGGGCGTAGCCGGACAGGCGGGCGTTGCAACTTCGGACCGGCCTCTGGCGTACGACGTGCCGTATGCCTCATTCACGAACTGTCGGTGGCGCCGCCCGGATCCTGGCCGCGCGGGTCTTTTCGCTTGGCGCGCGGGTCGGTGCCCTGCTGGTCATGGTCGTCACGCCGGCCGTGGTGTCCGCGCAGGCAGCACCCGGGGCGCCGCCGCTGCCGCCGGCGCTGCGGCAGCTGCTCGACGAGGCAAGCCGGAACAACCGGCTTCCCGCCGACCTGATCTCGTACAGGGCGGCGGTGGAGACGGAGATCGCCATCCTGCTGCGCCGCGAGGAAGGCACGGAGGCGGTGGCCGCCATCGAGCAGGTGGCGAGTCGCCTCAAGTGGAACCGTACCGGGGCCTACGATCAGCGGGTGGTCGGCTACCGATCGCAGCAGCTGGGGGCGAACGTCTCCATGCTGTCGCTGTTCCAGACCGGGTGGCTGAACCCCTCGCTCTACGGCAATCGGCTGCGGGTGCGGCCGCGCTCCTCCGAGTCACGTGGGCAGGCCGCGGCCGTGTCGCGTGGGCGTGACGGCACCGACACGCTGCCGGCGGTGCATCCGCTGGCCACCGATCGCGATCGCTACTACGACTACAGCGGTGGTGACACGGTCGTCGTGATGCAGGCGGGAGATCGCCGCATTCCCATCGCCCACGTGCGCGTACAGCCGCGGGAGGGGATCACCGACAAGGTGGTGCTCTTCGACGGCGAGATGGATCTCGACGCGTCGCGCGGCACGCTGGTGCGATTGCGCGGCTACTTCGTGCGCACGGGCACGCGCCGCTCGGTGCTGGCGCGCACGCTGGCCGACGCCGTGGCGTTCGTGGAGTACGAGAATGGCGAGCGCCTGGGACAATACTGGCTGCCGGCGAAACAGCGCATTGAACTGCAGGCCAGCCTGCCCGTGCTCGGGGACCAGCGGGCCATCGTCCGCATCGTGTCGCGCTTCGCCGATATGGAAGTGAACGACACGACGCTCTCGGCGGAGACGCTGGCCACGGCGGACTCGCTGCGGGCGCTGGCGCGGCGCCCGGTGTTCTATGCTCCGGCCGATTCCCTCACCCGTTTCGGGTCGTGGCGCAACGGGTTGGGCGTGATCACCGAGGGAATGCACGCCGATGACTTTCAGGACATCGCGCCCGATCGCTGGCGTCCTACCGGGGCCCCGCGCTTCGACCTCACACCCCAGCGCGCCGCCGACGTGATCCACTTCAATCGCGTGGAAGGGCTCTTTACGGGGGTCGGCGGCAAGGTGGCGCTGCGTGATCTGGCGCCGGGCGTGGTGGTGCGCGGCAACGCGGGGTACGCGTGGGCCGAGCAGACCGTGCGGGGACGGGTCAGCGTGGAGCGTACGCGCGGTCCGTGGACGTGGGAGCTGCGTGGTGGCCGCTCGATGGATATCACCAACGATTTCCGCGCGCCCTTCGACTCCGGCAACTCGTCGGCGGTGCTCGCCTCGCTCGATTCGTACGACTACGTGTCGCGCAACTTCGCGGCGGTCTCCGCGCTGCGACGCATCGGGGCGCGCCGGTGGTTGCTGCGCGGGGATGTGGGGTACGCTGATGACCGGTGGCGCCCCAGCCAGTACGTGCGTGGCCCGTTTGGCGGGGAGTCGTTCCGGCAGAATCAGGGGGTGGACGAAGGCGGCTACCTGAGGAGTGCGGCCACGATCGAGTGGCACCCGGATGTGGCCGCCGAGTTCGTGAAGCCGGGGCTGGGGGGGCGGCTGTACTACGAGCGCGGTGATGGTACGCTGTCGTACCAGCGCACCGAGCTGCGCATCAGCGGGCGGCGTCCGCTTGGTCCGTTCATTCTGCTGGGGCGGGGTGACGTGGGGGTCGTGACCGGGGCGCGGATCCCGCCGCAGCAGCTGTTCGAGCTGGGGCGTTTCCAGAACCTGCCATCGTACGCCGACAAGGAGTTTGCCGGGTCGCGGGCCGCGGCGCTGCGCGGGTCGCTGCAATACACCAGCCCCTTCCTGCGCAATCCGATTCGCGTGAAGACGCTGTTTCTGCCGGCGATTGCGCCGGGGTTCAGCGTTGGCGTTCAGAGCGGGTGGGCGGACGCCCCGACCACCGCGGCGCGCGAGGCCATCAACCGCCTCGATCGCTTCTACGATCCGCGGCTGCTGGCGTCGCGGGCGCCGGTGGCGCGTCCCACGGAGCGGATCCGGGCCAGTGTGACCGCGGGGTTCCGGTTCTTCGGGAACGGTCTGTTCGCGGGGGTCACGCGCCCGGTGGACCAGGCTGCGGCGTGGACGCTGCTGCTCGGCTTCGGGCAGCAGTGGTAGTCGGGGCTGGGGTCGGGGTCGGAGGTGGGGTCGGGGCCGGGGTCGGAGCTGGGGTCGGGGCCGGGGTCGGGGTCGGAGGTGGGGTCGGGGCCGGGGTCGGAGCTGGGGTCGGGGCCGGGGTCGGAGCTGGGGTCAGAGCTGGGGTCAGAGCTGGGGTCAGAGCTGGGGTCAGAGCTGGGGCTAGATTTTCGGCATGGACGCTACTGCTCATCTCCTGCCCACGCGCCGTGATTTTGCCGGCGACGACCTGATCTTCACCCTCAACGGTCGCGCGCAGAAGCGGGCCGCTGAGGGGGCCGCGGTCATCAACGCCACCATTGGCGCGCTGTATGACGATGCGGGAAAACTCGTGGTGCTGGACACGGTCATGGCGCAGTGGAAGCAGCTGGCGAGCGCCGAGGTGGCGCCCTACGCGCCCATTGGCGGTGACCCCACGTATCTGCTGAACCTCGTGCAGCGGCACTGGCCAACGCTCACGAGCATCGGGGTGGGGGTGGCCACGCCCGGTGGGTCGGGCGCCCTGGCGCTCACGCTCAAGAACCTGCTGGATCGCGGCAACACGGTGCTCACCGCTGCGCCCTACTGGGGGCCGTACAGCACGCTCGCCGCCGAGGTAGGCATGCCGCTCCACACAGTGCCGTATCCCGACGTGACGACGGGCATCGACATTGGCATGTGGGAGGCGGCGTGCCGCGACACGCTCGATGCCCAGGGGCGCCTCGTGCTCTGGCTCAACGACCCGTGCCACAACCCCACGGGGCGCAGCTTCAGCCGGGCCGATCGCCTGGCGCTGCTGGAGATGCTGCGTGACGTGTCGAGCCAGGGGCCGGTCTCGCTCATTCTCGACCTCGCGTACCTCGACTACGCGCGCGACCCGCAGCAGGTGCGCGACGCACTCGACGACTACGCCGCCTTCGGGGCCGAGGGGAACGTGCTGGTGGGCGCGTGCCTGAGCCTGAGCAAGGCGTACACGCTGTACGGTGCGCGCGCGGGCGCGCTGGTGTTTCCGTGGACGACCGATGCGGCGCTGCACGGCGCGCTCATCACGAGCTGCCGGGGCACCTGGAGCAACTGCGCGCGCGCGCCCATGAGCGTGCTCAATCGCATCAGCAAGGACTCGGCGCTGCAGGCGGCGCTCGAAACGGAGCACGCGGCGTGGCGCACCCTGCTGGCCCGCCGGGCCACGGCACTGGATGCCGCGCTCAAGGCGGAAGGGTTGCCGGGATGCGCCTACGACGGTGGCTTCTTCGTGACGCTCGACGGGGGCGCGGATCCGTTCGCCACGTGCGAGCGCATGCAGACGCACCACGTGTTCGTGATTCCGCTGCCGGAAGGGCTGCGCGTGGGGATCTGCGCGATGCGCGAATCGGATGTGGGGAAGTTTGCGGCGGCGTACAAGGCGTCGCTCTGAGATCTCACCTCTCATTCTCACCCCTCACCTCCGATGCTCACCGCTCGGGTCTGACGCCGCCGATGTCACCGCACCGTGATTTCGGTCTGCCGGTTCTTCGCCGTGTACAGCGCCAGCGTGAATGTCCCCGCTGCCAGCGCGGATCGGTCCGCGTGGGTGAGCGTGAGGGTGCCCGAGGCCGTACGCATCTCCGGCCCGAGCAGTCGCGCCACGACGCGCTGCGCGCTGTCGGGCACGACGACGCGCTGCGCCGGCACCGTGGCGGTGGCCACCGACGTGAATACCCGGCCTCCGCGGCGGCGGAAGACGAGTGCCGATACGTTGGGCGCACCCGCGACCACGCGGGCCTGCCAGCGTAGTTCGTTACGCACGGCGTCGAGTTCCACGCGCGCCTGCACCACCGTGCCGGCGTCGGTCACGGTGAGCGTCTTCACCGTGGGACGCGGCGCACGGCCGGCGACGAGTGCCGGCGTCGTGGTGGGCGCCCGACGGCGGGGCGCGGCGGCCTCGAACGAGGACGCGAGCGCCACCAGCCGCACGTCGGTGAACCGCTTGCCGAGCAGTTCGATGCCCACGGGCAGACCATCGTGCAGGAAACCGGCCGGCATGCTGACGGCGGGCAGCCCCGACTGCGCCGCGACCTGGCAGGTGCTGCCCGGCTGTGCCTCACCGATCAGCACCGGACGCTGACGTATCGTGGGGTACACCATCGCGTCGAGCTGCAGACTGTCGAACAGTGCCTCGATGCGGGCGCGCAGCACCGCCTGCCGGGCCATGACCTCCTGATGCTCCTTGGTGTCGGGCCCCGATACGGTGTCGGCGGCGATATAGCGCGGCTCCTGGAACTTGTCGTACAGCCCTCGGTCGAGAATCTCCCGCAGCGACTTCACCGGCGCGTTGGGCACCGTCTTCATGTACGCGATGAAGTCGTACTTGAACTCGTTCGCACTCGTGCGCACGATGAGCGAATCGAAATCGGCGACGGCTACCTCCACCACGGTGGCGCCACGCTGCTTCATCACCTCGATGGCGGCGCGCACGGTGTCGGCAATTTCCGGATCGGTGTCGCGGAAGTACGGCGCGAACACGCCGATGCGCGCCCCCTTGAGGGCGTTCACATCGAGCGCTGCCTGGAAGCGCATGGGTTCACGCGTCTGCATCGGCCTGGTCGCCACGTCCGCGCTGTCGTATCCGGCGGTGAGATCCATGGCGATGGCGAGGTCCGCCACGGTACGCGCGAGTGGCCCGCCGGTGTCCTGTGTGTGCGACAGCGGCACGATGCCAGTGCGGCTCACTACGCCCGTGGAGGGACGGAGTCCGAACAAGCTGCCGAAGGCACTCGGAATGCGGATGCTGCCGCACGTATCCGATCCCCAGCCAATCGCCGCGTAACTCGCGGCCACGGCCGCACCGGTGCCACCACTCGAGCCGCCCGGGCAGCGCAAGAGATCATACGGGTTGCGCGTCTGCCCGCCGAAGGCACTCACGCTGGTGATGCCGGCGGCGAGTTCGTGCATATTGGCCTTCGCGATGAGCACCGCGCCCGCTTCACGCAGGCGACGCACCACGTCGGCATCGCGCGCCGGCTGACTGTTGGCCAGCGCGAGCGAGCCGGCGGTGGTGGGCATGTCACCCGTGTCGAAGTTGTCCTTCACCAGCACGGGGATGCCGTGCAGGGGGCCGCGCACCTTGCCTGCCTTGCGCTCCGCGTCGCGCGCCGCGGCGTCCTGCAGTGCGCGCGGGTTCACACGGATGATCGCGTTGAGCTGCGGCCCGGCGTGATCGTAGGCGGCAATGCGGGCAAGGTAGGCTCGCGTAATGCTCACGCTCGTGGCACGGCCGCGCGTCATGGCCTCCTGCAGGTCGGCCACGGTGGCTTCGGTGACTTCGACGCGGGCCGTGGGTTGCGCCGCGGCGAGACTGGCGGAGGCTGCAACGCCGAGGAGCGCGCGACAGAGTGAGGTCGTTCCTTTGCGCATCGATGGAGCCGCGCGGGCGGCGAGTGGGGTGAACAGCTCTCGCAGAGTTCGCGGAGGATCGGAGGGCGCGGAGAACAGGGAACGCAACTGAAAGTCGTTCTCCGTGCCTCCGCTGCTCCGTGTCTCCGACGAGCCGTTGCGTCAGTCCGGGACGTGCACGTCGGTGTACTTCACGTTGCTGCGCGGCTCGGCCATCATGGGCTCCACGGCATCGCGCCAGCGGGCGTAGTGCGCCGTGGCCTTGTGCGCGGCGGGGGCGTCGTCGGTGCGGTACGCCTCGATGAGCGTGAAGCGGGTGGGGTCGTCCTGTTGCTGCAGGACGTCGAAGCGGGCCACGCCAGGTTCCCGGATGCTGTGGGTGGCGTTGTCGAGCGTGGCCGCCGTGAAGGCCTCCACGTACTCGGGCTTCACGTGCACGAAAACCTGGACGATGAGCATGCGGTGCGGGATGAGGGGTCCGGGGAAGCTACGCGCCGCACCACGCGGGCGCATATTGGCGGTATGCGCCTCTGCACCCTGCTTCCTGCCGCCTGCCTCCTGCTCCCTCCTCGGCTGCTCGCCGCCCAAGCGGCGCCCGTGGCCGATGCGATCTACGTGAACGCCCGCATCTGGACGGGCGATTCGGCCGCGCCGGCCGCCGAGGCGCTGGCGGTGCGCGAGGGGAGACTGCTGGCGGTGGGGAGCGACGAACGGGTTCGCGCGCTGGCAGGGGCGAGCACGCGGGTCGTGGATTTGGGCGGCAAGCGTGTCGTGCCGGGGTTCATCGACGCGCATTGGCATCTGCCCACGCAATCGCGCGCCGATCTCGTGGGGGCGCGGAGCGTGCGCGAGATCGTGCGCCGGCTCGAGCGCTGGGCCGCACGGCTTCCGCGCGGCGCCTGGGTGGAGGGGCGCGGCTGGACCCCCAGCGACTTCCCGCAGAACGCGGCGCACAAGCAGTACCTCGATGCGGCGTTTCCCGACCGCCCCGTGTTCATCATCGATCGCGACGGGCATCAGGCGCTGGCCAACAGTGTGGCGCTGCGAATGGCGAGGGTCACCGCGGCCACGAAGGACCCCGCCCAGGGCGTCATCGAACGCGGCCCAGGTGGGGTGCCCACCGGCCTGCTCAAGGAGAGTGCGAGCGGGCTGGTGTCGCGCCTCATCCCGCCACCAGGCCGCGCCGATATCGCGCGCCGCATTCACGAGGAGACGCAGGCGGCCGCGAGCCACGGCATCACCATGGTACAGGAGGCGTCGCGTCGCGCGCCCAGTGGTGCGGTCTTCGAGGTGCTGGCCGCGGCGGCGCAGGCAGACACGATGCAGCTGCGCTGGTATGTGTCGGTGCCCTTTGTCCCCAACGCCACGCGCGCGCAGCTCGCGCGCTACGTGCAGCTGGCGCAGCAGTTCCGCGGGCCGTGGCTGCGCTACGGCATTGCCAAGGGGATGCTGGACGGCACGGTGGACGCGCAGACGGCCGCCATGCTGGAACCGTATGCGAACACCGATGCCACGGGGCTCCCGTTCTGGCCGGCCGCCTCCCTCAACCGCGGGGTGGCCCGCTACGACAGCGCCGGGCTGCAGGTGGAGCTGCACGCCATTGGCGACCGGGCGGTGCGCATGGCCCTCGATGCGTATGCCCACGCGCGGCGCGTGAACGGGGCACGCGACAGCCGTCATCGGGTGGAGCATGTGGAGGTGCCCCATCCGCGCGACCTGCCACGGTTCCGGCAGCTCGGGGTGATTGCCAGCACGCAGGCCATCTTCGCGACCCCCGACGTCACCACCCTCACCAACTACGCGCCGCTGCTGGGGCCCGTACGCGCGGCGTTGAGCAACAACTTCAAGCAGTTCGACGACGCGGGGGCGGTGCAGGCGTTCGGGAGCGACTACCCGGTGTTTCCCATGGACGTGATTCGCGGCATCTACACGGCGGTGACGCGCATGACGCCCGAGGGCACTCCCAAGGGTGGCTGGTACCCTGCCGGGCGTATCAGCGTGGAGGCGGCGCTGCGGCACTACACGCGCGATGCCGCCTACGCCGCCTTCATGGAGCAGGAGACGGGCACGCTGCGCGCGGGGATGCTGGCCGACTTCGTGGTGCTGAGCGAGGACTTGTTCACGGTGCCACCGGAGCAGCTGCTGCGCGTGCGGGTGGAACGGACCGTGGTGGGAGGGCGTGAGACCTACACCGCCTCACAACCCGCCGGCGCGCTCCTCGATCGGCAATAGCGGCGCGAGGTCGAAGCCGAACGCTTGCGGGTTCGCGGCAATCACGGCCGCCGACAGGACGCGAAACATGTACTCGTAGGTCTCGGCGGGAATCTCCGCGCGGTGTCGCTCCAGCAGCTTCCAGAGGTTCCGGTCGGCGGGAGAGTCGGGCATGGAGCGAATGATGCGACGCATGCGGGTTTCGCCCATGTTGTAGGACGCCACCACGAGTAGCCCCGACAGCTTGGCGTCGGTGGTATACAGGTCTTCCAGATAACCGGCGGCGGCTTCGCTGGCGCGGGTCACATCGTGGCGTTCGTCGGCCGGATCGTAGGCCCGTTCACCGCGCAGGGGGCCGAGGCGCAGCGTGTACGTTTCCGCCATGTGCGGGGTGAGCTGCCACAGTCCCTTGGGAATACCCGAATTGGTGGACGGGCCAACGGCGCGCGGGTCGAACTTGCTCTCCTGCAGTGCGAGCAGCAGGAACTCCCGCGGCAGATGATGACGACGCAGGATGGGGGTGATGGTGGCCACCAGGCGCTGCGACTCGGCACGGGCAAAGCCCGTCTCGAGATCCACCGCCTTCCAGGCGGCGATGCGCGCGCGCACCTCGCGCACGAACCCCTTCGGGACATTCGCTTCCGACTCTCCCAGCGCGTGAATGGTGCGATAGATGAGCCGTTCCTCGAGCGGCGTGCGGTCGCTGTAGAAGCCGAGCGTCTTGATAAGCCCCTCGTACTGCTTTTCGAGGCGCGCCCGCTTTTCGGCCAGCGCCGGATTGGGGCCACTGGTGCTCTCGAGCCGGCGAATGTCGAGCTCCAGCTCCTTGATGGTGCCAAAGACGGCCGCGGCCGTTTGGCGTAGCTCCGCGACGCGACGAGCCTGCACCGTGGCCACGACACCGGCGCCGGTGGCGACCACGGCCAGTACGGCGACCCCCACGCGGTAGCGCCGGATTCTGGCCATCCAGGTGGTGGCCTCCTGCTGGCGGCGTTCCTGCACAGCGGCGCGCATGGCCTGCGTGTGCGGCGACATGTCCGGCGGATTTTCGGCGGCAAACAGGCGATCGATGGCCGGGGCGATACCGATCTGCCGGGTGCGTACCGGTGCATGGGCCGCGGGGAGGGACAACCGCACCAGTGGCCCCGACGCGCCAAGCCGAACGGTCATGGCGCTGGCGACCGGCGCGGTTTCAATGGGCCGTCCGCCCACGAAGGTGCCGTTGGTGCTGCCGAGATCGACCAGCTGCCAGCCGGTATCGGACGGCCGGAGTTCCAGATGGTGCGCACTGACGACCTCGTCATCGATGACGAGGTCATTGTCTACGGCGCGCCCGATGCGCACGAGCGTGATGAAGCGCCGCGGGGTCGCGTCCCCCGGGAGGAGCACGTGGAGTTCGGCAGCCATGCGCCGGAGAGCTTCGCACCGCATGGCGGCGACAGCAAGCGTACGTTCTGTTCGCGCACTCCGGTCGCTCCTCCCGGCTGGTGCTTGCCAACGTTTCGCGCCGGTGGTTGCGTAGGGGGAGATCCACCTCCCATCCCTTTTCCTGTCCTCTCGTGCGAAACTCTTCCTGCAGCAGGCAGGCGGCCCACGTGGCCGTGATCGCCCTTGGTCTTATTGGTTCGGTGGCGAACGCTCAGGGCGGCGCGGGCCGCCCCGCCGCCAATGCCGACACGTCGTTCGACGTGAAGTGGCGCAACCTTGGCCCCAACCAGGCCGGGCGCATGACCGCCGTGGCCGGCAGCACCGCGCGCCCCGACGAGTACTACATGGGCACCACCGGTGGTGGGGTGTGGAAGACCACTGACGGCGGCAAGACGGTGTTCCCGGTGACCGACGCGTACTTCGGCGGCACCATCGGCAGTATCGATGTGCAGCAGAGCAACCCCGACGTGGTGTGGGTGGGCGGTGGCGAAACGCCCATTCGCGGCAACGTGAGCCACGGCGACGGCGTGTGGAAGAGCAGCGACGCCGGCAAGACGTGGCAGTACATGGGGCTCAAGGAAACGCAGTACATCGCCCGCGTGCGCATTCATCCGACGAATCCGGACATCGTGTACGTGGGCGCGCTGGGGCATGTGTTCGGCCCGAACAAGGAACGCGGCGTGTACCGCACCACCGACGGCGGCAAGACGTGGAAGAACATTCTCTTCCGCAACGACAGCACCGGCGTGGCAGACAT
>Ga0315900_10002333_pt1 | contig 29097 bp, 37 predicted proteins | sample LakEriMetagenome_FD_203521 | JGI IMG/M metagenome (GOLD analysis project Ga0315900, IMG submission 203521) | Freshwater fungal communities from buoy surface, Lake Erie, Ohio, United States - Buoy 12 MA114 | ecosystem: Environmental > Aquatic > Freshwater > Lake > Lake biofilm | place: USA: Lake...
CTCCCGGCGACTCAGAAAACTTACAGCACCGTCGGCTCCCACCTTGGCTTGATCCTCGGTTGAACCCCTGGGTCCCGTAAGCCGCGCTCCGCTCTCGCTTTGCGCAGTCCAATACCCTATCACGGGGGTTGGACTGTCTACCAGCAGAACGGCCCGTGCATCGGGGATGCCGCGTGGCGAGACCGTTTCTATGGTCTGGAGAGGAGCGCCGCAGCGTGCGGCACACGACCTCGCATGGCACGCCACTTCAGCCAGGAACAGCTGCGGGTCCGCCCCAGCTCCCGAGAAGCGGCAGTTGTGGAGAGTGCCCGCGAGCATTTCGAGCGCACCCTGGTGCGGGTGCGGGGCGAACTGGTGGGCTCGGTGGCCGCCCTCGAACACCCGAACAAGAGTGCAGCAGCCAACTACGGCGAGGTGTTCCTGCGCGACAACGTGCCGGTGATGCTCTACCTGCTGGTGCAGGGGCGCTACGAGATCGTGCGCAACTTCCTCAGCACCTGCCTCGACCTGCAGAGCAAGACCTACCAGACCCGGGGAATCTTCCCCACCAGCTTCGTGGAAGAGAACGGCCGGCTGCTGGCCGACTACGGCCAACGCTCGATCGGACGGATCAGCTCGGTGGATGCCAGCCTCTGGTGGCCGATTCTCTGCTGGATGTATGTGCGCAAAAGCCAGGATGTGACCTTCGGCACCAGTCAGCCCGTGCAGCGCGGCGTGCAGTTGCTGCTCGACCTGGTGCTCCATCCCACCTTTGAAGGGACGCCGGTGCTGTTTGTGCCTGACTGCGCCTTCATGATTGACCGTCCGATGGATGTGTGGGGAGCCCCCCTGGAAGTGGAGGTGCTGCTCTACGGCTGCCTGCGCAGCTGCTGCCAGTTGATGGAGCTGGCTCAGAAGACGGCCGGCAGTCGGCTACTGGAACAGCGGTTGGCGCTCAGTCGCCAGTGGTTGCGTGACCTGCGCCGTTTCCTGCTGAAGCACTACTGGGTCACCAGCAAAACCATGCAGGTGCTGCGACGGCGGCCGACAGAACAGTATGGCGATCAGCAGCACGAAAACGAGTTCAACGTGCAACCCCAGGTGATCCCCCCCTGGCTTCAGGACTGGCTGGAGAACAGGGGCGGCTATCTGATCGGCAACATGCGCACCGGCAGGCCTGATTTTCGCTTTTACAGCCTGGGGAATTCCCTGGCCTGCCTGTTTGAAATCCTCGCTCCTCCCCAGGAGCGTGCCCTGTTCCGACTGGTGATGCACAACCGCCAGCACCTGATGGCCCAGATGCCGATGCGCATCTGCCATCCACCCATGGAATTGGAGGAGTGGGCGGATAAGACCGGCTCTGATCCCAAGAACTGGCCATGGAGCTACCACAACGGCGGCCATTGGCCCAGCCTGCTCTGGTATCTCACCAGTGCCGTGCTGATCCACGAGCAGCGCCATCCCAGAGCCGACGTGCTGCTGATGGGCCAGATGAGGGCCATGCTGGACGAGTGCTACTGGAGCCAGCTCAACCAGCTACCCCGCCAGCAGTGGGCTGAATATTTTGACGGCCCCACCGGCACCTGGGTAGGCCAGCAGGCCCGGACCTACCAGACCTGGACGATTGTGGGCTTTCTGCTGCTTCACCACTTTCTGCGGGTCGAGCCGGCGGATGTGCAGCTGCTCGACCTCGGGCCTTGAAGCACAAGCCTGATCAGCCAACATCAGGGGCATCCTGGCAGCCATGATTGACACAAAAAAACCGCAACCGAAGTCGCGGTTCAGTTGGGTTCTTCCACTCAAACCGTGGGGGAGGTCAAAAGGCCCAGTCGATCAGAAAAAACCAAGGGTGAGCGACTTGTCGATCGGCAGTGCTGCGCCGATCCCAAGATAAATGGTGAAAAAAGTGCCGAACAGGAACACAGCCATCGCCACAGGACGACGGAAGGGGTTCTGAAACTTGTTGAAGCTCTCAATGAAGGGAACCAACATCAGACCCAAGGGGATCATGGTCTGCAGGGCGATACCCAGGAGCTTGTTGGGCACAACCCTCAGGATCTGGAAAACGGGGTAGAGATACCACTCGGGCAGAATCTCAAGCGGAGTGGCAAACGGATCGGCCTTGTCGCCCAGCATGGCTGGATCGAGAACGGCCAGCCCAACAATGCAACCGATGGTGCCCAGAATCACCACGGGGAACATGTAAAGCAGGTCGTTCGGCCAGGCCGGCTCGCCGTAATAGTTGTGGCCCATGCCCTTGGCCAGCTTGGCCCTCAGGGCGGGGTCGGTGAGATCTGGCTTCTTGAGGATGTGCATGACAGGTGGCCCAGTGGGGGTAAACCTAGAGCGGAGTGGACAGGAGCGGCGGGAGTTGGCCGGAATTGAAGCAACTGTCCTGAAGGACCGTGCTGCTTCTGAACTGACAGAGGCTGTTTCGGGAAGCGGCTGCTCAGAGGGGACCGGAGATGCCCTGCTTGCGGATCATCAGGAAGTGCATGAGCATGAACACCGCCAGCAGCCAGGGCATCACGAAGGTATGAAGGCTGTAGAAGCGGGTGAGGGTGGCCTGACCCACGCTCTCGCCGCCGCGGAGGAGTTCAACCATGAAGTCCCCCACCACAGGCACGGCTGCAGGCACACCGCTCACGATCTTCACGGCCCAATAGCCCACCTGGTCCCAGGGAAGGGAGTAGCCGGTGACGCCGAAGCTCACGGTGATCACGGCCATGGTCACGCCAGTCACCCAGGTGAGCTCCCGGGGGCGCTTGAAGCCGCCGGTGAGGTACACGCGAAACACGTGAAGAATCAGCATCAGAACCATCATCGAGGCGCTCCAGCGGTGCACGGAGCGGATCAGCCAGCCGAAGCTGACGTCGGTCATGAGGTACTGCACAGAGGCGTAGGCCTCGGCCACAGTGGGCTTGTAATAAAACGTCATCGCGAAGCCCGTCGCGAACTGGATCAGGAAGCACACCAGGGTGATGCCGCCCAGGCAGTAAAAAATGTTGACGTGCGGCGGCACGTACTTCGCCGAGATGTCGTCAGCGATGGACTGGATCTCGAGGCGCTCCTCGAACCAGTTGAAGACGGGGTTGGAGGCGCCCCCGGTGTTTCCAGCAGGAGTGTTCGCCATGCAGCTGGGTGGATTGGTTGCGAGAGTCTACGCACCACCTCGAAGCTCCCGTGAGCGCACCGCGGCCCCAGCCCTCCCTCCCAGCCCCGTTGCAGCAACGCGCCGGGGCCCTGCTGCTGGCTCTCGTGCTCGGCCTGGCCGTGCTGGCCCCTCCCTTCGCCCTCAGCAGCGGAGCCGCTTCCGCCGCCCTGGCCCTCAGTGATGCCCAGCAGCTGGTGGTGGAAGCCTGGCGCCTGGTGAACCAGAGCTATCTGGATCCCGCCCGCTTTGAGCAGGTGCACTGGCGGCGGTTGCGCCAGAAGGCCCTGGAGCGGCCGATCCGCAGCTCCGGCGATGCCTACGACGCCATTGAGGCCATGCTCAGCCCCCTGGGCGATCCCTACACGCGCCTGCTGCGCCCCGAGGATTACGGGGCCCTGCGCTCCAGCACCCAGGGCACGGTGAGCGGCGTGGGCCTGCAACTCGGGCTGCGGGCCAGCGACCAGCAGGTGGTGGTGATTGCCCCACTGGATGGCTCACCCGCCGCCGAGGCCCGGATCAGGAGCGGCTCACCGGTGTTGGAAGTGAACGGGCAGGCCACCAGCGAGCTCGGCCTCGACCAGACCGCGGCGGCCCTGCGGGGCCCCAGCGGCAGCACGGTGCTGGTGGAGATCCTGGAGCCCGATGGCAAGCCCCGGGAGCTGGAACTGGAACGCCGGCAGGTGGACCTCAGGCCGGTGCGCAGCAAGCGCCTGCGGGTGGATGGCCACACCCTCGGCTATCTGCGCATCACCCAGTTCGCCGAGCCGGTGCCCCAGCAGGTGAAGGAGGCCCTGCAGGATCTGCAGGGGCAAGGCATCGAGGGCCTGGTGCTGGACCTGCGCAACAACTCCGGGGGGCTGGTGAGCGCGGGGCTGAACGTGGCCGATGCCCTGCTCGACTCCAAACCAATCGTGGAAACGGAGGCCCGCGATGGCCTCAGCTCGCCGCAACAGGCCGGGCCGGGCCAGCTCTTCGAGGGACCGATGCTCACCCTGGTGAACGGCGGCACCGCCAGCGCCAGCGAGATTCTGGCCGGGGCCCTGCAGGACAACGGCCGCAGTGAACTGGCCGGCAGCCGCACCTACGGCAAGGGCCTGATTCAGACGCTGATCTCCCTCGGCGACAGCAGCGGGCTGGCCGTGACCGTGGCCCGCTACCTCACCCCCAGTGGCCGGGACATTCAGAACCAGGGGATCGAGCCCGACCACCGACTCACCACACCTGAACCCCTCAACCCCGGCGGCGAGGGCGACGACTGGCTGGATCAGGGCGCCAAGCTGCTGGCTGCAGGGTTGCCGCGGCCAGAACCAGGGCCGGAGACCTGAGGCCGTGCGGGAACGGACCTATCACGACCCCCTCCATGGGGCGATCCGGCTCGAGACGGCCGAGCCGGCTGAAGCTCTGGCCATCGCGCTGATCGACAGCGAACCCTTCCAGCGGTTGCGGCGGATCCGCCAGCTGGGGCCTGCCTTTCTCACCTTCCACGGCGCCGAATCGAGCCGCTTCACCCACTCCCTGGGGGTGCTGGAGCTGGCGCGTCAGGCCCTGCGCCAACTGGAGCGGCACCACCCGGAGCTGGCCGCCCAGCGGGGGGTGCTCTATGCCGCGGCCCTGCTGCATGACCTCGGCCATGCCCCCCTCAGCCACACAGGCGAGGAGATGTTCGGCCTCAAACATGAACTGTGGTCCGCACGGCTGATCCAGGAGCACCCGGCCCTGCGGGAGCCCCTCGAGGCCTTTGCCCCTGGCTGCGCCGAGGCCGTGGCCGGCCTGCTCACCGGCCAGGCCAAGGACACCCCGGCCATCCAGGCCCTGGTGAGCAGCCAGCTGGACTGCGACCGGCTCGACTACCTGCTGCGCGACAGCTACAGCACGGGCACCACCTATGGACGGCTCGATCTGGAGCGGATCCTGGCGGCCCTCACCCTCGCTCCGGACGGGGGACTGGCCATCCATCCCAAGGGGCTGATGGCCGTGGAGCACTACCTGGTGGTGCGTAACCTGATGTATCGCACCGTGTACAACCACCGGCTGAACGTGGTGTGCAACTGGCTGCTGCGCCAGGCCATCGCCCGGGCACGGGCCCTGGGCCCCGGCCAGGTTTGGACCGATGGGGTGATGGCGCGCTGGCTCTGGGAACCTGCGGATCTGGACCTGCCCACCTACCTGGCCAACGACGACATCCGCACCGTCTATCACCTGCAGCGCTGGCGCGAAAGCGGCCCGCCGGAGCTGGCCGATCCCTGCGGGCGCCTGCTGGAACGCCGGCTGCTCAAGGCCACCGCCGTGAGCCATCTCCCTCCGGGCCGACGCCTGGAACTGCTGGCCGAAGCCCGCCGGCTGGCCGAAGCCCAGGGGTTCAGCGCCGAGGTGAGCTGTGGCCTGCAGCAACGGCAGTGCCGGGGCTACAACGCCTACAAGGGTGGCCTGCGCCTGTGGGATGGGGAACGGCTGGAGGCCCTGGAGCAGCGCTCGGTCCTGGTGCAGAGCCTGGCGGCACCGATGGAATGGGCCTGGCTGATCCACCCGGCCGAAGTGGCCCCTAAGTTGCGCCAGTTGATCAGCGACTGATGCTGCCGGCAGCCATGGATGCAGAGCTCTACAGGGCCAGTTGGGACGGGGCTCCTGGCTGGTTGGTGCTGCCAGAGCCGCCGGGGGACACGCCGGCCTGCCAACTGGTGGAGCGCAGCCTGAACCAGGCGAAGCTGCTCTCGCAGGGAGACTTGCCGGCCGCCATCGGACTGGCCAGCGGCAGCTGGCGACTCGACGTGCGTGCCCTGCGCGCCGTAGCTGAACGGATGGCATCCCTGGGCGTGAACCTGGCCGGGCTCTGCGCCACCGACCCGCTCACGCGGGCGGCAGCCGCAGCCCTTGGGCTGCCCACGAGCGCTCCCCTGGCCGGGACTGGGACTGGGGCAGCGTCGGGCCCGCCGGAGCCACCCAGCCTTGCGCTCACCGTGCATCAGGGCACCCTGCGGGCCGGCGATCACCTGGAGGTTGCGGGCTCGTTGCTGGTGCTTGGGGATGTGAATCCAGGAGCCCGGGTGAGTGCCGGGGGCGATGTGCGGGTGTGGGGACGGCTGCGCGGTGCGGCCCATGCCGGCAGCCTGGGGGATCCCACGGCCAAGATCGTGGCCCTGCAGCTGCGGCCCCTGCAGCTGCGGATCGCCGATGCCGTGGCCAGGGGACCGGAGGATCTGCCGCCCGCCGGCCTGGCGGAGCAGGCCGTACTCGTCGGCGACATGATCCGACTCACACCGGCGGATCCCCTCTGGCCGCTCAACGGTTGATCAGGCCGAAGGCCCCCAGGCCCCCGGCCACCGCCATGAACAAGAGGGGCGAGATCCGGGTGCGCAACATCAGCACACACACCAGGCAGGACACCAGCACACCCGCGGCATCCGTGTCGGCACTGCGCAGGATCTTCAAGCCCACAGCAAAAAGGATGCCGAGGGTGATGGGACCCATGGCCCGCTCAAACGCCACGCGCAGCGGCGACTGCGCCAGCCGTTTCCAGCTCAGGCAAGCCAGCACCATCACCAGGGTGGAGGGCAGGAGGATGGCCAGCTCCGCAGCGCAGGCACTCAACAGGGCCCAGCCCGGACCTTCGCGCCAGGCAGCACCCAGACCGAGCAAACCCACAATCATCGAACTGGGCCCCGGTGCGGCCTCGGCCAGAGCGTAGAGGTCGGCGAACTGGCGGGCGCTGAGCCAGCAGTACTGATCCACCGCAAGGTGGTGGTACTCGGCCAGCAGCGTGTTGCCCCCACCCAGCGAGAAGAGGGATAGGGAAAGAAACTGGCCGATCACCTGCAGCAGCCTGGAGAGATCGGAGAGCGACGCCGGCGTGCAGGCTGCAGCGACCCAGAGAGCCGGCATCAGGGTGCTCTCCTGGCCGGACGGGGCCAGTACCAGGCCATGGCCAGGGGCCCACTGATCAGCACCACCGGCACCAACCTGGCGTGAAACACGCTGAGCGCGAGCAGCACAGCCCCAGCCAGAACCAGCGCCACCGGATCCTTCCAGTATTGATCAAGGATCTTGAATCCCATCGACAGGGCCATGCCGGCGGCCGCCGCCACCACGCCAGCCAGCACCCGGTCGACGGCGGGTAGCTCATGCACCTGGAAATAGAGAAACCCCAGGGCCATCAACAGGCTGAAGGGCACCAGCAGCATGCCGGCCATCGCCACCAGGGCCCCCGGCAGCCCCCGGAATTCAGCACCGATGTACACGGCCATGTTGATCTGATTCGGCCCCGGGAACAGCCGCGCCACCGTGAGTCCGGTGAGGAACTGTTCGTTGGTCATCCAGCGGCGCTGCTCCACCACAATCCGCTGACTCCAGGCGGACAATCCACCGCCGAAAGCGGAGAGAGCCACCTGGAGCATGCCGGTGAACAGGGCTACCAGCCCAGGTCTGGGGGCGAGGCCTTCGCCCGCCGAGGTCGAGCCGGGCAGGGACGGGTCAGTCATGCACGAAGTGAGGGTCCGGCGGCAACTCGCCCGCCTCATGCTGGCTGGGATCGAGAGGATCGGGGGCGTGGTACGGGCTCGCCTGATCCCAGTCGGATTCAAAGGTCTGGCGCAACCGCTCCACCACTTCGGGCGCATCGGACTCGATGCCCAGCTCCCGCCGCACATCGAAGGCACTGCGGTCGATGTTCATCGAACCGGTCTGAGCGTAGTGATCGTCCACCAGCACCAACTTGGCATGGAGCTTGAGATGCTTTTGCCGCCGCACTTTCACCCCAAACCTCTCCATGATCCGCAGGGAAGAGAAGGTGTCATAGATATCCCAATCAGAGATCCCATGCTTACCGCCGCAGAGAAAATGCACCTTCACACCGCGTTCGCGAGCGGCGATGACGCGCTCCAGAATCACCGCATCCACAAATTTGGGATGCTGGATCCAGAGGCTTCGTCTGGCCATGTCGATGATGCGTGCCAACTGGCCGCGACTGTGCTGATTGCTCCACACCAGGCCCACCTCCAGATCGGGCTGGAATGGCTGGCTGTTCCAATCGGCCTCGAAACCGGCGATCACCTCGGCCACCACGGCAGGGGCATGGGTAAGAACGCCGTAATCCCGGGTCTGGGTGAAATATTTATCGGACAGATTGAAGGTGGAGATCAGGGCCGATTCCCGATCGAACACCATCGACTTCTCATGGGTCACGGGGAAGGCATCACTGGTCCAGCTCACGGCGATGCCAGTCGCCTCCAGCTGGCTGAAGGCGGCGTCATTCCAGCGATCGCCACCTGAGGTGTGGGGATTGAGCATCGCCCGCACCTCAACGCCTCGGCGATGCGCCTCGAGAAGGGCGTCGAGAACGGCGGGGCTCTCCAGCTTGAACTGCTTGAGCAGGAGCTGCTGGCGGGTGGATGCGATCAGATCCACAACCGCCTGCCCCCCGTCCTCGGGCATCACAAGCAGACGTTGGTGGGTGTGGCGCACGGCGTGTCAGCAGCCAGGGCGGCACGCTACCTGACTTTCCATTGGCTGCATGGCTTTAACCTGCTGCCACCCCAGGTCAAGCCGTGACAGCCGCGTCCACTCGCTTCATCCTGATCTGCTCAGGCAAGGGAGGTGTGGGGAAAACCACCCTCACCGCCAACCTGGGCATCGCCCTGGCCAGGCAGGGTGCCCGCACAGCAGTGCTCGATGCCGACTTCGGCCTGCGCAACCTCGACCTGCTGCTTGGGCTCGAAAACCGCATCGTGTTCACCGCCCAGGAGGTGCTGGCCGGCAGTTGCCGGCTTGAGCAGGCCCTGGTGAAGCACAAGCAGGAGCCGAACCTGGCCCTGCTGCCTGCAGGCAACCCCCGCATGCTCGAGTGGCTCACCCCCGAGGACATGCAGAAGATCGCCCAGATGGTGGGTGAACAGTTCGACTACGTGCTGATCGACGCCCCGGCTGGCATCGAGGGGGGGTTCCGCAACGCCATGGCAGCCGCCAACGAGGCCATCGTGGTCACCACCCCGGAAGTGTCCGCCGTCCGGGATGCCGACCGTGTGATCGGCCTGCTGAACAGCGAGGGGGTGAAGCCGATCCAGCTGGTGCTCAACCGCGTGCGGCCCCGGATGATGGCCAACCAGGAGATGCTGGCGGTGGATGACGTCACCGACATCCTGGCCCTGCCCCTGCTGGGGCTGGTGCTCGAAGATGAACAGGTGATCGTGAGCACCAACCGCGGTGAGCCCCTCACCCTGAATGGCACCCAGTCACCGGCCGCCCGCGCCTACGCCAACGTGGCTCGTCGCCTGCTCGGAGAGGACGTGGCCCTGATCGACCCCAGCAAGGAGCGTCGGGGACTGCGGGCCAAGATCGGCCGCCTGATGAACACCAAGATCTTCTGAGCCGATGACCCTGCGTGACGTGATCAACAAGTTGCTGGGCCGGCAAGCCAACAGTGCCGGCACCGCCAGGCAGCGGCTGCAGCTGGTGCTTGCCCATGACCGCAGCGATCTCAACCCAGAACTTCTGGAGCGGATGCGCCGGGAGATTCTGGAGGTGGTGAGCCGCTATGTGGAAATCGATCTGGAAGAGGGGGATGTGAGCCTGGCCACCGAAGACCGGGTCACGGCGCTGGTGGCCAACCTTCCGATCCGGCGCACGCGGCCGATCGTGGAGCCGGCCCCCGCCACTGCCCCGGATCCCCTGGAGGTCTGACCGGCTGGACCTGCAAGGTGGCAACCCTGTGGGGGACCTCCGGTGCACGCCATGCCAACCGTCGATCACCCTGAACCGATCACCCCAGCCGAAGCCCGCGTGCTGGGGGCCTTGCGCAGAGGGCTGAGCAACCGCGGGATTGCAGGCGTGCTGGTGGTGAGTCCACGCACGGTGGAGAGTCACATCTCCACCCTGCTGGCCAAGACCGGCTGCGCCAACCGCACCGAACTGCTGCTCTGGTCCCTGGCGCTCACCCCTGGGGCGATAAGCTCCGCTGAGGGCAATGCCCAGGCCGGCTTAGCTCAGCGGTAGAGCAGCGCTTTTGTAAAGCGAAGGCCATCGGTTCAAATCCGTTAGCCGGCTTTCAGCAGATTGCCTTCAGGGGCTGAATAACCTTCAGGGGCTGAATGGCCTTCAGGGGATGGGGGGTAACGATTCAGGCCAGGGCTTGAGTGGTGCTGTAGTCGGTGGGGGAGCCACCGGCAGCCCCAGCTGAGGAAGCGTGGACGAGGCCGGTGGAAGCAGCTGGTCGGTGGCTGGTGTGGCTGGCAGCAACGCGGCAGATCCCCCCGCGCCCAGCCTGGCTGCAGGGGCAGAAAACAACCCAGCCAGCGTGGCCTGCCGATGCTCGGCGGGCTCAGGCCCCAGATTCCAGAGCGACTCCAGATAGAAGAAGGCCACACCGAGGCCAGCCTGCCGGCTGGCCATCACCTTCTGCTGCAGCAGCTGAGCGGGGGTGGACCTGTTGCGCTGGCCACTGAGGATCGCCATCGCCGTGGGGATGCGCTGACGCGCTTCCTGCACCTCGGGCCGCCACATGTGCGGGGTGAAGCTCTCCAGATCCGGCCTGTAGATCTGCACCAACAGCTCATCGGCGATGCCCTGACGCACCCAGGCTCGCCAGTCCTGGAGCTGGAGCTTGTAGGCGAAGTCGTAGTAGTTGGGGGAAATGGACACGATCGCCCCGGGACGCCGGGCACGCACCGCCTTGCTGAGCCGATCCATGAAGGCGGTGATCTTGTCGGCCCGCCACTTCACCCAGGCCGGATCGGCCGGGTTGGCGGGAGGATTGCGGCCCGTTTCCCTGCGGTAGAGCGCCACGGTGAAGGAGTCGTAGCCGAACTCCCTGGGCAGGGTGGTGTGGTCATCGAACTGGATGCCATCCGCTCCGTACTTACCCACCACCTCCAGCACCAGATCGGTGATCAGCTGCTGAACCTCGGGACGAAAGGGATTCAGCCACTTCACCTCTCCCGCAGCGCTGATCGACGTGAGCGTGCCGTCCTGCTTGCTGGTGAGCCAGGCGCTGTGACGACGGGCCAGCTCAGAACCAGGGGGCGCCATAAAGCCGAATTCAAACCAGGGAATCACCACGAGCCCCTGGCGACGGCCCTCGGCAATCAGCTCCCCGATCACATCCTGACCCTGGAGACCGCGAAAGGTGAAATCCTGCAGCCCACGCCCCTGCATCACCTCGCTGGGGTAGTACGTGATGCCGCCGTTCCACACCACCGGGTAGAGGGTGTTGAAGTTGAGCCGGGCGAGCTGGGCCACCATCTGCTGCATGCGCTCGCGATCGCGCAGCACCGGCATGTCGTTGGCGGTCAGCCACACACCCCGCAGTTCCGTGCGGGGTCTCGCCGCTGCGGCGCTTGCCGGAGATGAGGGCTGGGGCTCCCCCTGAGCACGGGCGCTGACAGCAGCGGAGAACCATTCCGCCGGCAGCACCCCTAGTCCTGGGGCCAGGAGCAGCGCAGCCATCGTGATCCGCCGCCAGCGCACCGTGCCCAACGTGAAGGGGTGGTTAAGCCTAGGAATCATCCTGGCCGGCCAGCAGCCACCCCAGCAGCAACAGCGGCAGCCACGCCAGCCACAGGGCCTGGAGCACCACCGTGCCGCCGATGATCAAGGGGGAGGCGATCCAGGCATAGATCGCCATGGTGACCAGCAGCACCAGCACCAGCGCGGCCATCGGCTGTTCAGGGGAGACGATCAGGAAGCACGAAAGCACCCTGGCGAAGCACCCGCCAACCTGCCCCGTCCGCCGCGCCGTCCTCCCTCCCCTGCCAGACCAATACTGTGCTGGCAAGACCGGAAGCGGCCGGCCAGGGAATGGGCGCCAGCAGGGGCAGCCCCGGGAAGAAACGGCACGCTGCCTCCGCATCGCGGGCCGCCGCCACGCCGGAGGGGTTGGCGCTGGTGGTGGCCAGAACCCCGCTCTGGCCCAGCAGCTCCCGGGCCTCGGCACAGGCGGGAATGCGCAGACCAAGACTGCACCCACCCGGATGCAGCTGATTGATGAGGGTGCCTCGGGCCGGAAGCACCAGAGTGAGGGGGCCAGGCCAGCCCTGGGCGGCCATCGCCGACCATTCCGGGCGCCAGGGAACGCCAAGCACGGCCTGGAGCTGGGGCAGATCCGCACCCATCAAGATCAGGGGCTTGTCGAGGGGGCGCTGCTTGAGCTCCCAGATCCGGCTGGCGAACGGCGGTCGTGCGGCCAGAGCCGGCAGGGTGTCGGTGGGCATCAGGGCCACAGCCCCTGCGCGGAGTCGCTCGGCCAACAGCGCCGCTGGCAGGGCCTCGGGGGGTGGGGCTTGGGTCATGGTCAGCTGAGGGGAGCGGAAGCAGCGGGGCCACGGCGAGCCACGGCGAAACGACGGATGCCCTCCAGATCGCAATGGGCTGTGACGTGGCCCAGACCCTCCTCGCGCAGCTGGTCGAGCACAGCATCACTCTGATCATGGTGATGCTCCAGCAACAGCCAGCCCCCGGGTGCCAGGGCCTTGCTGGCGCCAGCCGTAATGGCCCGGATGGCCTCCAGACCATCCGGACCGCCATCGAGAGCGATGCGCGGTTCATGCTCCCGTACAACCGGCTCCAGTTGGTCCCACACGGCAGTGGGGATGTAGGGAGGGTTGGCGACCACCAGGTTCAGCCTCCCCCACCAGGGGCGGAGCGGCTCCCACCAGCTGCCGGCCAGCAGGCGCACCCGCTCCTGCACACCCTGGCCGCGCAGATTCCGCTCCGCCTGCTGAAGCGCCTGGGGGCTGCAATCCACCGCCAGGCCCTCCCCCTCGGGCCAGAGCCGGGCCAGGGCAACGGCAAGGCAGCCCGAGCCCGTGCCCAGGTCGGCCCAGAGCGGTGGAGAGGCCTCAAGCCAGTGAGCCTGGGCCAGCTCCACCAGCAGCTCGGTTTCTGGGCGCGGAATCAGCACACCCGGTGCCACCGTCAGGTGCAGATCCCGCCAGGGACACACACCCGCCAGGTACTGCAGCGGCTGGGCGGTCTCCAGATGGGACGTCCACAGGGCTGCCAGCTGGCCGAGCGAAGCGCGCATCCGCAGCCTTCGGCTGGGATCAAGGCGCAGACGCTGCAGCGTGGCCCAGTCCACGCCGGCCACCAGCTCCAGCAGCCAGTCGAGTTCCTCTGGCCTGGCCCCTTCCAGGAGCTGCTGGCGGCGCCAGGCCAGCAGCTCCCCGGCAGTCAAGTCAACCTCCAACGGCTCCGGCTGCACCAGGACTGACCCGGCCTGCCCTTGTGGCTGGCGTGGAGCTGGGGTGGTGCGCCAGGGCAAAGCGTTGTACCAATCCCCTCCATTCAATCCGGTGAACGGGTCAATCCGCTGAACGGGGACGCCAGTGCAGTCCAGGTTCGGACTGCACCACACCGGCCAGCTCCAGGGCCAGCAGCCGGGACGCGAGAACGGCTGCTGGTTGCGCCAGCGCAAGACACAGCTGCTCCAGCGATGCGCCATCGGCCAGGGCGTGCAACAACTCCGGATCGAGCGAATCCCTGGTCCCAGCTCCCTGGGGTGAGCGAACGGCCACGGGCCGGGATCCGAGGGGCCCCACCCCCAGCTGACGGATCAGATCCGAGGGCTCCAGCAGCAGGGTGGCCCCCCGGCCCAGCCAGCGATTGCTGCCCCGGGCCGAGAGCCGAGCGGCATCCCCCGGCACCACCCAGAGCGGCAACTGCTGTTGCCAGGCCAGTTGGGCCGAGTGCAGGGCCCCACTCCGGTCCGGGCATTCCACCAGAACCACCGCACAAGCCAGCGCCACCTGCAGCCGATTGCGGGCCGCGAAATGACCGGCACACACCGATGAGCGGGGAGGCTGTTCGCTGATCAGCAGCCCCCGGCGGCCCACCTGGGCCTGCAGGTTGCGGTGGTGGCTTGGGTACACCCTCTCCAGGGGGGTGCCGAGCACGGCCACAGGACGCCCCTCCGCCTGCAGACAGCCGCGATGACAGGCCGCGTCGATGCCATCGGCCAGGCCACTCACCACCGGCCAGCCAGCCTGGGCGAGGGCCCGCCCCAGGTCCTCGGCCATGGCCAGCCCAGCCCGGGAGGGCCGCCGGGTGCCCACCACCGCCACGGCCTGCCGACGGGCGAGCAGCGGCCACAGCGATCCACAGCCCCGCCAATAGAGGCCGAGGGGGGGCCGGGAGAGTTCGCGCAGGGCCTGCGGGGATGCGGGATCTCCAGGCAGCAGCACCGTCCTGCCCCCCTGAACCTGGGCCGACCACCGTTCCAGCGGCCGCTCCCCCCAGTGCTGGCGAAAGTGCTCCAGGCGCCGACGCCAGTCGGTTGCCACTCCCGCGAGGCTGGGAAAGCGATCCACGGGGGCAAGCCAGGCCTCTGCCAGGCCGCCGAAGTGGGCCTCGATAGCCACCAGACTCACCCAACCGAGGCCAGGGCAGGCCGACCAGAGCAACCACCAGAGCCGCCGCTCATACCCCCATCCTCGCCTGCACGACCCAACAGGCAGACCCTTCCCTGCTCCGGCGGCTGCCAGGGCAAGCCCCCCCTCCTGCCTGTCGCCACCGACATCCAGAACCTCAGCAGGATTGAGCCGCGTGCCACTGGCCGCAGCGCCAGCGACCGCCTTCGAACTCATAGCATCAGTACATCTGTACTGATGCTAACTCTGTCCGCGGACCAGGGCGGTCGCGGCGGTCGCCAGGTCGTCCGGCCAGCGCCGCCGCAACCGGAAGACCTGTCCGCCAGCCCTCGCCGCCATTGGCTGGGCCTGGCGGTCCACCAGCACCAGGTCCACCCTGGCCTCGGCCGCCAGCCCCTCTGCAGCGCTGAGAAAACGACTGTGCCAGGTGAGTTTCAGCCCTCTTCGCGGCAGCACCTGACTCACCACATCCACCAGGTCCCCATGCCGAAGCGGCTGCAGGTACTGGATCGTCATCGCCACCACCGGCAGCTCCAGGCCACGACCCGAGAGATCCCCATAGGTCAGGCCAACCCCGGCCAGCGCCTCCACCCTTCCCTCCTCCAGCCAGGCCAGATAGGCCCCATGCCACATCACCCCGGCATGGTCGGTGTGCTGGGGCAGCACCCTGCGGCGCAGCGTCCATTGGCCACACTCCATCACGGTCTGCATGGTTCAGGGCTGGGCGTTCGGTGAACAGCCATAGGCTGCCGTGGAGACAGGTGTTGGTTCCGTGTTCCGCAACGTTCTGATCGCTGACTCCGGCAAGGGCCACGTGGAAGAGATGGTGCGCATGCTGCGCGACATCCCCGTGGTGCGCCAGGCTCGCGTCAACCTCCTGCACGTGGTGCCCGAACAGGGCGGAGAAGATGTGCAGGAGCACTGGCAGAAAGCCGCCGGCATCATGGCGGCCGCCGTGGCCCGCCTCGGCCTCGACCCGAGCGAGGTGAACACGATCATCCGCCAGGGCGACACAAAGCAGACCGTGCTGCGGGTGGCCGACGAGCTCGATTCCGATCTGATCGTGATGGGCTCCCGCGGCCTCAACCGGCTGCAGTCGATTCTCGGCAACAGCGCCAGCCAGTACGTGTTCCAACTCTCCACCCGGCCGATGCTGCTGGTGCGGGACGACCTCTACGTGCGCCACATCAACCGGGTGATGGTGACCGTGGACGGCACCGGGGTGGGCGATGACGCCCTCAAGCTGGCCTGTGAACTGGTGCGGGAGATTCCCGGCGGCACGCTCACCGGTGTGCACGTGAGCCGCCAGGACGTAACCCCGTCGCGGGGCGGCAAGTCACCCGCCGATGAGGTGCTCGCTCAGGCGGTGCAGCGGGCGCGCGGCCTCGGCGTGGAGCTCCGGGCCGTGCATCGCACCGGCAGCGACATCGGCCGCACGGTGTGCGCTGCAGCCGAAGAGCTCGGCACCGATCTGCTGGTGATCGCCTCGCAGGACCGACGTCCGGTGGTGGCCCGGGCGCTGGTGGACCTCGACCGGCTGCTGGGTAGCTCCGTGAGTGACTACATCCGGGTGCATGCCCCGGCCCCGGTGTTGCTGGTGAGGGAACCGGAAGCCAAGCGCTGAGGGGCGGTCAGGCAGAGGCCAGCAGCCGCGGGCCGCTTCAGCTGCCCTGGCGGCTGCTGGTCTGGATATAGAGCACCAGCAGAAACACGGTGGGAACCAGGACGAACATCAGGCTGGCGACAAAGCCGAGATCGTTGGTTTCCATGGCAGTGCTGTGTTTCTGGGAGGGTATCACCGGCAACCCTGCGGCAATCCGGACGGTTCACTGGTCGTTGCGGGAGGCCTGCGCTGCTGCAGGTCTCAAGGCGATTCAGCGCCCTGCCCATCGGCGATGCTCCCTGCCTGAGATTCGGGCTCAGTCCCCTCCTCTGCAGCCAGCTCGGGCTCAGGCTCCGGATCTGCCTGCGGCCAACTGGTGGGTCCGGCCGGCAGGGGCTGGACCAGGGCGTTGGCCACCAGTCCCTGCTTGTCGGCCAGACCCACCTGGGGCCTGGTGATCACCAGCAGCGACTGCTGCACCAGGGCCTGACAGGCCAGGCGCCACTCCTGGGGGCGACGCCGCAGCTTCTGCTCCTCCACAGCCGTACGGGCACTGAGCGCCTGGGCGGGTGTGCCCTCCGGAACTTCCACGAAACAGGTGATGCACTGGCCGCAACCACCACAGTTGCCCAGGGTGCCCTTGAGCCCGTACAGCTGAATTCCCTCCCGCAGCGCCACCTCGCGCAGGTTCTCGCCGGGATAGCACTCCAAATCCCGGCCCTCGCGCACAAAGCGGATCACGGGCATGGCGATTCAGGCGGCTGGCGCCATTCTGGGCCGCCCCGTTGCGGACCGTTACCAGCGCCGCGGCTGGCGCGGTGCGCCCCTTACGATCGCCCAACCCTCCCCAGAACGTCTCCCCATGGGATTGCCCTGGTATCGGGTGCACACGGTCGTGATCAACGACCCGGGCCGCTTGCTCGCCGTGCACCTCATGCACACCGCACTGGTGGCCGGCTGGGCCGGCTCCATGGCGCTCTACGAGCTTGCGATCTTTGATCCGTCCGACCCGGTGCTCAACCCGATGTGGCGCCAGGGCATGTTTGTGATGCCCTTCATGGCGCGCCTGGGCGTGACCGGCAGCTGGGGCGGCTGGAGCATCACCGGCGAGACCGGTGTGGATCCTGGCTTCTGGAGCTTCGAGGGCGTCGCTGCCGCCCACATCATTCTCAGCGGTCTGCTGTTCCTGGCCGCGATCTGGCACTGGACCTACTGGGATCTGGAGATCTGGCAGGACCCGCGCACCGGCGAACCGGCCCTTGATCTACCCAAGATCTTCGGCATCCACCTGCTGCTGGCCGGCCTGGCCTGCTTCGGCTTCGGAGCCTTCCACCTCACCGGAGTCTTCGGTCCGGGCATGTGGGTGAGCGATGCCTATGGGCTCGGCGGTCACCTGGAGCCCGTGCAGCCAGCCTGGGGTCCCGAGGGCTTCAACCCCTTTAATCCGGGCGGCATCGTGGCCCACCACATCGCCGCCGGCATCGTCGGCATCATCGCCGGCATCTTTCACATCACCACCCGTCCTCCCGAGCGTCTCTACAAGGCTCTGCGGATGGGCAATATCGAAACGGTTCTGGCCTCGGCCATCGCCGCGGTGTTCTTCGCGGCCTTCGTGGTGGCCGGCACCATGTGGTACGGCGCTGCTGCCACCCCCGTTGAGCTGTTCGGCCCCACCCGCTTCCAGTGGGACCAGGGCTATTTCAAAGCTGAAATCAGCCGGCGCGTGCAGACCGCCATCGACAACGGCGCCAGCCGTGAGCAGGCCTACGGCGCCATCCCTGAGAAACTCGCCTTCTACGACTACGTGGGCAACAGCCCGGCCAAGGGCGGTCTGTTCCGCGTGGGTCCGATGGTGAACGGCGACGGCCTGCCCACCGGCTGGCTCGGCCACATCTCCTTCACCGACAAGGAAGGACGCGAACTCGAGGTGCGTCGCCTGCCGAACTTCTTCGAGAACTTCCCCGTGGTTCTCCAGGACGAGGACGGCATCGTGCGGGCAGATATCCCCTTCCGCCGCGCAGAGGCCAAGTACTCCTTCGAACAGAGTGGCGTCAAGGCCACCGTGTATGGCGGAGCCCTCAACGGCCAGACCTTCACCGACCCAGCCGATGTGAAGCGCCTGGCCCGCAAGGCCCAGCTGGGTGAGGCCTTCGACTTCGACCGTGAGACCTACCACTCCGATGGCACCTTCCGCAGCTCGCCGCGCGGCTGGTTCACCTTCGGGCATGCCACCTTCGCCCTGCTCTTCTTCTTCGGCCACATCTGGCATGGGGCCCGCACCCTCTACCGTGATGTATTCGCCGGTATCGATCCCGACCTCGGCGAGCAGGTGGAGTTCGGCCTGTTCCAGAAACTGGGCGACAAGTCGACCCGCCGCCTGCCTGAGGGCTACGTGCCCCCGGCTGGCTCCACCCTCAGCTGACCAGGAGCAGACCCCATGGAGAGCTTTGCCTACATCCTGATCTTGGCCCTGGCCATTTCCACCCTGTTCTTCGCCATCGCCTTCCGCGATCCCCCGAAGATCGGAAAGTGACCGCCCAACCGTCAACAAAACCACCATTTCGCCTGCCCCTGGAAACCCCAGGGGCTTTTTTTGGCGGACCGTTCAGCAACAAAACGCCGCAGGGCCGTTCTCAAGCCCTTCTCAAGCGGAGATCGCATGATTAAACTCCGTAAAGCCACCCGGACGTGCGGGGATGCAATGCCCCTCCTGCCAGCACACAGATAGTCGGGTGCTGGAATCCCGTTCAGCTGACAGTGGCCGCAGCGTGCGCCGTCGTCGCGAGTGCCTGAACTGTGACTTCCGCTTCACCACCTACGAACGGGTTGAAACGGTGCCGATCACCGTGGTGAAACGCAACGGCCACCGCGAAACGTTCAACCGCTCCAAGCTTCTGCATGGCCTGTTGCGCGCCTGCGAAAAAACGGGTCTTGAACCAGCCAGGCTGGAAAGTGTGGTGGACGACATCGAACTGCAGCTGCAGCAACGCACCGGTCGCGAGGTGAACAGTGCCGAAATCGGTGAGATGGTGCTGGAGCAACTGAGTGGGATGAGCGAGGTTGCCTATGTGCGCTTTGCCTCGGTGTACCGCCAGTTCCAGGGTGTCGCTGACTTTGTGGCGACTCTGGAAGGGCTGAACCGGAGAGTGGTGAGCCGGGTGAAGCAGGCTCCATTGGCGGCCCTGTCCTGACAGAGCCGCTTGGTACAGTGGATGGTTCAGTTGGGCCGCAGGCGGTGGCTCTCTGAATCCATCTCGTCCTGCCCCCGGCAGACCGCCCGCATCCCATGACCGTGACCACTTCCGAAGCCAGTACCACCGAGGTTGATCTGGATCTGGATCTCGCCGCTGAAGCAGCAGCCGACCTCGCAATCCCGGAAGAGGTTCCCAGCGCAGATGAATCGAGCAGCCGCGGAGCAGGCCGCGACTTCGATGGAGCGGGCTTCACGCTGGATGAATTTGCCTCCCTGCTGAGCAAGTACGACTACAACTTCAAGCCTGGTGACGTCGTCAACGGCACCGTCTTCGCCCTGGAATCGAAGGGCGCCATGATCGATATCGGCGCCAAAACAGCGGCATTCATGCCCTTGCAGGAGGTGTCGATCAACCGGGTGGAGGGCCTCAGCGACGTGCTGCAGCCCGGCGAGATCCGCGAGTTCTTCATCATGAGTGAGGAGAACGAAGACGGCCAGCTCTCGCTCTCGATCCGCCGCATCGAGTACCAGCGCGCCTGGGAGCGGGTGCGCCAGCTGCAGAAGGAAGACGCCACCATCTACTCCGAGGTGTTCGCCACCAACCGTGGTGGTGCCCTGGTGCGGGTGGAAGGCCTGCGCGGCTTCATCCCCGGCAGCCACATCAGCACCCGCAAGGCCAAGGAGGAGCTGGTGGCCGACTTCCTGCCCCTCAAATTCCTGGAGGTGGATGAGGAGCGCAACCGCCTGGTGCTCAGCCATCGGCGCGCCCTGGTGGAGCGCAAGATGAACCGCCTCGAGGTGGGCGAAGTGGTGCTCGGCACCGTGCGCGGCATCAAGCCCTACGGCGCCTTCATCGACATCGGTGGCGTCAGCGGCCTGCTGCACATCTCCGAGATCAGCCACGAACACATCGAGACACCGCACACGGTGCTCAATGTGAACGACCAGATGAAGGTGATGATCATCGACCTCGACGCCGAGCGCGGCCGGATCTCTCTCTCCACCAAGGCCCTCGAACCCGAGCCCGGCGACATGCTCACCGACCCCCAGAAGGTGTTCGACAAGGCCGAAGAGATGGCCGCCCGCTACAAGCAGATGCTGCTGGAGCAGGCCGAAGACCAGGAGCCGATGGGCGTGACCCTCGACTGATCGGCACCTCCCGTGGCCCAGTTGCTGCTACGGGGCGAACCCATCGGCCCGACCAACCAACCGATCCAGGCGGTGCTGTTCGACAAGGATGGCACCCTCTCGATCAGCGAGCCCATGCTCCATGCCCTGGCCGAGGCCAGGGTTTTTCATTGTCTCCGCCTGCTGGCGGCACACCACCCCGAGCTGGTGCCGGAGCAACTTGCCGAGGTGGACGACCTGCTGCGGCGGGCCTACGGCCTGGACGCCGGCGGGGTGCATCCGGCTGGCACCACCGCCGTGGCGAGCCGCAGCCACAACCTGATCTCCACGGCCACCACCCTGGCCCAGGTGGGCCTGGGCTGGCCGGAGGCCCTGGCCCTTGGCGAGGCGGTGTTCGCCGCCACCGATGGCCTGCATGGGATGGGCAGCCCGCACCATCCCCAGGCCACGGACGGACTCCACGCGCTGGTGGCGCAGTTGGCCACGGCGGATGTGCGCTGTGCGGTGATCAGCAACGACGAGCTGGCAGGCATTCAGGCCTTTCTGGCCAGCCAGGAACTGAGCGGCCACTTTCAGGCCAGCTGGAGCGCGGACCACAGCCCCTGCAAACCGGATCCGCAGGCGGTGCATGCCCTCTGCCATGAGCTGGGGGTGCCGGCCGGAGCCTGCGCCCTGATCGGCGATGCCAACAGCGATCTGCGCATGGCGCGCGCCGCGGGGGTCGCAGTGGTGCTGGGCTACACCGCCGCCTGGCGCCGCTGCCCCCCCCTCGACCCCAGCTTTGCCCAGGTGCACCACTGGAGCGAGCTCACCGTCCAGGTCTGAGGCGGGGCAAAAATCCCGATGTCCGCAGTCGGGAGTGGCGGCGCCCGCCGAAAAGGTGGGGATAAGGTAGTGCACCATGCCTCAGGAAGGCTGCAGATGGCTCGCCGTTATGTCTTCACCTCGGAATCGGTCACCGAGGGCCATCCCGACAAGATCTGCGACCAGGTGAGCGACGCGGTGCTCGATGCCCTGCTTGCTCAGGATCCCGCCTCCCGGGTGGCCTGCGAAACCGTTGTGAACACCGGCCTCTGCCTGATCACCGGCGAAGTCACCACCACCGCCCGGGTGGACTTCAACACGCTCGTGCGGGGCGTGATCGAACGGATCGGCTACAGCGGCGCCAGGGCCGGCGGCTTCGATGCCAACAGCTGCGCCGTGCTGGTGGCCCTCGATCAGCAGTCGCCCGACATCGCCCAGGGGGTGAATGAGGCAGACGACCACGACGGTGATCCCCTCGATCTGATCGGCGCGGGCGACCAGGGAATCATGTTCGGCTATGCCTGCGATGAAACGCCCGAGCTGATGCCGCTGCCGATCAGCCTCGCCCACCGCCTGGCACGTCGCCTGGCTGAAGTGCGCCACAACGGCACCCTGGGCTTCCTGCTGCCCGACGGCAAGACCCAGGTGAGCGTGGTGTACGAGGACGACCTGCCGGTGGCCATCGACACGATCCTGATCTCCACCCAGCACACCGCCGAGATCGCCTTGCCCGATGGAAGCGTGATCTCAGAGGAGAAGGCCCTGCGCGAGCGCATCGCTGCCGACCTCTGGAGCCACGTGGTGGAACCGGCCACCAGCGATCTCAGCCTCAGACCGAGCCAGGAGAGCACCCGCTTCCTGGTGAACCCCACCGGCAAGTTCGTGGTGGGCGGCCCCCAGGGCGATGCCGGCCTCACCGGTCGCAAGATCATCGTGGACACCTACGGCGGCTACGCCCGCCACGGCGGCGGCGCCTTCTCCGGCAAGGACCCCACCAAGGTGGACCGCTCCGCCGCCTACGCCGCCCGCTACGTGGCCAAGGCCCTGGTGGCGGCCGGCCTGGCCAGCAAGGCGGAAGTGCAACTCAGCTATGCCATCGGCGTGGCCAAGCCGGTGAGCATCCTGGTGGAGAGCTTCGGCACCGGTGCGCTGGCCGACGCCGACCTCACGGCTCTGGTGCAGGAGCACTTCGACCTGCGCCCCGGCGCGATCATCGAGACCTTCGGTCTGCGCCAGCTGCCCCAGCAGCGCGGCGGCCGCTTCTACCAGGACGTGGCCGCCTACGGCCACTTCGGCCGCAGCGATCTCGATCTCCCCTGGGAGAACGTTGAGGCCATCGCGGCCACCCTCAAGCAGGTCACGGCCAGCCGTATCGCCGCCTGAGCCGGCCGTCCCCCCCTCGATGGCGGCAGCGCTCAGCCTGGCCCTGGGCGTGGACCTGGGCAGCAGTGGGATGCGGATCGCCCTCGTCGACCAGACGGGTCAGCGAATTGCAGAACGGGCTTGCCCCTACCCGCACCCGTTCGGCGATCCACGCGGCTGGCGTGAGGGGCTGATCGCCCTCTGCAGCCGGCTGGCACCGCAGCTGCGCAGCCAGGTGGGGGCAATTGCCATCGACGGCACCTCCGGCACCCTGCTGCTCTGCAGCAGCGATGGTGAACCGGCCGCCGCTCCCCTGCACCAGGCCTTGCCTTACCACCAGACGTTCCCGGCCCAGGCCGGCGCGGCCCTGGCCATCGCCGGCCAAGGGCCGGCAGCCAGTGCCAGCGGCAGCCTGGCCCGTGCCCTGGCTCTGCTGGAGACCGCTGCAGCCTGCGCACTGCGGGGCCCCTGGCTGCTGCGCCATCAGGCCGACTGGCTGATGGGCTGGTTGCTGGGCGACTGGCGCTGGGGAGAGGAGGGCAACAACCTGCGTCTGGGCTGGGATCTACAGGCGCGCTGCTGGCGTGGGGCCATCGGCGGGCAGCCCTGGAGCGGCGGACTGCCTGATGTGCGCTGCAGCGGTGAGGTGCTCGGCAGCCTGCAGCCCAGCGCAGCCAAGATGCTGGGGCTCCCCCTGGCCTGCCGAGTGGTGGCGGGCAGCACGGATGCCAATGCGGCCGTGCTGGCGGCAGATCCCCAGCTCCGGGACGGCGTGGCCGTGCTGGGCACCACCCTGGTGCTTAAACAGTGGAGCCCGCGGCCGATCGAGGGGCCTGGCGTGAGCTGCCACCGGCTGGCCGGCCGCTGGCTGGTGGGCGGCGCCTCCAACGCCGGGGCCGGCGTGCTGCGGCGGTTTTACAACGACGCCCAACTCAGGGAGCTGAGCCGGCAGATCGACCCTCGCCGCTCCAGTGGCCTGCAGCTGCGCCCCCTGCCGGGCCGGGGTGAGCGGTTCCCGGTGGACGACCCCAGCCTGGAACCTGTGCTGGAGCCCCGCCCCGTGAGCGATGTGCGCTACCTGCAGGGCCTGCTGGAGGGCCTGGCCCGCATCGAGGCGGCGGGATGGGAGCGCCTGCAGGCCCTGGGAGCCCCCGCGCTGGAACGGGTGATCAGCGTGGGCGGCGGGGCGGTGAACCCCCAGTGGCGGCGCATCCGGGCGCAGCAGCTGGGCGGACTGCCGGTGCTCAATCGGCCGGGCTTGAGTGCCGCCCTCGGCATGGCCAGACTGGCCGCAACCGCACTCTCCAGGCCATGAAGGATCAGCTGCGCACCTGGCTGTCGATGGCCCTGTTCGTGGTGCTGGCCGGCTACGTGAGCTTCAGCGCCATCCGGCTGGGCTGGCTGCTGTGGCTGCGCTTCGCGGGCAGCTGAAGCCCATTCCAGAATCAGCCTGCTCTCCTCCCCACTGCCATGGCCGCCGACCCCCTCACCCCTGCCGTGAGCGATCGGATCTGTCGCCACATGAACGACGATCACCCTGAGGCCGTGCTGGCCTATGCGCGCCGCTACGGGGCCATCAGCGCTGCCCAGCAGGCCCGCATGGTGGCGATCCGCCCAGAGGCGATGGAGCTGGAGGTGGATGGTGCCCGCATGGAGGTGGCCTTTGACCACACCCTCAGCGACAGCGAGGACGCCCACCGCACCCTGGTGGCCATGCTGCGGGCGCTCTAGACGAGGCAATCCTGACGGCAGGTGTCCTGCCCGCCATGGCCGACCAGCCCAAGCCCGCCAGCCCATGGATCCCTTGGCTGGGCCCCCTGCACTGGCTTCTGCCCTCCCTCCCGGCCCCCTGCCAGCTGCCGCCTCAGGGGCTGCGGGGTTCCACCCCCCTGCCCTGGTGGGCAGCGGTGAGCTATTCAGGCCAGGGCCGCAGAGCACTTCTGCAGCTGCGCCGTGAACCCAAGGCCGCGCGCCTGGCCCCCCTCCTGCCGGGACTGGTGCGGCGTCTACAGCAGCTGGAGCGGCCGGCCCTGCTGCTGCCGATCCCCAGCTGGAAGCGCCGGGCCAATCCGCTGCCCTGTCTGCTGGCCCGCCAGCTCCAGGCAAGGCTGCGCTGGCCCTGCCGCCCAGCTCTGCTCAGCCGCAGCCACCCTGTGCTGGGCCAGCACCGCCTGAACCGCGAGCTGCGCTGGCTCAACCAGCAAGGCGCCTTCCGCTGCCTGCACCGTCCGGGCCACGACTCCCTGCCAGCGGGCTGCCGCAGCGTGTTGCTGGTGGATGACATCCTCACCACTGGGGCCACGGCCTGCGCTGCAGCGGCAGCCCTCGAAGCGATGGGCTGGAGGGTGGCCGGGATGGCCTGCCTGGGACGAACGCCCCCGGACAGGCGGTGATCTAAGATAGCTCTGTCGCCAACGCGACGGGCCGGGATAGCTCAGTTGGTAGAGCAGGCGACTGAAAATCGCCGTGTCCCCAGTTCAAATCTGGGTCCTGGCATTGAACATTCAGGCGAGATTTTCAGCTCACTCTTTGTTTAGCGATCAGTCCCGCCAATCCTTATTAATCACTCCGCTTTTTGTCTACACTTTGATGCACATTGGCTGCATCATCTTGATGGCGCTGCGGCCTCTGCATGGAGCTGCTGCCACTGTTGCTGCCACTGCGGTGAGGCCCTCTGAGGGTGTTTCCGGGCCGGCCCAGCACATCAGGCAACCACGGCTGCAGCATCCGCTGTGGCACCCCAACCAGGCCACGCCTCCCGTGCCCCCCGGCGGCAGTGCTCCCCTGGGATCAGCAGCCCATCACGCTGGTACGCAGATCCTGTTCACACTGGCCCACAAGGTCGGCGAGGTCGTCGAGCAGGCCCAGCACGCGACCCACCTGAATGGGATTCGTTCGGCTCATCAACGCCAGCATCGCCATGCGGAGCGCCAGATCGTTCTGGGCCAGCAACACGGCGGTGGTGACATCGGCGGAAGCACCCATGACCGGGGTGGACCCTGAGGCAGAAGCAGGGGAGCTGAGCATCACGATGGTGGAGCGACTGCCGGCAGTGTTGCCCCCTCGGCGAAGGATGGCAGGATGACCTGAGTGCTCAGGCAACCATGCGGTTCGGCCCCCATGCTTGAACCCCCGTCTCCCGCTGGCAATCCCTTGTCGCGCCTGGTGATTCAGAACCAGGTGTTCAACAACGCCGACAGCTATGCCCAGGCCTTCGACGAAGCCTGGCAGGAGCACGAACGCCGCAACCCCTGCCACAACCTGAGCCTGGAGGAGAAGGTGGCCTGGATCCAGGAGCAGTTGCACGAGCATCCGTTCCAGCTGAACCAGCCCCAGCGGGCCGCAGAGGTGGCCGCCTTCCGGGTGAGGCTGCTCGGCCTCTGAGCTGGGGCTCCAGCAAGGCGCTCGTCAGAGTGGCTGGGGAGCGTGGTCCAGGAACCTCCCACTTGTCCGCTTTTCCATCAGGTCCCCGTCATGGACACATCCCTGAGCCGGCTGGTGCGCCTCCTGTGCGGGGGCTTCAGCAACCAGCAGCAGGCCTTTGAAAATCCGCCGCTCTACGCCCACATCCTGGTGAAGCTGAGGCCCCTCCCCCAGCTGGAGCCCGGTTCCCTGTTGCTCGAACAGAGCTACGCCATCAACCCTGCAGCCCCCTATCGCATCCGAGTGCTGCGCCCGGAGTGGAACGGAGACGGCCTGATCATCCATAACCAGGCCCTGGCCGATGACGGGCGCTTCTGGGGAGCGGTGGAGAACACCGAGCTGCGTGAGCGGATCCAGGCCGGCGATCTTCGCCCCCTGGACGGGTGTGCCTATCTGGTGCGGGAACAGGGTGGTGGCTTTGTGGGAGAAGTGGAGCCGGGCTGCCGCTGCCTGGTGGAACGCAAGGGCAACGTCACCTACCTGGTGAGCCGCCTGGAGCTCGATGAGCACGGGATGCGCACGATCGACACGGGCCACGATCCGCAGACCCATGAACAGCTGTGGGGATCGCTGGCCGGGCCATTTGAGTTCAGCCGCACCGATGATTTCAGCGGCGACATCCCCGAAACCTGGCAGTTGGCCTTCAGGCGGTGAGGTCCTCCAGCTCCTCGAGATCAAGCTGGGAATCGGGGGCTTCAAGGTCGTCCATGAAGGGCTGCTCCGGCTCCTCCAGGAACGGACCATCAATCGTGGCCGGTTGATCCGCTTGTGAACCGAGCCCATCGCTGGTTCGCACCGGCTGCAGGTGACGGGCCGCCCCAGTCGAGGCGGTTGGCGCCATGCCATTGAGAAGTGACTCCAGGTGCAGCAGACGCTCCTCGGTGTCATCAAAGCGCTGCTCCGCCCCATCGCTGAGCTGCACGGCGCCGACGGCCTGCTGTTGCAGGGCTTGGAGCTGGCACTCCTGCTCGCCCAGACGCTCCTCCAACTCCAGCAACCGATAGGTGATCGTTTCAACCACCTGGGACAGGGTGTGCAGCTGCTCCGCGAGCCGCTCGTGACCCGCAGGGGCTCCAGCAGCGGAGTCGACGGTCGGGGAAGCCGGATGGGAAGACGTCATAACCAGCAGCCAGGGGATCGGGACAGCCTCTGGCGGGATGGTATCGACTGCAGCCCAACTGACCAGACCCTGCCTTTGTAACGATTCTGAAAGGGCTGGGAACAGACCGAACCAGGCCCATAGGATCCGCACTGGTGCGGTCCGATCCATTCAGCTGACTGCTGAGCCGGCAGCCGTGGGGGCCATCTTCAGGCCATCCAGCATCCAGCTCATCCAGCAGTCATCTGGGCCGGCGGCCATCCGCTCCGATCCCGGCTTTCATCCTCCCGGCGCGCCGGCCAACGGATGCCCCAAGGCATCCAATCCCACGGCGTCGCCATCCGGCCCCTCACGCCCGCCCTCTTCCCATGACCCTTGCCAACGCTGCCTATCTGGGCATCGAACGCTTTGCCAGTGCGAGCCCCAAGGAAAACTGGGGCAACGCCAGTTCCGACGACAAGGCAGCCCTGATCCGTGCCGTCTACAAACAGGTGCTCGGCAATCAGTACGTGATGAACAGCGAGCGCCTGGAGGGCGCCGAGTCGCTGTTCAAGCGCGGCTACCTCAGCGTGCGTGAGTTTGTGCGCCAGGTGGCCAAGAGCGGGCTCTACAAGCAGAAGTTCTTTGAAAACTGCAATCCCTACCGTTTCATCGAACTGAACTTCAAGCATCTTCTGGGCCGGGCTCCTCAGAACAAGGCCGAGATGCTGCACCACTTCACCATTCTGCAGGAGCAGGGCTACGACGCCGAGATCGACTCCTACATCGACAGCGCTGAATACCAGCAGCGTTTTGGGGAAGAAGTGGTGCCCTTCCTGCACGGCTTCAACTACAACGCCGGCCAACAGGGGCTGCAGTTCTCCTACATGTTGCAGCTCACCCGTGGGGTGGGCGCCTCCGTGCGCGGAGACCTGCTCAAGAACCAGTCCCGCCTGAACCCCTCTGTGCACGCCGAGCAGCCCCTGCCTGTGGTGAGCCCCAATGCCGCCGGCGCCGTGTTCCGCAAGGTTCCCAGCGATGGCGTGACCCGCCAGGGCGTGGGCGCCGGTGAGGAAGGACGCACCTTCCGGGTGGAGATCACGGGCTTCAGCAACTACCGCCTGCACAAGCGCAGCAACAGGGTGCGCTTCATTCCCTTCAACAAACTGCTGGAGTATCAGCAGCAGATTCACCGCGAAGGAGGCCGTATCGCCAGCATCACTCCTGTGAACTGAACACACCCCTCACCTTTCCTCTCCTCTGAACTACCCACCATGAAGGTTTCCGCAGGCACCCGTGGCACCAGCTTCAGCAGCAGCCGTCAGGTGACATTCACCGTTACCGGAGTGAATAACAACGACTTCTCGCGTACTGCCGAGATGGTGATGAATGTGCCCTTCACACGCATGAATGAAGCGATGCGCATGGTGCAGCGCATGGGAGGAAAGATCACCGGAGTGAGTGTGAATGGCGGCGACTTCGCCGCTGCCACTCCGGCTCCGGCCCGCAAGAAGGTCACCAGCAAGGCCAGCAAGGATTGAGCCCTGCCAGCGCCGATCCCCACTGGGGTTGCGTCGTGTCGCCCCTCCCCTTGGATCGCCACGACACCCTCAGAGAGTTTCTGCTCCCCAATGAACCACCAAGGCCCCGGTAGGGGCCCTTTTTTTGCCCGCCCTCCCCCTGGGCACGCCCGAGGGCACTCCGGCGGCACTGCAGAGCCGATGGAAGGCAGATCCCTTGGCAGCACTTGCTTTTGTCCGGGTGACCATTTGTAAACCCGGCCTCAGCAATGCCCGCCAGGAGACAAGAATGATCCGAACCAAGTTGACGCATACCTGGCTGCTGCGGACCCGCCGGTCCACCGCCTCTGGGTGACGGTCAACCTGGGACCTCACCACCCTTCCCCGACCCCCGTCGAGAACAGGAGCTCTTCAATGTTTGACGCCTTCACCAAGGTGGTCGCCCAGGCCGACGCCCGCGGCGAATTCATCAACGCCGGTCAGATCGACGCCCTCGCGGCCA
>Ga0315900_10002334_pt1 | contig 29091 bp, 49 predicted proteins | sample LakEriMetagenome_FD_203521 | JGI IMG/M metagenome (GOLD analysis project Ga0315900, IMG submission 203521) | Freshwater fungal communities from buoy surface, Lake Erie, Ohio, United States - Buoy 12 MA114 | ecosystem: Environmental > Aquatic > Freshwater > Lake > Lake biofilm | place: USA: Lake...
AGTCGTGGCCTCCTCGCGCTCTGGCTTCCAAAGAGATTCCTTTCCCAAGTCTCAACAAGGAGCCTTGTTGTTTACGCCTATTGAGACTGCTCATGTCAGGCCAAACTCCATCCGAAGGGTGCGCGCCCACTGGCTCATGCGGTCATACTCATACAACCAATCAAGCGCCTGATCCTTCGTCCAATCGTCAATGCGAGTGCTGAACTTAATTGGCGACCACGCCAGCTTCACCTTGTCGGATTCGCCGCCGCCCTCAATGGTCGGCTTTGGTTCGGGTTCGGGAAGCATCCCGGTTGCAATGTAAGCGTCTTGCAGTCCCTTAATGTCTGGATCGGCAAGCAAATCAGTCATTAATGATTTTTTTGCCAGCACCATCCATCTTCTAATCGTGGTTCGAGAGCGCGCGTAAAGCTCGGCCTGCTTATCAAGCCACGGCTCAAACTCTCCATGAGGCGCGATCTCTTTTGCTCTCAAACAAATCTGACCGCCCTTCAGCGCGTATTGAATTGCAAATTTTCCTAATGTGACGGCCTTGCCTGCGTATTCATCCGCAGCCGCTGACACTTGGCCCAATGCCTCAGAGCATTGCTCAAGCGTTTCAAGAGTTCGGACATCTAACTCCAGTAGCTGTTGAACTTCGACGAGTGTGTTTGTGTGTTGGTCTTCCATTGTTGTTCTTTCTGTTTGCGTTGTTGGTGAACGCGCTTGGCGCGCTCCCGATAAACCTCAACGGCGGCGTCTGACTTCATCCCCCGCGCCTTGGTCAAATCTTGGTGCAATGTCCGCTTGCGGACGTAACCGTTAGCCACGGCTGATGCGTTGGCCTTCGTGTAGCCGTGTTCCTTGGCAATCTGCGTCAGCGTCTTCGGCGTGCGTTGCAGGACGTAAAGAATCACCTCGGCCCGAAACTTCACCTGGCGTGCCGATATGCGAACCATGCCGCCATCCCCGGCCATCGTGTTCATCACCATGTCGAGCAACGCAATGACCGCTTCGTCACCCCTAAACGTGGACGGGTTGTTTTCCTGCTCCATCCACTCGGCTACGCCAGCCTTAACACATTGGGCGATAACGCTTTGAAAATATGCAGACACCGCTTGCGCTCCTGCGTTGCCGCTTGCTAGCTTGGCAACTTGTTCGGCCATTTGCTGCCGCAAGGCGCAAAACTGATCGAGGCAATAGTCCGCCGGGTCATCCTTCGGCAATTCTGGCTCCATGACATCGTGAGCGTCCAAAGACGATCCGTGCCGATATGCCGCAATGTCCATTCGCTGGCCGTCTGTTTTGTCAATCATAGTCGATTCCTTTTTCGGCTGTTGCGTTGCATAATGTGCCGCGCCTTGGCCTTGGCCCGGTCGCGCTTGGTCTTGGTCGCCTTGCGCGGCTTCTCGTAGCGCGGCCCCGGCGAACTGACTCGCCCCATCCTCATGCTGAACGTGCGGCCAAGTTTCTCGCTTATCACGCCGACCCCCTCTCGATTCGTTCATAGGCATACTCGCCCCCGCCCATTTGCGCTGCCGCCTTGCCGCTCCAAGCCGCGCAAACCCACTCGTAGCGCACCACCCAAGCCAGCAAATCCTCATCATACGCAACCACACCCCGCGCCATCGGCACATCGGCCACAGGCAGGGGCTTTGCTTGGTTCACCGCCCACACCCCGCCCACCTCGCGCTCGCGCTCATATCGCTGCGGATAAACCAGCACCGTGTCGCCTTCGGCCAATGTGTTGCCGTGCATATCCCTCACGCCGCCATCCTTCCCGTTTCCCGCGCCCGTAAAGCCCGCTGGTCGCGCTTTTCCAGCCAAGCAATAGCAGCACCCCCATTGCCCACCTCGGCAACGTCCACGGCATTGTCGCTAATGACGCCGTGCTCTTGCAGGACGTTCAGCACCAGCCGCGTGTCGAGGCCACGGGCGGCGATATAGGCGCGGAGGGATTCGCTCATGCTGCAACCCTCCGTATGCGCCCAAGATCCTCGCGCGCCTTTGCCAATTCGCGCTCGGCCACGGCAAGCTGTGTTTGCGACTCAATGTAATGCGCCACCACGTTGTCCCGCTCCCGCTCAAGGCGCATGGCGTGCATGGTGAGCGCCACAGCAAGCGAGGTGGTGTCTTTGTCGCGGCGATATCGGCGCACCAGTGCGTCCGTTTCGGGCGTTTGGCGGCAGTGCGGTTCGGTTTTCACGCCGCCACCTCCACGCCAGCCAACCGCTGCCGCATTTCGCTGATGCTCGCCTTCAGTTGCTTAACTTTAGCCATCGGCTCGGCTTTAAGTCTTCGGTCGAACGAGTCAGGTATCTGCTCCTTGTTGGCCGGGTTCGCGCTGATGCGGTCGATTTCCTTTTGGGCGGCTTCGATGCGTTGCTGAAGCGACCAGACCGATTCGGGTTTGGCGTGGCCGTTGAGCGGGACAATCGCCCCGTTCGTTTTGGCCCGCGCGTTCTCGCGCCACCGCCCCGCCCATGCGCCAAGGGCGTATTGCCAGTTGTTCACGGGTTGCCCGTCGCGGCCAGTCCATTGGCCCGTAGGCGTGATGGGTCGGGCGAGATGATCCATCCGCCAGATGTCGGCCTGCTCGGCGGTTAATCCGACTTTTCGCCCCGCCTCGATGACTTCTTCGCGTGTTGGCTCCTTCCAAACTTCTTCGCGCGCGTCTTCCCCTTCCTTTATCTTTCCCTTATCCTTCCTTTCCTTTCCGTTGGGGGTCAGCTTGGGTTCTGCTTGGGTTGTGCTTGGGTTAGTGCTTGGGTTCAGCTTGGCCCCATTGATGCGCGCTGCTTGGGTCTTTGCTTGGGTTTTGGCGCTTCCACCTCTTTTGCCAGCCTCCCGCTTGGCCTTCACTTCCTCCTGTTTGTCGGTCGGGTAAAACGCCACGCACAGCGCGCCGTCCTCCCAATGCCACAGCGCGCAATCCTCGCGCACCTCGCCCAAGGTCACGCCAAGGGTCTGTTGCCATTGGCGGTCTTTCCACTCGCCGCAGCCGTCGATTCTGCCGCCATTCTCCTGCTCGCAGCAATAGGCCAAGAGGTTTAGCCAAGTGGCCCGCTGGATCGGCTCGCTTCCGGCATATTCGGGCGAGCGCAGGGTTGTTGTTTTGAGGTTTAGCCAGATCATTGTTGGCCTTCCACATCGGCCAGCGCGGCCAGCCCTTTTTGTGTGACGGCGGAAACGATGACCTCATGCCCGCACTCGCTCGTCCGGGTGCGCCCCGTGTCTTCAATTAGCCCAAGGTCGCGCAATTCGCCGCATCGCTTCCAGTAGCAGGCCCGCGAGGCGTAAAGCCCCGTTGTCTTGCCCGCCTCCTCGTCCGTCATGTCGGGGGCATCCGCAAAGGCCGCAAGCAGCTTGTGCCGCTGCGATCCCCACCGAAGGCGATTGTCCCTCGACGCCGCCGCCTCTTGCGAGGTTGGCGGGTCGGTGTGACGGACAAAGGAGGCCAGTTCAAACGGGAAATCGCCGCTCATGCCGCCCCCTTGCCGTAAGCCCAAGCGGGCAAGTTTAGCGTCTCAACCCCATCCCCATATCCCGGCCACTCGCCACGGTCTTCGCACTCCGCGATGAGTTGCAGCGCGTCATTCATCATGCCCACGCCAAGATCCAGCGCATCGGGCGCAATCTCATAGACCGCGACCGCATAAGGCGGGGTTACTTCGACAACCACCCAATAGAACCTCGCGGGCGGTAGCCCGTTCAGCCCTGCCAAGTGGCAATACCACGCCGCGCTGAGATGGTAGTTAAGCTGCGCCGCCTGCCGCGAGAACGTGCCGTAGTCCGCGCCCGCGCTGGTGGTCTTAACGTCCACGATGATGGCCTCGTTGTCCGATGGAACCTTCAGCGCATCCACGCGGCCCTTTATCCACAATCCGCTCCGATGCTCGCCAAACATGGCAACTTCAGTATCGCACTCGGCCAGCAACTCTTTCGCCGCCGCGTGTGCGGCGATTGAGTCGCGGATTCCCCGCACGGCCCGCGCTTCGTCTTGGTCGAGGATCAAGCTGGCCGCAAATTTCGACTTCCATTCCTTTCCTTCTTTGGTTCGGAAGTCTAAGCCTTCGGGTTTTTCAATGAACGCCGAGTCGAGTCGATGCGGCTCAAGCACAGCAACGTGCGAAACGATGCCAAGCGTCATGGACTTGCTCGGCTCGCGTTTGATTTCCCCCGCCATGTGGGCTGCGTAGTGCAACGGCGTCTTTGGCTTTAGGATGTGCTTGGCGTCACTGCCTGCAATAGCCGGGGCCATGCGGTATTCCTGTTCGTCCATTTGGTAATGGATGCCTGTGAGGTTGCTCATTTCAGCCAGCCTCCTTTTCCAAAATGACCAGCTTGTTGACCTTTGTAATGCCGCACTGACGCCACCCCGCCCGCTTGAAGCAGTAGCCGGGATTGCGGGATGCGATTGCCTCGGCCTTGACGTAGGTGAAAAGCCGAGTCTGCGGCCATCGCCGCCACGCGATTTCCTCCGCGTCCAGAATCATGTCGCTGGATAGGTGTGCCGATTCGTTGCGAAAGATCGCGCAATTGATTCCCTGCTGACCGTCCGCGCTGCGGAACTTGCGCCAGACAAACAGCGCATCCGCCGCCTCGGTAAGCAGCACCATTTTCTCCCCCGGCCCGCAAAACAGCTTGGGCTTGCGCCCGTCCTTGTAGCGGTATCGGGAGTAGTGTCTGTCGAACAGCGCGCGGGCGTCCGCATCGCCGTCCTTGGCTTCGTGCCAGTAGCGGCCCAGTTTGCGCGAGCCTGTGCGTGGAAGAAGAAGTTGCATTCATCAGAAGGGGATTTCTTGAAGGTCTTCGGCTTCCGCTGCCTTTTCTTCATGCTTGCTCGGCACATCCGCCGTGCGGATACCCACCACATCGAGGCCGAAGTCGGTTGCCTTGGTCTGCACCAGCACTGTCTCGCCCTGCTCCAAGGCGTCGATTGTCTCGCCAAGGTCGCGATTGATGGTGTTGGCCCACACCGCTTTATCCGCGCCGTCGAACTCCAAGAACGCGCCCCACTTGGTGAAGGGTTTACCAGCCTTCGATGTCTTGTCCTGCCTGTTGCCTTTGATGAAACGCGCCGTCTGCCAATCGGCTCCGTCTTCCATCGCGGCCACGGGTTGTTTCTTGCGAATGGGAGCTTTCGGCTCCACGCGCTCGGCAACTACGTCGATCACATCTTCATCAGTCGCGCGAGGCGCTGGCGTGATCGGGCGCTTGTAGGCCACCGGGCGCGGGGCGTCCGCGAATCCATCCTGCGGCACTTCCTCGGCGGGTGTCGTTTCAAGCCCCGCGTCCATCATCGTCACGACAAAGGCAAACGCGCTGCGGCAGGCCCGCGAGATAGCGCGAGTCTGCGCCATTGCGCGCTTGGCGTATTCGTCGCGCTTCGCCCAGGTGCGCTCGTCATCGCCCACGAAGCCCTCGGCCTCGCAGATCACGGCCCCGGTGTCCATGCGGCGCACTTGGCCAATGGCGCGGTATCCTGTTTCGGTGCGCTCAACGTCTTTGGCCGATGCAACGCAGCCGAAGGCATTTGCCACGGACTGCCAGCCCTCGACGCGGACGTATTTGCGGCCTTGGATGTTTTGAGCCGTCTTTGTGACGATCTCCTTGCAGATTGAGGCCACTTCCGTTGCTTGACGGTGGTGACTTACTTGGTGTTGGGTGCCACTTGACACCGCTAATTGAGTCGATTCCATTTGGTGTGTGTTCAATCGCCGCCTCGGTGTTAGTCGCACCGGGGCGGTCTTGGTTTGGGTTAGTCGGTCTTGGTCGTTGCCTCCTTGAGCAGTTTCCGTAACCGAAAGATTTCTGCGTGAAGCGCGACGATGTGCGTGAAGCGGCAAAGGCCAAGCCATTCGCCACCGTTCCAGCGGATTGCCACGCACGGCTCCTTCTCGATCCCGGCGTCCGCTGACGCCTGCGCCCAAGCGGCTTTGACGGCGGGTTTCTCCGTGCGCTTAACTTCAAGATGCAGGGGCAAGTCCGTCAGCACATCGGGCGAGGCCACGCCCACCGCAAAGCGTCCCGCGTGTTGGCATCCGCGCTGCGCCTTGAACGCGCCATTGCTGGCAAGCTCGATAAGTTCGGCCACCTCGCGTTCGCCGCGAGCGCCTTTGTTGCGGGACATCGCGCTCACAGCGTTTGCTCCAATCTGCCCGCGCGTAGTTCGGCCACTTGTTCGCGGAGTCGGCGCATTTCTTTTTCGAGGATGAAGCGTTCCTGCTCGTAGACTGCAATCTGTGCTTGCGCCTCCTCGTAAAGCGCCCGCAGCCCCGGCTCTTCGTCCTGCCATGTCGGCCCAAAGCCAACGGCCCCGACTTGAAAGTTTGCCGGGGCGGCTTGTTGCGGCCCCCCAAAGGCCACCGCCCCGGCGTTTTGTTGTTGTCCCCCTACAGGACTCCGCTTGCCGTTTGGCAAATTCATAGTTCGAGCGCCTCCGCTTCCGCCTTGAGCGCCTCTTCCTTGGCGCGGATGCCGCGCACAATGCCAAGCGCATCATCGAGCGCCACGGTCATGCGGTTAATACGCTCAGTAAGTGACGCGATCTGGCGATCCTTGTCGCAGATCATGGCAACCAAGTTGTCGGTCTGCTCGCGCAGGGCCGCGATTTCGGCATCCTTTAGACGGACAAAATCTTCCTGCTCCATTTCGTAGCTCACTTGGTAAGCCCTCCGTGGTTCTTCAGCGTTGCTTCAAAAATTTCCTTGGCGGGCAGCTTGCATCCGATCCAATCGCAAAACTCCTGCGCCGCGTCCGACTTGAACCACGCGACAAGCTCGCGGTGTTCGCTTGGCCCGTGACAGGCGGCAATGCTGCGATAAACCTTGTGCGGATATGTGCCGCGTTTGCCGTTCGCGCCCCACTTCGTGATCATCTTGATTTGTGTGGGCCACGGGAGGCATTTGCCCTTTTGCGTGATCAGTCCGTAGCGGGCGAAGATCACCAAATCGTCCACCGCCTGTTCCAAGATGGCCCACGCAAGTAACTCCCATCCGCTGCGCTCCGGCGTTTTGCTGCCGCCCATAGCGCGTGCGGGGCGACCATTGTGGCCGCTGACGGCATAATCGGAGAGGTCGGCAATCATCGGGTGAGAACCTCGATCAGCAACACAAGGCCAACGGCCAACGCTGTAAGCATAAGCATGGCGGCGATTGCGGTTTCGGGGGGATCGGTTTTCATTTGGCGAGTTTCTTGCGGAGTTGAGCGAGTGCACGGGTAACGCGCTGCGCGAGTGAAGGCGCGCGGCCTTCAGCGGCGGCGCGCATGGCGGCAAGCAAAGCAACTTGCGGGATGCAAGGGTTGCTGCCGTCGCGGTCGATGTGGCGCGGGGCGATGCTCATTTTGCCGCCTTCCGTTGAGCCTTGCGGCGATTCTTCGCGGCCTTGGGGCGGCGATTGTTGAGCGAATCCAAAACGCCGTTGACCCGGCGGTTGGCCTTCTCTAACCCCGCGACTTCGCCAGAGGCTTGTCCGATTTCGTAACCGCCCAACCACGCAAGCCCGCACAGGGCCGCGATAGCGAGGGTTCCGAGGATGATGGTAGTGGGTTCCATGTGTGTTTTTCTATTTGGTTTTCTTGCGTATTGGCGCGTCATACAGACCACGCGAAAATGAAGCGTCTTTAGACTTTCCTAATAGCAGCCAATTGCGTAATACCTGACTCGCCCCGCCGCGCACATACTCCCCCCGCGCGCGGGCCTCGCTCACAACGTCAGAGGGAAGCCGCACCGAAACGGGCAGAAGTATGTGCGCGTCTTTGTCCATAATACGCCGTCTTATTCCATGTCGGCGCAAAGCTCGGCGCACGCTATGAGAACGTCTAACGCGGAACATCCTGTGTCCTCGCACCTTGCGTCGATCCATGACACAAGCTCTGGCGACATCTCCGACGAGAGCGCGATTCCTTTATATGTCATGGATAATTGAATCATGGGCGCTTCCAACGCCGTATGATTTGCGGTGGTTTCCCGCTCAACTTCAGCGGCCTGTCTGTTTTGGTGGGCTATTACGGGCATAAAGCAAAATATGACGCGCTCTCAATACTCGATGCGGCTCATCCGGCGGTGCCACTCTGCGGCAAACTGCTCGTCGCGGTCAAGCAAGGTCGGCAAGATCCAATCGCGCAGCATGGTCGATACGTTCATGTCGCGCTGACGGGCGCGGCGAACGATGGCGTTTTTCATGACTCGCGGAAGGCTGATGCAAAGCACCGTAGCTTCGGGCGAGCGTTCTTTTTTGGCGTTATTATTTGGGGTGTTCATTGGGTTGAGTTGTGAGTTCATAGCCCGTCATACAGGTGGACTTGTGTTACGTCAACCATTTTTTTGACCCCTTCCAAAAAAAATTTTCCTCCTCCGAAACCCGCACCAGCCCCCTGCCCTCCAGCCACCGCTCGATCTTGTGGTAAGTCCGATCCCCTATCCCCTTGGTCTGGCGGGTCAGTAGCCGATACTGCAAGGCGCGGGCAATCTTTTCGGGGGCATCGGCCATCCCCATCTCTGACAGAAGGCGCTTGGCATTAGCGGGCAGGCCCGCCAGCGGGTCAGGCTCCCGTAGCATCTTGTTGATGCGCCCCCTCACCTCCCCCAGCCGCTCGTCCTTGGCCCACGCGGGCGGTTCTGGGGGCATTTGCTGGCCGCAGTGAGGGCATATCGCCATGCGGCTATCAATCCGCGCCTCCTGCCATAAGTCAAGTTTTTGTCGGTCATTGTCTAAACGCCTGTTTGACATAGGAAACGGGCTTGCATGGCGAAAAAGCGCACCGCCCGCCCGCAACTGCTCGTTGTGGTGAGCGACCTTCACTGCGGTTCCACGGTCGGCCTAATGCCGCCCGATTCGGAAAACATGGCCGGGAACACCCTCGGCTTCGGCAACAATCATCACCAACGCTGGCTCTGGGAATGCTGGCAAGACGCGCAGGCCCAAGTCGCCAAGCTCGCCGGGAATGACCCGCTGGCCCTGCTCATCAACGGCGATGCCACCGAAGGCATTCACCACAGAAGCCCGGAGGTTGTCGCCAGCCTCATCGAGAACCATTGCCAGATGGCCGCTACCGCGCTCAAGCCTTTGGCCGAAAAGGCGGCGGCTACGTTTGTTGTTCGCGGAACGGAGTGCCACACCCACGACATCGAATCTTATCTCGCGTCCCTCATTGGCGCGCAGGAAGGCAAGGCCCGCGATAAGTGGCTGATTGATATTCACGGTTGCCTCATTGATGCGACGCACCACATCGGCGCAACGTCCCGCGCTTACTTGGAGGCCAGCGCCATGTCGATTGTGCTTGGCAACGCCCGCCTCAACTCGATTCGCGCGGGTCATCCCTGCGCCCAAGTCTATTTGCGGGCGCATCGCCATTGTGGCGGCGTGTTCTCGGACGGCTCCGGGCTGCTTGCTATCACGGGCGGCTGGCAATTCCTCACGCGCCACGGCCACAAGGTCGTTCCCGATGCCATCCCCCGACCTTCCGTGCTGGTCTTGGATTGGCGCGGCAAGCCAGAGGGCGCACTGCCCACGCCTCACCACATCTTTTTTAATCCGCCTGCGCCCAAGGTCACGAAAGTATGAACACAAGCGGAACGTATTCATCTGGCGGCTCAAACGGTCGGACTGATCCGCGTTGCCGATATTGCGGACGGCCAGTTTTAGGGACGGGCATTTGGGGCAACGAAGGCGTTTACCACCATGCTTGCACACAGCCGCCCGCGCCAAGGGATTTCGGGCTTTCTCCATTCTACCCGCCATACGGAGTGACGCACCCCGTTATACGCACCACTGGCGACCCGCTGACGCCTGCAAATTTTACCACTTCGCCATGAGTAAGCGCAAAATCACCGCAGAGGACATTGTTTCATCGTGGGCCAACGCTTTAGCCACCAACGCCACCGCCGACGAAGTGCCTCCCGGTTGGCTTCGGATGGACGAGGTTGCCAAGATGCTCGGCAAATCGGAGTCGCACACATTCAAACTGCTCGCCGCCGCCACCCGCGAAGGACGCTGCGAGACGTCGAGCTATCGGGTTCAGCGCGGCAGTCGCGTGTTGCCGCATAAGCACTACCGCCTCAAATGAAGCGCAAGAAGCGGCCAACCTTTCGCTTCCGCTTGGACGGCGAGTGGTGGACGGTCAAAGTCCAGCGGCCACCAGACAAAGAGCTTTGCGAAGGTCAGGTGAACTACCGCCGCCGCGTTGTTTATTTCCACCCGAAAGCCATAAAGGACAATTTGCTCGGCATTGTCGCGCACGAATTGGCCCACGTTAATTTTGTCTGCGCGGACGAAACTCATGTGCGCGACCATGAACGGCTTTGCTCCGTGGTCACGCGCTGGCTCGCCAACACGTTTAACGATGGCAAGATCAGCATCGGCCAGCATCGCCGGGACAAATGACCTTCTGGCCCCTGCTTGCCTCGACCCTGCTCTATCTTGCCACGGCCTACGGCTTTTGGCGTGACGGCAACGGGCCGATGGCTTTCGCGTTCCTTGGCTACGCGCTCGCCAACTGCGGTTTCCTTGCACTTTCTGCAAGGTAACGCGCACCCCTAATCCCATGATTTTCGATGGGGTTGCAATCCCGTGGAAATCCACGGGTTAAGGGAGGGGGCAAATTGACCCCCCCCTTTGTTCCAGATGTTTCAATCGTGGAGCATTAACGCCATGTTGATGCCATGAAGGCCACGCGCTCAAAATGAGTTGGCGGGCTGGGCGAACCATATCAAGCTAATGCCGCCCGCTACGCAGTAGGCATTAGCACCCGCCGCGATCCACCATACGGTGGTCGCAAAGTTAAAAGATCATCGCTGCGAGACGGCGCATCAGCGAACGCGCCCACGCGAAGCAGTCCACAGACTGTCTCGCGCCGCCGCGCTCATAAAAGCCGATGCCGCCGTAAACGCCGATGACGATGCCGTTGTCGGGTAGTCGGTGCATGGTTTGAGTCCTCCTTTCATGTTGAAAAAGTAGAGCAGCAATCAGGCCAACTGCGCGGCCAGATAGCTTTTGAACCGCGCCAGTTCCTTCGGCGCAAGATCGTCTTTCCGCCCCGGCGAGACGGTGCGGTGGTCTGTGATGTCGCCTTGGGCCAAATTGTATTGGCGCATGATGGGAATGAGGTAGTCGGCCATGCTCGCCATCTCATCCTCGCCCAATGTGCGCTCGTTTGTGTCGCCCTCGAAGGCCGCGCCGACTGACCAGCTATTAAGGTCGCGCCTTCCACGCCATGTGCTGACGCCAGCGTGCCATGCACGTTCGTCGGGATCGGCTAAGACAGTGCGCCTGCCGTCTTTGGCGATGATGGCGTGATAGCTAACGCGCGAGGCCGGATCAGCGCACCATGCAACGCTTCCGGCATAGGAGCCGCAAGTGTGGTGTAGGACAATGGCCTTCGGGATAATGCGCCTGCCCTTGGTGACGTTGGGCGAATTAAGCTGCTTCTCCGAGTAATCCTTACGGCTTTTCTCCTTTGTGGCGGGGGCGCTTTTTGACGGCTTTGGTAGCTTCGGCGGCTCGCTCGTCAAGGATGGCGCGGATGGCAAGGAGGAGTTCTGCGAGATCGACTGTGGGCCATTTCGCGAGGCCGAGAATAAGCGACTGAACCATGTGAACGGGTTCACTTCTTCAAGCCGTCCAGCGGCTTTTCCAAGTTCACGAAAAACTGTTTCGTCTCGAAATTGTATCCGCCGCCGAGCTTCATCCCCGCGCATCCGCTAATCCCGAAGACGCAGGCGAACAGCGCGACCGTTAGGGCCAGACGCATAGCCTACTTCTGCTTGCGAAAAACATTGATGAGGCCAACCAGCGCCAAGCCCACCGCGATAATCGCGTTAGCCTGTGAAGGGTCGAGTTGCACGCCGAGGGCGGTGGCAAGCATGACCAGACCTCGCCACGTTGAGTTTTCCGACAGTCTTTCCAGTAGGTAGCTCATGCCCCCAGCGGGGTGTCAAAGCCCGCCCCGTTCGCCATTCGCGAAAGAAAAATGCCCCACGATTTCTTTTAAGACTGCAAACCCGCCACGGCTTCGGCGCTCGCAGCCTCGTAGCTGCAAGGCGGCTGCTGCCAATCGCTGCGCGGTGTCGGATCAACCGAGGCAACAAGCATCCCTTCCATCCACGCTTTAAGCGCGGTCATCAACGGCCCAAGCGGCTTGCCTGCTTGCATCAGCGCAAACTCAAAACGCTGGAGGGCGGAAACCTGCATGGCTGAGAAATGTATCGCAGTCCACGCTTCTGGCGAGTAGGTCGGCGCAGGCGGCACGATCCAAGCGCCGTTTGTCCACACGGCATTTTCTGACGGCGCAGCAGGCTGGAGCGCCCAGTCGTTAGCCTTCGGGTTGCCAGCAGCCACCCATGAGGCCATCTGCTCGCCAAGGTCGCGGACATCGCTGGGGTCGGTGATGCGGTAGTATAGATTAGGCATAAACTCGCGGGTGTGCGGCGACTGTGGCCGTGTTGTTATTCGTTATCGTCAAGCCGCCTTTGAGGTCTTGCAGATTGCGGACGAGGGGAGCGTAGAAGACAAGCGACTGCGGGCGCACCTTGTCGCAAGTGAATCCGTCTGCGAGGGAGGCGACTTCTTGGGCGGTGAGGGCTACGTTCCAGATAGCCGCCTCTGCGATTCTTGCATCCGCATAAAGAATCAAATTGCCATTATCTTCTATGAATGCACCGAGACGAAATTTGTTTGGCGTAAAATTAATTGTTGTTGTATTTGTGGACGAGCTTCCGCCGTTAATATAAACTGTCCTACTGTTAGTTGCGCTCTGGACGCCGCAAGCGTGTGTCCATGTATTTGCAGAATATCCTGTTGTGCTGTGTGCAACGCCTGTGCTTTGGCCTTGAGCATAAGCGTAAAAAGAAACTGGGTCGCCCGCAACTGCTCCAGAAGCAAACAGCTCATAGTATGGTCGCGAGTTGCTTGTTGCGTCAGAATAAACACCCAACAATGTATGAAACGCCGTGGCATTGTCAGCATTGAACCAGCAGGCCATTGTCAGTGTCGTTCCAATGGAAATGCTTCCATTCATCCATTGGTTTGTCCCATTAAACTCGTAGGCCATATTACGCCGCGCTCCTTACTTCGACGGCGACCAGTTCTGCATCGCCCGTCATGGTGTCGTTAGTTGCATCGTCCGCATTGCGAAAGACCTTGAGACGGAACACATCGCCCGCCGTGATGCCGTCGATGGTTGTGACCGTGATGGCCGTAGTTGTTAGGATGCCGCTGGTGCCATTGGCTGCCGCCGTGGCTTCGACTGCCGTATCGAAAGAGTCCGCATCCAAGTCGGTGTTGCTGCGCTCAAATTGGACTCCCCAGCGCACATTGCCGCTGGTTGCTGTGGTCGCCATCCAGTGCAGGCGCACGATGAGGCCGCTGCCGAGTGAAGCGGCTTCGGGCATGATGCCGACAAAGACGGCGTTCTCGTCGGTGGCCGCATCGAAGTCGAGGACGGCGATGCTGTTGCGGGTGTCGAGCGTGGCGAACGCGGTAGATGGCGGCTGATTGTGTTCGGCAGTAAAGACGGCGTAGGTTTTTGTGCCGCCGCCTGTGGCCGTGGCGGTGAGCGTAGTATCCGTCAGGCTCAAGCCCGAACCCACCGTGAGGTAGGTCAGTTCAGACGCCGAATCGTCCCAGAAGACGATTTTATCCGACCCTGCATCCACCCCCGTAATGTTCGCCCCCGAAACGCCGAGGACATCCGCTGCCGAGGACGCTGCGCCAGTGACGCCGCCGCCCGAAGGATCAGCAAACTCGACGCCGCTTAAATCCGACTTGGTGCGGAGAACTTGCCCTGCCGTGCCGAGGGCGAGAGTCGTGACTGCGCCTGCTGTGGTGGTCACGAGCGGGAGGCCAGAGGTGGAGCCGACTTTGCCGTCTGTCGTTAAATTGCCGTGACTATGCGAAGCCGCCGCAAAGTCGCCAGTGGCCGAGGTTGCCGCTGTTCCGAGGCCGAGCGAAGTGCGTTGTGCCGCTGCGTCTGCGCCCGTGAGGAGGGCGCGGCCTGCGGTGGTGCTGTCGGTGATTGCGGAGGCGGGGTGGGTGTGGGTATAAACAGAATCAATCTCCCAGCTATTGCTTGAGGTGCCGTTGGAAATAAAGCGATACGACTGACCCTCACTTAAAGTCGCCAAAGCAACAAAACTTCCGCCGCCAATGTTTGCCTCACGAATTGTTTGAGATCCAACCAAAGTTCCAGAAATAACAACAACCACATCTCCAACTTGAACATCAGTAGTTGGAAGGGTGACGTTGTAGGTTGTCCCATTATAGTTTTGCAGCGTCCATTTAGTTGCCCTCCCGCTTGTAAGCGTAAAGTCAGCAGATAAAACTTGTGAGGCACCTGTAAATAAAGACTGCGCCCCAATGCTGGACGGAGCCAGCGGATCACTCCCCGCCGAGGCGTGTGAGCTTGCGTGCGCCAAGGTGCTGCTCGGCGTCCTTGCGTCACTAAGGCGGGTGTCGTTGCCGAGAACGACTTGCGTGGAGCTTGCGTCGCCGGTGGCGGGTTTCTCTAGGCCGATCTGCGTGCCTGTTAGCACGACTTCATCGAACGTGCCGCTGGCGTTTTCTTTTGGGACTTTGATGTCGTTGAGGGCCATAGATTATGTCCAGTTGAGAGGCATTGGAACGCGACCCCATCTGCGGGTTTGGCTGCCGGGAGTTAGAACGAGGATATACAAATAATTGCCGTCATAGGCGACGGCGCCCGTTGGAACTCCACCACCCGTGTTGTTTGTCGGGCTGGTCGGCGCGGGAGTGATCCAAGAAATGTTGCGCGGATCTACCAAGCGACTGTCGTTGGAGAGAACTACTTGATACCGCTTTTGCCCTCCGGTTCCGGGGCGCGTTGCTGCGTTGTCGCCGCCGCGATCAAAGTATTCCGTTTCGACGCGAGTCGGTGTTACATAGTCGCCAGCGTTTTGTTTCGCGGCGAGCGCGTCTGAAAGTCCTTGCACATCGCTGGTGCTTGGTAAGTTCCAGCTTGCATCGCCCCTCAAAAATTTTCCGGCATCGGCTCCGGATGCTTGCGGCACAAGGCCACTGCCGCCGCTTCCATATGAAAACGCGCCAATGGTCACGGCCCCAGTGGCTCCGTTCACGCTGGTCACGGCCCCTGACTCGTTGGCCCAAGCGGGGATACCCTGTGCCGAAACTTTTAGCACTTGGCCTGTGGTTCCGATAGGCAGCCGCTCGCCTGTGGCCGCTCCCCGGTAAAGCGTGTCGCCTTGGCTTGTGAGCGTTTCCAGCCCTGTGCCTGCCGCACCCGCTGGCCCTTGAGGGCCGGGGACGCCGACCTCGATCACCTCGGCGCTGGTAGTCTCGATGATGATCTCGTCGGCCATATTAGCGGGTCACGTTGGCTGAAACGGTTACGATGCCTTGCAGCAATCGCGTGACGATGCCGCCTGCGGAGACTAATTCCAGATCGTAAACGTATCGGCCTGCGGTAATCGCGGCTGTGTCTGTGGCGGAAATGGAAAGCGTGATCGTGCCAGCCGTTCCGCCGAGGGCGATGCGGCTGTTTTCGGTGGTTAGGGAAAGGGTTGTTGTGGCGCTGGCAGCAGTGGGGCGAATCTGCATCCGCGCCGTGTAGCCACTAAGGTTCACGTTTGCTCCGTCCGCCTTCCAGCGGATCACGCGGCTAAATGTCGCTCCCTGTGCAATGCACAAGTCGGCGGTGTTGCAGCAATCGCACGCGCTCATTTGTGGCGATCCCTCCACGCTTTGCGGACAGTCAGCACACCCGCGATGAGGCCCAAGCCGAGCACCCCAAGGCGCATGGCCGTCTCAAGGGGCGGGAGCAGGCTAACCACCACGGAGCCAAGGCTGGTTGTCACACCGATGAGCGGGCGGCTAAAAAAGTCGATTGGGTCGTGGATGCTCATTGATACAGCGGCAGGCGGTAGTTGTTGGTGCCTACCCAAACGCGCATCCAAACGGCGGGCGTGTTGGTGTTGGTTGGCGCTGTATTTGTGAGGCCAGCGCCGAAGCCGAGGTCTTGGTGCAGAGTAAGCGCCCCACTGTTTGTGTCGCGCAGCGTCATTACGCGGTTGGTCGGCGTAATGGTCCAGATGTCGGCTTCGATGCCTGCGTTCGTTGCCGTATTGGTGCGCGAGCGGTCTGAAGGACCAATCATCATTAAGGCATTGTAACCAAACACACTGAACGTAGCGAAACCCTCGCCGCCGTTGTTGGTGCGGACGGTGCGGAAGCCGAATTGCGCCGAGCGGTTGGTTGCCTCGGCCACACCCACGCGAAACAGGGTTTCATTGCTGACGGTGGTGTTGTTCGACGCAATGAGATTTGCCATGCCAAGAAATGCTTCGTTGTTGGTGCGGCGGATGAAAAGGAGGCCGTTCGTCGCCGTGGTCTGGTTGATTGTGATGTCGCCGTTGTTTGTAAGGCCAGCGAAGGTGACGATGTTGGTTGCGCCGAGAGAGAGGTTGGTGCGGGTGGCGGCTTCTGCTGTATTTGTTGCAAAGGTTAATCCGCTGTAAAACACCGGAACGCCACCTTCAGTGGACATAACGGCGTTGTTTGATTCATCGACAAGCACAGCAAACCCCTCGAACGAACTGAACGCCCCCACCCCAATCGCCGTCCTAAAATTGGTAAGAATGGTATTGGTGAGCCATGTCGCACTGAGGCCGATTGCACTGCGCGCATTGCTGGCATTGGTCGCTGTCCACAGGGTGTTGAGGTTGGTCGCAAAGCCGAGGTTGGCGCGGGTGTTTTCTTTTTGCGTCGATCCTGAGAAAGCGACCCCATCGGGTGTGACTTGCGTGAAATTTGACCCCGAAGCGGCCTCAAACGACAAGCCAAACACATCAGAGGTGAAAAAGATGCTGTTTGTGAATGAGAGGCTGTTGGTTCCACTGTATACCACTTGCCCATTGGTGTTATACATCAACGCCTTTATCGTCTGCGCTTGAGCAGGCGCGGCGCAGAGATACAGGGCGGCGAGGATTGAGAGGAGGTGGCGCATGGTTAAACCTTCTGAGTCGTTAAAATTCCGTCTTGGTCGATTGTCACCCGCCAGATCGAGTTGTCGCTGGCCCGCAAGTCAAATTGGTTCATCACGTTGGCAAAGGAAACGGCCCCCTCAGATCCGCGAATAACATCGTTATAGATCACGCACTCTGTCGGCATGGTGCTGCTGGTCGTGCCGCTGACCGACCAAGAGATTTCAATTTTGGCCGTGATGCTGTCGGTCGTGGCGTCGGGAGAAAACTCGGCGCTCAGTTCGGTGGTGTTAAGGGCAAGGTCGAATTGGTAAATTGTGGCCGCACCCGTGCCTGTCTTTGTCCAGCCAGCGTCATTGGCAAGGAAGCTGCCCGTGTAAGTCTTTTTGATCCCGATGGCCCCCGTTGCCCCGGCCCCCAACTCAACCACCGCGCCGTTGCGGACAAACTGAACCTCGACGGGAACGGTGTCGCGGCGGACGAAAAAGAGGGTCGAAACGCGCTGAGTCAGCACAGGGCTGACCACAAATTCGTTACTGTCGAGGTTGATGTAGACGCGCACGGACGGACGGACTCCTTGCCCGTGGCCTCTGTGTCAAAGGGCGGCTATTCAGCCAGCCAACTCGACCTCATGGCCGAAATCCGCAATCCCCGTTCAGTGTCGGGACGCCGTTGGACTCGCAGTCTGGATCTGGCCGCACAAGCTCGCCGTTTCCGTCCCGCTCGTAGCGTTGCGTCTCCTCATTCAACACTGGATCGGCGGGCGTATAGCCGGGGATCAAGCTCCACTTCAAAACAAACACATCAAACCGCTTGCCCTCTGGCGCTATGAGTTCAAACGATTCTCCGAATATCTGATTTTCTTGTGAGTTGATAGAATGTTCATCAGACGCTGGCTCTCCTGTCCAAGTGTATTCTTGAAACTCAGAGTCTTTGTCTGGCACCCAGATATCGTATATTTCACTCGTTGGATCGTAGTTGTATTCGCGTTTGGCGAGCCAGACCTTGAGATATCCCGTGGCCGTGGGCGGGTGCGCTATTCTGGCCTCAAGGCGCGTTTCAAGGTAAGAGTCGTTGAGGGTGTAGACTTCTGGATCGGCATCGAATGAAAGATTTACCTGCTGATAACGCGCAGATGAAGAAGGATTGCTTGGCCCACCAGAGCCTGGCCCCCATGCCGTTCCCCAATCGCCATATTCGCCGACAAGTAGGTCTTGGGCTTCGTTTTTGATCTGCGCGTCTGTGTGTTCATTGGATGGGGCCGATCCTACAAATTGGGTAAATGTGGGCTGGTTTTCATATATGCCACCTTCCCCAACGACAGCGGGATCAAAAGTGATTGTTTCTGCACATCCGTTTTCGGAATCGTAATCATAGGTAACTGTAAAGGTAGCAGATCCAGACCAACCCTCTTCGCCCTCTGGAAATTGTTCCGATGGCCCGTAAGGATCTGTATAAGTATCAACAACCCTTCTAAAGACGCCCCCAAGGAAAAAAGCCAGTTCGCCGTTAAGCGCAATGCTGTTGCCGCTTGTCGCTCCGCATTTGGCAACATTTGCAGATTCCGACCTCGTTTGCAGCGTCACCACATTGAGCGGAAACGGCTCGCAACAGTTGCAGGCGCTCATGGCTGATCTTCGTTGCCAGAAATAAACGTCACTCCGTAAGTCGGCGGATTGCTGAACCAATCGCGGCAGATGTTGGCGTCTATCGGGCCGTAGCGCGAATTGGTCACGGCGAACTTATTTTGCGGAAGTTGCTGAACGGTTCCGATCTCAACGTAGAAATCGGTTTCCGTGTCTGGCTTCAAGGTGTTGGCAATTTCAATCCATCGGTCTGTGACAATGCCTTCAGCGTCGATAGTGATTCCGCCCTGCACCACCCCCTCGTCTGCGTCCAAAAGAAATGGCGGCTCGTCGGCCAGTTCAAATCCCAAGTCCGTGCTGCTGCCACCTGCGAGAGTTGAGGGATAGACGCGGATCTTCCACTCAGGCGTCGATGTTTCGCTGACGTTGACCACGGCGAGTTCAAAGGGGCGGATTGTGGTGGGGGTAGATGTGCCGCCACTAAAGGATGCGGCCAGATCAATGGCCGTGCCTTGGCCTGTCTGGCGCACGGTGATGCCGCGCCCCGGTAGCGGCTTGTTGCGCCGAATCTCGGCCAAGATCGAGTTGAGCCGATCCGCCGAAAGCTCGCGCAATAGCGGGCGGCTTGGCTGGAAGCGGATTGCGGCGAAGTCGGCCATGATGCTACCAGCCGTAGAGGTCTTGAACGTCCTGCCACGCGCTGAATGTCAGCGTGTATTCTCGCGTGACTTCGTAGCGTGTCCCGATGGGTGATGCCGTGATGGCCGTGCAAACCCAAAACGTATCGGTTGGTGCGTTAAGTTCCGATGGGTTTGCAACCTTGGCGATTGGCTCAAGGCTTGGCAGGATGCTTTCGACTTCGGAGACGCGGCCAACAACCGCCGGGGCAAGAAAGTATTCCGTGCCGCGCGTAAGAAATCCAAACAGCTTGGTCTGTGCTGCGCTGGAAAATGGCCCCTGTGTTTTGTTTTCAACCGCCGTCTGAACTTCCTGAACTTGTGACGGCGTGAGCGCGGCAAATGTTGGATGGTTGTAAATCGGCACCTCCCGCGTCCCACCCGTTAGCTCGATCCGCTTGCCGTATTGGTTGTAGCTGGCCCCACCTTCGCCGCCTTGGCTGTATTCCAAGGTTGCGCGTCGAATGCCGCCCGGCTCTTGGCTGACGCTGACGTTGGAGAGCGGGAAGCCCTGCTCGGTCTGCGGGACGTTGATTAACTCGCCGCCTGTGGCGACTACGACCTTGCGGATTACTTTGCGGTCGCCGCTGTCGATATACCCGCCGCCTGTTGTTTCGAATTGTGCCATAGGTTATGAGGATGCAGGAAGGACAAGAGGCTCGGCCCCTCCGAGGATTTGGTTGGTTTTCTTTTGCTCTGTAACCATTCGTTCCATGACCTTGCTTGGGTCTTCTTTGCGCCGGGTGTCGAAAAACTCGTTTGATGCGAAGCCGATGCGTTGGAGGCTGGATGCGCCGAAAGAGCCAGTCATGCGGCCTTGGCCCTCGGCTGCGTTGGCCGCTTCCATCTGGCGCTGTAGCGCGTTGGTCGCGGCAAGGTTGGCCGCTTGCTCAGTTGTCCCGTCGGATGCCAGCACGCGGTCAATGTCGCGCTGTTGCAGAATGTCTTCCTCGGCCTGCTTGTCGCCGCGCAGCTTGGCCTCGGCCAGCGCAATGTCTTGGTCAATGCTGCGGCGGGCTTTGGCGGTGCGTTCTTGTTCAGCGGCAATTCGCTTGGCAGCTTGGTCGGCTTCGCGGGCGCTGGCGGCGGCTTGTTTTTCTTTTTCCTTGGTAACGTCTTGCTCTGTTTGAAATCGTTCGCGGGCGGCGGCTGCTTTGTCTTCTTCGGCCTGTGCTTCTCTAAACAGCGATTCAAGCTCTGAGCGAACTTGTGGTGTTTCGTTTTGGATGCTGGCGCGGAAACTCTCCAGTTCTCTGCGCTTTTGTTGTTCGCGCTCAAGTTTTTCCAGCGCCCTTGGGTCGCCTCCGGTTGCCGTTCGTTCTTCTGCTTCCAAGGACAGTCGTGCCAAGTTTCCTCTCGTTGTATCTCTGGCAATGCGCCGCTGCTGCTCCTCTTGTGCTGTAAGTTCTCCGCGCACTGCGCCGCCAGTGAGCAAATCGGCAGCGCGGGCCATGACTTGTCCGGGCCTGCCGCTAAAAAGGTTGGCAATAGATTCGCCAATGTTTCGTCCAAAGGTTTCTTGAACAATCTTGCCCGTTTGTTCGGCAGACGCTTGTAGCTGTCCAAATGCCGAGATAGCGCCATCAAGGTTGGTTGCTTGCCCGGCCTGCTCAAGCGTGCGGTTGAATTGCTCTTGCACGCCAATGGCAGAGCGCACGGCCTCGCTAAGTTGATCGAACGCGGCGGCGACGATTTTGCCAACGGTGGCCGCCGCGCCAATCATTAGCGCAAACCTGCCAAGAACGCCGCCTATCCCTTCGCTGTATTGCTCGGTTGGCGTTGGGTCAAACGCCTGCTGCGAGGCTTCGCGCGCTTGACGAAGCTGCCGCTGCAATTCGCGCAATGGCTCAAGGCCAGACTCGCCAAGGTTAATTGGCCCGACTTTGGACGGATCGGGCGTGAACGTCTTGGGCATACGTGGCCCTTCCGAGGCCCGCGTGAAAGTCTGCTGCACTTGTGCCGCTGTTTTTTGTGCGTCGGCCAAGACGGACTGGAAGCCTGTCTGCGTCTGGTTGGCCGCTGTAATTTTTACTTTTACTTCAGCCATTGGCTTTGCCCTCCTTCTTAGCCTTGCTCTTGGCAATGGCGATACGCTCGGCGTCGGTCACGATATCGAGGCGTGACCCGCTTTCTGTCTCGTAGGCTGCGGCCTCATACCATGCCGCCGCGCCCACGGGCGTGGCCCACGCTTGCTGTTCGGTCATGCCAAGGCGCATGAGGCGGGCCACGGTGCTGATAGCGTTGGGGATCTTGGACGGCTCGCCGCGCTCCTCCCCTGCCTTGGGCTGCTTGTTCCACATCTGCGGGGGAGCGCAGTAGTCCGCGACATAAGTGCGCCAGCGGGCAACCTCGGCCACGAAATCAATCTTGCGCCATTTCCACAGGCGGCAGGCCAGCGAGTCCATATCGGGCAAGACCAGCGCGGGGCGCGAGCAAATCCACGCGGCAAGTCGCAATTCCTGCTCGCTGCCCATTTGCCCGTGGTAAAATGGCGAGCCGATAGCTTCCAATGTGAAGGCATGGCCCACGGAGAGTGGGAGCATTCGCAGCCCACAAACACGATGGTTTGCGTTTAGAAACGCTTCAGCGGCCAGCGCATCCATACGCTTGGCCGGGTTACGATCCCGCGAATGCTACGGTGGTGGCGGTGGTGCGAAGGAAATCCGTGTTACTCCAACGCTTTTCGCTGCGAATTGTGCCGCCTGCGGCAATGCTGCCCACGGTCAGGCTTCCGCCCGTGCCGTAGTAAACGCCTCGGATGTTGGTCTTGACCACATCGCCAGCGGTTTCTGCTTTCTCGGTGGAAAGGGTTTCAAAGGTAGTGCCGTCGAGCGAAAAAGTGCTGGCGGTAAATGGCCCAAGCACGGTGGCGGAGGCTTCGGCGCGGGGGTTGTAGGTGCGGGCGGCGGGAGGAACAGCGCCAGCGGAAGAAGGGTCAACAATCACCTCGTCCACGCTCCAAGTAATCGACGCGCTGATGGCGTCTTCTCCTCCGATTTCGGGAGCGCCGAAGGTTGTGGTCACGGTTTCCGTGGTGGTTTCCGTGCGGGTGTATTTGAGGATGTTATCCGCTACGGCACCGTCTTTGTCTTGCGGCGCAATGTATTCAAAGGTTTTGCTGGTGGAGCGGGAGAAGCCAGCGCCAGAGCCGTAAGTAATCGTCGCCATGCCCTCGGCGGGCGTGTCAATTCTGCTGACAGTAGAGCGTGAAGCTCAGAACGTCGGTGATGCGGTTGTTGGCCGTATCGACCGAGTGGGCGCTTTCAAGTAGCCCCGCTATCGTGACGTTGGCCGAAGTAAAGTCTTGGGCCACGATGTCGCGCAGGGTTTCCTCGACTTGCTCCACCACCTCGTCATGCGTGCTGGCGTATTCGCCGGGGCTGATGATGTGAATGGTGGCGTCGGCCTGCCAGCGGGCCAACTGCGGGAAGGGTCGGGAAGCCGACAAGCAGGCGGCAACAATGCGCCGGGGCGGCGCGGTGGTTTCCGAGTAGTAGGGATAAACCGTGTAATCGTCCGTCACGGCACTCGGAAGCTCGGTGCCAAGGTGGGCTGACACGATTTGCTCGATCTCATGGCGCAGGCTGTAGGTCTGCGGGGTGGCCGAGGTTGGGCCTGTGGGGGCGGTGGCGATGCGGTCGCCTGCCACGGCGCTAATGCGGATGGTGTCGGTCTGGATGTTTGGCGCGGTGTTGCCCGAAAGCTCGACCAGATGCCATCCGTAGAGCGTGAAATCAGTCTGTGCCGCGTTGATGGCGGCAAGCGCGGTGTTGGTATTGGTATCGTCCAAAATGCGCGACAGCGCGGCCACGCGGTTCTTGTGGCTGGTCTGCCAGCCCGTGCCGTCATTGGCCGAGGTAAGAACGCTAAAATCTATACTCACCCGGCTGGCGGATCTCACCCCGCCCTCGACAAGCTCGGAGCCTGCCGCTGAGACGATAACGCACGGCAGGGCCAGCGGATCGGTCGGAACGGCATGGCGAATCGGGATGCCTGCGAGCGCGGTTCCTGTGCGGGCGGCTTCGATGCGGGCGGCAAATTGGGCTTCTAATTCGCGGAGGATCATGCGGCTTGGGCTAACTTGCTGACGCGGTTGTTCATTTCGCGCTCAATCTGTTTCTGTCGGAATCCGACCAGCCAATTAAGCGCGCCTTGGCTAATTTTCCCGCTGGCATTCGGCGTGGTATTGGCAAGCTCGACATACATATTTTCGGGGTTGGCAAAACTCGCGCGCCCCTTGCCGCTGGCTTTGTCCAAGTTGCGCGAAGCAAATTCTGGAAGGCTAACCCGAAGCATTGCGCCTTTGGCTGCTTGGCCCCACCCCGCTTTCATCAATCCGACGCGCTTGGAAATTGTTTTGGTGTAAGCGTTCATCTTGCCCTTGCTCATCACCAACTGCGACCAGCGGGCTTGATTCACGCGCCCCTGAGAGTTGCGGCTTTGCTTGTGCAGGGATCGGTTGGGTTCTTCGCCCACATATTGCAGATTGCCGAGGCGAGGGTCGCCCAAAGAGGACACTTGCCGTGTTTGAGAGTAGCTTCGGACGCGCTTGCCGCTTTTGGTCGTGTAGGGACGAACCTCGACAAGCGTAGGTGTTTGGCTGTTGAGAAAATCAAGGGCGCGGGCCTCCGAGTAGTCGGGACTGCCCGGCTTGATGTAGCGATTGAAAGCCACGCGAGCGCCGCGCGCCCCGCTCTCGGCCAGAATTTGACGGATGGCGGCGATGCTGACAAAGACGCGGTTGATGTCTCGCGTGACTGCGCCAACGCCTTGGCCCTCGTCTTTCGGCGGTGTGATGGATAGCAGGCCATTGTCGCCGCTGTCGCGGACAAGCAGGCGCGCTTGGCGCATAAGCTCGTCGCCCACTTCTTTCGTCGTTGCTTTCACGAACTTCGGAACGAACTTACGCAATTCATCCAGCGTGATCTCGGCTGAGACTGCCGCCGCCATACTATTCGGCCAAGCCGCCCGCTGTGATTTCGACCACTGCGCCGTCTTGCGAGACGGCCAACACTTGTAGCTCTTGGCCGCGAACGGTGATGCGGCTCCAGATGGCAGGGACGGCGTTGTCGATTTTGTCGAAGCGCGGCTCAAAGGCGCTGGCCGGGAGTGCCAGCCGCACGCTGCGGATCTGGCGAACGCCACCCTCGGCCAATTCGTCGCGGGTTTCGGTGTCGCCCACCACAGCCTTGTAGTCGATGCCGCCAATGGTCACACATTCGCCGCCGACGTCGGTAATCGCGGCCACGCCAAGGATGTGCGCGGTATCAAGCTGGCTTGCCATGCCCTATGCCTCCGAGTCAAAGAGGCGCGCACCAACCTTTTGCCACGGCGTCAGGATTGCGGCGGGCAAAGATTTCGCGTCCGCGCTCGTTGGCTTCGGGATTGCTTTGACGGCGATATTCCTCGTCACTGGCCGCGCCTGTGAATGCCGGGTGATCGTGATAGAGTTGGATGTGCCGCCCGTTTAGAACCTTCGTGTCGCGGTATGCGCGATAGCTGTATTCGGTGTCCGACCAGTAGCCGTCAAATTCGGGACACAGCAACCACTCGCGGCCTAACCACCAGCGCCAGTTGTAGCACATGGCGACCATGAGCGGGTCATTCTCTTTGCGGAATCCGTCACTGAGATGCAACACGGCGGGCGCGTCCATGTGGCCTTCAAAGGCGCGGACAATCATCTCGTCCCATCCATGCGGCGGGTAAAGATCATCCTGCAACATGAGGAAAATCCGCGCCCCTGAATCGGCGCAGGCGCGGGCGGCGGCATTGTAATTCGCCACGGCAGAGGCGTGACCCGCTGGCACGGCTTGGGAAAGTCCGTGCGGATAGTGCGCCAATGCCTCGACAACCTCGCTGTCGCCCTCGTTGATGCCGAAGTAGTAGGCAATCTGGTCGGGCTTTGCGGCCCGCGAGAGGGCCATTTCCCGCACGGCAATGGCCTTTTCTGGTCGGCAAGTCGGATGACCGATGGCGATGCGGACTTTGTTGCGCTTGTGCCATGCCCGGCGCAGGCGGCGAGCGTCTTCTTGCCTGTCATTTTTTGCCAAGGCCAAGCAGCGCAAATCGTGCGCCCGCCAGCCGTAAAGCGAAGCATCATGCGTCCAGCTTGCTTCGGTCGGTTCGTCTTGGGCCTCCATTGCGCTGACGTAGGCCAGCGCCTTGGGCGCTGATCCGCGTTTCAAGTGCAACTTGGCAAGCTCGGCATAGCCCTCGCGGCGGCTCGGCATGAGGCGCACGGCTTCCAGCAAAGGGCGCTCGGCATCCTCGACGTTTTTGAGCCATCGCCCGATGGTCTGATAGGCGACAAACTTTTCCTCGTCGCCCAAGTCTTCGCGGCCTGTGGCGATGATGGCCGCTTCCATTGCCTTCGGTATGTCCTCTTGCGTCTCGCACTCGCGGAACAAGAACCACCATTCGCGCCCGGTGCGTTCTTCGGCGGGAATGGCCTCCAAGATGCGGCGGTTGCGAAGGACGCTGCCGCGCTTGTTGTTCTCAGGCATATGCACCACTTGCAGTTCCTTGGCCCAAGTGAGCTTGGCACCTTCCTTGTGTTCGATGTCCTCATGCACGGCGTTGATCCATTGGTCGTAGGCCGTGGTTTTGATGAGGCGCACGCGGCGGGCATAGCTGCCGCTGGCGCTGGTCAAATAGGGCGCATAAATCACATCGGCTTCGGGGTCTTTGCCGTCGCGGATGAGGCGCAACACCTTGGAAGCTGTTTCGGTCAGCAGATCGTCACAATCCGCCCACATGAGGAAGTCGGTTCCTTCGGGGGCCAACGCAAAGGATTGGTTGCGCGCCTTGGCAAAGTTGTCGATATGCGGCCAATCGTTGCCTTCGGCGTTTAGATATTCGCCCGTGAGGCAACCCCGCTCCTTGGCAATGTCCAGCGACTTGTCGGGTGTCTGGTTGCCGATGGCGCGGACTACGGAAACCGAATCAACGTGCGGCAGGAATGAATCAAGGAATCGGCCAATCATGGCCTCCTCGTTGCCGCAGATTATTCCAAGATGAACTTTCGCCACGCTGAAAAAAGGAAGGGCCGCGCCGAGTGGAAGCGCGACCCCTTGGCTGTTAAGCCTAAGTGGAAACTCCCGGCGGGCCACTCAACCGCCGGGAGATGAACACACGAACCCTTAGATGATGAGCGCGCAGGTGCCGCTGGTGAGGCCAGCCGCGCTGCCGAACATAACTTCGACGGACGCCGTGACTGCACGGGTGGACTGCGAGGCAGTGATGTTATACATCACGGTCATTCCAAGCTGCTCCAGCGTCACGGAATCCGAGACGTAGAGGAGGTTAGCGACAGCCGGGTCGATGGCGGGCATGGCCGAGGCCACGGCGATGGCTTCCGGGGAGATGGCGAAGCCGTCGAGGCCCGCAACCGCTCCGCTGAAGCTGTTCGCGTAATAGATGCCCTGATCGAAACCGTAAGCTCCGTTCTGAAGCGGGAGGAAATCCGCGTTCGTCGGAATGAGCTTGCTGTAGATTTCGGGAGTGACAACCAGACCCTTGCGGTCGGACTTGCTGATGGCGCTCCAGAGGCTCGCCAGATGTCCGCTGCCGGGGGTGATGGTCGTGGTCGTGACAACCGCCGCGCCGAAGTTGGTTGTGGTCACGGGCGTGATCGCAACCGAGAACAATTTGTCGGCCAAAGCGTTGAGGTTGATGCGAACCAAGTTCTCCAAGCGATGACCCTGCGCGAGTTCAGCCTGCGTGATGCCGAAGAACTGCGAGTAGTGATCGAGGGTGACGGTCGCCTTGCCCACGGTGACATCCGAAGCCGGGGTGAAGTCGGTCGGGTTGGTCGCGGTGGCGCTGGTGGCCGTGACGAGAGGCACCTGAATGGTGTCCTTGGGTTTGCGGACTTCATTGCTGAAATCCGTGCTCATGATACGCAGCGGGGCCAACCTGTTAGCCAGCACCGTTTGCACTTGTTCAGAGATCGTCGCAACGACGAGTGCTGAATCGAATACGTTTGCCATATTTTAGTTTGTTAGTTGTTTGGTTTTCGTAGGGGGTTGGCCCTTAGAAATTCTTGCGGTTACGGGCGGCGAGGATCGCAGCCTTGTTTGCGGAAAAGATTTGCGTGGCGCGTTTCCAATCCTTCGCCTCGCTGGCGGCTTGGAATTGCTCCACCGGGTCTTCGGAGGAGATGGCGTTGCTGGAAACGGCCTCACTGCCTTTGGCGGCAAGGGCGATTTCCAACTCGGCAACCTTGGCCGACAGCGCGGAAAGCTCGGCGCTCTCAACAGCGGGCGCGGCCTCCTCGGCTTTCACTTCCTCGGCTTCCGCAACGGGGGCGGCTTCGGGAGCGACTTCGGCTTTCTCGGCGGCGATGGCCGCGACGGATTCTTCAAGTTTGCTGACAACGGCGGAAAGCGCCTCGATGGCGGCTTTCGCATCAAACTCGACCTTTTCGGTGACAGAATTTTCGGTCATGCCCTCTGCCGAGGTGTCAACTTGGGGGGCGGCATTGCCTGCCTTGAACACGCCGTCAGGGTTGGCCGCAGGGCGCGAAACCAGATCCACGCTCACCAAGTTCTCGACACGGGCGAAGCGGCGGTCGCCCACATCTTCGGGCTTGCCTGCGAAGGTCATGGAAAAGCCCACGCGACCGGGGGCTTTGGTTAGGATCTCGGCGTAAAAATCGGCCTGCGGGTGCGCGGAAAGCAGTTCCAGATCGGCGCGCAGTTGGTCTTCCTCGATGCGGAAGCCAGAAAGAAAGCCAATCAGTGAATCAATCGACTCGTCGTGATCGACAAAGACTTTGACGGGGGAGCCAGCGAGTCCTGCCTGCTCGGCTTGGAGCAAGGTCACATCGTCCACGAACATTTCGTGGCCGAGTGCGGGGCCGACTGTTGCTACGCTGATGCCTTCAAACTTGAGTGCCGCCATACTTGGGCGGCGTCATGTCAAGCGTCTGGCTTCTTCTCGGTCTTCTTGCGCTTGTAGATGCGCTTCTTTTTGCGGGCGCGGGCGGAGAACTCGGAGGATTCAACGTCTGCGTTGGCCTCCTCGTCTATAGCATCGGCTAAATCCCGAAGCTCTTCAGAGAAATCATCTACGATTAGTTCCATATTATTTGCTCGTAGCGTTAAACATCTCTGCAAGTTGTGGGTCAATTTTCATGCCCTTTCTGTGCGCGACGTAGGATTCTGCCACATACTCAAAGCCGTTAAAAGCGGCCCTGTGGCTTACGCCTTTGTGAAAAGACTCGCGGTTGGCAACAATAGCGTTGCGCTGCTTCATCGTGTCTTTTTTCAAAAGCATTTGGTAATCGAGATGATGGCCCATTTCGTGGCGGACAATTCCTCGCGGCGAATCATCCACAATCTGTCTATCGAAGGATCGGAGATAATCGATCTTGGCCTTTAATTCTGGTCTTGATCTTTCAAGAAACGAAGGAGACACGTTATCTACAGTTGCCTGTGCTTGCGCTACCATTTCCTTGTAAGCGTTCCACTTTTTAGGACTTCCCAAAATTGCGGTGTTAATGTTTAGCTCGCCCTCTGCGCCGCCTTTGTATGGGCCAGACAAGTCTCGGTAAGCCGCTGGCGCTTCTTCGGTAAATCGCCCAGAAAATTTGTGGCTTCTAATTACATACAGGCGCGGAGCGTTAGGGTGATTTTCGTAAAAATCTGCAAGCTCGGCGTTTACTTCGTTGGCTTGCTCAACCGTCATTCCGCGATAACTGACTTTCTCGCCAAAACGCTTGGCGATTTCTTCGGCCTCTTTGACCGTTTCAGCTACGAGCGGACTTTTTTTTTTGAGAGTCTGAGTCTTGCGATTGTTCGCCGCCGCGCCCACCACGCGCGCAGTCATTACCCGGCTTGAACCCGCCTTTGCCCGTGCCGCAGTCCAAAGCGGCAAATTCCCCGTCTGTGGG
>Ga0315900_10002335_pt1 | contig 29085 bp, 30 predicted proteins | sample LakEriMetagenome_FD_203521 | JGI IMG/M metagenome (GOLD analysis project Ga0315900, IMG submission 203521) | Freshwater fungal communities from buoy surface, Lake Erie, Ohio, United States - Buoy 12 MA114 | ecosystem: Environmental > Aquatic > Freshwater > Lake > Lake biofilm | place: USA: Lake...
CACGGGGCTGGCGGGGTGGAGGGGATGCGATTAGACCAGCCCCGGCGCCGCCGCAAAGAGCCGCGCCGCCATCCGCGGCGGCGCTCAGGGGGCAGCGGGCAGATCCACCGCCACGAGCGTGCCCGTGCCATCCGCCCCGGAATGCACCGACACGCTGCCCCGCATCTGCCGCACCAAGGACCTGACGAGGAACAGGCCCAGCCCGGTGCCCTGCGTCGACCGCTCCAACTCGCTCCCCAGCCGCACGAACCGGCGGAATGCCCGCTGCCGTTGTCCGGCTGGTATGCCCGGCCCGTTGTCGGCCACGTTCACCGTCACCCGCCCGCGCTGCACGGTGGCCGACACCCTGACGCGCGGCTCGGGCAGCGCATACTTCACCGCGTTGTCGAGCAGGTTGCGGAACACGATCTCGACGTCGGCGGACCGGCCCCGCACGCGCAGCGATTCCGCGGCGGCGCCGCCCTCGAAGCAGATGCTTTCCGCGGGCACGCCATACCGCTGCACGACGCCGGCACAGGCCTGCCGCAGCACCGGCAACACCTCGGTCACGGCGGCATCGGCCGCCGGTCGGCGGTGCAGCGTCTTGGCCGCGTCGAGCAGGTGGTCGATGAGCCTGTCGAGCCGTTCCACGTCGCGGAGCATGAAGCGGTGAAAGTCGGCCTGCTGATCCGGCGGCAGGGGCCGGCGGGTGATGGTCTGCAGGGAGAGTTGCAGCGACGCCAACGGGCTCTTGAGTTCGTGCGTCACGCTGTCGATGAAGTTGCTCTGCCGCTGCGACAGGGCGATGGCCTTGATGGTGAGCGCCAGGTAGACGATCACGCCCGCCAGCACGACCACCAGCAGCGCCACGCCGACGGCGAGGATCGCCCAGTAAAACGCCGCGTTCGTGGAACCCAGCGCCGCGGCGATGCTCACCAGCACCCAGCCCACCGTGAGGGCGATGATCGAGGCGATGAGCACGACGCCGAGCAGGATCGGCCAACCGAGCGAGCGACGCGGTTCCATGGGCGGCCCCGGGGCGACGGGCGGAATCACGACTATGCTATGGCAAACCGCCCCGGCGCAGCCCCCGGAGTCCTTCCCGTGCCCCCGCTCCCATCCCCGGCCCGACGGCCACCGCAGCGAATCGCGGCGGGCCGTACCGTCGTGGACTTCACCTGGGATGACGACCGCTGGCGGCACTCGGTCACCGTGGCAGACCGGCTCGTCGCCGAGTCGGTCGAGGGTGGGGCCGACGCCGCGGCCGACCCGCGCTGGCCGGCGTCCCCCGTGCTGGTCGAGGTGTCGCTCGCCGGCCCGGCCGACCACGAGGCGATCTTGGCGGTGGGCCTCGCCGGCCGGTCGCACTTCGCCGCCAGCGTGGCGGGCGACGTGGAGCCGGACACGCTGCTCTTTGAACTTGCCTGCCGGTTGCACGAGCGGCCCTGCTGGCTGGGGTCGACCTATCGCACGGGGCCCCGCCCGGAGGACATCGTGAGGATTCAGGCCCCGCCGCTTGACGACCCCCCGCCGGCCACGCTGCGCTGGGCCTACACGATCGGCCCGCGGGGCATCGTCGTCGTGGAGACCCCGCGGCGGCCCACGGCCGGCTGCGGCGGCCGCTGACGCACCTTGCGATCGCCCGCCCGATCGATCACATTCTCCAGGGTCAATCCCGATCCCCGGTGCCCACCCCATGTTCGACGTCATCGAGCGGCTCAAGTCGGAATGGACCGACAAGTATGTGATCGTCGACTCGTCGGCGCCGGAACTGGCGCGGTTCGCGCATGCCACCGGTCTGGTCAAGACGGTCAACATGAACGGCCGCTGCCTGGTCGAGTTCGACCAGTTCAACAACGTCGGCTGGTACGACGTCGATCCCTCGTGCCTGAAGGTCGTCCCCAAGCCGCAGCCCAAGCCGGCCGAGACGAAGGAGAAGCCAGCCAAGCCGGCGGCCGCCAAGGAGGGCACGAAGCCGGCGGCCAAGCCCGCCGCCCCGGGCAAGCCATCGACGGCCGACATCCTCGCCGCAGCCCGTGGCAAGGCTGGCGCCGCGGCCAAGCCCGCTGCCGCAACGGGCAAACCGTCAACCGCCGAGATTCTCGCCCGGGCCCGCGGCGGCAAGGCTCCAGCAGCCGAGCCCGCTGCAGCGAAGACGGTCGACGCCGAGCCAGAGGTTGCAGAGCCCGAAACTCCGGCGCCAACGCCGAAGGCCGCCGCCAAACCCCTCGCCGCGGGCAACCTGCCCACGACCACGGCCGAGAAGGTCGCCTGGTGCCGCAAGCACGACGCCAAGGGTTGACGCGGCAGCCCGGCTACGGCCAGCCCACAGACCAACCAATACGTTCACGGAGGAACGATCAATGGAGCGACGCATCTTCGGTGGGTTGGGTGTGGCGATCGTCCTGGTGGCTGGATGCGGCAGGCTGGCGCAGCACCCCGTGGCCCGGCAGGCCCTGGATGAGGTCCGCACGAACACCCGGGTCGCCGAGGCGCTCGGCGGCACGGTGCAGTGCGGCACGGTCCGCGGCACCGTCAACGAAACCGATGGCATCGCCCACCTCGAATTCGAAGCCTTGGGAGCGCGGGGACGCGGCCTCGTCATCGTGGAGGGGAAGAAGACCCGCGACGAGTGGGGCGTGACGATGCTGGAACTGCGGCCAGCCGGCGCCGACCGCGTGTCGCTGACCGCCGACCTGGAGGAACACACGGGCGTCGACACGCCCAAGTTCGTCCCTGGCGCCGCGCCGACGGCACCGGCCTCGCAGGCGGCCCCGCCCGCCGACGTGGAAATCGCCCTGCCGCCCGGCCCGCCGGGACAGTGACGGCGTTCGGGCCCGGTGATTCGCCGTCCGCTAGGCCATCTCGCGCAGGGCCGCCAGTTCCTTTTCGCGGCCCACGACGAGCAGCACCTGGTCCTCGAGCAGCATCGTCTTGCCGTCGGGAAACATCTCGAACTTGCCCCGCATCACGTCCTTGATCCCCATCACGTGCACGCCGATGCGGCTGCGCAGGTTGGCATCCGCGAGCGTCCGCCCCGACAGCGAGGCGGGCATCGCCACTTCCGCCACGCTGTAGTCGGGATCGATCGGCAGGTAGTCGAGGACGTTCGGCCAGGTCATGCGGTCGGCCAGTTCGCGGGCCACCTCCTCCTCGGGAAACACGACGCGGTCGGCACCCACGTGTTCGAGGATCTTGCCGTGCTCGAGGGTGACGCCCTTGACGATCACGTTCCGGGCCCCCAGTTCCTTGACGTGCAGGGTGGCGAGCAGGGACGTGGAGATGTTCTCGCCCAACGAGATGAACACGGCCGTGGCGTCGCGGATGGCCAGGTTCTCCAGCACCTGACGGTCGGTGGAATCGCCGATCACAGCCTCGTGAACCACGTTCTTGACGAGGTCGAGCCGCTCGCGCCGCTGGTCGACGCCCGTGACTTGGCAGCCGTTGGCCGCCAGCTTCCGGGTCAGGGCCGTGCCGAACGTGCCCATGCCGAGCATGATGAATTTCTTGGTGGGGGCCATGTTCCGTCAGCCGATGAGCGGCTCCTCCTCGGGGTATTCGGGTTGATAGGCATCACGCCGCCGGGCCAGCGCGGCTGCCGCGGTGACGGGGCCCAGCCGCCCCACCAGCATCAGCACCACGAGCACGATCTTGCCCGGATCGGTAAGTGACGGCGTGATGCCCGTCGACAGGCCCACCGTGCCCAGCGCGGAGATGCACTCGAAGAGCGCCTCCAGGAACCAGCGCGGCCGGGAGGCGAGCACGCCCCGGGTCTCCAGCACGAGCAACGCCACCAGGGCGGCGATCGCCACCGTGGCGAACAGGAGCGACGCGGCCGCGGCCCGTTGGATGGCCGGCGCGGGGATCGTGCGTCGGAAGAAGTTCGCCCGCCGCAAGCCGCGAAAACTCGACCAGGAGCCGACCGCGAGCGTCATGAACGTGCTCACCTTGAAGCCGCCGCCGGTGGAACAGGGGCCGGCACCGATCGCCATGAGGATGATCGCCAGAAACAGCGTGGCGCTCGACAGGGCGGCGTAGTCGACGGTGTTGAAACCCGCCGTCCGGCAGGTGGTGGAGTGGAACAGGCCCATCAGGAGTTTGGTCACCAGCGGCTCCCGCGCGATGGCCTCCTCCCATTCGAGCGCCCAGAACGAAACGGCGCCGAAGGCGAGCAGGCCGGCCGTTCCGATGATCATCATCTTGGATTGCGTGTGCAGCCGCTCCCAGACTCGCTCGCGCCGCCGCACCCGGGACACCACGTCGAAGATCACGGGGAAGCCGAGGCCGCCCAGGATGATCAGCCCGCAGATCACCAGGTTCACCGGCACGTTGCCCGCATCCGGCATCAGGTTCTCGTCGCCCAGCGCAAAGCCGGCGTTGCAGAACGCCGACACGGAGTGGAACAACGACCGCCAGACGACCGCCGCCGGGGAGCCGCTGCCCCAGGTGGCCCAGCACAGCAGTGCGAAACCGGTCAGTTCGGCCAGCGTCACGGTGAGCAGCACCGCGTACGTCACCCAGCGCAGGTCGTGGCCCGACTTGATGCCCAGCGTGTCGGCCACCAGGGCCCGCTGGCGAAGCGTGGCCTGGCCGCCGATCTGGAAGGCCACGAGCGTGGTGATCGTCATGATGCCCAGGCCGCCCAACTGGATGAGAAACAGGATCACGGCCTGCCCGAACACGGAGAAGTCGTGCAGCGTCGACCGGACCGCAAGTCCGGTCACACAGCAGGCGCTCGTGGCCGTGAACAGGCCGTCGACGAACGACACCGGCGGCCGTTCGGGATTGCCGGCCACCGGCAGGGTGAGCACGAATCCACCGACCAGCATCGTGAGCACGTAGGCCACGAACGACACGCGGGCCGGATAGTTCGTCAGCGAACCTGTGAGTTGCAGCATCGGTTCGGTCGGCTGCGGCAGCACTGCCGCCCACCGACCACGTCGCTCCCGTACGTGCGGGCGGCTCGGCCGCCCCTGGCCACCAGGGCCGAAAGACCCAATGGTAATTGGCAGCGATTGTGACGGACAATCGACCGCAAAAACGACGGTTTTTCCCGCCTCTCTGCGCCGGCGGACGAATTGTTTGACTCGCGTGAACCCGCATCCATAATGTCGACGTTCGAGTCGCATATCACGCCCGCCGCGGCCCCAGCCGCCCAGCCAGCGGATCGCATGACTGCCTCCCGATCCGCTCCGCGGCGGAGAGGTGGCACCCGTCGTGCGTGCGTGGAAGCAACGAGAAATGAAGCCCGGGGCCGGCGGGGCGTTCCGCCAGCCTGACGGGCAGATGTGTCCGCTTTGAATCGAAGGAGTGAGTTCTTTCCGATGGCCCGGATTCGCAACGTTTTCGAAATCATCGAGCTGTACGGTCACGACGAGAATTTCGAGCCCCAGTGCACTTCGGAGTTCATTCCGACGTGCGCCCCGGCCGGCTCCAAGCAGAAGATCGACATCCTCGCGGAGCGCATCCAGCGCGGCATGCCGCTGTGGCACCCCGAGGATTCCACCGAGTCGTCCACGGCCACGCTCGTGGGCAGCGGCGACGAGCGCTAGTCATTTGAAAACAGGTCATCCCTGGCCCTCTGGCTGCGAAGCAGCCTGGTGAGGTTGGCCCACGTGGCCGACCGGTGGAAACGCCGATGGTTTCCACGGTCGGCTATCGTCGCATCCCGCTCCGGCGGACTTGCCCCATGGTCTGCCAGTCGCCCCGGCGGGCCTGCTCATCGTCCGCCCCGGTTGCGTCCGCGGAGTGCGGCTTCGATGTCGCGGCGGGCGGTGTCGGCCTTGAGCTTCTGCCGTTTGTCGTGGACTTTGCGGCCGCGACCGATCCCCACGAGCACCTTCACCCTGCCGTTCTTGAAGTACATCTTCAGCGGCACGAGCGTGAGCCCCTTCTCGAAGGCCTGCCCGGCGAAGCGACCGATCTCGCGGCGGTGCAGCAGGAGCTTTCGCGGCCGCTTGGGGTGATGGTTGAGTTGGTTGGCTTTCTCGTACTCCGGTATGTCGCAGCCGATCAGCCAGACCTCGCTGCCATCCACGCGGCCGTAGGCCTCGTCGAGGGACATGCGGCCCACCCGCAGGCTCTTCACCTCGCTGCCCACCAGCGCGATGCCGCACTCCAGCGTGTCGACGATCTCGTATTCGTGCCGCGCCTTGCGGTTCTCGGCGACGACCCTCTCTGCCGGCTTGCCGTCGGCTTGGGGGGCGGCCTTGCGGGCGGAGGGGCGATTCGGCTTGGGGGTGGACACGTTGTAACCGGCGTGTGGGCGGGGCGCTGACGGCACGGTACACTCTACGAGTTTCCCCGGCTTCCCGTCCCGGACATCCGCCCGCACTCCCGCCGGCCGACCCAGCCATGCCCCGCCCGTTGTCGGCTCCCGGTGCCGCCCCGCCACCCGTGCCAGCCTGGCTGGCGGGGCTGGTGCTTCTGGCCGCATCGTCCGTCGCCCTTGCGGCCGACGAAACGCGTCGCGGTCCGGGCATAGTCCCCGCGCAGGAGCGGCCCGCCCAGGAACCAGCCGTGCAGGTTCCCGGGGGCTGGATGGTCGCCTACGACGAGACGATCCCCGGCACCGACGTCACGTTCCGCATGATCCCCGTCCCCGGCGGCGCGTTCCGCATGGGCAGCCCGGCCGACGAACGGGGCCGGACCGACACGGAAGGGCCCACCCATACCGTCCGCATCGAGCCATTCTGGATGGGCCGCTGCGAAGTCACCTGGGCCGAATACCGCCGCTACATGGCGGCCTGCGACCTGTTCAAGGCGCTCGAGGCCGCCGCGTTGCGGACGGTCACCGCTGCCAACGAGGCCGACGCCGTCACGGCACCCTCGAATCTCTACGACCCGACCACGACGTTCACGCACGGCGATGACCCCGACCTGCCGGCCGCGACGATGACGCAGTTCGCCGCCCGGCAGTACACGAAGTGGCTCAGCGGCCTGACGGGCCGGTTCTACCGCCTGCCGTCGGAAGCGGAGTGGGAGTACGCCTGCCGTGCCGGGAGTGACCTGCCCTGGCACGCCGCCGACTCCGCGGACGTGCTGGCGGATTTTGCCTGGTTCGCCGCCAACGCCGACGACACCACGCATGCCGTCGGTGGCAGGAAGCCCAACGCCTGGGGACTGCACGACATGCACGGCAACGTCGCCGAGTGGGTCGTGGATGAACTCGTGGCGGGCGGCTACGCCAGGCAGGCGGCGCTCGACCAGCCGGTCCCGGCGGCCGACGCCATCGAGTGGCCGCAGCGGCTCTACCCGCGCGTCTTGCGCGGCGGCGCCTACTACGATGAGGCCCCCGAATGCCGCAGCGCCGCCCGGCGCGGCTCCCGCGATGCCGGCGGCACCCCGCAGGATCCCGACTGGAAAGACGTCGATCCCAACCTCCCCAAGAGCCCCTGGTGGTACACGGAGGAACCGGCGTTGGGGGTCGGCATGCGGGTGGTGCGGCCACTGACCGAACCCGGCGCCGCCGTCCGTGCTCGCTGGTGGGACGCGGACACCGCCGGCATCCGCGCCGACTCGGCCGACCGGATCCTGCAGGGTCGCGGTGCCCGGGGTATCGTCGATCCGGACCTGCCGGCCGCCGCGAAGGCGGCCGGCCTCGGAGAGTGATGGATATGCACATGAAATCGTTGGCCTGCCTCGCCCCGCTCGTGCTGCTCGCAGCCGCCACCCGCGCCCAAGACTGGCCCGACTGGCGGGGACGGGACGAGAACCGGCAGGCGACCGGCGGGACGCTGGTCACGTCGTTCGACCCCGAGAAGGGCACGAACGTGCTCTGGAAGAACGAGGAGGCCGGCGGCATCTCCACGCCCGTGATCATGGGTGGAAAACTCTACACGCTCGTGCGGCACAAGCCGGGCACGAAGGAGGAGGCGGAGAAGGTGCTCTGCCTCGACGCCGCCACCGGCAAGAAACTCTGGGAGAACGTCTTCAACGTCTATCTCTCCGACGTGCCCGCCGAGCGCGTCGGCTGGTCGGCCGTGATCGCCGACCCCGCCACCAAGACCGTCTTCGCCCACGGCGTGTGCGGCGTCTTCACGGCGATCGACGCCGAAACCGGCAGGACAAAGTGGCAGCGATCGCTCCACGAGGAGTTTGGCTTTCTCTCCACCTATGGCGGCCGGACGAATATCCCGGTGGTATTCGAGGATCTCGTGATCGCCAGCGCCGTCGTCACCGGCTGGGGCGACACGGCACGGCCCGCGCACCGCTTCCTCGGCATGGACGCCGCGACCGGCGCGGTCCGCTGGATGAACGGGACCAAGGAACTGCCCGAGGACACGACCTACAGCACGCCGTCGCTCTGCAACCTCGGTGGCCAGGCGGCGCTGGTCTTCGGATCGAGCGATGGCAGCGTCTGGAATTTTCAGCCGCGCACGGGCAAGGCGGTCTGGAATTTCAAATTGTCGCGGCGCGGCCTGAACGTCTCCCCGCTGGTCGACGGCGAGACGGTCTACATCTCGCAAGCCGAGGAGAACCTCGACAACACCACGATGGGCTCGGCGACCGCCTTCAAGGGATTGGGCGCGGGCGACATCACGGCGACGAACGCCATCTGGCAGAAGAAGGGCGTGATGGACGGCCGATCGATGCCGGTCGTCCTGGGCGATCGCATCTACTTCATCGACGACGGCGCGAAGGTTTACATCTTCGACAAGGCGACGGGCGAAGCGGTGGGCAAGCCGGTGAAACTGCTGGGCACGATCGTGCGTGGCAGCCCGCTGGTCGCCGACGGAAAACTCTACGTCTGCTCCACGAGCGGCTGGCACGTGCTGGAGCCGACGAAGGATGGTCTGAAGTTCGTCAACCGGATGCGGCTCGACGAAGCGGACGAAGTCACCGCGTCGCCGGTCGCGTGTCAGGGGCTCGTCTACCTCACCACGGGCGCGCGGCTCTACTGCCTGGGCATGAAGCCGGAAGCCGGCGCCGCCACGACCCCGGCGGGCCGGCCGGCGCTGGTGTCGATCGCCACCTCGAAAGAGCCGCCCGGGGAACCGGCCTGGGTGCAGGTCGTGCCGGCCGAGGCACAGGTGGCCGCCGGCGAGACGGTCGCGTTGCAGGTCCGGCTCTACGACGCCGCAGGCAGGTTCGTGAAGGAATCAGCCGCCGAGTTTTCCACGACGGCCGGCACGGTGTCCGCGAGCGGCGGCTACACGGCCCCCGCGGCAACGCACGCCGCCGCGATCGTCACGGCGAAGGTCGGCGGCCTGGAAGGCAAGGCCCGGATCCGCTCCATGCCTGCCCTCCCTTGGAAGTTCGACTTCGAGGAGATTCCGCTCGCGGCCGACCCCAAGACGGGCGTTGTGAAGGGGGAGCCGCCGCTGCCCTGGATCGGGATGCGCTACCGGCACGTGGTCCGGGAGGTGGACGGCTCCAAGTGCCTGGTGAAGGTGACGACGATCCCCAAGGGCACCCGCAGCCAGGGCTGGATCGGCCCCGTCGTCCTGCACGACTACGTCATCCGGGCCGACTTCCGCGCCCAGGAGACGGGCGTGGCAAAGCCCGGCTCGCCGGCGTCGGAGGTGCCCAAGTCGGCCGTCACGGACGCCGACGCCTTCGCCAAGGCCTTCGGCAATCCGGCAGCGCTCGAGAAGGCGCGGATGCCCGACATGGGACTCATCGCCCAGCGTTACACGCTCGACCTGATGGGGGCGGCGCAGCAACTGCAGGTGCGTTCGTGGCCGCCCCAAGTCGCCACCCACTTCTCCAAGACGATTCCCTTCGCCTGGGAGGCAGGCCGCTGGTACACGATGAAGTTCGACGTGCGCGCTCAGGCGGCGACGTCGGACAAGGACGAGTTCGTCCGGCTCCGGGGCAAGGTCTGGCCCCGTGACACGCCCGAACCCGAGGCCTGGACGATCGAAGCCGTGCACGAGGCCGGCAACCGGCAGGGGAGCCCCGGATTCTTCGGCAACTCGAAGGACTCCGAAATCTACATCGACAACGTTTCCGTGGAGGCCGTGAAGTGACCAGGACCACCGTTCGCATACTCGCATCCCTGACCTCCGCACTCGCGCTCTCCGCGGCGGGCGCCGAGGCCGCCGACTGGAACCAGTGGGGCGGTTCACCGCAGCGAAACAACGTTCCCGCCGCCACTGGCCTGCCCACGGAGTGGGCGGCCGGCGACTTCGACCCGGACAGCGGCGCCTGGAAGCCGGACACGAGCGAGAACGTGGCCTGGGTGGCGGCGCTGGGAAGCCAGAGTTATGGCAACCCGGTGGTGGCCGGCGGCAAGGCCTACGTGGGCAGCAACAACGGCAAGGGCTGGCTGAAGCGTTATCCGCCGGCCATCGACCTGGGTTGCCTGCTGGCCTTCGACGCCAAGGACGGCTCCTTCCTCTGGCAGGATTCGAGCGAGAAGCTGCCCACGGGACGCGTGCACGACTGGCCGCTGCAGGGCATCTGCTGCGCGCCGCTCGTCGAAGGAGACCGGCTCTGGTACGTCACCAGCCGCGGGGAGGTGAAGTGCCTCGACACCGAGGGCTTCCGCGACGGCGAAAACGACGGCCCCTTCGGGACCGAAAAGGTGCGGGCCGACGACGAGGCGGACGTTGTCTGGGTGCTCGACATGATGAAAGAGCTCGGCGTCTCGCAGCACAACATGTGTTCTTGCAGCGTGACGAGCGCCGGCGATTTCCTCTTTGTGAACACGAGCAACGGCGTCGACGAGGGACACATCAACCTGCCCAACGCCCAGGCGCCCAGCTTCCTCTGCGTCGACAAGCGCGACGGCAAGGTGCTGTGGGCCGACAACACGCCGGGGGCCAACGTGCTCCACGGGCAGTGGTCGAGCCCGTCCTACGCCGAGTTGGGCGGCGTGCCGCAGGTCCTGTTCGGCGGCGGCGACGGCTGGCTCTATGCCTTCGACGCCCGCGGCGAGAACGGCAAGGCGAAGAAACTCTGGGAGTTCGACTGCAACCCCAAGGAGTCGAAGTACACGCTCGGCGGCCGGGCCGACCGCAACCACGTGATCGGTACGCCGGTGATCCACGAGGGTCTGGTGTACGTGGCGGTGGGCGAGGATCCGGAGCACGGCGAGGGCGTGGGGCACCTGTGGTGCATCGACCCCACCAAGCGGGGAGACGTGTCGAGCGAACTGGCGGTGAGCGTCAACGACCCCGGCAAGCCCCTGCCCCGCCGCCGCGAGCAGGCGGTGATCAAGGAACAAGGCGAGGTGGCCCGGCCCAACCCCAACTCCGCCGCCATCTGGCATTACGCGGGCTTCGACGCCGACTCGAACGGCAAGCTCGCCTTCGAGGAGACGATGCACCGCACCTGCGGCACCGTCGCCATCAAGGACGGGCTGCTCTACGTGGCCGACTTCAGCGGGCTTTTCCACTGCCTGGACGTGAAGACGGGCAAGCCCGTCTGGACGCACGACATGCTCGCTGCCAGCTGGGGATCGCCCCTGATCGCCGACGGCAAGGTCTACATCGGCGACGAGGACGGTGACATCTCGGTGTTCAAGCTGGGACGCGAGAAGGATTTGCTCGCTGAGGTGAACATGGGCAACAGTGTCTATTCCACGCCGATCGTCGCCGGCGGCACGCTGTACATCGCCAACAAGAGCCACCTGTTCGCGATCCGCGCCGGGGCCAAGCCCGGGCCGATCGCAGCCAGCGTTAACGCGGAGGAAAAACCGTGATCATGCCCAGCCCCATGTCGATCCGGCCGTTGTTCGCGGCCGCCTGCGCCACCATCCTGATAGCGGCTCCGGCCGCTGCCGCCGATGGCGGCACGCCCCGCGCCGCCCTGGAGAAGGCCAAACGCGTGCTCGTGCTCGGCGACTCGATCACCCACGATGGCCGCTGGGTGGCCGACTTCGCGGCGTGGATGGAATCGCAGGGGCTCGACGCCGAGGTGATCAACGGCGGGCTGCCCAGCGAGACGGTGTCGGGCCTCTCCGAGGAGGGTCACGCCGGCGGCAAGTTTCCCCGGCCCGACCTGGCCGAGCGGCTCGACCGCGTGCTCCGGCTGGTGCGACCCGACCTCGTGATCGCCTGCTACGGCATGAATTGCGGCATCTATCAGCCGCTTGACAAGGAACGCTTCACAAAGTTCCAGGCCGGCATCGAGCGGCTGCACGCCGCGGCGGACAAGGCCGGCGCCAAGATCATCCACCTCACGCCACCGGTCTACGACGCGCGGTCCGGCAAGGCCGGACCGGCCGGCACCGTCGATTACGACGCCGTGCTCACCGAATACTCGAAGTGGCTCGTGTCGAAGCGGGCGGCCGGCTGGCTCGTCATCGACGTGCACGGGCCGATGCGGGCGGCGCTCGACAAGTTGCGGGCCGAGGACCCGGCCTTCGTCTTCTCCAGCGACACGGTGCATCCGGGTGACGAGGGCCACTGGGCCATCTGCCGCGCCGTGGTGGCGGGTATCGCCGGCGAGAAGGCCGCAGCGGAGGACCTGCCGGCCAAGCTCGCCCCCTTCCTTCCCGACGCGACGGCACGGATGAAACTCCTGCGCGATGCCTACCTCGCCGCGGCCGGCCACACGCGGCCGGGGATGGGGGACGGCCTGCCGGTGGTGGAGGCGGAAGCGAAGGCGGGACGGATCGGGGCGGCGCTGCGGGCACGCCGGCTGCAGCTCCGCGGCACCAAGCATTCCAGCGGCGAGTGGCTGATGGACATCGAGTGGCCCCGGCCGCCGGTCGTCGATCCGGGGCCGCCGCCGGCCGGCCCGGTGCCCCCGCCGTCCGACGCCGTCATGCTCTTCGGCGGACGCAGCCTCGAGGCCTGGGAGGGGGGCGAGCGCTGGCAGGTGGCCGACGGCGTGGCGACGGTGCGTCGCGGCGGCGGCATCCAGACGAAACAGGCGTTCGGCGATTGCCAACTGCACGTCGAGTTCCGCACCCCTTCCCCGGCCACCGGCAAGGGGCAGGGCCGCGGCAACTCCGGCGTCTACCTGATGGGGCTGTACGAGGTGCAGATCCTCGATTCCTTCGAGGACGGCACCGCCGCACCGGTGACCTATCCCGACGGCCAGTGCGGGGCGATCTACAAGCAGCAGCCACCGGCGGTGAACGCCTGCCGCCGACCGGGCGAGTGGCAAACCTTCGACATCCTCTTCCGTCGGCCGCGGTTCGCCGCCGACGGGGCGCTCGAGCAGCCTGCCCGGATCAGCGTGCTGCACAACGGCGTCGCCATCCACACCGACACGGAACTGAAGGGGCCGACCGTATGGCACGAGCCGCCGCATTACGAGGCCCACGCCGACGCCCTGCCCCTGATGCTGCAGGAGCACGTCAACCCGGTGCAGTTCCGCTCGATCTGGATCCGGCCCATCGAGCCCCTGCAACCGCGGCGGCTCGACGGCAACTGACCCCGCGACGGGCGGCATTCGTCGTTGCGCAGCCGTTACCCACGGACGCGGCCCGGACACCGATACTTTCCGGCGTGCGACGGCGCCGGGGGCACCGGCGGCCGCACGGCCCCGGGAGAGGATCATCCCATGACCGTCCCCTGCCTCGCTGCTGACGCGCGCCACCTGCCGGTCTTCCGCCTCCTGCTCACCTCCCTGCTCGTCGCCGCGGCCGGCGGCCGACAGGTGCGAGCCGACGAGGGCAACCGGCTCATCGACTACGCGGGTTTCACCCGGCAGGTGGCCGAGGTGGGCGCCCTGCGGGAATCCCGGCGCGTGAGCGAGGATGAGTTCCTGGAACTGGCCCGCGATCCCGCCACGGTGATCCTCGACGCGCGCAGCGCCGAGAAGTATCGGCTGCTCCACGTGCGCGGCGCCAGAAACCTGTCGCTGCCCGACATGACGGAGGCCGAACTGGCCGCCATCATTCCCGACAAGCGCACCCGGGTGCTGATCTATTGCAACAACAACTTCGAGAACGAGGTGCGGGCCTTTCCCGCAAAGTCGATGCGGGCCTCGCTCAACGTGCACACCTTCAACGTCCTCCACGCCTACGGCTACGAGAACGTCCACGAACTGAAACCCCTGCTCGACGTGAGCACGACGAGGATTCCCTTCGCCGGTGAGTTGGCGGACCGGACGTGCGCCGCCCCGCGGTCGATCCTGCAGACGAGCACGGCCTCCCCATGACGCCTCCCAGGGTGCTCACCGTCGAGGACGATCCCGCCATCCGCCGTGGCATCGTCGCCGCGCTCACCTTCGCCGGCTACGGCGTGCTGGAGGCGGCGGATGGCGCCGCGGGACTGACGCTGGCCACGACCGCCGCCTGCGACCTGCTGCTTCTCGACGTCGTGCTCACGGGCGGCGACGGGCTGGAGATCCTCCGGCATGTCCGCGAGACGCGGCCCACGCTGCCGGTGATCCTGCTCACGGCGCGCGGTGCCGAACAGGACAAGGTCGAGGGCCTGCGGCTGGGCGCCGACGATTACGTGGTCAAACCGTTCAGTGTCCGCGAGCTGCTGGCCCGCGTGGAGGCCGTGCTGCGGCGGTCGCCCGAGCGGCCGCGGCCGGTGGAGACGATCACCTGCGGCGAGTTGACGATCGATCTGGCCCGCCGCGAGGTGCGGCATGGCGACGGCCGCCGCACGGAACTCTCCGAGAAGGAGGCGGAACTGGCCGCCTACCTGGCGGCGAATGCCGGCAGGGCCATCAGCCGCGACGAGTTGCTGCAGCGGGTCTGGCGGCTCGATCCACGCGGCGTGACCACGCGCACGATCGACATGCACGTGATGCGGCTGCGTGAGAAACTCGGCGACGATCCCGCCAGCCCGCGCCGGGTGCTCACGGTCCGCGGCCGCGGCTATGCGTGGGGGCAGTGATGCGTCCCTGGCACGTCTGGACCGCATATGCGCTCTGTCTGGCCGTCGCCGCGGCGGCGATCGTAACCCTCACGAACCGGGCTCTGGAGTCGGACCAGGCCGAGGCCCGCGCGAGACGCGAGGCGGCGCTCGAGGAGAACTGCCGGCTGGCACTGTGGCGCATGGACTCGGCTGCGGCCACGCTCGTGGCTCGGGAGAGCGCGGCCGGCAGCGCGGAAGAACCGCAGCCTCCCGCGGCGGCGCGATTCCGATGCGCGACCGGCGCTTCAGTGACGATCCGTGCGGTCGCGGGCCGCGAGGCGGCCGTCCTTGCCGCCCTCGAAACCGGGCAACGCACCGGCTTCGCAGCGTTTGAGACCCCGCCACGAACACCGCCGCTGCCGACCCCGGTGCCGGACAGTCCAGCCGCCGGCTACCAGTACGCCCGCAGCAACGACGAGCTGCGCCGTCGGCAGCAGGCGGTCGAGCAGATCGCAACGCAGAACTCGCTGCAGGTGCAGCAGCGGGCGATCGACGCCGTCCCGGCGCCCGCGCTGGCGCTCGTGCCCGGGTGGATCGGCGACGACCTCGTCCTGGCCCGCCGGACGGCGGAGGACGGCTGGGAGGGGTGTGTCCTCGACTGGCGTGCCCTGCGCAGGGAGTTGCTCGCCTCGATCGCCGATCTGCTTGCCGGGGCCGATCTCATCCCCTGCGGCGATGCCGCCGAGGATGCACGGCGGCTGGCGGCGCTCCCGCTGCGGCTCGTGCCCGGCTCGGTGACCACGAGCACCACCGACGCGTCCTGGTCGCCGCTGCGCTGGGCGTTGGCCGCGGCCTGGCTGGCCATGGCGGCGGCGGCGGCCGCAGCCGCGGCGTTGCTGGCGGGCGTGCTGGCCCTCAGCGAGCGGCGGGCAGCCTTCGTGTCGAGTGTGACACACGAACTGCGCACACCGCTCACGACGTTCCGCCTCTATGCGGGCCTCCTCGAGGAGGGCATGGTGCCGCCGGCCGATGTGCCGGTCTACCACGCCACGCTGCGCACCGAGGCCGAGCGCCTCGCCCACCTGGTGGAAAATGTGCTCGCCTACGCGCGGCTGGAGGGGGGTGCCGCTGTACCGCAGGCGGTGCCGATTCCGGTCGCCGACCTCGTGGGACGAATCGGCGATCGTGCCCACGAGCGCGCCCGGCAGGCGGGTTTCACCTGGCAGGCGACGGTCGCCGCCGACGCCCGCGACATGAGGGTGCAGGCCGATCCGGCCGCCGTCGAGCAGGTGCTGTTCAACCTGGTCGACAATGCCTGCAAGTACGGCCGCGGCGAACCTCTTTCCATCGAGTTGTCGGTGGCCCGCCACGGCCGCGGCATCGCCTTGGCGGTGCGAGACCACGGCCCCGGTCTGCCGCCGCGCGAGGCGGCGCGGCTGTTCCAGCCCTTCCGCAAGAGCGCCCGCGACGCGGCCGGCACGGCGCCCGGAGTGGGTCTGGGGCTGGCGCTGGCCAGACGTCTGGCCAGGCAGATGGGAGGGGATCTGACGGCCGATTCACCCGCCGACGGCGGCGCCCGGTTCATGCTCTGGCTGCGGGCAGGTACCGGCGGCTGATGGCGGCCCATCACCCGCCGATCGTGTCGCGGATCGCCTGCAGTTCCGCCCCCGACTCGCGATCGACGCAGTCGGGCCGACCGGCACGGCGGTACCAGTAGCGGGCGTTCGCCGCGTCGCCCTCGATCTTGTGGAGCACGGCATGCACCCAGGCCGCCGTGGGATCCGCCTCGTCCTGCTGAACGATGCCGTGGGCCTCGTCCCAGCGGCCGGCGAGTGCCAGGTCGATCGCCCTGGCGATGTCGGCGGCGGTCATGGGGCCACGGCCACGACGCCGGATGCCGGCACGCTCGCCTGCGAAACAACCGTCGTGGAGACGATCTGTTCCTTTTTTCGCCAGCCCACGGCCAGCCAGCCATCCTTGCGGGCCTCCATCTGCTCCATCGGCAGCGGCCCCGCGGCCTCGAGTTCGCCGGGAAGCTTGAGGGGCTCCACGTCGACGACCTCCTTGAACACCTTGTTGAACCGCTTCTGCAGGATGCGTCGCAGCGACGTCTCTCCCACGGACAGCTTCTCGGCGCCGCCGGGGACGAAACCGGGCGGGTAGATCTGTACGTCGCCGTCGCGCACCAGCCTGATCTTCCCCTCGGCCGGCTCGATGCGGTAGGCAGCCCACACGTCCATGGCCGGGAACTCCCGCTCCCCGGAGGTGTAGCGGCTGCCGCGCACGGTGACCTTCACCCGGCGATCGTCGACGTCGAGTTCCACGGGCCGTCGCTTGGCGAACGTGATCGACCAGGGCGGCTGATCGGCCTCGTTCTGCAGCGACTCCGGCATCGCGATATTGTTCTTCTTGATCTGCTCGTCCACGAATGCCTGCGTGATCGTGCGGCCACCGAGCGAGATTTCACCGGCATTGTTGACGATCGATTCGTGGACACGGGCGGCGAGCACCGCGTCCGAATCGGCGGCCGGGGGATCCGTGAAGGCCCCCACCTGATCGACCAGCGCCTTGCGGGCCACCAGAGCCAGTCGCTGGTCGTCGGTGCTGATCCGAAACACCTCCGGATACCAGCCCCGCTCCTGAAGCGGCCGCCGGAATTTCGTCTGGTAGTCGCGCGAGGCCTGGCCGATGGCGTCGGCCAACTGCGACTCGAACTGCTGCCGCACCCGCTCTTCCGCCCGCTGCGCCGAGACCGCCTCCGCCTGGGGCTTCATCTGCGCGATCTTGCGGCTGGCCATCTTGCGAATCAGCCCCTGCGCGAACTTGGTGCCAACGCCGATGCCGGCGGTCCGGGTGGCGGTCGAGACACTCACCTGGGCCGGCTGCGCACTCACCGCCTGATCGCTGATCGTGATCCGCTTGCGGGCCCCGATCGTCGTCGTGCCCAGCGTGTGCACGGTGACCGGCCCCTTGGTGCCACGGGTGTCGGAATGATTGGTGGCGTCCAGCGTGATGTCGACCGTGGCCCGGTCGGCCGAGGGCACGAAGTCGAGCAGCACGAGACCCGTGGTGTGGCCGCTGCCTCGAACCCGCGCGCCGAGCAGCATGTCGTTGACCGGCGCCACCTCGTCGACGACACGGTTCACGGCGCTGCCCAGCAGGTTCTCGTCCACGTGGAGGTAGAGATTGGGCCGCTGCACGGCGCCACGCACCCTCGCCACCATGGCGGATGCCTGACCCGATTCCTCGAGGCGGGCCAGGAGCGGCCCCACCGGGTCGAGGGCGTCGGGCCGGCCGCTGGCGGCCGCCGCTGCCAGCGCCGCGGACAGTTTCTCGAGCCGTTGGGCGAACAGATCCTTGGCCTGCGGGTTCTTGGCCGCCTCGACCGCCTCGAGATAGGCAGCCAAGGCCCGGCGCACGGCGACGAACTGGTGCATCTCCAGGCCGTTCTCCTCGGCGTCGAAGAGCCCGAGCAGGCGACGCAGCGTGGTCGGGTCGGCCGTCGATCCGGCCGCCGCCTGCTTCGTGAGCGCAGGCCAGTCGAGATACTCCCTCCAATTGGCACCGCTGGGGCTGCAGGCGAGGAGACGTTCAAGCGGTCCAACCGCCGTCCGCAGTCGTCTCGCTGCCGCGTCGAGTGCGGCCGGACTGACCGAACGGAATCCCTCCCCCTTCGCGAGCGGCTGCGCGGTCAGATCCGCGAGGTCGGCGGCGCCAGCGGGGGCCACGAGGGCCAGCGCGGCGACGAAGGACAGCGCGACCGTGGGGCGGAAAAGGTGATCCATTCGCGTAACCTCTGCGTTCGTAGGGCTCGGTTCGGGAGGTGAAACCTGGGGGGCCCAGAGTCTAGTGCGGACCGCGAACGGCCTCCAACACGGGCTTTTCGCGGGCCAATTCCCCCCTTTTGCCGAAGCCCGACGCGATTTTTCAGGCTCCAAGGCGCAAGCCGAGGCTGTCGCTCCGGTTGACGCATTTCACCCACGTCGTAAGTCGGGAAAAATCGACGCGACCAGCAGGCTCGTCGCGACCCGCACTGCTTGCCAGGGGGCGTCGACGCCCATCCAATCACGGCCCCACGTTTGTCGCCGAGCTCGCCACCACTGGCCAGCCCGGCGGCGAAGCGACCTTCACACGGAAAGGTGAACTCTATGGTCATGACGATCCTGAGCCGGTCGGTCACCGGTGGCTTGGTGCCTTGCTTCATCCTGGCGGTTTCGCTGGCCGCGGCTTCCGCCGCGCAGGCCGCCGCACCAACGGGCCTCAAGGAACCCACGGCAGGACCCGTGCAGTGCATCGACGACTATGCCGCGGCCAGTGAAGCCGCCCGGCAGGCGAATGCCATGCTGCTGGTCTCCGTCGAGCCGCACGCGGCCGATCCCGGAGACGTGGCCGGCAGCCACCTCGGTCGGCCGGAGACGCTGCGTCGGCTGGCCGCCAGCGGCACGTCCTGGGTCGTGTGCCGCGTGGGCATGCCCGACGGTGGGGCCGAGCTCGTCGCCCAGCCGAGCCTGGCGGAGATGCGGCGCGGCCCCGGCGTGTTCGTCGTGGACTACGCCCACGACGGCTGGCGCGGGCTCGTGGTCTCGATCCTGCCGCGGACTCCCGGCAAGTACTACCGCTTCGACCCCTCCCACATCGACGAGGTGGTTGGCCTGCCACCGGCCTCACTCGCACAGCGGTCGATGATCCTCGCCGTACGACTGCACCCCGAGGGGCCGCAGAGCACTCAGGGCGACTGCGACCCGACGCTCTGCGCGGAGGCGGCGGCCCACTCCGCCCACCAGGCGCGGATCCGCCGCCAGGGTCACCATGGCTGGGAGACGAGGGCCCCGCGGATCGCGGCGCAGTCCGGCGGCGGCTCGGCGCAGGAAGTCTGTGCCGAGAGCTGGGAGAACCAGGATCTGCTCGATTCCTGCGTCGACTGTGTCGCCAGCTGGCGGCAGTCGCCCGGCCACTGGGGTGCGGTACGCGGCCTGCAGTCGGCCTACGGCTACGACATCCGGCGCGGCTCGAACGGCATCTGGTATGCGACCGGCATCTTCCTGAGGTAGCCACGTGCAGCCGGCGGTGGGCGAACCCGCCGCCGGCTCCCGGCCACGTCAGCCCAACGGAGCCGTGGCCGGCAGAATGAAGATCTTGCCGTCGCCGATGCGACCGGTGCGGGCCACCGACGTGATCCGGTCCACCACCTCGTCGACGCGGGCGTCGTCGACCCAGAGCTGGATCTCGACTTTGGGCAGGAAGGCGAGCGAGTATTCCGTGTCGCCGTAGGCGTCGAGGTAACTTTTCTGGCGCCCGTAGCCCTTCACCTCGCGCACGGTGCAGGCCTCGAGTGGCGCGAGCTTCAGCGCCTCGAGCACCCGTTCGGCGAGGAACGGCTTCACGACGGCGATCACTGCCTTCATCGCCGTCACCCGCTCTCCACGGAGGCCGCAGTCCGCCAGGCGCCGGCCCGGCCACGGCCCGCACGCCACCCTGCCGCGCTGGGCGCGGGATCAGCTGAAGAAGTTCTCCCCGAACAGGTTCAGCGGCGGCCGCGTGGTTACGGTGATGTCCCCGTTGACTTTGGTCTGGCAGGCCAGCCGCATCGTGCCCTCGTTGCCGATGTACGCCAGCGAGACCCCCAGGCGGGCCGATTCCAGCAGTCCCTTGCGGCTCGTGTTCTCCATCCCTTTGGTGATCAGCACGCGGCAGCTGCCGCAACTGGCCAGACCGTGGCAGTTGGCCACGCTGTGGATGCCGGGATAGAGCTGCACGCCGGCCTGCAGGGCCTCCTTGCGGAGATTGGCACCGGCCGGAACCTGGATTTCCTTCTTTTCGTTCGTGAACGTGATCGTGGGCATCGAAAACTCTCGATGGATCGGGGGCGGATAACCGATACTGTAGCCGTCGCAGCGGCAACCTTCCAGCACTCGGGAAAAGCGGCCATGGCGGAACTGACGAAACACCAGCAGTCGATCGTCAAGAACTACTACGCGAACCTCGACACGGCACTGCTGCAGCGGCTGGGCGAGCAGGTCACCGACCTCTACCTGGCCGACGGGAAGAAGCGCGACAAGCTCTGGCTGAGCGTCACCGCGGCGTTGGCCAAGCTCGGCGTGCCGCAGTCGCGGATCGACCACGTGCGAAAGTCGGACGACGCCCGCAAACTGGCCACGCTCGTGCAGGAACTTCTGGCCAAGGATTGACCGGCCCGCCGCCGTGCCGCATCCTGTGGGGCCTCCTCACCCCCCGGCACAGGCCATGACAGCACCCGGATCTTCAGCCGCTTCCGACCGTGCCGCAACCGTCGAGTCGCTGCGCTGGAAGAAATTCCCGGTGCTCGACGACGGCTTCGTGGCGCTCGTCGACTGCATGGGCGACGACAGTTCGGTCGTGCAGGCGGCCCGCGTCAGCTACGGCGACGGCACCCGTCGGGTGAGCGACGATCGGCAGCTGATCCGCTACCTGATGCGGCACGCGCACACCACGCCGTTCGAGATGGCCGAGTTGAAGTTCGTGGTGCGCGTGCCCATGGACTGCTGGCGGCAGTGGGTCCGCCACCGCACGGCGAGCGTCAACGAGTACTCCACTCGCTACTCCCTCGCCATCGACTCGATGCAGGCCACGCACGACCACGAGTGGCGCAGCCAAGCCGCCCACAACCGACAGGGTTCGGGCGGCCTGTTGCCCACGACCACCGGCCACCGACACACCGCCGCGGAGCAGGAACTGCAGAGCCTCGCCCGCCGCGTCTACGAGGAGCGCCTCGAGGCGGGCATCGCCCGCGAGCAGGCCCGCAAGGACCTGCCCCTGTCGACCTACACCGAGGCCTACTGGAAGATCGACCTGCACAATCTGCTGCACTTCCTCGCCCTACGCATGGATCAGCACGCGCAACTGGAGATCCGCCGCTACGCCGAGACGATCGGCCGCGAGATCGTGGCGCCGCTGTTCCCGCTGGTGTGGGAGGCGTTCCTCGACTACCGCGTCGAGGCCCTGCGGCTGACGCGGCTCGACCAGGGCGTGATTCGTCGCCTGGCCGCCCTGGTGGCGGGCACGCTGCCCGCCTCGCACGCCGATTTCCTCGCCGCCCAGGATCCGTCCTGGCGGAACCTCGAACGCAGCCGGGAACGCGACGAGTGCCTGCACAAACTCGTAGCGCTGGGACTCGTCACAGCGCCCGGAGCCTAGGAGAGCCCCGTGTCCGCACCAACCGATGAAATCCTGGCCCTGACCCGGCGGCTGCTCGATGCGGTCGCCGCCGGCGACTGGCCGACCTACCGCGGGCTCGTCGCCGACGACCTGACCTGCTTCGAGCCGGAGGCCCGCGGCCAGTTGGTCGAGGGGCTGGCGTTCCACGAGTTCTACTTTCGCCTCCCGCGCGACCCGGCCCGGCCGCCGCAGCCGGCCATGACGACCCTCGCCTCCCCCGTCGTGCGGATGCTGAGCCCCGACGTCGCCCTCGTGGCCTACGTGCGGCTGGTACAGAAACTCGACGACGCCGGCCGGCCGCTGACCACCACGTGCGAGGAGACGCGGCTCTGGAAGCGGATCGACGGCGGCTGGAAGCACGTGCATTTCCACCGCAGCCTGCCGGGCTAGAAGGCCCCGGCCGCCCGTCAGCGACCGGCGCGGGCGGGATCGGGAGTTGGCCACGGCCAGGCGGGGTCATCGATCCGCGACTCGCGTAGCAGCCTCTCGGCCCGGGCGACGACTTCGGGTCGAGCGGCGGCCAGATCGTTCCGCTCCGCCGAGTCGGCGGCCAAATCGTAGAGTTCGACCGGCCGCCCCGGTCCACTGCGAACCGCTTTCCAGTCGCCGAAACGCACGGCCTGGATCGGACCCTCACGCTCGTGGAGTTCCCAGTAGAAGTGCTCGCGCTTTGGCGCCGGCCCACCGCCGAGGAAGCGAACCAGCGAATGGCCCTGGGTGACGACGCCTGGCGGAACTGGCCGACCCGCGAGCTCCGCACACGTGGGCAGGAAATCCCAGAAGGCCCAGGGCTCGTCGCTCACCCGGCCCGCGGGAACGACGCCCGGCCAACGGGCGATCGCCGCCTGCCGCAGTCCCCCCTCGTACATCGTCCGCTTGCAGCCCCGCAGCCCTCCCCCCTGCGATTGGTCGAAGAGCCGGGCCAGCGGCGCGTCGGGGGGAAAGGACGAACCGTTGTCGCCGGCCAGGATCACGAGCGTCTGGTCGTCGACGCCGAGCGTGCGCAGAGTCTCCAGCAACCGGCCGACGTCGGCATCGAGCCGACTGACCATCGCGGCGTATGCCTGCTGCTGCGCGGTCCAGGGCCGATCGCGGTACTCACCGAGGTCGTCGATCTCGTGCCGGCCGTGCGGCAGCGTGACCGCGTAGAACAGGAAGAACGGCCGGTCGGCGTGGGCCGTAACCCAGCGCAGTGCTTCGGCGGCGATGAGTTCCTGCGCGTAGGTGCGCCCCGGTCCGGGCCCCGCATTGCCAGGCAGCGTCACGCGCCGGTCATCGTCGTAGAGGAAGTCCGGAAAATAGTCGTGCGCATGCCGCTGGCAGGCATACCCGTAGAACCTCTCGAATCCCGACCGCAGCGGGCTGCCACTGGTGTCGAACATTCCCAGACCCCATTTGCCGACGCACGCTGTCGCGTAGCCGGCATCCCGCAGCAACCGGGCCACGGTGAAGGTTCCTTCCGGCAAAGGCTTCTGCCCTTCGGGACGGGCCTCGCGGTTGGCCCGGATCGGGCAGTGGCCGCTGTCGAGCCCCGTCAGCAGCACAGCCCGCGACGGCGCGCAGACCGACGTGCCGCAATAGGCCTGCGTGTATCGCGTCCCCTCGGCCGCCATCCGGTCGAGGTGCGGCGTGCGAATCAGTCGCTGGCCGTAGCAGCCGAGATCCCCCTGGGCGAGATCATCGCAGAGGATGAACACGATGTTGGGCCGCTCGGGCGGCATCGCGGCCGCCGCACACCGCCCCGCGACGATGATCGCCGCAGTGAACGCCATCGCAGGCCACCTCATGGCTCTGCTCCGGACAGGAGCCGCAGCACGTCCACTTCCGTCCCTGCCTCGTGCCGGTCCCGGCCGGCTGGCAGGGCAATCAGGCCCGTGGCGGTCGCCAGACCGACGAGGTCCGAGGAACCGGTCCACGGCAGCGGCACGGCTTCGTTTCGCGTACCGACGATCAGTCGGCAGGGTAGGTAGACGGGGCGGTCCGCGGCCGGTTGCAGCGGGGCGCTGAGAACCGCGCGGACGGAAGGCAGATGCCAGGCCTCGCGCGACCTGCCGGCGAGGATGGCCAGCGCCGGCCGCACGAAGAGTTCGAAGCAGACCAGGCTGCTGGCCGGGTTGCCCGGCAGGCCGAACACGAGCGTGGACGAGGCGTCTGCGCGACGGAAGATCCCGAACCACACCGGCTTGCCCGGCTTGAGCCGGACCTTGTGGAAGACGGTCTCCACGCCGCAGCGGCCGAGAATGGCCGGCACCAGGTCGAGGTCACCCGCCGACACGCCACCGGAGAGCACGAGGACGTCGGCCGCCAGACCCTGCGCGACCGCGGCCCGGATGGCCTCGGGCCGGTCGCCGACGCCGCCCAGCACGATCGGCTCTGCATCGAGCAGCGTCACGGCCGCGGCCAGCATCGGGCCGTTGGAGTTGCGCGTCTGGCCGAAGACGGGCACGGTTTCCGGCGGCACCAGTTCGCTCCCGGTGGAGATGATCGCCACCCGCGGCCGCGCGGCCGCCAGCACGTGCACGGCCCCGGCCTCGGCTGCCAAGCCGATCTCCGCCGCGCCCAGCGTCGCCCCCGCGGCGAGCACTTCCTGGCCCCGCCGGAAGGCGGCGCCCTGTCGGGCCACGTGCTGGCCCGCGCGAAAGCGCGGTTCCCGGAGCCGCACCCGGCCGCCGGCGCGGGCCGCTGCGGTGCCGTCCACGGTCGACTCCACCGGCACCACCGCTTGGGCGCCGCGCGGCAAGGGGGCGCCGGTCATGATCCGAGCGCAGCCACCGGGGGGCACGCCGATCGTGGTGACGTCACCGGCGGCCAGATCGACGACCACGTCGAGTTCCACGACGTCTGGCCCACCCGGGGCGAAGTCGTCGTCCCGGACGGCGAACCCATCCATCATCGCCCGATCCCAGGGGGGCGAGTCGACGTCCGAGACGATGCCGGCGGCCAGCCTGCGGCCACAGGCCTCGAGCAGCCGCTGCCGGCGCGGCGGGAGCGGTGCCGCGGCCCGTTCCACCAGCGCGATCGCGTCGGCTAGGTCGATCATGCCGCCAGCGGGCCGGTTGCGAGGAAGGCCCGCAGCAGGTCGTAGCCGGTGGGCGTGAGGAAGCTTTCGGGATGGAACTGCACGCCGTACACCGGCAGCGTGCGATGCCGGATGGCCATGATCTCGCGAGAGCCGTCGGGCGCCGTCGACCAGGCGTCGATCTCGAACTCCCGCGGCAACGTCGGCGGGTCGATCACCAGGCTGTGGTAGCGGGTGGCCTCGATGGGGCTGGACAGTCCGGCGAACAAACCCTTCCCGGCATGCTCGATGGCGTCCACCTTGCCGTGCATGAGCCGCCGCGCGCGGACGATCGTGCCGCCGAACACCTGGCCGATCGACTGGTGGCCGAGACAGACGCCGAGGATCGGCATGCGGCCGGCGAACCGGCGCACCGCGTCGCAGGAGATGCCCGCCTCGTCGGGCGTGCACGGGCCCGGCGAGATCACCAGATGGCTGGGGGCCAGGGCCGCGATCTCGTCGCCGCTGATACGGTCGTTGCGGTGGACCTCGACCGTCGCGTGGGGCGCGATCTCGCCGAACCGCTGCACGAGGTTCCAGGTGAAGGAGTCGTAGTTGTCGATGAGCAGGATCATGAGTAGCGGGACGCGAACTCAGTCGAGGAGCGTCGCCGGATGGCCTTCGCGGTCGACGAGCGGCATGACGTGCGCCTTGTAGATCGTGGTGTAGGCCTCGGCCAACCGGTGCGCGTCGAGGGCCTGCTGCGACGCCCAATGCTCGACGAGCACGAAGCGCCGCGGTTCGGCGGTCGAGTGATAGACGTCGAATCGCAGGCAGCCCGGCTCGGTTCGGCTCAGCCGCAAGGCCCGCGCCAGGTGGTCGCGGATGGCGGGCACGTCGGCGGCATCCTTGGCCAGCAGCAGCACGTTGAGGCAGATCATCGGCATCTCCGGAACGGGACGGACCAGATCTACTCTACCAGCACCCGCTGGCCCGGGGCCGCGGCCCGGCGCCGGGCCAGCACGCGAAGGTACGGCGGCAGGAATGCGGCCCGGTGCGCGAACGACCCCGGTGCCGCCCCGGCCTGCACGTGATCCGGCTCGCAGAAGTCTTCGACGACGAAGCCAGCCCGGCAAATACCGCCGAGCAACACCGTGAGCGAATGGATGAACTCCTGCGTGCCCGCCTCGCGCAACCGGGAGGGCGGCTCCGGGGGGAGCGGGCCGGAATGGGACTGCGTCACCCGCAGTTCATAGCGGCCACCGGCCGCCGGTTGCGGGGCCGTCTGCAGGCTGGCGGGCGACTTGTGCTGGCTGACGTACAGCCCGCCCCCCTTGGTGACGCGGGCCACCTCGCGGAACACGGTCTCCACGTCGGGCAGGTAGCAGGTGCTCACCGGGTGGATGACGAGGTCGAAACGTCCGGCCGCCAGCATTCCCAGGTCGTCCATCGACCCCTGCACGAGGTCCAGGTCGATCCGGCGCTCGCGGGCCACGGCGCGGTCGAGTTCGAGCATCGCTGGTGCAAGATCGACGACCGTGACACGGGCGCCGGCCGCCGCGTACAGCGGTCCGTGCTTGCCGCCACCCGCCGCCAGGCAAAGCACTTCCAGGCCGTCGAGGCGGTCGGGAATCCAGGACCGGCCCCGCGGCCCACCGCCGCCCAGCCAGCCCCGCGGATCGGCGAAGGCACCATCGCCGGCCGGACGGGCCAGCGGCGCGCCGTCGCCGGCCAGTAAGTCCCAAGCCCGCCGGTTGTGGTCGATCGCCGCAGCCCGCAGCGCCGCCAGCGGCCGCGGCCCGCTCATCGCCGTCGCCTCCGCCACCGCAGCACCGCTGCCGCGACGGCGGCCGCCAGCATCCCCGCGGCAGGTTCGGGGACGGCCGCGAACGTCAGGTCGTCCATGGCAAAGTAGGCCGGCGTGTTGAGGCCGTAGGTGCCCGTGTCGGATCCCGCAAAGGCGAACTCGACGCGGTCGACCGTCCCCAGCGCAGACAGGTCGAACCAGGTCCAGCCGGCGAGAATGCCCGCAGGCGCCGCACCGCGTAGGTCGGCCAGATTGAACGTGGCCGAGCCGGTCGCCACGCCGGCCAGCCGCCCGCTGGCGGTGACGCGAAACCAGCCCCCCGCCGGCAACGGGCTGGTGAATCCCCACTGATCGCCGTTGACCAGGGTCAGGTATGTGTAGGTCGTGTTGGCGATGCGAAACCCGCCCACCGTGGAGGGGCCCGGCAGCTCGACTGCCGCCGCGTCGGAATAGGCCACGGCATAGGTGCTGGAGCCGAAGCCGCCGCCGGGGTAGGACGCATACTGGTTCGTGAACGAGCCGTCGGTCGTGTTCACGACATTTGAGTAGGCAAAACCATCCCAGTAGGGAAAGTTGTAATCGCCGTCGATGCCGAACGTGTTGGCGAACGACGCTCCACGAGACGCCCAGGGCTGCGTCCGTGACTGGCCCGGCTGGAGGGTGCCTGGGTCGCCGTTGAAAGACGATTGCGGTCCCGGCAGCGGACAGTCCTCGAAGTCGACGACCGTGGCCGGCACGCTGCCCGCCGCAAGCAGGCTGCCCGCGAGACAAGAGACGATGATTGTGGACCGATTTCTCGTCATCTAGTGATCTCCCGGAATCGGTAGCACCTCGCCCAGGGCCCGCGTGCAGGCGGCGGCGAGGATCCGCGTGTCGGTCGTGTCCCCGATCAACCGCACGGCGCCGTCGCCGAACAGCCCGTGAGCTCCGCCCGGGTGCCGGCTGCGGAGTTCGTCCTCCCAGGTGGGCCAGTTCACGGGATAGGCCTGGTCGAACAGGTTGCGGCCGTTCATCCACTGGCCGTCTGGCCAGGGGCCCGCGGCACACTCCCCGACGAGTACCGTCTTCGCCAACCCATCGCTGATCTGCGCCGCCCTGTGGGCGACATCGGTGATCAGGGCTCCCTTCTCCGGGTTGTTGGGCGACGTGATCCGCTCCCCGTTGACGCCGCCGTAGTCACAGCGACCCAGGCCAGCGACGAAAGGACCCGACCGGTCGGCGGAGGCGCAGCGGAATACGGCCAGCGGTTCTGCGGCCGCGGCGGCATTGCCGGGATGATCGAAAGGGAGCGAGTAGTCGATGCGATCGGCGAGCCGCTGTTCCTCCAACCAAGGGAGGATCCGCGCGCTCCAGGCCAGGCAACGGCGGTCGGGCGTCTGGCCCGGAGCCTTCCACTCCGTGCAGCCCACCGGGAATCGTCGCCGCACGAGAAGGTGACCGTGCAGGGCGCAGCCCACGTTCCGCAGGTTGTTGAGGCAGCACAACCGTCGCGCCCCTTCCCGCGCCCCCTGCAGGGCCGGAAGCAGAAGCGCTACCAGTGCCGCGATCACCGTCACCACGACGAGCAACTCCACGAGCGTCATGCCCCGGCGGGGCTCGCCGCGCCTGCACGGAGCAGCGTCCGGCTCCCCCCGGCCTGTTCGGCGCGCATCCATGGAAGTCCACCGGCCGCACGTCCGCCGCGAACCACGACCGCACGGCGTGCCGGGGCACGCCAGGGGCGCAGGGCACGGGAGCCGGAAACCGGTCCTGAGTTCGACGTACCGGTCGCTCGCGCGGCCGTGTCGGCCATCCCGCCCTCGCGGTCCGGCAGACTCTCGACGCTTGGTAGGTCTTCTGACTTTCGGGCTCGGCCGGTTGCGTGCCTTCTCGCGGCGGCCCGGAACCCGACGTTCCGCGGCGGCCTCAATGGCTGGAAACAACCGGCCTCGACCGCCCGATCACAGCGGCGGGGCCGTCCCGGATTCACACCGGAGTTCCCTGTTTGCCGGGCGGAAGCAACTGCCTGCACCCGGCCACCAAGGTCGCTGGCAGAGTGTACCGGTCGGGTAAGGACTGTCAATGCGGCACATCCACCCCGTTGTGACCGGCACAGTCCCCCACGGCGGCGGCGGCGCGCGGCAAACTGTGCCGGTCACATACGGCGCGCCGGTGCGACCCTGACGGTGGTTCCGTGCGACTCGTCGCACCCCGCACACACGGCACCAGCCGCAGGATTTCCGCACCCGTCACACGCGCGCCGACGCCGGAAAAAATCCGCGGCCAGCCTCAAGCCGGTTCGAAGCCGGGGCCGATAGCCCCCATGTCCCCCGGGGCATCACTGTGCCCGTCGGGCAACCAGGGGGCGGCAGCAACCTGCGATCCCTCGAGTCACGGAATGGCTCGACAGGCCTGCCGCA
>Ga0315900_10002337_pt1 | contig 29080 bp, 28 predicted proteins | sample LakEriMetagenome_FD_203521 | JGI IMG/M metagenome (GOLD analysis project Ga0315900, IMG submission 203521) | Freshwater fungal communities from buoy surface, Lake Erie, Ohio, United States - Buoy 12 MA114 | ecosystem: Environmental > Aquatic > Freshwater > Lake > Lake biofilm | place: USA: Lake...
GTGCTCAGCGCAGCGGTGCTCGTGCTCAGCGCAGCGGTGCCCGTGCTCAGCGCAGCGGTGCCCGTGCTCAGCGCAGCGGTGCTCGTGCTCAGCGCAGCGGTGCTCGTGCTCGTATGCGATGCTATTGCGGAAAGAGTCGCCATGTGATCGAACCGTTGGACCGATCCGCGATAGGTCGCTTTCACTTCAGCTTCACCTCTAAAGCCACTAGAACTCCATCGCATTGAGTTCTAACCAACGCTCCTCAGCAACACCAATTTCCATTTCCAATGACTGAATTTCTCGAGTGAGCTTTTCCATCTCTTGCGCATCGGTGACGCTTTCTAAACGAGCATTGATCTCGATACGTTGCGAGTCAAGTGTCTTAATGGTCTTCTCTAGCGTTTTCATTTCCTTCTGAGCTTGCTTGGCATCTAAAGGACGTGGGGCTGATGGACCACCGCTTTTTGTTGTAGTCGTCGACGCATCGCTTCTCTTCGCTGGTGCCCGACTACGCTCCCCTTCTTCGATTTCGCGATTGATATAGTAAAGATACCCCTCATAACCACCTTCGTAAGCTCGCGCAGTCCCATCACGGACCTCGATAATGTTTGTAGCGATCCGACTCAGAAAATGACGATCGTGACTCGTGAAGATTACAGTGCCTTGATAAGCAATCAAAGCATCCGCCAATGATTCAACGGTTTCCACATCCAAGTGGTTACCTGGCTCGTCAAGAACCAAAATGTTGTAGGTACCCAGTAGCAAGCCCGCCATACATAGACGCGCTCGCTCACCTCCTGAAAGGACTTGCACCTTCTTGCGAACATGGTCACCGCGAAACAACATCGATCCAGCCACTGTCAGTATTTGCTGGTTGGTCGTGCCAGGAATCGCCTTGCTTTCGAGATATTCAATAACGGTTTGCTTGGGCTCCAAAGCCGTATAGACATGCTGCGCATAAACACCTACTTCGCAATGATGCCCCCACTTCACACTTCCACTTAACGGCTCCAGGGATCCAACAATGGTGCGTAACAAAGTCGTCTTTCCTTGACCGTTGTCCCCCACAATCGCAACTCGCTGGCCATGGTCAATTTCCAACTGAATACCACTTGCAACCTTCCGATCGGGATAACCGATCGACAAGTCAATCATCCGTACTGCTGGTCCTTTTCTCGGCTGCACAACAGGAGCACGTATTGCGGCCGTTGGTAGGTCCTCAGCGATTTCAATCGTCTGCAATCTTTCTAACTGCTTACCCTTTGATCGCGCGAGGGTCGCTGTACTCGCCCGAGCCTTATTCTTGTCGATAAAATTCTGAAGATGTTTCTGCTTCGCCAGGATCGCAGCATTGGCTCGTTCATTGTGCTCTCGCTGCTGAGCAGCAAATTTCAAATAGGCATCGATCTTGCCCGGAAACATCGTGAGCTTACCTCGCGCGATATCCAGGGTATGGTCGCAGGTCGAATGCAGAAATGACCGATCATGCGAAACGATCAACGCCGCCTTATCGAAGTTTCTAAGAAAATGCTCCAGCAAAATCTGCGTGCGAATATCGAGAAAGTTCGTAGGCTCATCGAGCACCAGAAGATTCGGATCTTTCAGCAACAACGACGCCAGCTTCACTCTGGTCTGCCATCCACCCGATAACGCCGAAACGGGGCCGTTCAAGTAGCTCCCTTTGAGTTCAAATTGCCCGGCCACTTCGCCGCACTTCCAGTCCGGCTGACCACTATCTCGCATCAAATAATCAAGTGCCGACTCCTCGGGAAGAAACGTATCGTGCTGCTGAAGATAACCGATCCGCAATTGCGAGCTGCGAATCACCTCCCCTTTCTCCAATTCCTCCTCACCGAGCATCACGCGCAACAGCGTCGACTTGCCAGCTCCATTGCGACCGACAAATCCAACTTTCACGTTGTCGGTCAGCGACACGTTGGCATCATCCAACAACAACTGCTCACCGTAGCTCTTCTCAGCCCCGCGAACCTGTAAGAGAATTGCCATTTCTCAACCCAACTCCTACCACACTGAAAATTGCCCGGTACACTCGCCGCATTGATAAGCCGATCTCCAATACCAACGCGAATGCCATCTTAAATGAAATCCTTTAAAAGTCGAAGAGCCATTTCCCCCCACTCCAAGAAATGATCGACTCACTAATTTTAGCCACGCCCGAATCCTAGCCCAAAAAACACTATAATGTGGCAAAGGCAGGGTTCATGAGTCTCCTCGCTTGACCAAATTCAGGAAGATATCGATAAAGCAGAAAAACATGGCATCTCTAACCCTATGCCAGTGCGTATTTTTGCTCATTACAAGCTTTTGAAAACCATGCCCAGACAACTCGCAGACAACCGGACACCCTAATATGTTGACTGAACGAAAGGCTTATTTCGCTCTAACCGTCATGGCATTTCTGGCTGTCGTTCAAAACTGTTGGTATTGGTCACAACTGCCACCTAAAGTGGCAACTCATTTTAACCTCGAAGGTGAAGCTGACAGTTGGATGTCAAAGGGTTCGGCCACTATCATGATGATAGCCCTGCAAATCGGACTTCCTCTTTTCCTCATTGGCATCACGGCGTTAACAAGCCGCTTACCGACCTCTCTTATCAACCTTCCCAATCGCGAGTATTGGTTACACCCTTCTCGTTGCAAGCAATCTCTTGCCTACGTCAGGACTGTTATTTCCTGGTTGGCGGTTGCCGTAGCGATTCATGTCATGGCAATAAACCACCTCAGTTTTCTGGCAAACCGAGATGACACTAAATTGAATACGGCAGGGGTAATGATCAGTATGATCTTTGTATTCGCAGCTGTTATTGGACTTATTGGGAATCTGCTATGGCACTTTCGACTACCTCAGAATGCTGACGTAGTGAAACCATCAAAACGAAAATAAATCCCCGCCGTAAAAACTAACAGATCACTCGATTTCACTACGTCTTAGCCTACGTTCCGCAGTACGTTTTGTAGCGACATTGATTACTCGGAGGTGGATGGGAGAATGCTGCGATCCCCTCGCTCTCGCTAAACGGTTCTCGTACTGCCACTAGCAACGCCTGAAACAGAGATAAATCGTTCTTTTGAGCCGCCTCAAGAGCCTCTTCGACTTTGTGATTTCTCGGAATCACCATCGGATTAACCTGGTTCATTAACAATGCCGCCTGCTCAAGCCCTTTACTCTCTCGCCCCAGTCTCTCGAGCCAACGCCGATACCAATTCTGAAAACTCCCATCGGGACTCGACACTAGACTCATTCCATCCGCTTTCGCTAAATTTCGAAATGACAACGTAAAATCGGCGTTCGAATCCTGCAAGTGCTCAAGAAAGGTGTTGATCAGTTCCCGATCACCTTCCTCTTCAGTCTCTAGTCCTAACTTGCGACGCATTCCTTTAAGCCAATATCTTTCGTAGATATTAGCGAATTCATAGAGAGTCTTCTTCGCCAGTTCCATTTGAGTCTCTTCATTCTCAGACAACAAATGAAGAAGGGTCTCAGCGAACCTAGCTAAATTCCACTGCGCGATCGCAGGTTGATTGCTGTAGGCGTACCTACCATATTCGTCGATCGAACTGAAAACAGTGTCCGGATGATACGTATCCATGAAAGCACAAGGACCATAGTCGATTGTCTCTCCAGAGATTGCCATGTTGTCTGTATTCATGACACCATGGACAAATCCAACCAACTGCCATCGCGCAATCAGAGATGCCTGTCGGTTAACGACTGCTTTGAAGAATTCGTAGTACTTATCTGCTTTATCTTGAACCTCTGGATAATGCCGAGCGATCGTATAGTCAGCCAACTTCTGCAAGTTCACTCGATCCTGTCGCGCCGCAAGATATTGAAATGTTCCAACGCGGATGTGACTGGCCGCGATTCGAGTTAGCACAGCACCTTGCAAAACCGATTCGCGATAGACAGGCTCTCCGGTGGTTACGACTGCAAGGCTGCGCGTGGTCGGAATATCTAACGCCGCCATTGCTTCGCTGATAATGTATTCGCGCAGCATCGGCCCCAAAGCGGCTCGGCCATCTCCCCTTCTAGAAAAAGGAGTCTCGCCAGATCCTTTGAACTGCACATCCACCCGATTGCCATCCGGAGTGCAATGCTCAGCTAAAAGAATCGCTCGGCCATCACCAAGCATCGTAAATCCACCGTATTGATGGCCAGCATACGCCTGGGCAATCGGCTCGGCTCCCACCGGAATCACCTGCCCCGCAAAAAGCAAAGCCTGCTCCTGCTCGCTTAACCTACTGAGATCCAGCCCAAGAGTGGCCGCAAGTTCATGGTTCGCAATCACGATTTGCGGAAGGCGAAACTTAACTGGCTTCACCTTTGCAAACAATAAATCCGGCAATCGCGCATAGGAATTGTCAAATTTCCAGCCCATCTCACCAACTTTAACATCGGCCTGAGGCTCGTTATCCATCTTTAAAGTCGATTCAAATAAAATTCTGATTCCACCGCCAAGAGCAACCCACTCTCGCCCTATTTCCAAAATAGCGTTTCGCGAATTTTTCGATAGATGCCAAATCCTCCTTAATGGGACTCTATCAAATGAAGGCCCCTAGGCCACGTCTTTGGTTACTGTACCAAGACGTCTATTGCGTTTTCCTTCTGAGCCAGGACAATTAGACGATCTTCTCCTTTTCGTGCCCCCTAACTTACCAGGGTAAACTTCATGATTTGGCCATTCTCCAGGACTCCTCGCGATCTATCTACACTACCTCCCTTGACCGAGGAAGAGTCAGAGTGGGCCGTCGCCCTAATCGAATACGATGAAAAGCCAACGATCATTCGACGTAATCAGTCCGCAAAGAAGTGGTCTGGTCACAAGGAGCTTCCAGTAAGACTTGGCTTTGCTATTCCCCTACAAAAACCGATCGAAGGTGGCTTGCCTGATCCAGAGGAAAACGAAGTTCTCGACTCGATCGAGGACCAAATCATTGACACACTGGCCAGCAAAACAGTCGGTATCTACGCCCTTGCGATCACCAACGGCGAAATGAAAGAATTCATTTTCTACATCCCTGAAAATGTCGACATCAAATCAATTCACGAGCATCTTCAGAAGCAGATAACTTCTCATGAGGTCCAGTGTCTTGCGGAGATGGATCCCTCCTGGAATATCTACAAACAATTCAAAATCTAAGCCACAGAACAATTTAGATAATCCCGCTGCAAGTGGAACACACCAATGCTCATTGGATCGCTCGAACCCCGCCACTAATTTTTATCAACTGCAGGGATGATTTACTTCATGACCTCTGTCACTGAAATCTTGTCATGGCTGCACTACTTGAAGAACGACACACTTGTGAAACGCCCCGCACCTCTCAACGGATTCAGCCTGACGACGTGCATTATCACTTTCGCTGTCGCACTAGTGCTACTTATATTTGGCACTATCCCAGGCTGTAACGCCCGCAAGACTCACACTCTAGATCTTGCAACATCATCCTGGCAGGACATCCTCGATCAAGCCAAGGGAAGTACCGTAACCATGGCGATGTGGGATGGCGATCCACTGATCAACGCGTACATGAACGGCTATGTCCGCAGCAAATTAAAAGATCTCTACAACATCGATCTTCAGCTTGTCGGTGGACACGGCAATGAACTGGTACAGAAAATGAAAGTGGAAATCGACAGCCGCCGAACTCTGGGCGATATCGATGTCATGTGGATCAATGGTCAAACTTTTTATCAGCTTCGAGAACTTAAGGCACTGTACGGCCCTTTCACCGAAAGGCTCCCTAACAACAGCTTGATCGACTGGGAGAACCGCTTTATCAGAAAAGATTTCCAGCAAGCGGTCGACGGCTACGAATGCCCCTGGGGCAATGTGCAATTCGCTATGATCTACGCCCCCGATCGCCTAGCAACGCCTCCCAAAACAAAAGAAGAACTAGCTACATGGATTCGCCAGAACCCCGGTCGCTTTACCTTCGATACTGGCTTCACCGGGATGACCTTTCTAAAATGCTTGCTCATTGATTTCGCCGAAAGTAGAGACGCATTTCAGGGTTCATTTGATGAACGGCAATATGAGGTAGCGAGTTCCAAGTTATGGAACTACCTCCGCGAACTCAAGCCGTTTCTCTGGCGGAAAGGTGAGAGCTTTCCAGAAAATGTTGCACAACTTCATCGCCTGTTCGTCAACAATGAAATCGATTTCACAATGAGTAATAACGACGGAGAGGTCGACAACAAAGCAGCGGAGGGAATTATTCCAGCAAATTCGAAAGCCTATGTTCTCCAGTCCGGCACGATTCGTAATTCACACTATCTCGGAATACCGATCAATGCGCCCAATAAAGCGGCAGCACTCGTACTGACCAATTTCCTAATCTCTCCTGAAGCACAACTGGAAAAATCACTTCCCAATCGTTGGGGTGATGGTACGGTCCTAGCATTTGCCAAACTTCCGCCGGAGTATCGAGAACGTTTTCATAATATCCCTGGGCGAATCCGAATTCCACCACGCGATCAATTAGAACCCTTTGCTCTCGAAGAACCTGCACCTCAGGTCATGATCCGACTATACGAGGATTTCCGAAAACTCATTATCGAATCGAGGTAATGCCCGATGCAATTATCTCGCGAGAGATTTAGGACCTCTAAATCAAACCGATATCGAATCGTTCAAAAAGCTGTAGCTCATCTACTCCTTTGGCTATTACTCACAGGACCCCTACTTTGGATCGTTGGATACAGTCTTTTGACAAGTCTGCGAGAATCGGAGTCTGCAAATACTTCCTGGACGATTCGTCACTGGCTGTCGATTGTAGGCCGAAGCTCAATTCGCGATGCATTGTTACATAGCCTAATTATCTCCAGCACCGTGACACTGATCGTAATCATCACGACTTTCACGATACTCTTTACTAAACCGACGATCCGTCAAAGCCGTACTTTCGCAACTACCGTCTGCATCATTCTCGCCACGCCTAGCACAGTGATCGCTCTGATCGTTTCTCAACTACTCAGCGGAGGAGGATTGCTTTCTCGGGTGTGCTATCTTCTCGGTATCATCGATTCTACTTCCAGCTTCCCAGTCCTAGTCAACGATCGCCTCGGCATCGGAATGGTTATCGCTCTCTCCATCACCCTGCTACCACTACCTTTGCTGTACTTCTCGAAGTTGTGGCAAACTCTTCACCTAGATCGTATTCTTGCTTTATCCGAATCCCTGGGAGCAACTTCATTTCAATCGCATCTCTACGTTGCCCTTCCGATGTTACTGCAACGAGGTTACTCGATACTCTTTCTGATTTTCCTTCTATGCTTAGGTAGTTATGAAGTTCCTTATTTGCTCGATAGCCAATCGCCAGAAATGATCTCTGTCGCCGTACAACGACGAACAGGTGTCTACGAACTTACAACTCGCCCAGAAGCGTTTGTACTGGCAACTATTTACTTCCTGACATGCATCCTTCTGCTTCTTTTGTTTATTCACGGAAGGAATACGCATGCTACAAAGTGAGTCAACTGAGAACATTTCCAACAAACCGATGACGTTACCTCGCAACAATATTTCTTGGCGGGAAATCACCCTTTTTACATTCTTCCTAACCCCTTATCTCTTCCTCCTAACGCTCTCTACAGGCAACGGCTGGACATACCCTCGCCTCCTACCAGATCGAATCGACTTTACCCCTTGGTATCATTTTTTCAATGATACTCACCGTACGCTAACCGCCTTCACCAATTCGCTATTCCTCAGCATCGTTGTCGCGACACTCAGCACCACATTGGGATTGATTTTCGGATATCGACTTCGGCGAAAATCTCGGATTTCTTCTCTAGTGATTTTCCTTCCCTTTGTCGTTTCCCCAATGATCGTTGGCATCTGCTTCCTCGATCTGGCGATCCGCATAAATCTAGCTAGTTCTTACTTGGGTATTATTCTTGGTCAGCTCTTTTTCGCCTTTGCCTTTGCCACTATCTTCTTCAGCGAATTATGGGATAGAGACATCGATCGACGCATGGCTTTGGTTGAATCTTTAGGAGGCTCATCAGTTACCGTCGTGCGCCATGCCCTTTTACCTCGCATATGGCCCCTCATCGTCGTCTGCTGGACACAGACCGCAATGTTCTCCTGGCTCGATTACGGAATCATATCAATCATTGGTGGCGGTGTTATTCGCTCACTGACACTCAATCTCTTCGCTTTCATCCGAGAGGGAAGCGTCAATCAAGCTGCTCAAGCTGGCATCGTATTGATGACTCCCCCTCTACTTGCCATGCTCATCGCGATCTGGCTGTTGAGTGGCCGCAACCTTCGGGAAACCCGCCATGAATAAACCAACAGCAGAAGAGCCTGGCCGAATACCACTCCTGGTCGCCTGTAATCTCTGCGTTTCCTACAAAAAAGCAATCATCAAGAATCTCAACCTCGAACTATATCAAGGCGAAACACTCGTCGTGCTCGGTCAAAGTGGATGCGGCAAGACGACTTTACTTAAAGCATTAGCTGGTATAGTAAAGCTGGAGCGAGGTGAGATTCTTTTGCAGGGTGAATCCATTGAATCACTCTCTGCCAAAGCTCGTAAAACCATTTATCTCGACCAGGAACCCCTTCTATTCGATCATCTCAATATTTTCGAGAATATCGCTTTTCCATTGCGAATCCAAAAGCGATCCGATACTGCCATACGTGAACAAACCGACAAACTCCTCTCGCTGATTGATATGACCGATCACGGACGCAAACAAAGCTGGGAAATCTCGGGAGGTCAGAAACAGCGGGTTGCATTTGCAAGAGCTATCCAAGCTGAACCGCAACTCTTATTGCTCGATGAACCGTTTTGCAGCCTTGACGATCGCACCCGCAATACGATGCAGGAGACGTATCGCAAATTGCATCATCAGTTTAAATTTAGCGCGATCTTCGTCACCCATGATGTCCGAGAGGCACTCTCCGTCGGTGATCGCTTCGCGCTGATGTCCGATGGCGGGATGAAGTTTTATCTAACAAAACAAGATTTCATCGACGACGACTCAACCGGAGTAAAAGCTGAGATCGCTTTTTGGAACTCGATTAACACACCTAATCAAAGCAACGAGTAATGAAGCTCGCAAAAATGACATGATGAAGTGCAGAGACTCTTTACCCACTCGCCATGAATCACTCCCAAAAAAGACCCTTCTGCCGATTGGCAACAAAGCTTCACTTCTCAGAGAAGACACTCATCGCTGTCGCAATTCGAATGGCCGTTGTCAGCCAGCATAACGAGCCAAATATCCATGCCATCATCGGAAAGTAACTCGGGAAGGCACAAACAAGCAGCAGAAAAACAACAGTCTCTGTTCCTTCGATGAGTCCGGTAGAGTAGAAGAAACTCTTTTGCGGACTTCGCTGCAACTTGCTCTCTTGCTTCGCTGCAATAATCGCAAACGCCAGGAATGAACTCCCTGTTCCTATGAAACTGTAAATGAGAAACGCAGCAGGTAAGCGATTACTCTCACTCACTATCGCGAATGCAAACGGTACGCTGGAGTAGAAAATCATGTCGAGAGCAATGTCAAGAAAGCCACCAAGATCGGTCGGCCCCTTTAATCTGGCAACGCAACCATCCAGTCCATCCATGATGCGATTGACGGCAACTAATGCTAAAGCCACGCCAAACCACCCGACGGCGATACAAGTCGCACCTGACAACCCAATCGCAAAGCCAAACCAAGTGAGCGCATTAGCAGAGATACCAAAGTCGCGAAGTATCAATGCCACTCGCCCCAGCACTGGATCAATCAGTTTACGTATTGGGAGATCAAGCATTCTGGATCGACGTGGCAAAACGACAAGTGGCAGTTAAAACAAACAAAAAGCAATTACTCTCACCTTTGCAATCTAAATCGGCATCGCCCTACTTTTGAGTAGAAGGGAGCTGAATCACAAAATCTTTAACTCCATCGTCTGGAACATGAATCTTCAGCGGTGACTTCTGTTGACTGGCATAATCGAGCAATGACAGTCGCTGAGCCACTTCGGGTGAAAGAGTTATGGTGTAATCCCCCGGAGACACACCTTCGCCGAATGGAAAAGTTTTCATGGAGAAACCGCCATCCAATTGCAGCAAACTGCTCGGGTTGTCTCGCGTGTACGCATTATCTTGGGCGGGATGAAAAATGATACTTCCAGCAGTAACCGGCTTTCCTTCAGGCAAAACCTTTCCATCAACGGGCACAAGCTTTGGAGGCCTTTCACCGCATCCTAACAACGATATGAGCAGAACGATTGCTGAAACGAAGATTGTCTTTATTGCGGGATGCATGGCTAAGATTCCAAATCGACAACTTCGCCGTCGGCAGGACGAATCATTTTACGGATAACACTTTTCTCTGTTGAAAAAGAGAAAAGTCTAACGCTACCATCCCCGAGCACGAACTGCGGTCCACCTGCATTGGGTGCTCCCCAATTACCGCCACCGCATGAGTCCGCACCTTGGCTCCATCCAGCCCCTGATGCCCTTTCTGGAAATAGGTTCAATTGTTGATCGGAATAGAATTCATCACCACACCTACCAACTCCGCCATTACCACCTAGTACATACGGTTCATCCCAATACTGCGAACCTTCCTGATAAGCTCGCTGCGCCATCGCTTTTTCACCGACAAAAAGCGTGTTACTCACACCATCGGTCACGCCACTCGGCTTCATCACCTTCCCCCAGCCAGCATAAGTGGTGTAACAAATTAAATCGTTGGCAGCGTAATCTGTTCTTGCGCTTGGCCCCATACCCCCGTCGCTGTAGTTCCAGCCGGGATAAACTGGATCAACCGCCGGGATCGCATACCGTTCTGCCGAACGCCGCGATGGCATGTGAAATACAGCTAGCGGAGTCTGGTAACAGAGTATCGGATCCTGAAAGAGCGCCATTTGTTCGAGAAAGGGAAGCAGCGAATAAAACGTGGACCCCAACTGCATTTTTGTTTTCTTACGCGGATCTCCCCAGCGCGGTCTGAACTTACCGTATCCAGGAATGATCGTATGCACGTCTGGTGATGGAACCACTTGTCCCTTAGAAAGGGTTTCGTAGGGCGCGGAGTTAGCTGGAATGCCGGGCGTGTAGTCATAACCACCACTGTTGGGATAGTGCCTATGAGCGCTTTCAAAATTTTGGATCGCTAAGCCGATTTGCTTGAGATTGTTTGCGGACTGCATTCGACGCGCCGCTTCACGTGCTGATTGCACTGCAGGCAATAGTAATCCAACCAGCACACCGATGATGGCGATCACCACCAACAGTTCAACCAACGTAAAGCCGTTGCGATTTTCTTCGATAGCGAGAGGATCCACATTTTGCATTTCTGAAATGTTCCTCTGAACACCTTCTAGAACATCAACCCATTCAACGCCCACGGTATAACCAGACAATGATCATTGTCGAGACGTTGCTCCTGCTCGCTCACTTCAACAACAACCCTTGGGGCCACAACACGACTTGTTGGGCTCTGTCACAGGTAAAACCGGCTTGGAGGGAGCACTCCCAACCCAGCGAAGCATATTTTCGCGTTGCGGATACGTCTTGCGACTAACGACCTCACCGTCAACAACAATTACAGGAAGACACTCCGTTCCTTCCTTGCCTAGTATTTCATAAACCTTCTTATTCTCAACAAAGGCCATAGGGCTATGTGCAAGATTAAATCTTACGACCTGATGCCCCTGTGATTTTAACCATTCGATATCACTGGCAAAACGAGGAAGGTCGGGATCGACTTCAGGCCCACATACTCCCGTCGAACAACATAACGCCCGATCGTAAATCTCAATCATAGACATGTAACTGCCTCGCTCTCACTGTATAGCCTGCCTACCGCACCTAATCGCCGGCGAACATTTACCTTACATTGTAACCCCGAAGCTACGTATTAGGTATCGACCGAGTGAAATTTGCTTCCCTACAGTTGGCTTCTTCGGCTCGATTAACTTCTCAATGCTGCATAACATAAAAACATGTATGAATTCATTTACTTCTCTGGTGGCAAGCACCGATCGCATGCAGCAGCAAGACTGGATGACTTGTAGTAAAGTGCCGTTTATCAAAACTCTCTCGCCCGACTCATCGGTGGCCATCAAAAAAGAAAAACGGTGATACTAGGTCTGAAGTATACCCCTAGCCATCACCGCTACCTTGTTCCCTAGGACACGGTCGCTCAAGGGGAACGCGATGTATCTTTTCTATTTCGGAGCGGATAACGCTCACACAAGCCCAAAAATTTTTCCACTACTTCGCCCCAGTATTACCAGCACTTCTCTTGAGTGCTTCCATCGCTTGGTCGATTGTAAAACTGGAAGGACGTTGGCGGGGCGGAAATTCTCGGAAGGTCATCAGCGTTTTTCCTACTACTTGTTGCAAAGGCACAGCTAAGAAAGAACGACGGTACCACCAATCGTTGTATCCCATTCCTTCTTGAGCTCGCTCACCTGGATCGATCTCCAGATCAAAGAAAATCGGCGCTCGCAACATCGTGAAAGGCCTGCGCCATACGTCGATTCCTGTCGCTTCCTGAATCATGAAATGCACTTTAAGTCTTTCATAACGGAGGGCTAGCAGATCGCCATCGTCGCTGAAGTAGAAAAACTCTTTTCTTGCGCTCGCATTAGCTTTACCGGTGAGATAGTCCGTCTGATCGTATCCATCGAGATGTACTTTAAAGGTCTTGTCACCTGCTTTGTACCCCGTGAGCAACTTTTGCTTGGCGTCAGGCACACCCGCCGCTGTCAGCAGCGTTGGCATCCAGTCTTCACCAGCTACGACTCCGGTGAACTTGGTACCTGGCTTAACCTTACCAGGCCAACGAATGAGAGCAGGAACACGCCAGCCACCTTCCCAGTTTGTATTCTTTTCGCCGCGGAATGGAGTTGTGCCGGAGTCTGGATAAAGACAAACCATCGGACCATTATCGGTCAGGTAAAGGACGATCGTATTTTCCGTTAAGCCAAGACTATCGACATAATCGAGAAGATTTCCAACCAATGCATCATGTTCGATCATGCCATCGGCATAAAACCCCAGCCCTGACTTACCAAGATTCTCTTCCTTCACATGCGTAAAGTTGTGCATTCTCGTGGTGTTGAACCAGCAGAAAAATGGCTTATCCGCCTTCTTCGCGCGACTTAAGAAATCTTTTGTAACCGCCAAAACTTCTTCGTCGATCGTCTCCATACGCTTCTTGTTCAGTGGCCCAGTATCTTCAATCTTTCCTCCAGCAAAAGAACGGATAACACCTCGTGGGCCAAATCGCTTCCGAAACTCAGGCGACTTTGGATAGTCGGGGTTCTCCGGCTCTTCTTCGGCATTGAGATGATAGAGATTCCCGAAGAACTCATCGAAGCCGTGATTGGTTGGCAAAAACTCATCCCGATCGCCGAGATGATTCTTTCCGAATTGACCGGTAACATAGCCTAAAGGTCTAAGCAGTTCCGCGATCGTTGGATCCTCGGGGCGGATTCCTAGGTCCGCACCAGGCAAACCAACTTTCGAAAGCCCCGTTCGAAATGGTAGCTGTCCCGTAATGAATGCTGCTCGCCCCGCAGTGCAACTTTGCTGAGCGTAGTAGGTCATCAATTGCCCACCATCTCGCGCTAGTCGATCTATGTTCGGTGTATTATATCCCATCACACCTTGATGAAACGCGCTGATATTCCAATACCCAATATCATCTCCCATGATGACAAGAATATTAGGTTTATCAGCGGCTCTCAGAGGAGCCGCCATGACGGCAAAAACCAAAAGCAACAGAAAAAGGTTTGTGTATTTCATAACCAGCTAGTTAATGAGAATTAGTGAAAAGAAAACCAAACGACTAGAGACCAACTTTTTTAGGTGGATATTTTTTAAACGTTTCGCCGTGAGCGGCCATCTCTTGCCCGAGCGATGCCAGCCATGCATTCATGCGATGCCCAACGGCCAACTCCTCTTTAGGATCGATATACAAATTAAATAACCACGGCGCCGTTCCTGCCGACTGTACCGCTGACATGTCGATATGCATCAAATTGCTCTGCGGAAGAATAAACTTTCGATGCATCTTGTATTCGCGCATCCTTACCGCCATCAATTCAGCTTCCCACCAGAAAAAGACACACTCGCGATTCCCTTCACCTTGATCGTGCAGCAGAAACGACGTCTGATCGATGCCGTCAATGTACCGATCGGTAGGAACCTTGTCACTGATCCCAGCGATTCGCAAAGTCGTATTGAATAGATCCATGAGGTCGAACACATCATCGCTTTCGCGAGAGGGTTCGATCATCCCCTTCCAATAGGCAATACCAGGAACCCTGACGCCACCTTCCCATGTCGTTCCTTTGGCACCACGAAATGGCGTATAACCGCTGTCGGGCCAACCATCCATTTGTGGACCATTGTCGGATGTCACAAAGATAAAAGTGTTCTCTAGCACTTTTGCCTTTTCCAATGATTCGACGATCCGACCAATCAGCAAGTCCACTTCGCAAAGAGCATCTTTATAAGCGTATTTGCTCGCGCTGATTCCTTTGAAGTTTGGATTTACATAATTGTCAGAATGAACCTTCATAAAAGCATGTTCGATGAAGAAAGGTTTATCCGCTGCGGCCAACTCCGCAATTTTCCTGACGGTAAACTCCGCAAGATCTTCATCTGCCCGTCCCATAGACTCGGTTGAGTCGATACTTCGAACTTCTTCCGTCTTTCCATCTTTCCATCCATGGATCAAATCGTGACTCATATCCATGCTGTGATAACGATCGAGCTTATCTTTATCGAGCACTAGGTCGGGATAACGCGCTTCGTCGATTGACTGCGTGATTTCTTTTTGAGCAGGATAGAAGCCGTAAAATTCATCAAAGCCCACTTCGTGTGGACGCATCCCTTTCGCTTCTCCAACATGCCATTTACCACTCAGCAATGTGTAGTAACCGGCATCCGAGAGCAATTTAGGAAGACTGATTTCACCTTGCCAGGGATTCAGCAGCAATTTATCACCCGCCAAGATCGGCCGCGTTAAACCAGTGCGGACCGGTAAACGTCCTGTGAGAATCGCTGAACGTGTGGGCGTGCAGGTGTTCTGCGAATAGCATGAAGTCAGTCGCAAGCCCTCTCGCGACAACCGATCCATATTCGGAGTTGCCGCGCCGATTGCCTTGCCACCACCGTAACAGCCAGGGTCGCCATACCCCATATCATCCACCACCAACCAAACCACATTAGGCCGCTTGCCCGTCTTAGCGAATAATTCGTTTAGCTTCTTAAACGCAACTTGATCCTGCTGCGGTCGCGGTATCGACGGCTCCATATTCGCTGCCGTTCGCACCGCACGATTGAGTGCCGATTGCGCAAAAACGTGCGAACCAATCATGATGTTTGCAAACGACAGAATTATGCCAAGCAGGAACTTCCTTCTAGACATTAACATTCCGAATCCAATAATATGGTAGAGAAAATTTACGAACCAAAGTTTCAGCACGAAAAATCGAACGTGGCTCTATGACATTGAGATCGACGAACAACTGAGATCTATCCAACTCCAGGGGTATTGTTACGCCACCAACGCCGAACGCTGTCTCGCGGATGGATCTCACCAAACTGATATCCGAATGAGGAATTGACTATTCCCGAGGTTCAGTCATTCGCGTCCCAGGAGTGTCAGTATATCGGGCTTTGCAGGTTGATATCTCTGCTAGACAAATCCCGCACCCCTTTTTTGTGAATGGCCATACTTTTTACCACGTTTTCGCTACAGACAGGGCCGCAAAATCAAATCGAGGCCTTCGCGAAAGAGGCAATGTCGTCGGGGTTTACTGTGGCTTTGCTAAATTTCGAGTTTTAGCACTTCGTGCCGAAGTCGAGTGGTAGAGTTTTTCCAGCCAAAAGCTGGTCGGCGAATTTTCAGAACCACAAAACTACTGTTGATCATTATTTGTAGCCATTCGTAATCAACTCTTCGATTGGAGTAGCACGGCGATTACTTGCCTGCGCAACCGACAATAATCGAATTTATTTCACAAAATCAAATGGGGATTCTCAGTCGTCGCGTTCTACCTACTCATCAGCACTCCTGCCTCGTTCTTGCAAACGATCTTCCACAGTTTCCAACCCAAAGTTCCATGAGGATTGCCCGTACGAAGATCGAAATTTGCGAAGCAAACTCACGCAACAAGCAAAGCCTAACATAAACTTCACATCTCCCTAACAATCCAAGCGACTCTCTATTTTACCTTAATTGCCTAGAAAGAATAATCGTTTGCGACTAACTGCGTTCGTAGACTGCATTAATTGTCTGTAAGGATAGGATTCTGGAGGTTGGTCATGATTTGGAAACGGAAACGTCGTTGTATTGCCAAAGTGAGCCGTCGAAAACGCCATTTGTTATTGGGGCTCGAAACCCTCGAAAATCGTTTACTCATGGCCGGTCTGAACGCTGGCAATCTAGTCGTTGAGCGGATTGGTGATGGAACAGCGACACTGAGTAGCGCAGCAGCGCCCATTGCTGTTATTGAATTTACTCCTGCAGGCAGCACCGTCCAAACCTTGAATTCCGAATTCACAGGCGGCAACCTTCAAACGGATTCTGGCTCAGCAACGTCCAACGGTTACTTGGGCTTGCTTGGACAGTATCTAGCCGTTTCAGGCTACAACAGTGCCGTCGGTACCGCTTCCGTTGCAGGTTCGAATACGAAAGTCGGTCAAGTTCTCGACCTGTCGACTGGCAATGTCGTTAAAAGGGTCGTGTTTCCAACCGGTGGAGCATCTGCAACTCCTCCATCACCATATTCTGGGAACAATTTTCGCAGCGTAATTCCTATTAGCTCTGATAGGTTTTATGCTTCGGGAACATCTTCCGGCACTCCCAACACCGGCGGTGTTTGGTACCACGATGGGAGTAATTTCACGCAGATAAGTAGCACAGCAACGGGGCAACTTACAAATACTCGCAATATCGAAATTTATAACGGCCAGTTGTACGTTTCGTCGAGTTCAGGCGCATTTGTCGGTGTCTCTTCGATAGGTAGCGGGCTTCCTACGACAGGAAATCAAACCGCCACACTACAAATCAATACGGGCACGGGTTCTAGTCCCTACGGATTTGTTTTGTTTGACACGGACAACAATGGCACAGTAGATCGTGCTTACATCGCAGACGACCGTACAACAGATCTTGCAGGTGGCCTACAACGCTGGGATTTCACTGGAGGCGCGTGGTCGCGCGTTTATTCGAAAAGATTTAACACAACCAATGGACAACTCTCCGACGCGATAACTGGAGTTGTCGCCATTCGCGGTCTTAGCGGCAGCTACAACCCAACGACGCAAGTCGTGACTTTGTACGCGACAACGACTGAAACTACCAATAATAAATTGGTTTCTGTCGTCGATACAGGGACCGCTCCCACGACCTTTACCAAACTTGCCGACGCGGGAGCAAATTATGTATTCAGAGGCCTTGATATCTATCCAGTTGCTAGCGACACAACCCCTCCAACGGTTCTGTCAATTGATGATGGTGATGCGGATGACTCGGTCGTAACCGGCGAGAAACTAACGTATACATTAACATTCAGCGAGGATATTGATTCCAGCACAGTCACCTCAGCAGATTTCGATAATGCTGGAACCGCAACAGTTTCCATCGGGAACATCAGCGAAACATTACCTGGAGTTTTTTCGGTTGACGTAACTCCCTCAACACCCGGCACCTTAATTCTTCGCATACCTACGGGCGCCGAAATTAAGGACGTTTCTGGCAACAATCTCGTTGTACCAGTTCAAGATGATACAACAGTAAACGTGGCCAACTCCGATACGACGCCACCAACAGTTCTTTCGATTGATGATGGCGATAGTGATAACATCGTGAAAGCAGGAGCGGTACTTAATTACGTTGTAAGTTTTAGTGAAGATATCCAGGAATCTACTGTTACCGCTACAGACTTCACAAACAACGGCAGTGCCAGCATTCAAATCGGTACCATAACAGAAACATCCCCTGGTATTTTCAGTATCCCGGTTACCGCATCAAGCGCAGGCTCTTTGGTGCTACGCATTACAGGAGTGATAACTGACATCGCTGGCAATGAACTTGTCGTTCCAGTTGACGATGACACCATAGTCACGGTGGACGGAACTCCTCCACAACTGCTTTCGATCACCGACAACACCCCTGGCGCCACCGCACCTCAAGGCCTGCCTATCACCTTTACACTCACGTTCAACGAGGATATCGACGCGACTTCTCTGTCGTCCTCAGATTTCGACAATGCAGGCACTTCTGCGATCACGATCGGTTCGATAACCGAATCCTCTCCTGGCATAGTTTCCATCGTTGTGACGCCTACCTCTGCTGGATCCTTGATTCTACGAATACCGACAGAGGCGACGATTAACGATGTTGCTGGAAACCGCCTGACGACCCCAGTGCAAGATGATACGACGATTTCGATTACCGCAGTTACGGAACTGGGCCCAGGTGATATCGCCGTTATCGGCTACAATACGAACGGCACGCCGGACACTTTCACTATCGTCTTGATGCGAGATCTTTTGCCGGGAACGCGATTCTTTGTCAACGATAACGAAGTTTCTTCCCAGGGTGGAACTAGCTTCACTGATCTTAACGAGGGAGAAGCATCCTTTACCGTCAAAGCTGGACAGACCATCGCCGCAGGAACCGTCATCACTCTACCTTGGGGCGCCACCGCTGTTTCCGATTCCAAATACGATTGGAGTACTACGTCGGGCTTCGGACTGGGCAATAACAACGAAGAGATTTACATCTACGTTGCCCCATTGATAACATCCCTAACTCCAACGACTTTCATCTACGGAACTGCCATCGGTACCTCATCGAGCTCAAGACCGAGTGGTTTAGTTGCTGACGATTCGTTCATAAAACCGATTGGAACCGCCTCGAGATACAAAATAACGGGCGCTGTCTATGAAGGACTACCGTCAGCTGTCCGAGCTAGTATCGGAAATACGACAGGCAATTGGGAAAATGCCATTCCGGGTGCTACCAGCGACTGGACCTTCCGGTTTGGTGTCGCATTTACGACCGGCACAGTGAACCCAGGCTCACTTTTTGCGAATCCTAATCAAAGATCGCAGGTCACCTCACTACGAGTTCAGTTTAACACGGCAGTGACTTTACAAGCGGGAGCGTTTTCCCTCGAAAATATTGGATTGCTCACAGCTTCTTCCAGCTTTATACCCCAATCACAAATCGTGGTAACTCCATCTTCGGGTAGTTCATCTGTCTTTACCATTACATTCGATGCCGGATCCGGCGTTAATGGGTCGGCACTCAATGGAGTGATCAAACGCGCAGGAGGTGCTGCTGCGGTACCAGCTGGTAACTCACTGGCGGACGGCAATTACGTGCTAAGAATTGATGCCTCCAAGGTGCGCGGCGAAAACGTGTCGTTAATTGGTGACAATGCATTTGGCGACGTAGCCGTCGATAGGTTTTTCCGAATGTTTGGTGATGCGGACGGGGATGGCGACGTCGATGGGATTGACATAAATGCGTTTCGCTTGGCTCAATCCGCCTACAGCGCTGCAATGGATTGGGACGGTAACGGTTCAGTTACCGCAGGTACCGACACATCGAATTTCACGGTGAATCGCAACAAGCGACGACGAAGTTTTTAATTATCAACGACTAACCACAGACGCGGGAACCGCAGTATGAAATGCTTCTCTTTGATCCTGGCTATGCTAATTTGCCTGGTGGTTTCTCCTACCAAATCCGAGGCAGCCACCGTTTGGTTCTTGGACTTCAAGCCTCAATCCAGCTTTTTAGCGGGCGGAACGACTACCGTAGATATCGTCCTGCGGGAAAAAAGAGATCTAGGTGATGTTTCCTTACTTGAAACCGTTCACATTTCGAGCGCGAACTTCCGATTTTCTTGGTCGGGAACCGGCACCTCCTCCGTTGTCGCTGGCTCTCTAGAGGGGCATACGATTCAAGGAGGGCGTTTTTTTGATAATGGTAATACCTCCTACTCTGGAGAAAATGTTTTCTTGGATACCACCAACAGATTTGGCACGGTTGAACAATTCGACCTGCTCCCCGGTACGGACGATCCAATTGGCTCTCCGTTAAACTCCCTCGAATCTTCGCTAAGAGTCGGGCGTTTTACTGTAAGCGGCGGGAGTCTGGGCGATACTAACTCTTTCACCCTCGCCGATTTCGATCCATCTTTCGCCGATATCACTCTTGAAGATGGAACAATTCTCGACGGAATCATTAACTACGGAACCATGAATGTTGCAACGGTTCCTGAACCTTCCTCCGTCGCGCTGCTCAGCGCTTTGATCGGAGGATTCGCCGTGCGTCGCTGGCGCCGCAAACGAATGGGTAGAAAACAATCTCCACTTGATGCTGAACCAAAATAGTCGATTTGAATTCACATCATCAGCATTTGAGCTACCTTTCGATGCTGGCAAACTTCAGTCAACTCGTAAATTTCTTAAACCACTTTTTTCTTGCAGCCTGGGCATTAGGTATGCGAATCTCGTACGGTACGAACAGTCCACTAATCCATTACTAACCAGAAAAGTCTAATTCTGCCCCAGCATCTTGCATATCGACAATGCTGATTCCCCTTTAACTTTCTTATTTGAATCGATATCCTTTACTCACGAAGGATAGCACTTTTGACCTTCTTGTAATTCGCGATAACTATGTAAACTGGTCGTGCAAGGGTAGCAATACCTTCGTAATAAATGAGGTTCGGTTTGCTGGACGACTACGCCGTTGTTCCTTGGTATACCTCCGAAGAGAGCTATCAGCAGTTTCGCATGTCGGCCGTAGACTGCGATGACTTCTTCGACCGCTTCGATCACTGGATCGATGCCGCGATGGCCCACGAACGCGCAGCCGAATTGCGCGGAGTCGTGATCTTTCGCGTCAGAATGTCGTTCCCCGATTTTCAAGCATGGTGCCATACCCACGGCAGAGTAAACGATAATCAAAGTCGCTCAGCATTCGCCGAATATCGCGCCGCTCAACTCATGTCCTGGAAAAGCGACTAGGCCATTGGCAACCTACTTTGTTGGTTTCGCTTTCAGGAAATGCTCAAAGAATTGATAAATCTGTTCATTCGATTCCTCCGTGGGATCATGCTTGGGACGATTCGTCATCGCCACGCGATCGCCGTAACCTAGAATCTTGTTGACAGCCAACGAATGGTTTAACGCTTGCCAACGCGACACTGGGTCTTCCGAACCACCAGATACAAGAAAAGGTCTCGGGGCCATCAGCGCGTGCAATTCATGCAAATCGAAACCATGCTCTATCATGCTAAAGTATGCTCCTGTACGAGGATTACTTTCATTCGGTATGCCAGGCGTACGATCGGGCTTACCTTTCTCGTAACCCAAATACCACCTCTCCCAATAATTGACATTTCCACGCGATTCATCGAACACGATTCCACCATCCGACCAAGCCGCACAAGCGAACTGATCAAACAGGCAGGACGCAAACATCGCCCACTTTCCGCCGTACGAATGCCCGACAATCCCAATACGTTTTGCATCGACTTCTTTCAAATTGGCCAATACCGCATGACATGTCGCTGCTTCATAGGCATGGAATGCTAAAGGCTGCAGTTCGCAACTTTCCTTATCCGGATAATAGGTCTCGGGATTCGATCCCAACGACAACGCCACAAAACCTCGCTTGGCTAGTTGATAAGCGAAATCTCTCAAGGCTGCCTTACCTTGCCCGAGACCGGTCTTAGCGTCGTAATAGACAACAACGACACCCGGGTGCGGTCCGTCGCCCGGTGGCTTAACAAGATAAGCGTCCGTTGTGAACATGCCTGGCGCAATTTCAATTTTCAGGTGCTGCTGCACAAGCTCCTCGCGATTCTCTTCCGCCAACACCTCAACCTTAGGATTAACCTGCAACTCCGGCCAAACCCCTAGTAACTTCATCCACTTGTCGCGAATCTCTTCTCGACGAAGAGCCCAACTCGAAGCAGTCATCACCTTCGTTCCATCGTCGAACAAAAGCGGCGATCGATAGCTACCAAAGTCGCTGGCGAACTCTGGTGGTGGAGCAAAGTACCTAGCGAGCGCTGGTGGTAATTCTGTTGGCGACTGCGCCCAAAGTGGTGAAGAACCAACCGACAATAAAAGGACTATCGTGCACAGACAGCCATGTACACGTCGATCGCAGGCACCTTGCTGAAACATAGAAGTGTTCCTTTAGATTCAATGTCTCGTCGTACTCGCGAACCACGCAACGTCAGATGTTCGATTCACTAGGAAGCTCAAACGGTTTGCGATATGTTCGTGTCAGCAATTCATTCGCTTTCGCATCCGTAAATTTTTCTTGTCCCGACTCGCACTGCAGCGACGAACCGAGCGTCAGATCGGTTGTGTCCAAATCGACTTTGTTGGTTACCAAATGCTCTTTCAATCGCTCAAACGTCTTGGCGACTTCAGGGTGGTACGAAGTCTTTGCCAATTCGCTCTCAATCTCCGTTACCTTCGCCAGTCGACCGAGCCGATGAGAAATATTCCCAATGTGACACAACGCGGTTGACTGATGACCTTCAGCGATATCTGCATTCAAGATTTCCGCCTTGCGCTGGCGAACCGCTTCAATGAAATTTGCGAAGTGATTTACGCTCGTACCTGAAAATGTCTGTACCAGATTCCCCTCGGGATCAAACAGAGAAGTGCCTGCGATAAATCCTTCGCTTCCGGTAATAACCCAACCTGCATTAAATTTGGGACTGAAGGGCTCTGTCTTTAAGCCGCGAACTTCTTGAATGATCGACGCCTTTCCGAATCGATGAATGACCAACTGTGTATTAGGCGTTTCGCCGGCATCAATGTAACCAACACGGCCACCGATACTGACCACCGAATCACCGAGCCCTGTCAGCCCCATCATCCAGCGTACTAGGTCGATATAGTGGATATTGTTATTACCTAGTTCGCCGTTACCGGTATCCCATACCCAGTGCCAATCGTAGTGCAACTGGGGTCTGGTCAAAGTTTCCTGAGATCCAGGACCAAGCCACAAGTTGTAATCGACTTGCGGTGGTATCGGATAATTTCCTTTTGCGCCAATGGACCCTCGCTGGCCGTAGATAATCGTACGAGCGAGCGAAATCTCGCCGAGCTTTCCTTGCTGGATGTAGTCGACAATTGCTTTATGGGCACCGATCGAGCGATTTTGAGTTCCAGCTTGACAAATCCTTCCCGTCTTTCTGGCAACTTGCACCATGCGTCGTCCTTCGACAACCGTATTGCTCACTGGTTTTTCGCAATAAACATCCTTGCCACTTTGCATCGCCCATATACTCGCCAAGGCGTGCCAATGATTGGGAGTCGCAACGGAAACGGTATCAACGGATGTATCATCGAAAATCTTTCGAAGATCCTGTACCACTTGAGGCCGCTTACCGAAATCCTTTTCCACTTCATTAGCCAACTGCTCGGCTAAATCGCGATCAGGATCGCAAACGTAGGAAATATTCACGTTGGGCAATTTCCCAAACTCTTTCGCATGAACCTTGCCTCGGATCCGACATCCGATCACCGCATGCGATAACGTTTCCGCTGCCGAGCTTTTCTGATCATCCTCCGCCAACAGGATATTCTTTTGGCTCATAGCTGCTATGGCCGCCGTTGCGATCATGGACTCTTCAAAGAACCTGCGACGTCTTATCGATGACATAGAATGACTCACGAGAATATGTGGGAGGGTTTGCGTTAGGGTGGGTTGGGGCTTCCGTTCAGCATCGCATTAGTGCCGGAACATCCACTCGATCTTTTATACGATTGTCACCATAGAACACGCGGTGGCAAGCAAATTCCCTTTCAATAAGGGACCGAAATCGCATTTTAATCGATTGGTTTGAGCCTTCGAACAATCAGGGCAGCCTGCCCGACTTGCACTCCATTGACGAAGTGACATGCTTACACAAATTACGATTTCCGATGGGATGTCTCTGCAGCGAAGACTTTCTCATTCCCCATCGAAGTTTCCCTACGCGCTCTCAAGCGATAAGAACGCAACTTAAACTTGTTTCCCGATTATCCACTCACCCGTCATTATTCTTGGGTGGAGCAAGTCCGCGAATGATGTCGAGTCGGTTAGGTGGGGCATCGGGGGCAAAAAAATCAGGGATCGTTCTCTCGGTTCTTCGCGGTCGCAAAAGAAACTGAGGGGGCCACTCGGTAATTCTTTCTGTCGTCACATGCTCATAAACGCCCGGCTTGATTTCGTTGATATGCTCGCGCTGCAGAACTAGCGCTAGAGGTTCCTCACAACCTTTGTTTTGCTCGTAGTAAGCCCGGGCCTCGGCGTACGTCGCAAATACCACGTAATAGTCATTACCATTGAAATCATCTGGCGCACCGAGTTCGGGATGCATCCAAACACGGTACTCAAGCACCTCATCCCACGTATAGCCACCACCAGCATGGGCCGGCGCTTGGTAATCACCAATTTTGTTTGGGTCGATGGCATCCGGGTATTTAGGTTCTGACATGGTACACCTGCTGGCCGAGCCCCCAAGGATCGTTGAGTGAAAGGTAAGTCTAGCTCCAAGCGCGGCCGATCCCTCGCTTCGATCCCTCGCTTGGATCAGTGGGAAGGTCCGTCTCGCCTTATGCTCCCCTAGCTATCCTGTGCGACGCCCACACGTCGCTCGGCAATATGCCATAACACGCCAGCTGGATCAACCATATAGGCAGTTCGAAGTCCCCAAGCTTGCATGGCGGGTGGCGTCGGGGCTGGAACTCCAAAATGAGTTGGAAGATCAAGTGACGTGATTTGTGACCACCACGAATCCAAGTCATCGACCATTAATTGCATCATGCAATTAGCAGCCCAATCCTCCTGGAAATATCGTTGTAACAAGAATCCGCCACTTCCCACTTTGAAAATCGCGACCTCACCATCAAGAGTCTTTTCAAAACCCAAAGCCTCGTAGAATCGTTTGGATAGCTCAAAGTCTTTCGTGGGAAGAAACGGACGAGCTAGCTCTGTTCCAGAAGGTTTCATCTTTTATTCCGATCTCGTAGAAAAGCTGCGGTCATTTTTAACGTTATTAAAACGTTTGAAAAGGTATCACCTAGGCGAAACCGCGAGCCCTAAGGGCCATCGCTAGGCGTGAGAGATGCGTGGACTTTCTCAATTCAGTGTCGTACCCGAGATGCTGGAAAGCAGAACGCGTGGACTTCCGGCGGTTGATAGGTGCTACACTAATTTGTCGAGGATTGAATCGCATCAGCAGTCGAAAGATGTGTTGATTTCAAAACAGGTCCGACCGCCAGCTCCGTAGCATGCGATTGTTACCCGCCGTCTGACGATTCTGCTGACCAATCACGAACGATTGATTCAAAGAACTCCCTGAAGTTTTCTGCGCAGGGGCCGATCACGCGACCGAGAAACGGATGGTACCAAATGACCGGACATTCATCGCCGTTCATGGCGGACAAATCCAAGCACGCAATTCGGTCGGCATCATGATCGTATTGGAGGGCGAGCATCGATTCAGGCATGCCGACCTGAGATCGAATCATGTTGGTATTGCGAATGAACCCGTCTGTATCGTCCAAGTAGTCGTCGTCTATCGAGGTGTAGTGTGCATCGAGAAATTCGACACCACCAAGCTGAGTAAGGTAGTCGCGGAAACTCTTGGGTAAAGTGAAATTGTACTTGCGTTCAATCTCGTCGACACGCGAAGCTGGTTGCGGACCGACACATTCCCAGCAGTCATTGGTAGCTTTGAGCTTGGCAAACAGTTGCGTGTAAGTTTCCATGTCTTCAGTCGGGTAACGCCCGCAATTACCCAGCCCGAGCAGTTGACTCAACGCAAGTCAAAACGGCCGATCGAGGGCTTGGCGTGCATCGCTTGGTTATCCCCAATTCTACGCTATGGTACGATTCGACGAGGCTTCAATTCCCTTTGAGCTGCGACGATTTTTTCATCTGTCCAATGATGAATCGCCCCACGAGATTTAAGATACCCTATGACATCTTGGGAGATTCCATACAAGACAGCCCAATCCAAGACACTGAATCGCTTCGTTTCGTCACCGAAAAGGGAGTAAGTCTGATTGATGTTCGCACCACCGTCGAGTAGTAAAGTCAGCATTGCAATCTGGAGATCTGACGATTTTTCATGGTTGATTGCGGCAACCAGCGGTCGACCAATATTTGGATCTGCGCCGTGTTCAAGCAGCCATTTAATCGCCTCGATTCTGTCTTTGCTGATAGCAATTTCGAGGGGACGCGATTCATTAGGCGATATGAGGTATCCGTTCGGATCGCACCCGGCAGCCAGTAAACTTTCCAAAACGGCAATACTGCAGTTGTTCTTCACTGCTTGGCCAAGCCATGTCTCACTGCTGTATTTTGCTCGCTTGGGAAGGAAGCTTGTGTCGCCAGAGAGCAGTTGATTGATTCTTGCTTCGTTCTTCCATGAGATTGCGCCGGATAACTGATCTCGTTTCTGGACATCGTCAAGTTGATCAACGGGAGTATCTAGCATTTGGTGGTAAGGCGATGGCTTGGTCGTGTCACGTTCTGGTTTAGGATGCTTGCGCCTGTGACAAACTCCGCAAAGCCCATCGTTACTTGCAGCAATGCTTACTAGTACCCTGTTGCGACATAGCGAGCACTTGACTCGATCGCCCGTGTCATCACTAGACTTCGACCTAAACAAAGAAAGGATTCGTCGAAGCATCTTCATGCCAATGCGGATAACGGCTAAAATCACGCGGTTGCGGCCGAGTGATTCACCATTAGGAAACTCGCGACCCGCAACTCGCGTGCATTTCTTTGTCCGTCCAATCGCCCACCTTACGGCTTGTGTTCGTTCAAGGCCTTGAGAAAATCTTGCCGAGCCTTCATTAAACCGGGGTCAGGGGTAGAACTATGGTAATCGCCTAATTCTGTTCGTTTAAGAGGCCAATTACCAGTCTCAATGAACTCTTTGTGAATACGTTGGATTTCTGCATTCTGTTTGCCAATACTGTTGCTGCGGCTTGCAGCCTTCATCGATTCTTCAATCTTTCTGTTGATATCCTCCATCATCTTTCGAGGATCGACGGTCTTGTCATTGTAAGGGCTATTTGGCCATGTCTTCCCTCCAGACTTTGGATCTATGACGTGCCTGAATACATCGTCCGCTTCCTTGGCTACTTCCTTCGCAGCTTTTTTTGAGAAGACCTTTACACCTGCTTTCAAGAGTCCTTTCAACAGGGCTGTCGCGCCGATCAGCAACTCAAATGCCTCAAACTCCAAAGGATAAGATAAGCCTTCTTCAGGGCGGCGTAGCTGTTCAGAAGGTGACATCATCGACCTCTGGTTTTTCACATCCATATCAGTCGGTATTTCAAGTTGTTGACCCGGTAAAACGACGTTCGGATTCCGAATAGTCGACCTGTTGGCGTCGTAGACTCGCCTCCACAACGATGGATCACCATAAAACTTCATGGCAATGATACTAAGCGTATCACCTTTCTTCACGCTATAACGATCCAAAGAATGCTCCTTTATGGGCGATAAGTTATTAAGAAGGACGAACGGCAACGTTAACGCGGCGGGCACGCTGGATTAAGACTTCAAAATCGGCGTGATCGCCTGCTCGCGCTCAACGCTTGGTTCTGTTTCGTTGTTGGTTTTGTCCCGTCTTCGTGACCGCCAAACCCAAACCATGAGTATGATAGCTCCGACGAAGCCGCCAAGGTAGCTGGCGCTATGCGCCCAGAGATCGACAAGAAACGCAGTGTGTCTTGCTGTTGGTACGTCCTCGGCGATTCGGCCCACGAGCCAAACCCATCCCATCGACGCAGCGACGTAGCCGAGAAGCCCCGCAAGCAGGGCAAATGTGGCACAGCAAGCGAATAGGATCGCCATCGGTTGGAGCAGGGACACTGCGGTCTTTTTTGGACGTGATCCGACATGAGAGACTGTTGCAAGTGGGATGCCCATGATCACGCCAACCCACCACGTTGCGACGATGCCCCAAACGATGCCAAGTATCGTTGGATCATCTGTTGGAATGATTCGCGGATGCCCAATTGTGAAATACTCAATACAGATTCGGGCTGTGATCTGATCGTGGATTATTCCATAGGTGACGCACGCAAGGATCGAAAGCACGACGATTGCGATCCATTGTATTGGAAGTTGCCTTCGAAACATAACGACGCTGTTCAGCTAGCGGCGGGAGAAGAAGTGTTAATTGGAGAAACGCCTGATCCGCCGCTTGGCTGCAACGGTTTGTTCGTCGCTCTTCGGTCTGGTGTGCGTGGCGCGAGCTTTACAACTCTTCGCCCTGACTTAGCCTGTCCACGTCGCAGTTCTGCGCCGATTCGAGAGACATCATTTCCCTGTTCAGCCGCAAGTTGGTGACGTATTGAGCGGATTTCTTCAGTGATTGGATTAGGTGTCATTTACATTTCCTAAAAGCTCTTCCGGTGTACAGATGACTGGAGGCTCGAATCCCGAATCACGACATACAGTCTCGATTTTCGCTCTAAGGGAAGCGTTGGCAATATGCTTGAAATTCCAAGTCAACAAATATTTTACACCGTTTGTGGCCGCAATTGCAATGTGAAAGGCGTCGCGTGGTTCTGTTGCTGGAATCGCTTTTTGAGCGATCAGCGTAGCGGCGAGCGCATCTGTCTCCTCCGTGCCATCGAGCAAATCCAGGGTTTCTGCTGCCACCATTCACGGGTAAGTTGCTGGCGCGCGGAAACTAGCGGGTCTGACATCAGACTGCCAGTCAAGTGCCCAACAATTGTCGTCTCGATGTAAAGCGTTTCCATGTGTCCATTCTATCGCGACGAGCGGCACACGTCACCGAGTCGCGGCGAGTGACGTACCATTGCCACAAAGCACCGTCCGCGACTTCGGTGCACGTGATTGTTCGTACTATTTTCGGGGCGATTCGTTTTCGGTTTGGGTCGGTTCATTCACACGTTTGAATTGAATTACGGTGAACGGAGTCTCGCCGCTGGTTTCCAATCCCTGGACATTGTACCACGTATCTCCCAGACGCTTGGAAACGAACGAGCCGGGTTTTCCTCGTTGGCCCTTCCGTGGACCGTGCGTTACCTC
>Ga0315900_10002338_pt1 | contig 29075 bp, 20 predicted proteins | sample LakEriMetagenome_FD_203521 | JGI IMG/M metagenome (GOLD analysis project Ga0315900, IMG submission 203521) | Freshwater fungal communities from buoy surface, Lake Erie, Ohio, United States - Buoy 12 MA114 | ecosystem: Environmental > Aquatic > Freshwater > Lake > Lake biofilm | place: USA: Lake...
CGCGCGCGGCGCTCATGCCGCCGCGGACGTTGTAGTTGACGGCCTGCAGGAGCTGCAGCTTGTAGGCGCGGTTGACGTTGTTGAGAAAGGCCGGCTTCGGGCGAACGGCCTTGACCTCCAGCGGCAGACCGCCGCGCTGGCGGATCTCGCTGATGATGCTGCCGGGGTTGGGGGCGGCGAGCAGCGTCGCATGCCGGTAGAACCCGGGCAGGTCCTTGTCCGGCTGGGCCATGAGGTTTTCCGGCCGGGGCATGAGGTAGGTGACGCGGTAGTTCTGCATGGCGGCGTCCGTTACACCCCGAGCACGCGGCGCGCCGAGATGGCATCGACCACGCCCGCATCGAGGAGTTTCTGCATCGACTGGCCACGGCTCTGGAACAGCACGCCCGGCATCTCGCGCGCCTTGTAGAAGGAGTTGTGCGACTGCTCGAGCTCGTGCGCGAGCTGGATGCGGGTCTCTTCGTCGGCGGGCAGGTTCAGCACCTCGTAGGCGAGCACGCGACCGCGGTAGCCGAGGCCCTCGCAGGTGGTGCAGCCGACCGCCATGCGCAGGTTGGCCTCGGGACGGTACTCGAGCCCCGTGTCCTGCACGGCCTTGCGGATGGCCTCGCCGTCCGCGGGCGTGGCGTGGCGTGCGCAGTCGCACAAGCGCTTGCAGAGCCGCTGGTTGAGCAGCGTCTTCAGGGAGTGGGCGAGCACGAACAGCGCTTCGGGCTTGGTGGTGGCGTCGAAGAAGCTGACGAAGCGCTCGAAGGTCTGCAGCGCCGTCACGGCGTGCACGGTGGCGACGACCAAGTGGCCGGACTCCGTGAACTTGAGGGCCGCGCGGGCGGAGTCGCCGTCGCGGATCTCGCCGAAGATGATGATGTCGGGGTCCTGGCGCAGGATCGAGCGCTCGACGTCGACGGCGCGCTGGTCGAGCATCTGGTTGAGCTGGATCTGCCGGGCGAAGGGCAGCACGTACTCGACGGGGTCCTCGACGGTGACCACGTTGACGCGGTCGCGCGGGAATTTTTGGGCGAGGGTGTAGAGCGTGGTGGTCTTGCCGGAGCCGGTCGGACCGGACAGCAACACGAGGCCGCCCGACTTGCCGAACACCTCGGCATGGCCGCGCAGCAGCTTGATCATGGCGGGGTCCGCCGGGAACAGGGCTTCCATGCCCGGCATGCCGTCCGGGTCGAGGATCCGCATGGCGATGGTCTCGCCGAGCGCGAGCGGCTGGCTGGCGACGCGCACGTCGATGCCGCGCCCCTGGAACTCGAAGGACAGGCGCCCGTCCTGCGAGCGGCGGCTGTCCGAGGCGTCCATGCCCGCGTCGGTCTTGATGCGCATGAAGAGCGCGCGCATCAGGCGCTCGGGCAACTGGTGCTTTTGTTGCAGGTCGGAGTCGATGCGGTAGCTGATCCAGCTGTCGGGATCCGGGCGCGCGTCGAGATGGATGTCGGAGGCGCGCAGGCGCAGAGCCTCGGTGAGCATGGCGCTGATCGCGGCCTTGAGTTGCGAGCCGGAGAGGTCGTCCGCGCGCAGGCGATGCAACACGGGCTCGAGCACGGCACCCTCCGCCGCGACCCGGCGCAGCGACTGCCGCGCCTCCGCGACGTCGACCGGCACGATGCGCAGCGCGCGCACCCGCACCGCCGAGGCGTCGATGATCACGGTCTTTTGGGCGGGGTTGAGGGGCCGGGCGGCCTTGATGACGAGCACATCGCGCTCGACGGCGACCGGCGCGACCAGGAACTTCTCGCAGATCTTGAGCGGCAGCAACTGCATCGCCGCGATGGGCGCGGTGTTCTGGGGCACCGCCGTCGCGTTCGGGTCGGACTCGCGCAGGCGGATGGACTCCGCCATCTCGCGCGGCAGGAAGCGGTCGCGGACGAGGATGTCGAGCAGCGCGGCGCGGCCGCCCATCTCGAGGATGGCCTGCTGCTTGCGGCGCCCCACCTCGACCTGGGCGCGGGTGAGGTAGCCCTGTTCGATGAGGGCGTCGAGGCCGGCCATGACCGGATCGACGCGCGGCTCGCTGACGGCGACTACGCCGGCCGGGGACAGGGCAAGGGCGTCAGGCACGGCGCTCATGGGTTACCCGGCAGACCGGCGCCGCCGCCCGTAGAGCCGCGGTTGGTGTTGCCACCGCCCGAGTTCGAGTCGCCCGAGGTATTGCGGGCGCGCTCGAAGGCCTCGCCATCGACGCCCTCACCGGGCGCGATCAGGGTCGGCGGCACAGGCGGCAGGGCCTGCACCGAATCGATGCTGCCGCGGAAGGCGACCGGGAAGCCGCGGTCCATGAGATCGAGCGGGTCGTATTGGCCGGGCGGCACGTCGGTCACATCGAACAAGGTGACTGTGGTGTCACGCACCCGCACCAGCACCCGCAAACGGTCGAACAGCGACATCACCTCGCCGTTGCGCACGTGAAAGACCTGCGAGCGCAGACCCGCGACGCTATTGCCGCCGCCACCGCCCGCACCGCCGCCGCCGCCCGCACCGGCACCGGCACCGCCGCCGCCTGCGCCACCGACCACGGACGTGCCCGCGAGGATCGGCACCGTCAGGACATCGAGGCTGCGCAACACGGCGCGGTCACCGATGACCGCCGAGACATAAAGCCCCGCGAGCGTCTCGGCGACGGTCTTGCCGGCGTCACGGCCCTCGGCGGGCAGCCCCTCGCCGCCTGCGCGGCCGCCCGCGGTCGCGCCGCGCGAGGCGGGGGGCGCCGCGGTCGCGCCGCGCTGTGTCTGACCACCGGTGGCCGGCGCGCCCGCGCCGGGCTGCTGGGTGGGCACGGTCTCGGCGCCGCGCTGGGGACGCACGAGCGGGTTCGGGATGCCTTGGGCGAGCGCGGACTCGGTGAGCGTCAGCGTGGCGATCATCGCGATGATCGCCGTGCACGCGACAGCGGGCCATGACCGACGGGAGGTTCGCAGCGTCATCCGCCTTCTCCTGTGCCGTCGGCGGCCGACACGACACGCACCACCGCGCAAGGATCGCCGGCACGGCGGACGTCGGAGCAGAGCCGCTGCACCGTATCGCGGTCCATCGGCGGTGACCGCAGCAGCCAGAGCGGCTGCTCGCCAAACGTCTCGCGGACGACCTCGGGAGTCATGCCCTTGAGGCCGGGATGCGTGGTCTGCAGCGTGGCCCACGCGGCGCGAGCGGCGGACTCGCCGCTGCGGTAGGCACCGAACTGCGCACGGCTGGTCGCGCCTGACGGCGCGGCGGCACGGGTCGCGGCGACGGCCGCGGCGGGCACCAGCGCTGCCGCCGGGGGCATCACGGCGGGGGGCATCGCAGCGGGAACGGCCTCGACTGAGCTGCGCGCCGTCTGACCGGGGTCGACCCAGATCGGCGCCGGCAACGGCGATGGCATGTCGGCAGGCGCCGCAAGGGCCGCCGCCGAGGCAGCGGCAGCGGCGGAACCGGCCGGCCGCTTGACGAAGCGCACGACCTTGGGGCGCATGGCGATGACGAGTTCGCCGCGCTGGGTCTGGGTCTCTTTGCTGTTGCCGCCGACCGCGTTGGTGATGTCGGAGTTGTCGCGGGCGACCGAGATGCCCGCGAGCAGGATGACATCGCCGGGCCGTGCCGCGACATTGGTCTTGACGTCGCGGCTCGAGGTCTGCGGGAGCTGGAGTTCGGTGCCGAGCGCCGTGAACGCCGTGAAGCGCAGCAGCTCGCTGATGGAGAGGTTGATGTCGGTGAAGATGACGCCCTCGCGCTCGACGCCGAACAGCGTGAGCTCGAAGCCGGTGCGCAGGGTCTCGGTCTCGACCGTCACCTGGTTGAGGTTGTTGCCGATGTTGGTGCCGACTTTGGCGACGTAGGTGTTGTTGCCGGTCACCTGCAGCGAACCGCGCGAACCCGACATCATCCCGATGCGGGGTTGGGAGACCACGCGCACCGTGCCCTGCGAGCGCAGGAAGTTGAGGAGGATCTGGGCGTTGAAGTTGGGGCCGGAGAACACGGCACCGATGCCGAAATCGCCCTCGCGGACCAACGTGGCCGCGCGGTTCGCGGCACCGAAGGGCGAGAACACATCTCCGCTGGGCGGCGACTGCGATCCGCCGGTGTTGCCGCTGCCGCCGCCGCTGCTACCACCGCCCGTGGCGTCGCGGATGACGGAATCTTCGGTCCAGCCGAAGCGGTTCCAGTTGATGCCGCTCTTGGTGTCGTCGGTCAGGTCCACCTGGTAGACATGGACTTCGTAGATGAGCATCGAGCGCGCGGCGCGCAATTGGCGCACATACCGTTCGATGCTGCGCAGCGAGGTGCGGTTGGCGCGGAACGTGACGGTGCTGTTGAGGCGGTCGAGGTAGGTGTCGCGCGCGCCCAGCATCTGCAGGTTGTTGGCGAAGCCCGCGAGGTTGTCCTCGGTGAGCGCCGGCGGGGTCTGCAGCATGAACTGCTGCTCGGGCGAGATGATCAGCATGCGGTTGCGCACGCTGTAAAAGAAACCCATCCCTTCGGACAACTGCTGCATCACCTCGGTGAGCGTGCCCGACACGCGGAACACCGCCGCCGCGCCGTAGCGCTCGAGGCCGCGCGCGCCGCCTTCGATGGAGAGCGAGAGGTTCGCGCTCGCGGCGATGAGGTTCATCGCGTCGAGCAGACCGCTCTCGGTGACGCTGACGTTGCGCAGGCGGATGTCGGGCAGCGGATCGCTGTCCTCGACGCCGCGCAACAAAAATTCCACGTCGGTGGTGGACTCGACGGGCAGGTCGACTTCGGCGACGTCGAGGATGTCGGTCGTGGTGCGCAATCGCTCCACGGAGCTCGGCAGGTTCGGATCGCGCGCGACGCGCGACAAGGGCTGACAACCGGCGAGGAACGTCGCCGCGCAGGTGAGCGCGATGACGCACGCCAATCGCAGCCGATCAGGGACGGCCCGACCTGCTGCGGCGACAGGCGCGCGCGGCGCATATTGAGTGTGCGGCATCATGCGTTTTAGGTGTTCTCTTCCGAAGACGCGCCAAGTCCATGTAAAGGATACAGTTTTCACCGGTCTGGCGCGATCTTGCGATCCCCGTTCGAACAGAAGACTACCCGTGCGATGCCCGACCGACAGGATTAATTAATCCAGAATGGATATATCCTGTCCGCCCGCCGATTCGCCTGCGGCCGCGCAAGGCAGGCCAAGAAAATCATGCCAACCCTGCCGAACGTCAGGGGGTAAAAAAATATGACTTATGTCACAAGAACTTGCGTGCCCATTTCCATGACGGGTTATTGACGCATCATCCGGCAGGTGGTTGGTCGGAACCCTCGCGTGCGCTAGAGTACGCCCACCAAAAATAATTCATTTCGGATACGGACGTTCCGCAACGAAGTCTGGTCCGCGATGATCCCGTCGCAGGAACTAGGGAGCCATGGCCGACCACCCCACCCCGCCCCCGGGCGACGAAAAATCCCCGGCTGCCGTCCTCGTCGTCGACCCCGATCCGGCGGCCCTCGACTTCCTTGCGCGGACGCTGACCCATGCCGGTTATCTCCCGGCCGCCTTCCCCGACCTCGATCCCCGCAATGGCTCGCTGGACCGCCTGGGCGCCGATCCGCCGGTGCAGGTCGCCGTGCTCGATGCGCGCGCGCTCGACCCTCTGGAAGACGGTCCGGCGCTCGCGGAGCTGCGTCGTCGCTCCCCGCGCCGGGCCGCCTTGCAGTTCGTGGTGATCGGCGAGCCCGAGCGGCTCGACCGCGTGGTGCCGCGGCAGATCACCGACGTCACCGACATCCTGACCAAGCCGCTCGAGCGGCACACCCTCCTCTATTCGGTCCAAGAGGCCACCCGCCGCCACGCGGCCCTGCTGTCACGGTCGGGCACGACGCTCGCGGCGCTCCCCAACCGTCGGTCGGCCACCACCAAGCGCGAACTGCCCGCCGACCTGCAGGTCCTCCAGTGGCTGCGCGACCTCGACGAACAACGCAGCAAGGCCCTCGACGGCATCGTCAAGACGGACGCCACCTGGAACATGCTCGCCGAACTGTTGCGCGCACGCATCACCAAGCGGCGCATCTCGGTGACGAGTCTCTGCCTCGCCTCCCGCGGCCCTGTGACCTCGGCGCTGCGGCGCGTCGAGCAATTGCTCCAGGACGGCCTCATCACCTATGCGCTCGACCCTAAAGACCGGCGCCGCAAATACGTCGAACTGACGGGCGAAGGTGCGAGCCGGATGCAAAGCGCCGTACGCGGCGTCGCCCAGCGTTGGGGCGTGGGCGATCCGTCGCGCAACCCCTGACCACCGGGTGTTGCGGCATTCCCACGGGTTTTGTGGTTAGAATCGGCGTTGAACGACAACACGGCCCGCGGCCGGCGCTTGCCGGCCCAAGGGTCACAACAAAGGGGCTTTTCTCAATGAAGTCAATTTCCATCGTCGGGATGGCCGTCGCAGCGACGCTGCTGACCGGCACCGCCGTCGCCCAAGAGGGCACGCAGCTCGAGGAAGTGGTGGTCACCGCCACCAAGCGCGAACAGACGCTGCAGGATGTCCCGGTCGCCGTCACGGTCACGACCGGCGAGACCCTCGAGAAAGCGTCGATCCAGAACATCACCGACCTTGCGACGCTCATCCCGTCGCTGCGCGTCACGCAGTTGCAGACTTCCACGCAGACCAACTTCCTCATCCGCGGCTTCGGCAACGGCGCCAACAACCCCGGCATCGAGCCCTCGGTCGGCGTGTTCGTCGACGGCGTCTACCGCTCGCGTTCCGCCGGCTCGATCGGCGACCTGCTCGACGTGCAGCGCGTCGAGGTGCTGCGCGGCCCGCAGAGCACTCTGTTCGGCCAGAACGCCTCCGCAGGCGTCATCAGCGTCGTCACCAAGAAGCCCGATTTCGAGTGGGGCGGCCTGCTCGAAGGCACGATCGGCAACTTCAACGAGCGCATCATCAAGGGCAAGGTCACCGGCCCGATCTCCGACACGGTCGCCTTCAGCGTCACCGGCTCGCTCAACAAGCGCGACGGCTACTTCACGAACCTCACCAACGGCGCGCTCCTCAACGACCGTGACCGTTACGACCTGCGCGCGCAGCTGCTCTGGAACGCCTCCGAGCGCACTTCGGTGCGCCTGATCGCCGACAAGAGCGAGATCGACGAGCTCTGCTGCGGCGTCTCCAACCTGCTCAACGGCCCGACCGGCGCGCTGGTGCAGAGCCCGGCGTTCGGCAACGGCCGGCTCTACACGGGTGACCGGTTCGACCGCAAGGTCTTCCTCAACAAGAACCCGGTCAACGTCATCGACAACGACGGTGTGTCGCTGCACATCGACTGGAAGGGCGAGGCCATCTCGGTCGCCTCGATCACCGCGCTGCGCCACCAGGAGAGCGATTTCGACTACGACTTCGACTTCACCGGCGCCGACCTCGGCCGCACCAACCGCAACATCGGCGAGATCGAGTCCCTGTCGCAGGAACTGCGCGTGAACTTCGACAACGGCGGCGCGGTGCGCGGCCTGGCCGGTGCGTACTTCATCAAGGAAGACGTGAAGTACGACAACATCATCCAGTTCGGCTCGAACATGCGCGGCTACGCCAACGGCTTGACCTTCGCCGGCGGCTCGGGCGCGACGGCGCTGGCCTCCCTGGAAGCGGCGCTCGGCGTGCCGACCAACACCTTCTTCTCCGCCAACACGGGCAGCACCATCTTCACCAACCAGGACAGCGAGGCCTACACGCTGTTCGGCCAGTTGGAGGCCGACCTCGGCGAGCGCACCACCCTCACGGCGGGTGTCGCCTACACCAACACCCAGAAGGACATCGACTTCCAGCAGACGAACAACGATTCCTTCGCCAGCCTCGACCTCGTGCAGATCGGGTTCGCCCAGCTGTTCAGCGCGTTCACGGGCGGTCGTCCGCCGACCCCGGCCAACATCGCGGCGTTCCCGGCGCAGGCCCAGCTCGCCGACGTGCGCAGCGTGACGCCCTGTGCGGCGGGCGCGGCCCCGGGCTCGTGCAACCAGCTGCTCGGCTTCTACCCGCTGCAGTTCCTGCACCCGGTGGTGCCGTTCACCGACAAGTCGGACGACAGCAAGGTCACCTACACCGTGCGCCTCGCGTTCGACGTGACGGAGAACCTGAACGCGTACGCCGGCGTGTCGACCGGCTACAAGGCGACCTCGTGGAACCTGTCGCGTGACAGCAAGCCGCTGGCGCCTGCCACCCCGCCGCGCTCGCCGCTCGGCGGCGCCGTCAACCCGTACTACCCGCGCTTCGGTACCCGCAAGGCCGATCCCGAGGAGTCCACGGTCTACGAGATCGGCCTCAAGGGCCGCTGGCAGCGCGCCGCGCTGTACGTCGCGTTGTTCGACCAGAAGATCAAGGGCTTCCAGGAGAACACGTTCCGCGGCACCGGCTTCGTGCTGAGCAACGCCGGCAAGCAGGCCACCCAGGGCATCGAGATCGAGACGCAGTTCCAGGTCACGGACAACTGGCGGGTGGACCTCGCCGCCACGATCCTCGACCCGACCTACGACTCGTACGTCGGTGCGCCGAGCCCCTGCTCGGGCCGCAGCCTCGACCGCACGGGCCAGCGTCCGCAGAACGTCCACGACACGAGCATCAGCGTCGGCATGACCTACGACTGGACGCTCGGCGATCTGGACGGCTTCGTCCGCGCGGACTACGACTACGAGGACAACACCCTCGTCAGCCAGCACGAGCAGGCCACGACGAACTGCACGGTCGTGCCGCCCACCAACACCTTCGACACCTACCGCAAGGTCAGCTCGCTCAACGCAAGCGTGGGCTTCAGCCTCAGCTCGTGGGACGTGATGGTGTGGGGCCGCAACCTGACGAACAACGACTACATCATCCAGACGTTCCCGTCGGTGGCGCAGAGCTTCAGCGTGTCCGGCTACCCGAACCAGCCGCGCACCTACGGCCTGACGGTCCGCAAGAACTTCTGACCGATCGCGGCGCCGCGCTGCGCGCGCGGTGGTCGCTTCCCTTCAGGGGGGCATGCTCCGGCATGCCCCCCTTTTCATTGGGGGGCCGAGACCGCCGCGACCCGCGGGTCCATCACGCGGAACCACAGCGGCGGCCAGAGCGCGAGCAACACCATCGTCGGGTAGCCGGCCGGCAGCTGCGGCGCACCCGCCACGCTGCGCAGCGTCTGGTACGGACGGCTGCCGTTCATGTGGTGGTCCGTGTGCCGCGGCAGCTCGAACAGCAGGCCGCGGCTGATGAGGTGGTCGCTGTTCCAGGAATGATGCGCGCGCACCGGCTCGAGACGGCCGCTCGCATCCCGCCCGCGGCGCAGCCCGTAGTGCTCGATGTAGTTCACGATCTCAAGCAGCGACACCGACAGCAGGGCCACGACCGCGAACACCGCCGCGACTGCGGCGCCGAACAGCAGCGCCGCGCCGACCAGCCACGCCGCCTGCAACAGCACGCCGACCAGCACCTCGTTCCGCAGCGTCCACGGCCCGGAGCCCGCACGCGCGAGCCGCGCCGCCTCGAGCGCCCACGCCGACCGGAACTGGCGCGCGATGCTCTGCGGCAGGAACGCGTACAACGATTGACCGCGACGTGCGCTCGCCGGGTCGTCGTCGGTGCCCACCCGCGGATGGTGGCCGCGCACATGCTCCACCGCGAAGTGCATGTAGAGCACCATCCCCAGCAGCAACTTGCCGATCCAGTAGAGCGCGCGGTCGCGGCGGTGCACCAACTCGTGGCCGATCACGATGCCGATGCCGCCACCGGCGATCGCCACCGAGGCCAACCACCCGGCCCGTTCCCACCACACTGCGCCGCCGCCTTGCCAGACCACCCCGAGCAGCCCGAACAGGCCGAGCTGCACCGGCAACGCGAGCACCAAGGGCAGCGATGCGAGCCGCGACTGCGCCGCGCGCTGCAGCGCCGCATCGTCGGCGTTGCGCGGATCGGGGCCGACGAGGCCATCGAGCACCGGCACGAGGCCGTAGACGAAGACGACGGTGAGCCAGGACCAGGCGCCGCCCAGCCAGAGGCCGAGCGCGGCGGTGATCGGGACGAGGTAGGCGGCGAGGTAGATCATCGCTAGAGTCTAGTCCATGGACACCCTCACGCACTCTGGGCAAGCCCGACGGTCGACGCTCACGACCGCAGACCACACCCCCCTCGCGGTCTACGACTGGCCCGCCGCGGGCCCGGACGCCGCAGGCCCGGACGCTGCGCCGCGGCGGACATCCCGCGGCACGGTGCTGCTGGTCCACGGCCTCGGTGAACACGCGGGGCGCTACGCGCCGCTTGCGGCCCGCCTCAACGCGCTCGGCTGGTCGGTGCGGGCCTACGACCAGTACGGCCACGGCGAGTCGGCCCAGCTCGGCTCGGGCCGCCCCGGCGCACTGGCGCGCGACCTCCAGCTGCCCGAGCATCTGGCGGCGATCGCCGGCGCGACCCGGGTGGCCGGTGCGGAGGCTGCGCAGGCGGCCGGACAAGCGCCCGGCCCCCTGATCGTCCTCGGCCACAGCCTCGGAGGCCTCGTCGCCGCCTCGGCCGTGTCGCGCGGCCTGCTGCGACCGGACGGCCTGGTGCTCTCCTCGCCCGCCCTCGCCGTCGACATGGCCGCCTGGCAGCGCGCCGCGGTGGGCTGGCTGCCGCGCGTCGCGCCCAGCCTCACGCTCGGCAACGGCCTGAAGCCCGAGTACCTGTCCCACGATCCGGCGGTGGTGGCGGCCTACGAGGCCGATCCGCTCGTCCACGACCGCATCTGCGCGCGGCTGGGTGCGTTCGTGGCGCACGAAGGCGAACGGGTGTGCGCGGCGGCCGGCCGCTGGTCGGTCCCGACCTTGCTGCTCTATGCGGGCGATGACCGCTTGGTCAGCCCGCGGGGCAGCCGGGCGTTCGCCGCGGCGGCCGAGGCGGCGGGCGCGCCCGTGGCGTCACGCTGCTTCGGGACGCTCTACCACGAGATCTTCAACGAGCCCGATCCCGCCGACTCGCCGTTCACGGCCCTCGCAACCTGGCTCGACGCCAAGGGTTGAAGAGCGCCCACACGATCACGACCGCGACCGCGGCCGCACCGGTGATGGCGGCGAGCCGCACCGGACCTGTGATGTCGGCCGGCCCGACGAAGATGCCGTAGGCCGCCCAGATGAACACCGCGCAGTAGATCGCATCGCGCGTGACGCTGCCCATCCAGACATAGATCGCGGTGGCCGCGCAGACCGAGACCAGCGCCCACTGCTCCATCGAGAGGTCGAAGGGATACCACTTCCAGTCGAACCACAGCGTCGCGAGGTTGACGAGCGTCGCGGTGCTGATCCAGCCGAAATACAGGCTGAACACGCCATCGACCGCGAAGAACTCCCCGCGCGTGGGCGCCGCCATCGTGCGCAGCCGACGGAAGATCACGATGAGCGTGGCGAGGATCAGCAGCATCACCGCCACGCTGACGGCGACCAGGCGCGAGTGCCAGACGAAGATCCAGGCCGCATTGCCCGCCGCGTTGAGGTAGAACGGCACCGAGATCGCGGCGATGCGCTCGCGGGTGCGGGGTGCGCCGACCCATGCCGCGATGCCGAACACCAGCAGTCCGAGATAGATGAGGCTCCAGATGCTGAACACCCAACCCGGCGGCGTGAACCCCGTGGGATACATCGCCGACAGTTGGCCGGTGTTGTAACCGCCCAGCGGGACGATGTTTGCCGCAGCGTTCACGGCGATTACCATGAGGACCGCCAACAGCGGCCAGAAGGTCTTTTTGCCCATGGACTCCCTCCGTGAAAAAGTGCGTGGCACCACGCCTGCCCCCATCATACGCGCCTGCGCCACCGCGCTGCTGCTCTCGGCGGCGCTCGCCGGTTGTGCCGCCGGTCCGCGCATCGACGACCGCCATCGCATCGACACCACCCATCGCAGCCTCAACCACGAAAGCCGGGTCCGCTACCTGATCCTGCACTTCACCTGGGAAGGCTTCGAAGATTCGCTGAAGGTGCTGACCCGCGGCAACGTCAGCAGCCACTACCTCATCGACGAGCCCCGGCCGGACGGATCGCCACCACGCATCTATCGGCTGGTCGACGAGGACCGCCGCGCCTGGCACGCCGGGGCGAGCTTCTGGGCCGGCGAGACGATGTTGAACTCGGCCTCGGTCGGCATCGAGATCGTGAACCTCGGCGACCGCGTCGATCCGCGATACGCCCCCTATCCGGCCGCGCAGGTGGATGCCGTGGTCGCGCTCGTCCGCGACATCCAGCGCCGCCATGCCATCAAGCCGCACCGCATCCTCGGCCACAACGACGTCGCGCCGCAGCGCAAGACCGACCCGGGGCCGAAGTTCCCCTGGCGCCGGCTCGCCGATGAGGGCCTCATCCCCTGGCCGGACGAGGCCGCGGTGGACGCCGCACGGCCGGCGCACGAGGCGCAGTTGCCGCCGGTGTCCTGGTTCCAGGAGCGGCTCGCCACCATCGGATATCCGGTGCCGCGCCACGGCGAACTCGACGCCGAGACCCGGCGCGTGCTGATGGCCTTCCAGATGAAATACCGGCCCTCCGCGTGGGACGGGACGCCGGACGCCGCGACCGCGGCCTTGCTCGAGGTGGTGGCGCGCCCGGGCGGGCTGCTGCTGCGCGACGCAGACGGCCGACAGCAGCCCTACACGCCCTAGCAGACGCCCGGAAGCCGGGGCGTCAGGCGATCAGGGGATCGCGTCGAAGTTGGGCACCGCGGTCGGCGTGGCGGTGCCGGTCGCCGTGATCGTGGTGTTGCCGAGCTGCTTCGAGCCGTTGTCGCCCCACATGAAGGTGGTGCCGTTGTCGGCGATCGCGGCGGCGAACGAAAGGCCACCCGCACCCACCGTGATGCCCGCGCTCACCGCCGACACCGCGCCGAAGGTGTTGCGGGCCGTGGTGCCGCCGTCGCCGAGCGAACCTGCGTCGTTGGCGCCCGCCGAGCGCGCGAGTCCGTCGCTGCCGACCAGCAGCGTCATGCGCGAACCCGGCGCGGCATCGACCACCGCCTGCGCCGCCCCGGCCGGCACGCCGAGATCGGCCGGTGCGCCCGCGCCGAGGCCGAGCTGGCCGTCGGCGTTCTCGCCCCAAAGATACAGCGTGCGGCGCCGCGACACCGCCGCGGAGTGGTCACCACCGGCACGGATACGGACGATCTCGGTGAGGTCGGTAGGCACCGGCGTGAGCGCCGGCTTGAAGGTGCCATCGCCGAGCTGGCCCGAGAGGTTCGACCCCCAGGCCCAGACCCGACCATCGCTGCCGAGCGCGAGCGCGTGTGAAGTGCCGGCGGCGACCGCGACGATCCCGGTCAGACCGGCAGCCCGCACGGGGCTCACCGCGGTGTTGCGACTACCGTCGCCCAACTGGCCGATGGTGTTGCCACCCCAGGTGAACACCCGGCCGTCGGCGAGCGCCACCACCGAGAACCCCCGACCCGCCGCCACGGCGATGGCCGGCCCCGGCAGAGTGACCTTGGCGGGGGACGCACGAGGGGTGCCGTCGCCGAGCCCGAGTTGCCCGGTGTCGTTGAGGCCCCACGCGAGCACGTCGCCGTTGTCGAGCAGGGCGAGACCGTGGTTGAACCCTGCCGCAACCGCCGTGGCACGACGGCCGGCCGGCAACACGGCCTGCACGATGGAGTCCGAGGCTGGGCCCGGCGTCCCGTTGCCGAGCTGGCCCTCGACGTTGTACCCCCAGCCGGCGATGCTGCCGTTGGAGCGGCGCACCAGCGTGAAGCTGTTGGCATTGCTCGTGTTGCGCGACAGCGAGACTTCGGCGACCAACGCCGGCAACGGCGCGACCGCCGCAGCGGTCACGCGCAGCACCGCAGCCGCGCTCGTGACGTTGCCCTGCGCGTTCGTCATGCGCACCGTGAAGGACGCGTTGTCATCGCCGGCCGCCGCGGCCGGGATGCGATAGGTGGCGGCGGTGGCACCCGCGATGTCGGCGCCGTTGCGCTGCCATTGGTAGGCGAGGTTGCCGCCGGTCGCCCTGACGCTGAAAAGCGCGGGCTCGCCGGCCGCGACCGTCTGGCCCACCGGCTGCACGGTCACGGCAGGCGCACCGGAGACGGTGAGCGCCGCCGTGTTGCTCACCACGAACCCGGCGGGATTGACGACGAACGCGCGGAACACCGCGCCGTCATCCGCGGCGGAGGTGGTGGAGATCGTGTAGGTCGCGGCATTGGCGCCTGCGATGGGCACTTCGTCGCGCAACCACTGGTAGGAGAGCGACTCGCCCGAAGCGGCGACGGTGAACGACGCGGAGGCGCCCGTCGAGACCGTCACCGGCGCGGGCTGGGTGGTGACGGCCGGGGGGCCGTTCACCTTGACGGTCGCCTCGCTGCTGGTCACCGACCCTTCGGCGTTGCTGATGCGCACCGAGAACTTCGCGCCGTCGTCCGCGGCGGTGAGGAACGGGGTCTGGTAGGCGATGCCCGTCGCACCCTCGATCGCCTGGCCGTTGCGCAGCCACTGGAAGGTCATCGGCGGCTTGCCGGAGACACCCACGTCGAAGCGCACCGTCGCGCCCAGGAAGCCGATCCGGTCCTTCGGCTGGTCGGTGATGGTGGGCACTTCGGGGCCCGCCCCGCTCAGACAGCCCGCGAGGGCCTGCATGACGAGCAGGAGACCGGCCAACAGCCGGCCACGGCGTAACGGGGTATGGGTCATCTGTGGATTTTAGCCCAATCCCGCCCGGTCGAGCGGAGTGCCGTCAGCTGAGGTCGAGGGCGACGCGCCGGGCCGACGGGCAGGAACTCCTGTGCGGCGGAGCAGTCGTAACCCGCGTCCTGATGGGTTATGTTTTGTGCAAGCGGCTCGCCCACGGGCGCCCTGCCCGCGACTGCCCCCCGCCCGCAGGACACGGCGCGGCGGGCCACGGGTGGCCCGGCCTTCGCAGCCGGTCCCCTCGACACACGCCACACCCGGACAAGAGGTTCGCCATGACCATCCACACCCTCACGCGCAGCGCCACCGCAGCACTGATCCTCGCCGCCCTGCCGCTGCAGGGCCTCGCGCAGCAGGCGGCTTCGGCAGCCCAGGCCCCCGCCGCGACGACCCCCGCCCCGGCCCCCGCCTTCACGCTCGCGCCGCTGCCCTACAGTTACGACGCACTTGAGCCTGTCATCGACGCGAAGACCATGGAGATCCACCACGGCAAGCATCACCAGGCCTATGTCACCAACCTCAACCGCGCCATCGAGGCCGACGCCTCGCTCCGCGGCCTATCGCTCGAGGACATGATGGCGCGCATGTCAAAGCTCCCGGAGACCGTGCGCAACAACGGCGGCGGCCACTGGAACCACGACTTCTTCTGGAAGTCGATGACCACGCCCTTCCGCAGCGCACGGCCCTCGCCCGAGTTGAGCGCCGCCCTCGACCGGGATTTCGGCTCCTACGAGAAGTTCAAGCAGGCCTTCCAGCAAGCCGGGCTCGCGCGCTTCGGCTCGGGCTGGGCATGGCTGATCGTCGGCGCCGACGGCAAACTGAAGATCACCTCGACCCCCAACCAGGACAACCCGCTGATGGATGTCGCCGCCGTGCGCGGCACGCCGCTGCTCGGCAACGACGTCTGGGAGCACGCCTATTACCTCAAGCACCAGAACCGCCGCGGCGATTACTTGGGCGCGTGGTGGTCGGTGGTCGACTGGTCGGTCGTCTCGCAGCGCTATGCCGCTGCGGTCGGCGCTGGCCGCTGACCCGGAACGGGCGTCCTTCGGGTTCGGGTCCTGACCTGCCGGCCAGGTCGGTCAGTCGGCGGAGCCGACCCCGTCCGCCGAGACGGCCTCGGCTGCCGTCGCGTCTGTCGGCGCGATGCGGCGCGCACCGTTGAAGCGGGTGCGGTAGTAGGTGTTGTCCATGTCATCGATGCGGACCCGGCCACGCGAGTTAGGCGCGTGGACGAATTTCGAGTCGCCGAGATAGATGCCGACGTGCGAGTTCGAGAACCCGCGGGTGTTGAAGAACACGAGATCGCCGGGCATCAGTTCGCCCCGGGCGACCGCCGCACCGGCGCGCGCGATCTCCCGCGCGCTGCGCGGCAACGACAGACCGAAGGCCTGGCGGAACACGTGATTGACGAGGCCGCTGCAATCGAAGCCGGTCCGCGGCGAATTGCCGCCGAACCGGTAGGGGACGCCGAGGTAGGAGAGCGCGGTGTCGAGCATCTCCTGGACTTCGAAGGTCGGCAGACCGAGCGACTGGCCCAAGGACTGGGCGTTGAGCGAGCCAAGGTCGAGCGTGACGACACGCGGCGCGTAGAGCTCCGGCGCCGGCAGCCCGAGCGCACGCAGGCTCTGCAACACCGGCGACTCGGGCGGCGCCGCGGAAACCGGACGCGCAACCACGCACAGCAGCGCCGAGAGCGCCGCGATGCCGAGCCTGTGGTGGAGGTGCCGGGTCATGTCGCGCAGGAACCGTGTCTGGTTAATATGGGGGCGCAATTCTAGCCTGCCCGGCGGGCTCCGTACATCCCCTGATTGCCGCCCCGCAGCCAGCCCTGCCATAATCAAAAAGTTTTTGCATTCAGTGACTTACATCACACCTGCCGAGCGACGCGCCCGCTTGATGCTGCACCTCTGTGTGCTGCTCTGGGGGTTCACCGCCATCCTGGGCAAACTCATCACCTTGCCGACGAGCGCCCTGGTCGTCTGGCGGATGGGCCTGGTCGCCGCGGTGCTCGCCTGTCTGCCCCGGGTCTGGCGCGGGATCCGCACCCTGCCAAGGCAGCGCATCGGGCGTTACGCCGCCATCGGCGTCGTGATCGCGCTGCATTGGCTCAGCTTCTACGGATCGATCCGGCTCGCCAACGCCTCGGTCGCAGTCGGCTGCATCGCGCTCGGGGCGGTGTTCGCCGCGATCGTGGAACCCTGGGTCACCGGCCGACCCCATGAGCGGGCCGAACTGCTGCTCGGTGTGCTCGCGATCCCGGGGATGCTGCTGCTGGTGGGCGGCGTCCCCCTCGACATGCGCACCGGCGTCGCCGTGGGGGTCCTCTCGGCGCTGCTCGCCGCGCTGTTCGCCGCGCTCAACAAACGCTTCGCGACCGACGACCCGCCCGAGACGGTCACGCTCATCGAGATGGCGGCCGGCGCCCTCGTGCTCGCGGCCGTCGCCAGCGTCGTGTTCGGCGCCGACCAGACCTTGCGCCTGCCCGATGCCGCCGACCTCGGTTGGCTCTTGGTGCTCGCGATCGCCTGCACGCTGCTGCCGTTCATGTTGTGGTTGCGGGCCCTGCGCCATGTCAGCGCGTTCACCACGCAGCTCACGCTCAACCTCGAGCCCGTGTATGCGGTCATCCTCGCCGCACTGCTGTTCCGCGAGTACGAGCAGCTGACCTTCGCGTTCTACGCAGGCGTCGCGCTCATCATCGCCACGGTGTTCCTGCAGCCGTGGCTGACGGCGCGGATGCAGCGCCCGAAACCTCCCTGACCTCTCCCGGGCATGGCGCGATTCCCGACCGCGCCCAAGGTTCCGGTACCATCGGGCGCATGGCCACGTCCGCTCCGGTCCGCACGACCTCCGCCCTCGCCGCCCTGCTCGCCGTCGCCACGACGGTCATCACGACGACCGCCCTGCCGGTCGCCGCCGACACGGCGACCCGGCCACAGCCGATGGCCGCGCAGGACCTGCAACGCACCGGCCGCATCCAGGCGCTCGGCCCGACCGGTCGGCCGAACGACATCCACGACGGGGGCATACGCTCGCCCAAGTCCGCGGCGTTCTCGCCCGACGGCCGCAAGCTCTACATCAACGCGCTCGAGGGCAACCAGACGCTGGTCTACGCCTACCCGTCGCTGAAGCGCCTTGCGGCGATCACCCATGCCTTCGACGCCGGCGACGCCGCGCTCTTCAGGGGCGAGACCACGGTGTTCGGTTATCCGTATTTCAACGGCCGCGAGGGCAGCCGCAACGTCTTCACGGGCAAGCCGGTCGAGATGGCCTTCTCGCACGGCGGCCGATATCTTTGGGTGCCGTACTACCGCCGCAGCTACGACCCCAACGCCTCCTCGCCCTCGGCGATGGCCGTCATCGACACCCGGAGCGACCGCATCGTGCGCGTGCTGCCGACCGGGCCGCTGCCGAAATTCATCGCGGTCTCCCCCGATTCCACGCTCGCCGTGGTCACGCACTGGGGCGACAACACGCTCGGTGTCCTCGACATCCGCGGCGACGATCCCGCCGGGTTCCGCTACATCGACCACTGGACCGTCGAGTACCGCATGCCGGTCGAGGGCCTCGAGGGCGACCGCGACAGCAACTGCGGCTTCTGCCTGCGCGGCACGGTGTTCACGCCCGACGGCAAGACGGTGCTGGTGGCGCGCATGGGCGGCGGCGGACTCGCGGGCTTCGAGGCGGCGAGCGGCCGCTATCTCGGCACCTTGCTCGATTTCGTGCCCAACCCGCGGCATCTCGCGATCTCGCCCGACGGCCGCACGCTCTATGCGAGCGGCAACCAGAGCGGCGCGGTCGGCCGCTACGATCTCGCCGCGATGCTCGCGGCACTGGCGGATGCGGGCGGCAAGCGCATCGACGGACCGGGCGGCCAGACGCTCGCCGTCGGGCGCGGCGCGCGCACCATCGCGCTGTCACCCGACGGTCGCACGCTCTACGCCGCCATCAACAACGAATCCCGGCTGGTCAAGGTCGACCTCGCCCGATGGCAGGTCGTGGATCGCGTCGCGGTCGACCCCTTCACGGTCGGACTTGCCGTAAGCCCCGACGGCCGCACCATCGTCACCACCAGCCAGGGCCGCAGCGGCCAGGGCGGCAATTCGGTGGGTCTCTATACCGACGCGGCCGCCGACTGAGGCCGAGACCCGCGGCGTCGGTCCGGCGGCGGGATCACGGTCGCGTCGCAGGATCGAACACGGCGCAATCGCGCCCCGTGGGCGGCATGCCGACGCGCACCACCTCGATCGCGCTGCGCGCCATGCCAGCGTTGTCGTGCGCGACGCCCGGCACCACGACACAAGACCAATTGAACCGCAACGAATCCGCTGCCGCGGCGCGCCGGGCCGTGTCGTAGAAATTCAGCCCGCGGGCGAAGCGGTGCGGTCCCTGCCGCATCGCCTCCGGCTGCCTTGGCAAGCTGCGATGCTCCGGGTCGGCATCGGCATCCCCCAGCATCACCACCATCGGCGTCGCGAAGCCCGCCTGCGCATCGCGCACCGGCGCGCCGTCGAGCCCGAACGGCCAACGCTCGGACCGGCTCGGCATCATGTAGGACCCCGAGTTCGCCGCCATCGCCGCGATCATCCGCGGGCCGCCGCCCAGCATCACGAGGCGATGCACGAACTGCGCCCCCGCGGAGTGGCCGAACAGCCAGTAGCGGTCGGTCGCCAAAGATTCCTGCTTGCGCAGCGCATCGAACAAGGGCTCGATCGAGGAGTACGACCACGCCGCGCGCGGCCGCAGCGCGCCCGCCTCGTCGAACACCGCGCCGAAGTTGTAGTTCCCGGCGCCCGGGAAGCCCTCGGCGCTGAACTCCGGGACGACGACGATGACGCCCGACCGCAGGGAGAGCTCACGCCACTCGAGCAGATAGCGGTCCGCATCGCGGCCCACACCGTGCATCACGAACAGCACGGGCGCATCCGGTGGCGACGCCGGCGGCCGGATGTACCACAGCCGGATGTCGGGGCCGCCCCAGCCCGACACCACGAGGCGCGAGGAACCTTGGACCTCGACACCCGCGAGCCCTGCCGACCCGACGGGCGACAGGACCGCGAGGGCGAGGATGCCGAGGGCGACGCGCAGCCGCCGAGCGGGCGATCCGCGGTTCACGGACTCAAAAGCTCGCGCGGATCTGCAGGTAGTACTCGCGACCCTTGAGCGAGTGGTACTGCGGCGAGTAACCGAGCGACTCGTCGACCAGCGGCGGCGCCTCGTCGAAGACGTTGTTGATGCCGAGGCGCAGGCGCAGGCCGTCGAGCGGACCGACCTCGCCGAAGCGATAGTCGCCGTACAGGTTCACCTTGATCTCCTCCTCGGCCTGCCAGAACTCGGCGATGCCATCGCCGTTCACGTCGACATCCGCGCCGGTGTCCTGATAGTCGCCGACATAACGCATGGAGGCGCCCGCACCCATGCGGCCCTTGCGCCAGCCGAGCGTGGCCGCACCGCGCCACTTCGGGTTGCCGTCGAGGCGCACGCGGTCGACCGCGAGGCTGTCGAAGGACCCCGCGAAGTTCGGGTTGGCGGCGATCGCCGAGAGCAGGTCGTTGCGGAACACGTCGAGCGTGTTCAGGTAGGTCGCTTCGAGGTCGAAGTCGATCTTGCCGATCGCGCCCGCATCGAAGCCGATCGCGAACCCGAGGTCGATTCCGTCGGCCACCTGCTTGTCGAGGTTGATGTACGGGTCGATGACGTACTGCACCGAACCCGCGGCCGTGCGCTGGTCGCCGGGGTTGGCGGCGTTCCAGGCGGCGAACGCCGCGAGATCATCCGCGGTCGGCGCCGAACGCACGACGTTCGGGTTCGAGCTGCCCTGCTTGCGCAGCAGGAAATCGAGCGCCAGCGCCTCCTCGTCGCCGAAGGCGCCGATGACGTTCTTCTGCTCGAAGCGCCAGTAATCGACGCTGACCCGCAGGTCGCGGACCGAATCGAACTCGACCATGCGCGTGAGGTCGACGATGATGCCCGCGACGATCGTCTCGGTGTCCTCGTTCTTGAGGTCCGGGTTCGACTGCCGCAGCGACGCCGCATAAGTGGCGCCCGTGGCGAGCGGATCCCGCGTGACATCCGAGCGCCAGAAGTCCTCGGTCCCGAGGCTGAGCCGCGAGACATCGCCGCGGTTGAGCTGGACGAGGTTCGGCGCGCGGAAGCCCTGGCTGTAGGCGGCGCGCAGGTTGACGCCGCGCACCGGGAACCAGGACAGCGCGATCTTGGGCTTCACGGCCTCGGCGCTGATGTCATCGAAGTACTCGCCGCGCAGGGCGAGCTGCAGCGTGAGGTCGTTGACCCAAGTGCCCTCGCCGCGGTGCAAGGGCACCAGCGCCTCGGCGAACGCCGAGTAGACGTTGCGGTTCGCGGAGCTGTCGCGGGTCGGGCTAACGCCGACCACGTCCGAGATGCCCGACACGTTGGCGGTCGAGAAGATGATCGTGCCGTCGAGGCGCGGGTCGCGGTCCTCCTTGTAGTCCTCATGGCGCCACTCGAGGCCCGCCGCGACGCCGATGTCGCCGGCCCAGTTGCTGAAGGCCGCCGAGTTCGAGGCGCGCAGGTCGCCCGTGTAGAGCGACGTCTCGCCGGTGTTGGTCGAGGAGATGCGGGCCTTGTCCCACTGGGCGGCGGTGTTGGCGTTCGGACCGCCGAACGGGTTGATGGCATCGGGCGTGTTGAGCGCGAGCTGCTGCTGCAACAGCGTCTTCGAGATGCGGTTGCCCTCGGAGTCCGTCGTCTCGTTGCCGCTCGCGCCGAGCGCGCCTTCCCATTCCCAGCCGCCGCGCTCGCCGCGCAGGCCGGCGATGAGGCGATAGGTCTCGGTCTCGGTGGAGATCAGGCGCGGCCCGAGCTCGGTCGGGCGCCAGGTCGACACGAGCACGTCACGGCCCGCGGCCGGCACGTCGGTGGTGCTGAGGCCGGGCAGGCGGTTCGGGCTGCCGACCGGGCCGAACGGGTTCCAGTAGTTGGTCCGCGGGATGACGAGGAAGGCGAGCCCCGAATCCGCCGGCTGCGCCGCACGGTTGGAGTCGGTGGTCGCACGGTAGTAGAGGACCTCGCCGAAGGCCTGCAGGTCGTCCGAGATGTCGTGCTCGCCGATCAGGTAGGCGTTATAGCGCCGCGCATCGCTGATCATCTGGCGACCGCGGGAGGTCAGCTCGTCATTGGTGATGTTCACGCCCTCATTGAGGGAATTGTTGGGCTGGTTGACGTTGAAGTCGTAGCGCAGCCCGGCGTCCAGCGAACCGTCGTCGATGCCCATGCAACCGCCCGGCCGCGTGCCGAGCTGCGCGAGGGTGCCGGTGAAGGTGCAGGGCTGGATGTGGAACACGCCCGTGCTGCTGGTCACGCTGGTGGTGCCGATGCGCACGCGCTGGCCCACCCAGACGTTCTGCGCATTGATGGAACCGACCTGGTACTGGCCGAAGGGCGATGCGGTCGAGGTGTTGCGGAAATCGGTGGTGGCGGTCGCGAACGGCGAATTCCCGAGGAACGCGCGCTTGTCGACGAACTGGAACTGCAGGCCGAGCTCGCTCGAGAAGAGGCCCTTGCGGTCATAGGCCGAGGCCGAGAACTTGACGCGGCTGCGGTCGCCGTTGAACGAGGTGCCGGCGGAGAAGTCGAGCGAACGCTCGCTCGACCCCGTGCCCTCGAGCTCCGAGAAACGCGCGGTGAGCACCGGGCGCGAGAACTCGGCATCGAGGATGGTGTTGACGACGCCGGCGGTGGCGTCCGCGCCGTAGAGCGCCGACGCACCGTCGCGCAGCACCTCGACGCGGTCGATGCCGGACGAGGGGAAGGCGTTCACGTTGGTCACTTGGCGCGGCGTGGAGCCGATGTCCTGGTTGACGGCATGGGCGGCGATGCGCCGGCCGTTCAGCAGCACGAGCGTGTTGCCGGTGCCGAGCCCGCGGAGGTTCACCGTGGCGATGTCGCCGCGCGCGTCGTTCGGGCCGTCAGCGGCCGGATTGATCTCGAAACTGCCCGCCTGCGCGAGGTTCTCGAGGATCTCGCCGGTGGAGGACTTGCCGAAGGCCTCCAGCTGCTCCGCGCCGATGACGGACACCGCGATGGCGCCCGAATCCGAGGCGCCCTTGATGCGCGAGCCGGTCACCACCACTTCGGCCAGCTGGTCGGCGGTGGGCGTCGCGGCCTGCTGGGCCGAGGCGGCCGAGGCGGCCACGAGCGCGGCGACGAGCGCGGCGACGGCGGTCGGGGTCTCTATCTTCGAGCGTTGCATGGGCATCTCCCTCTCCTCTGGAAACAGGTTCAGTCCGGACGGGCGTCCGGCATCGGAAAATCTTTGGGTCGCAGGGCCTTGGCGAGCGCAGCTTCGTCGAGGGCGCCTTCCCAGCGCGCCACCACCACGGTGGCGACCGCGTTGCCGATGAAGTTGGTGATGGCGCGGCACTCGGACATGAAGCGGTCGATGCCGAGGATCAGCGCCATCCCGGCCACCGGCACCGAGGGCACCACGGCGAGCGTCGCCGCGAGCGTGATGAAGCCGGCGCCGGTCACGCCGGCCGCGCCCTTGGAGCTGATCATCGCGACCAGCAGCAACAGCAGCTGTTCGCCGAGGCTGAGCTCGACGCCCGTCGCCTGGGCGATGAAGAGCGCCGCCAAGGTCATGTAGATGTTGGTGCCGTCGAGGTTGAACGAATACCCGGTCGGCACCACGAGCCCGACCACCGAGCGGCTGCAACCGGCCTGCTCGAGCTTGCGCATCAGCGAGGGCAGCGCCGACTCGGAGGAGCTGGTGCCGAGCACCAACCACATCTCTTCCTTGAGGTAGGTCAGCAGGTCCCACAGGCGGAATCCCGCGGCGCGCGCGATCAGCCCCAGCACCACCGCGATGAACAGCGCCGAGGTCAGATAGAAGGTCGCGATGAGCGCGGCGAGGTTGGCGATGGCGCCGATGCCGTACTTGCCGATGGTGAACGCGAAGGCGCCGAACGCGCCGATGGGCGCGAAGCGCATCAGCAGGTTCACCATGCGGAAGAACACTTCGCTGACGGAATGCAGGCCGTCGACGACACGGTTGCGCGAGTCGCCGAGCCCGGCGACGCTCACGCCGAACAGGATGGCGACGAACAGCACCGGCAGGATCTGACCGCCGGTGAAGGCGCCGACGAAGGTGTCGGGGATGATGGAGAGCAGGAAGGCGACGATGCCCTGCTCCTCCGCCTTGCCCACATAGCCGCTCACGGCGGCGGTATCGAGGGTGCGCGGGTCCACGCCCATGCCCTCCCCCGGACGCACGATGTTCGCGACCACGAGACCCACCACCAACGCGAGGGTGGAGACCACGAGGAAGTAACCCATCGCCTTCGCGGTGGTGCTGCCGAGCCGCGCCAACGAGCTCATGCTCGCGATGCCTGCGGCCACGGTGAGGAAGATCACCGGCGCGATGATGAGCTTCACGAGCTTGATGAAGGCATCGCCCAAGGGCTTGAGCGCGACGGCGATGTCGGGCGCGAAATGACCCAAGGCCCCGCCGACCACGATCGCGATCAGCACTTGGGCATACAAGGCCTTCCACCACGCGGGGCGTGGGGAATCGAACTCGGGGACGGTTGCGCTCACGGTCTGATTACAACCGCCCGGCGGACGGCTGACAACATCGTCAGCATGTTCATAACTTATTGTTTCAGATAGAATTACGTCGCCGAAATGTGCGGATTTACGCACAAACCCAACTCGTTTGTGTGGAAGACCGCCCAGTCGATATGCTGTGAGCATGGATCGAGTCTCCCCCCGGCTGCGCGCGATCGGGCCGACGATCGCAGCGGCGCTCGCCGCGCTTGTGACCGTCGCGGCCTTGGCTTGGGTCGGCGGCACGATCGCCGAGCGCCGCGAGACCGATCGCCAGACGGACCAATTGCGCACCGACCTTCTGCTGCGCCGTGAACTCCTGCGCAGCGAACTCGAGCGGCATCGTCTGCTGCCCGCCGTGCTCGCCGAGGACCGCACGCTCTCCGATGCGCTCGCCCGACGGACCGCCGCCGAGGGCCGCAACGACGTCATCGCACGGCTCAACCCGCGCTTCGCCGCCCTCGCGCTGCGCGACGGCGCTGCGACCCTGTACCTCATCGGCGCCGACGGCGTCACCGTCGCCTCGAGCAACCACGACTCCCCGACCAGCTTCGTCGGCAAGGACTACTCGTTCCGGCCCTACTTCCGGGACGCCATGACGCGCGGCAGCGGTGAATTCTTTGCCCAAGGTACGGTGAGCGGCATCCCGGGTCTCTATCTGGCCCAGCGGCTCTGGGACCGCAGCGGCGTGGTCGTGGTCAAGGTGGAGTTCGGCGCGCTCGAGCGCAATTGGCGGGCGGGCGGCGAACAGACCTTCGTCACCGACGCCGCGGGCACCGTGCTCATCACCTCCGACCCCGGGCGGCGGTTCTCGCGCGATCCCGTCGCGGCGCGCCCCGCCGCCGATCTCCTGCGGATCACGACCGAGGCCACGCAGCCCGGCTGGACCCTGGTCGCGACGCGCGACATCCGGCGCGGCCGGCTCACTGCGCGCGCGCTGGGCTGGACGACCGGCGGCCTCGCAGGCGCCCTGCTGTGCCTCGGTCTCGGGCTGCTGTGGGTGGTGCGCTCGCGCGCCGAATCGCGCGTGCAGCAGTTGCGCGCCGATCTGATGCAGGCCAACCGCCTCGCCGTGCTGGGACAGATCTCCGCCGGCGTCGCCCACGAGATCAACCAACCGGTCGCCGCCATCCGCGGCCATGTCGACAATGCGGCGGTGCTGCTGCGGCGCGGCGATGCCGCCGCGGTGGAGCGCAGCCTCGGCTCCGTAGCGGCACTCACGGACCGGATCGGGCTCATCACCAACGAGTTGCGGCTGTTCTCCCGCAAGTCGGATGCCGCGCCGGAGACGCTGCGCGTGGGCGATGCCATCGACGGCGCGCTGCTGCTGCTCGATGCGCTCGCCAAGTCGCAGCGCGTGCGCATCCAGCGCGAGGAGCCGGCGGACGCGGTCACCGTCGTCGCGCACCGCGTGCGGCTGGAACAAGTGCTCGTCAACCTGCTGCAGAACGCGCTCGAGGCGCTGCAGGACCGGTCTGCGCCGCTCATCCGCATCCGCGTGCAGCGCGAGGACGCGACTGGTGCGGTGGCGATCCGCATCTGCGACAACGGCCCCGGGGTCGCGCCCGCCCAACTGGCGCAGCTCTTCATGCCGTTCTCCACCAGCAAGCCGCTCGGCCTGGGACTCGGTCTCGTGATCTGCAAGGACCTGCTCGCCGAGTACGGCGCGACGCTGAGCCACGAGCGCTCGGAACACGGGGGCGCGAGCTTCGTGGTGCGCTTCCCGGCGGTGCGCGCATGAACCGGCCCACTGATCCGCGGCGGGTGCTGCTCTTCGAGGACGATGGGGACGTCCGGACCGTGATCGAGCAGTCGCTCGCCTTGGAGGGGTTCGATGTCGAGGCGCACGCCGAGGTGGGCGGCGTGATCGACCGCCTCACGCCGCAATTCGACGGCGTCATCGTCACCGACATCCGCATGCCGGGCATGGACGGCCGCGAGGCGTTCCGCCGTGTACGGCAGATCGATCCCGAGATCCCGGTGCTGATCGTCACCGGCCACGCCGCCGTGCAGGAAGCGGTCGAGCTGATGCGCGAGGGCGCCTACGATTTCCTGACCAAGCCGTTCGCCGCGGCACGCCTCGTGATCAGCGTGCGCAACGCATCGGAGCAACGCGGTCTCGTGCTCGACAACCGCCGGCTGCGCGACCCGACGGCGGAGGCCGGCGTGCCGCTGCCGCTACGGGGCGACAGCGACCGGATCCGCGCCCTGCGTGCGCTCGTACGCGAGCTCGCCGACGCCGACGTGCCGATGCTGGTCGTGGGTGAGACCGGCACCGGCAAGGTGTCGCTCGCGCGCGCGCTGCACGATTCCGGTCCACGCCGGCAACGGCCGTTCGTGGTGGTCGACTGCGCCGCGCTCCCCGAGACACTGCTCGACGCCGAACTCTTCGGCAGCGCACCCGCGGCGGGCGGACTCGCCCGGCGCCGCGCCGGACGTCTCGAAGCGGCGGAACGCGGCACCTTGTTCCTCGAGAACATCGACCGGCTGCCGCCACCCTTGCAGGCCCGGCTCATCGCGGCGCTGGAGGCGGCACCGGACGCGCACGGCGAGGCGGGCGGACACGACTGGACACGTCCGGCGACCTGCCGGGTCATCGCCGCCTCGACCGGGGACCTGGCGCGCGCCTGCGCCGACGGGAGCTTCCGGTCCGATCTCTATTTCAGGCTCAACACGCTCACGCTGCGCCTGCCGCCCTTGCGCGAGCGACGGGAGGACCTGGCGCCGCTGCTCGGCGACCTGCTGGCCGCCGCAGGGCGGCGCCTCAAACGCGCGGTGCCCGACCTCAGCCGTACCGCCCAGACCTACCTCTACAGCCATCATTGGCCCGGCAACCTGCGCGAACTGAGCCACTTCGCCGAGCGCCTGATCCTCGGCATCAGCCTCGAGGTCGGGGCATCGAGCGGCGCGGTCCCGACCGATCCCTTGCCGATCCGCATCGAGCGCTTCGAGGCTGGGCTCATCCGCGATGCGCTGCGCAGCACGCGCGGCGACGTGAAATCCTGTCTCGAGATCCTGCGCATCCCCCGCAAGACCTTCTACGACAAGGTCGCGCGCCATGGCATCGACCTCGACTCATTCCGGAGGAACGACCCTTGACAGCCCCCCTCATCGCCGCCCGTCGATCCCCGTCGCGCATCGTCGCGGCAGTCGCCTGCCTCGCGCTGCTTCCGGCCTGCGTCGTCCGGCCACCCGGCGTGCCTGTGGCCGGGCCGACGATCTCGCCTACAACAGACCGCTCCTGCGAGTTCGGCGACCTCGCCATCCGCACCGACTTCCCGACCGCCCGCGCGTCCGGCTGCCGACGACCGGGGCCGGACGAGATCGTGGTGCGCATCGCCCCCGAGAACGCGGACATCAACCCGAGTCCCTGGTACGCCTTCCGCATCGAGTCGGCCGCGCCGCGCGAACTGCTGACGCGGCTGGAATATCAGGGCGCCAAACACCGTTACGCGCCCTTCGTGAGCGCAGACGGACTCACGTGGCGCGCCCTCGACCGCGGATCGGTGACCGTCCAAGCCGACGGCTCGGCCACGTTGCGCCTGACCCTGCAGGCGGGCTCCACCTACGTCGCGGCACGCGAGCCGTGGCCCGCCCGCCGGCATGACGACTGGACGCGCGCATGGGCGGCGCGTCCCGACCTCGCGGTCTCCGTGCTGGGACGCTCGCGCGAAGATCGCGAGATCCTGATGGTCCAGTCGGATCCGGCGCAGGCGCGACCGCGTACGCTGGTGATCACCGGCCGGCAGCACCCACCCGAGGTCAGCGGCGCCGCATCGCTCGAACACTTCGTCAGCGAGCTCTTCGCCGATACGCCCTTGGCGCGCCGCTTCCGCGGGACGCACCGGGTGGTCGTCGTACCGCTGCTGAACCCGGATGGCGTCGAACGCGGCCATTGGCGCAACGGCGCCGGCGGTACGGACCTCAACCGGGACTGGGGCCGGTTCTCGCAGCCCGAGATCGCACGGATGGGCGCGCTCATCGCCCGCATCGAGGCGGACCCGGCGGGCGAACTGGCGATGGTCGTGGATTTCCATTCGACGCGGCGCGACGTGCTCTATACGCAGCGCGACGAGGACAGGATGCGCAACGGATTCTCATACGCCGCGTGGCTCGCGAGGCTGGACGCGCGCCTGCCCGGCGAACCGGTCGCGCGCAGCCCCTCCCACAATCCGCAGAACCCCACCGCCAAGACCTGGCTGTACCAGCGTTACGGCATCCCGGCCATGACCTACGAGACGGGCGATGACACTCCGCCCGAGCGCATCGAGCGCCTCGCCCGCGCCGCCGCGATCACGCTGATGGAGGAACTGACCTCGATCCTGCCCGACCCGGCGCGGCCTCCGGCTGCGATGGACGCGCCGGCTGCGGTGGGCGCCCCGGCGGCCAGGACAGGGCCGTAGCGGTGCGCCGCGAGCGCAGGAACGGATAGAACAACTGCGTCGACCACCGCTCGGTACCGTGCGCGCGGTCGTCGGCGAGGCCGTAGGCGGGTGGATAACGGCGCGTGATGCGCGCCGTCCCGAAGATCATGTCCCAGAGGAAGAGCAGGTTGCCGAAGTTGCCGGCGTAGTGGCCGACGCCGTCTTCCTGCGTGAGCGCGTGGTGCGCATGGTGCGTGGCCGGGGTCGAGATCGTCCGCTCCAGCACCCACATCAGCGGGTGGAGGGCGGGGATCTTGTAGAGCGCCTCGTCCCAGCGCCAGCTGGAATGCGCGCCGATGATCACCGCGATCTTGACCGCCGAATAGAAGGCGTAGACCCAACCGAAGCCGAGGAACACGAGCACGCCGCTCAACCAGAGCCCCGGCATCATCGCGTAATAGAGCGCGTTGTTCCGGTAGACCACGCGCACGCTCATGTAGGCCGCCGAGTGATGCACACGGTGCAACGGCCACATCA
>Ga0315900_10002340_pt1 | contig 29069 bp, 28 predicted proteins | sample LakEriMetagenome_FD_203521 | JGI IMG/M metagenome (GOLD analysis project Ga0315900, IMG submission 203521) | Freshwater fungal communities from buoy surface, Lake Erie, Ohio, United States - Buoy 12 MA114 | ecosystem: Environmental > Aquatic > Freshwater > Lake > Lake biofilm | place: USA: Lake...
TGTTCCGCAGGCTGTAATACTCCAGCCCGAGCGCCGCCAGCGCCGAGAACTGCTCCACGGCGGTGAGATGGAAGGCGGCCTCGTCGGCGAGGGCGGAGAGCAGGACGTGCGGCTGCGGCATGGGAGGCGGTTCCTAGCGTCGTGTGTGGGAAGCGAAATTGTAGCCGCATCGCTGGTGGCGTGCAGGGCCGGCGTGCCCAAGCCGGCGACGGGACGGCATGAGTTGCGTCGCTGGCGGCCGCACGCCACGCTCCGCATCCTCACGCCGATCCCCTCGCCTCCTCGGTGAAACTGACTGACCCTTCAATCGCGGAGGGGTTGCCCGTGCCCCAGGAGCCGGCGTAGGCGGCCAGCGAAGCCATGGATGGCGGAGCGCCGACGCCTCCGAGAGAGTGAAGGCCCGGAAGGCCGGAGCGAACGTCCGGCGATGGGGCATGGGCAGCCCCGCCCCATCGCAACGCGTCGCAGTTGAGCGCGAAGTCTCTAAAAGCCCGCCACATGGTCGGCAGCGGGGTGGGAGACGACGATCCGTGAGCGGATGCCGCCGCGGGGCGTGAACTCGGCAAGCAGCGTCAGCCGCCGCGGCTGGAGCACCGCCACGAGGTCGTCGAGGATGCGGTTGGTGACGTTCTCGTAGAAGATGCCTTCGTTGCGGAAGGCCTGGAGGTACAATTTCAGACTCTTGAGTTCCACGCACAGCCTGTCGGGGACGTAGCGGAAGGTGAGCGTGCCGAAGTCGGGCTGGCCGGTCTTCGGGCACATGCTCGTGAACTCCGGGCAGATGTGCTCGATCGTGTAGTCGCGGCCCGGAAACTGATTCGCAAACGTTTCCAACTGGTCGCGGGATGGCGGCGTGTGTGTGCTCATGATGGAGAAGAGTGTGCCATGAACGACGCCGCCGCGAAACCCTCTGCCGCTACCGCCCGCTCCGCGGTCGTCCTCCTCTCCGGGGGCCTCGATTCCGCCACCGCCGCGGCCTGGGCGGCCCGCGCGGGCTTCCAGCTCGCCGCGCTGTCCATCGACTACGGCCAGCGGCACCGCGTGGAGCTGGATGCCGCCCGGGCGGTGGCCCACGCGCTCGGCATCACCGACCACGTCGTGCTGCCGATCGACCTGGCCGCCTTCGGCGGCAGCGCGCTGGTCGACGCCGCGATCCCGGTGCCCAAGGGCCGCGACGAAGCCGCCATCGCCACCGGCATCCCCGCCACCTACGTGCCCGCCCGCAACACCGTCTTCCTGGCGCTCGCCCTGGCCATGGCGGAGACACGGGCCGCCGAGGCGATCGTGCTCGGCGTCAACGCCATCGACTACAGCGGCTATCCCGACTGCCGGCCCGAGTTCGTGGCCGCGTTCGAGCAGCTCGCGGCGCTGGCCACGAAGGCCGGCGTGGAGGGACGGCCGACCCGCATCCTCGCGCCGCTGCAAACGCTTACCAAGGCCGAGATCATCCGCCTCGGCCACGCGCTCGGCATCGACTACGGGCTGACGACAAGTTGCTATGACCCGGATGCCACCGGCCGGCCGTGCGGCGGCTGCGACTCATGCCTGCTGCGGGCCGCGGGCTTCGCGGCCGCCGGCGCCGCCGATCCCCGAATCGATCCGACCCGCTGGGCGTGAGGCGAGAACACGAGCGATGCGCATCGCCGAGATCTATGCGTCGCTGCAGGGGGAGGGCCGCTACGCCGGCACGCCGAGCACGTTCGTGCGCACCAGCGGCTGCAACCTGCGGTGCACGTGGTGCGACACGCCCTTCACGTCGTGGGAACCCACGGGCACCGAGCGGACGGTGGACGACGTGCGGGCCGCCGTCGCCGCCCTCGCCCCGCGGCACGCCGTCGTGACCGGCGGCGAGCCGCTGCTGCTCCCCGACGTGCCCGAACTCTGCCGGCAGCTGCGGGCCGCCGGCATGCACGTCACGATCGAGACGGCGGGCAGCCTGCTGCCGGCCGCCGCGCCGGCCGCGATCGCCGACTTCCTCTCGATCAGCCCCAAGCTCGCCTCGTCGACACCGTCGGCGGCCACGGCCGGCACCTGGTCGGCCCGCCACGAGGCCGCGCGGCGGCGCGACGACGTGCTCATCGCGCTCATGCAGGCTCCGCACCAATTGAAGTTCGTGATCGGCTCGCCGGCCGACCTCGCCGAGGCGTGCGGCTGGCTCGACGATCTCGCCGGCAAAGGCGCGAAGGTCGCTCCCGACGCCGTGTTCCTCATGCCCGAGGGCCGCGATCCGGCCCGGCTGGCGGCCACGGCCGCCTGGCTCGAGCCCGAGGCGCAGCGTCGCGGCTTCCATCTCGCGCCCCGGCACCACATCGCCTGGTTCGGCGACACCCGCGGGACGTAGCGGCGGGCACGGCTCCCGTGCCGCATGCCTCCAGGATTACGCATGCAGGTTGTGGCGCCACAAGCCACATTCGACGGTCAGAGACCGCCGCTACAGAGGCCAGGCCTGGATGGCCGGGTGACACCTGCGGGCGGTGGCCCGCCAGGCAAAAATCGCACGATGCGATGTTTTGCCAACAGAAACCCACCGCCGCTACAGAGGCCAGGCCTGGATGGCCGGGTGACACCTGCGGGCGGTGGCCCGCCAGGCAAAAATCGCACGATGCGATGTTTTGCCAACAGACACCCACCGCCGCTACAGAGGCCAGGCCTGGATGGCCGGGTGACACCTGCGGGCGGAGGCCCGCCAGGCAAAAATCGCACGATGCGATGTTTTGCCAACAGACACCCACCGCCGCTACAGAGGGCAGGGGGGAATGCGACCACGGCTTCAGGCGGGCTTCGCCGGCGCGTGGCCGCGAGGCCCGAACGCGAGCACCGTCGCCGCGCCGACGGCCACGACGAGCAGCCCCGCGAGGAAAAACGGGCTCACGGCGCTGGTCGGCGTGTGGGCCAGCGCCAGCGTGGTCAGCGTGTTGATCACCGGAGCGCAGCCGAAGACCACCGGCATCACGGTGAACGGCTTGCCGCCGAGCGTGAACGCCAAGATCGTGCCCAGCGCGCCGAGGGCGCCGAGCGCGCCCGCGGCCAGGCTCCATGCCGTGCCGCCAAACGCCCACGTGCCGGTGTCGCCCATCGGGCCGAGCAGGGCCAGGGGCACGAGCACCGCGATCAGGAAGTATGCCGCGCCGATGCACACCAGCGGCCGCAGCCGGCTGCCTCCCATCGCCGCCTGCCCGCGATGCAGCACGGGACCGTAGGCGCCCCACGAAAAGAGCGCCAGCGCCGTGGCCAGGAGGATCTCCACGAACCTCTCGACCTTCTTCACCGCCGGCTTGGCCGGCGCCGCGGCGGTCTCTGCGGCTGCCACGTCGGCCTGTCCGGTCGGGGCCGCCGGCGCCGCCTGGGGCTTGAAGACGAGCACCGTCACCGCCCCGGTCACAACCAGCAGCAGCCCCGCGAGAAACGGCGCCTTGAGCTGGCCAAAGGCCCGGTTCATGAATGCCGTGAGCAGCGTGTTGACCACCGGCGCGCCGCCGAAGACGAGCGGCATCACGTAGATCGGCTTGCCGCCGAAACCGAGGGCGAGGATCACGCCCAACGCGCCGAGCGCCCCGGCCGCCCCCGCGAGCAGGCTCCAGATCACGCCCTTCGTCGTCCAGCCGCCGCGCTCGCCCCCCCGGGCCAGCAGGAGCGACGGGATCAGCACGGCGATCAGGAAGTAGGCGGCCCCGACGCACATGAACGGCCGCAGGCTGGAGTGCATCGCCTCGCGGCCGAAGTGTAGGACCGGGCCGTAGGCACCCCAGCACAAGGCCGTAAGCGCGATCGCGGCGAGCATGCCAAGAAACTGCATGATAAAGGAACCTCTGAGGATGGTCGGCATGATCCTACCGCGACCACCTGCCGGCCGACAGGTCGGCCATCCGACCGCTGCCGCTGGAGCCCGGGTCTCCGCCAAACGTGCGGTGCACGAAGCGTCCCGAACGGCGCCGGTCAGAGACCGCCTCTACAGGAGGCGACTGTGTTGGGCGAGGGCCGCGAGCGCCGCGCGGCCTACCTCCTCGACCGTGATCAGCCGCATGCAGTCGTTGTGCCCCAGCGGGCATACCGACTCGTTGCACGGCGCGCAGACGAGGGACTTCCGCACCTCGACGCACCGCGGCTCGTCGGACCGGCCCAGCACGGGGTCCGTGGGGCCGAGCAGCGCCACCGTCGGCACACCGAACGCCGCACCGATGTGCCGCGGGCCGCTGTCGGACGTGACCGCGAGGGCGGCGCGGCGGTAGACGGCCTTGGAGAGCCCGAGCGGCAGTTCGGGAACGTCGCCGAGGCCGGCCACGCTCGGATGCGCCGCCTGCGCCACGATCGCCCGCGCCTGCTCGCGGTCGCCCGGCCCGCAGTGGACGAGCACGCACACGCCGGGCACCCGCTCCACGATCCACCGCGCCAACGCCGCATGGTTGGCCACGCCCCAGGCCCGGGCAGTGCCGTTGGAACTGTTGTCGTTGAGCACCACCAGCGGATCGCCACCGCCGGGGTCGCGGCCGGGGAAGAGTGCCGAGAGCACGGTCTCGGCGCGGCGTTCGTCCTCCCGCGTCGTGGCCAGCTCCAGCTGGAGCGGCTGCGGCGGCAGACCGATCGCGGCGCCGATGGCGAGATAGGCGACGGGCGGCGGCATCACCTGCCGTTCACGCCCCGACCGCGGCACGGGGAGCACGTCGGTGAGCAGCAGGCGGCGCAGCGTGCCGGCGAAGCCCACGCGGTTGCGTCCGCCGCCGCAAAAAGCCAGCGCGGCCGCCGACAGCGAGCCCGGCAGCACGAGCGTCACGTCGGGCCGCAGGCCGCGCAGCGCCCGGGCCGCAGCCTTGAAACCCACCGCGGGATCCCGCTTGTGCCGGTCGTAGGCGATCGTGCCGTCGAGCCAGTCGGTGCCCGCGAGCAGCTCCGCGACGATCGGCCGCATCACTCCCGTGATCCGCGTCCGCGGACCGAAGTGGCCGCGCAGGCCGCGGAGCAGGGGGGTGGCCATGCAGGAGTCGCCCACCCAGCGTGGCAAGATCACGGCGATGTTCATGGCGGCACGGTAGCAACGCGGCGGCCCGGCAGGCAAAGCCAGATTCCCCGCCCGAGTGGTTGGCGATCCAGGCCCGCACCGGGCATACTCTGCTATGCACGCTGCAGGCGGCTCCGTGCCGGCCGGTCCACCGCGACCGACCGCCCACCTCCCCCGGAGCCGCACCATGCCTTCCCACCCGTCCGCCGGCTGCCCCGATTCCGTCTTCCTGCCGTCGGCCGCCCCGCACGGCTTCCTCATCGACATGGATGGGGTGATCTACCGGGGCAGCGAACTGATCCCCGGGGCCGACCGGTTCATCGCCGAACTGCTCGCCCGCGACCTGCCATTCTTCTTCCTCACCAACAACAGCCAGCGGACCCGCCGCGACGTGGTCACGAAGCTCGGCCGGCTCGGCATCCGGGTCGAGGAGTCGCACATCTTCACCTGCGCGATGGCCACGGCCCGGTTCCTCGCATCCCAGAAGCCCGGCGGCACGGCCTTCGTGATCGGCGAGGGAGGCCTGCTCCACGCGCTGCACCACAACGGCTACTCGATCGTCGACCACGAGCCCGACTACGTGGTCGTGGGCGAGGGGCGGGCGGTGACCTACGAGATGGTCGAGACCGCGATCCGCATGGTGATGGAAGGCGCCAAGCTGATCGCCACGAATCTCGATCCCAACTGTCCGACGCAGGCCGGCCTCCGCCCCGGCTGCGGTGCGATCGTGGCGATGATCGAGACGGCGACCGGCCGCAAGGCGTTCAGCGTCGGCAAGCCGAGCGCCGTGATGATGCGGGCCGCCCGCAAAGAGCTCGGCCTCGACGCCTCGCGGACGACGATGATCGGCGACACGATGGAGACCGACATCCTCGGCGGCGTGCAGCTCGGCTACCGCACGATCCTCGTGCTCTCCGGGGGCACGCGGCGCGAGGATCTGGCCGCCTTCGCCTACCGGCCCGACATGGTCGTGGAGTCGATCGCCGAATTATCTGCCGCCGACCTCGCGGGCCTCACCGCCCGTGAGGTCGCGTGACGCGCGGCGTCAGAACGAGCCACCGCACATACCGCCCCCATCCATGCCGCCGCCCCCATCGGCTGGATAGGCGTTCCAGTCGATGTCCTCCACCTGCTCGCCCGCCACGGCCTGGATCAACTGGCCGGCGAGCGCGTGGAACTCGGGGCTCAGCGCCTGCACAGCCAGGCACGCGCCCACCACCGTCACCTTCGCCTGGGGATCGGCGCCGTGCGGCAGCGAACTGTTGCACAGGTCCACGAGCTTCGTGGCCAGGTCGCGGCGCACGGCATCGTCGGCCACGTGGTGCAGCCGCAGCACGGGCGTCTTCGCGGCGGGAATGTCGTGCAGCCCGCCGAACTCGGCCAGGTCTCGCTCGTGCAGGCTCCGGAGCAGTCCTTCGATCTCGTCGTGGACGTCCGCCGTTTGGGATACGACGAGCACGGCGGCCCCGCCGTCGCCGATGATCCGGATCGCCCCGTTCCCGCCGCCGTCCGCCCAGGAGTCCAGACCGCCGACCGAGTTCTGAATGAAGTCGATGAGCACCCGCACGTCGTTGCCCCCCTGCGTGGAATAGCCCCAGGGCAGGGGGTACAACCGCAACTCCAGACTCGCGCGCGCCAGCTCCTTGGTCGCGATCACGAGGGCCTCGTCGCGAATCAGCCATGTGAGATCGAGAAGGCCGAGGATCCTCCGCAATGCCGCCCGCGCGGTCGTGCCCTGGCCCGTAAACGTAACGGGGGTGTCGAGATCGATGCCGGCGTCCTCCAGAGCCCTCATGTCGAGCACGACGGGCACTTCGAGAAACTTTCCAAACTGCGCGACGACGTCGCGCAGGGGCGTCTCCGTGAAGTTCGTCTCCCGATCAACGACACGCCCCAGGGCCGCTTCGATCTTCTCATGGGCCGCCACCGTGGCCGCATCCCCCACGGGGACGGAGCGATAGTCACGGGTCAACGGCAGACGGCTCACCTGGCGGGGGACGGTTCGGATTTGCGGTCGCGACGGCTTGACCATAACGGGAAAAGTTGCCGCGGCCGCGGGTGGCTGCGGAGGCACGACGGCTGGATTGGCCACCGGCGGATCGGCGACAACGGCCTGCAGGCAAGCGATGAAGACAACTACCGCACATACGATGCGACGGCTGGCGGCATTCATGGGAAAACTCGCTTCCAGAAGGGTGGGCGAACGCGGGCGGACATACCGATGAATGGTCCGCAACTGCGGACCGGTCAACGATCGTGACAGGGTACCTCGGTCACGGCACGGCCGCCAAAGGCGTCACCGCCTCCCGGGTGGCGGCCTGCGGCCGCCGGGCCGCGGGATCGTAGGCTGGGCTGGCTGGCCGCGGGGGCACCGCGAGTGTTGAGCGGATTGAAGATCTGGCTCCCTCGACGTACGGCGCGAACCAGTTGTCGGCGTCAAGAGTGGCCGGCACGCTGGCGGCTATCGACGGCGGAGTGGCGCGACCACGAGTTTCACGCAGTCGCCGTACGCGGGGAGCGCGGCATCGTTGGTGAGCAGCAGGAGCGGCTCCGTCTTGGCCTGCGCGACGAGCATTCTGTCGAAAAGATCACTGTGGAGGGGGGGCAGCAGGGCGACGGCCGCGGCGTGGTGGCCGGTCACCGGAAGGAGTTGAAACCCGGCGGGCTCGATTTCCGCGAGCAGTTGGGACGAGTCAGCGGCCAGTTTGCCGAGCGCTGCCTTGATGCTCACCTCCCAGATCGACGCGGCACTCACGAACACCTCGGCCTCGTCAATCCATCGACGGGCCTCCGCCGGCAGTTTCCTCGGTTCGCTGACGGCCCACAGGAGCAGGTGCGTGTCGAGCAGGATGCGGCTCACGACCGTCCCTCGAAGGCGGCGACGACGCGGTCGTCGAGCGGGGCGTCGCCGGGACCGCTTCTGCGGCCATCAGCCTGCGGAAAGACACCGACGCCGGCCAGCATCCGCACCGCCCAGCGGCGGCGTGCCGGCCCCAGGCACCTGGGAGCGAACCGTATACTCCGACGCATTGCCTTCACGTTTCCGCCGGAACCGCCGCCATGCACGCACGCCTCCGCAATGCCCTTCTAGCCTCCGCTCTCGCTGCACTGCCCGCGGGCATCCTGGCCGAGGAACCATCGGCCGCGGCCGGCGACGCCGTGCTGCGGGCGCGGATCCAGCGGGCCGTGGACCGGGTCTACCCGACGCTCGTCCGCATCGACGTCGTCATGGAGTCGGGCGGCTCGGGCCGGATGCAGAAGTCCCGCGGCACCGGCTCCGGCGCGATCATCACCGCCGACGGGTACATCGTCACCAACCACCACGTCGCCGGCCGCGGCAGCCGGATCACGGTGCGGATGACCAACCGCGAGGAGCTGCCGGCGACGCTCGTCGGCACCGACGCCCTCTCTGACCTCACCATCCTCAAGATCGACCCCGCCGCCCGCCGCGACCCGGCGGTCCCGCTCCCCTTCGCCACGTTCGGCGACTCCGACAAGCTGCAGATCGGCGACGTCGTGCTCGCGATGGGCAGCCCCGCCGGTCTCTCGCAAAGCGTCACGCAGGGCATCGTCTCCAACCTGGCCCTCATCCCCCCGGGCGGTGCGCTGCAGATCGAAGGCGAGAGCGTCGGGGAACTGATCCGCTGGATCGGCCATGACGCGGTCATCTTCCCGGGCAACTCCGGCGGGCCGCTGGTGAACCTCGACGGCGAGATCGTGGGCGTCAACGAGATCGGCGTCGGCAGCCTCGGCGGCGCCATCCCCGCGAACATCGCCAAGGCCGTGGCCGAGGAGATCATCGCCACGGGCAGGGTGGCCCGCAGCTGGGTGGGCATGGGGGTGCAACCGTTGATGAAATCGTTGGCCGCCGACGCGGGCGTGGTGGTGGGGTCGGTGCTGCCGGGCGGGCCGGCGGAGAAGGCCGGAATCGAGCCCGGCGACCTGATCACTTCGTTCCACGGCACGGCCATCCCCGCGGCCCGGTCCGCCGAAGACCTGCCGGCCTTCAACCGGCTCGTGTTCGGGGTGCCGGTCGGCACCGACGTCGTCGTGAAGGGCAGCCGCGACGGCACGCCCCGCGAGTGGAAGATCACCACCGCCGTCCGCGAGCCCTCGCTGCCCAAGGAGGTGGAACTGCAGCCCATGGGGCTCACCGCCCGCGACATCACGAAGGTCGTGGCGCTGGAGCGGAAGCGGCCGAATACCGACGGCGCGCTCGTGGTCGGCGTGCGCAACGGGGGCGGCGCGGCCGAGGCGAAGCCCGCGCTCCGCGGCGGCGACATCATCACGCGTCTCGGCACGGAGCCGATCGCCCGCACGGCCGACCTCGTGCGGACGGTCAAGGCGATCAGCGAGAAGACACAAGAGCCGGTGCCCACGCTCGTCACGTTCGTCCGCGACGCGGAGGAGATGGTCACCGTCGCGAAGGTCGGCCCGCCCTCCGAAAGCGACCGGGTCGGCAAGCCCGTCCGCCCCTGGCTCGGCGTGCAGACGCAGGTGCTGACCCGCGAGATCGCCGAGGCCCTCGGCATCGCCGGCAAGAAGGGCGTGCGGGTCACGCACGTGGTCCCCGAGTCGCCGGCTGCCAAGGCCGGCCTCCGGGTCGGCGACTTGCTGCTCAAACTCGACGGCCGCGTCATCCCCGCCAACAGCCCGACCGACGCGGAGGTCTTCGAGAACCTTATCCTGCCCTACGCCGTGGGTACCGAGATCGCCTTCGACGGCCTGCGGGGGACCGAGCCCCTGGCGGCCAAGGCCACGCTCGTGGCCACGCCGGCAGCGACCGGCGACCTCGACACCTTCAAGGACGAAACATTCGAGTTCACGGTCCGCGAGCTGCCCCTTGCCGAGCGGATCGCGGAGCAGCTGCCGGTGGACGCTCCCGGCGTGCGGGTGAGCACGGTACAGCCCAACGGCTGGGCGGCCCTGGCGGGCATCGGTCCCGGCGACATCGTCGTCTCCATCGACGGCCAGGTCGTCCGCACCGTGGCGGAGGCCGAGAAGCTCCTCAAGGGCTTCCGCGAGACGAAGCCGAAGCATGTCGTGTTCTTCATTCGCCGCGGCGTGGCGAGCGGATTCGCGGAAGTCGAGCCGCGCTGGTAAACCACGTTCATCCCGGCCGGCCAGCGGCCGCCCGGGGCCCCATCCGTCCACATCAGCCCCAGGAGTCAGCCTGACATGCTTCGTTTCGCGTTCCGCCTCGTCGCCCTGCCGATCATGGCCGCCTCCCTGGCGACCGCCACGCTCGCCGACGAGTCCGTGCCGGCCATGGCCCGCAGGGTGTTCGAGCAGAACAAAGAATCGATCGTCAAGGTCACCGGCGTGGCCCAGATCCGGCTCTCGGCCGCCGCCCGTCCGGGCCTGACCATGCCCGAGCGGGAGGACAAGGTCCGCGCCGACGGCACGCTCGTCGATGACAAGGGTCTCGTCGCGCTCTCGCTCAGCGCCATCGACCCGTCGCGGCTCGTCGATGGCCGCGAGGCGAACTCGCCGGCGGGTCCGATCAAGGTAGAGGCATCCGCCACGCTCAAGGAGCTGGAGATCATCCTCGGCGACGGCACCGAGATCCCGGCGACGCTCGTCTTCAAGGACGAGGATCTCGATTTGGCGTTCCTCCGGCCCAAGGCCGACGCCCCGGAGGCCAAGGGCGTGACCTTCGATCCGGTCGACATCGCCGCGGCCGGCACGGTGCAGATGGCCGACTACACGGTCTCGGTAACGCGGCTCGAGGACCTGTTCAATAGTGCCCCGGCGATGATGCCGGGCCAGGTGTCAGCGGTGATCGAGCGGCCGCGGCCGTTCTACCTGGGCACGAATGTGGTCCGCGGCTGCCCGATGTTCACGCTCGACGGCAAGGTGCTGGGCATCGGCGTCGTGCGGATGAGCAAGACCCAGGGGCAGGGGATGGCGCTCGTGCCCGCGGCCGAGGTGCAGAAACTCCTCGCCCAGATTCCGGCCGGCGACGCCGCCGCGCCGGCGGCCACGACGAACTGACGCCGCATCGACGCCGGCCGGCGTAGTTGCTGCGGCTCTCAAAGGGCTCTCGAGCCCGCGGGTTGGCACGACCTCCTATCCCGCGGCCGAGGCGCCGGGCCGTGGGGGGATCGGCACCCGTGCTGCGGCGCCGCCCGCCGCCACGACCGCCGTCGCGAGCGTGAGCCCACAGGTGACGGCGATCCATCCCAGCGGCACGTGGGCCGTCGCGGCCACGAGCGCCGGGGCTACGGCGACGCACCCGGCGAGCGTGCCGGCCGCGAGCCCGAGACCGACCGTGACGAGCGTTTCCAGGACGAGCAGCCCGCGGATGCGGCCGGGCGTGAAGCCGACCGCACGCAGCACCGCCAGCGTTTCGAGCCGCTCGAGCACGCCCTGGAGCAACACCGCCGCCACGCCTGCCGTGCCGAGGAGGAGGCCGAGCGTGCCGAGCGTCTGGAAGCCCGCCAGGAACGTGTTCTGCACTGCCAGCAGGCTGCGCAGCCGGTCGAGCGCCGCGGTGACCGTGACCCCCGAGTCGGCCCATGCCCGCTCGAGCCCGGCTCGAGCGACGGCGCGGTCGGAGGCCGGCACGGACGCGTCGTCAACGAGCGCCAGGCCGTATCCCGAGCGGCCGGGAAAGATCTGCTCGAACCGCCCCTCGGCCACGATCACGCCCCCCTGCAGGATGCTCGGGGCGAGCAGGCCCACGATCTCGCACTCCACCGGCCGGCCGGCGTCGTCGACGACGGTGAACGACGCGCCGACGCCGCCGAGTTTGAGCGCCCACTGGGCCGTCGCCTGGTCGACGATCGCGGGCACCGGACCTGGGCCCGGCCGCTCGAGCAGCGTCCATGGGTTCGTCGTGCCGGCGGGCAGGGCCGCGTGGCCCGCGAACGTGAACCCACCGCGTTGGATGAAGGCCGGTCCCGCGCCGAGCACGGTCGGCCGGCCCGCGGCGTACAGGTTCGTGCAACTGGCGTCGTCGGCCGCGGTCGACCGGAGCCGCTCGATCGTGCAGCCGGCCACGGCCCGCTCCTCCGCGGCGGAGAGCCCGAGTGCGGCCCGCACATCCGCGTCGAGCGGATCGACATTCGTCGGCTCTCCGAACGCCGCCAGCAGGGCGTAGCCACCCGTCGGGCCGCAGCGATCAGCCGGATCGGTGGGCGGCCGCACGGCGAACGACGAGACGGCGACGACGAGGAACTGGGCGAGGGCCACGATCGCCGCCACCGCAAAGCCGCGGCCGGCGGTCCGCGCGAGTCCGCGGCGGGCCAAGTGGGTCAGCGATCCGAGCGGCCGCCCAGGCCGAGCGTCGAGCAGGAGCCGCGCCACTGCGAGCAGGCCGGCCAGAGCCAGGAATCCGGCACCGAAGAAGGCCGCCACGGCCCGCGCAGGGTCCGCCAGGCTGCCTGCGAACGCCGTCACCAGCGCCGCCCCGAGGCCCAGCACTGCGATCGCGGCCAGCCGTCCGCGCCGCGAGCGCCGCGGGGAGGCCGTCTCGATCCCGCCCTTGAGCAGCCGCCAAGGCGCGGCCCGCGCGGCCCGCCGCGCCGACCAGGCGACGGTCGCGAGCGACACGACAAGCGCCGCGAGTCCGCCCGGCACGGCGGCCCACCACGCGGGCGGCACCGCGAACACGCGGGCCGAGCCGGCGGCCACATCGGTGTCCCACGCTCGCCCGAGCGCCGCGAGCAGGCCGCGGGCCCAGAGCGGCCCCGCGAGCGTGCCGACCGCGACGCCGACCGCCGCCGCCACGCCGGCGACCGCGAGCAGGACCGCGGCCAGCCGCCGCGGCGGCCAGCCCACGGCGGCGAGGATGCCGACGTCACGGGACCGCGCGGCGACGAGGAGGTTGAAGAGCAGACCTTCGAGCAAGAGCCCCGCCGCCACCACAAAACTGGAGAGCGCGAGGAACAGACCGCCGAAGGGCGTCGAGCCCCGGGCCGCTGCCAGGGCCGCCTGCCGCAGCGGCACGACCCGCAGGCCGAGCGCGCCGGCCTCAAGCCGCGCGGCCAGATCTTCCCGCGCACGACCGGTGTCGAGGCTCCCTGGGGGCAGGTGCCAGGCCGTTGTGCGGCCGAAGCGGCTGCCGGCGATGCGGCGGGCCGTCTCCAGTGCCACGAACGCCTTCGGCGTGGTGCCGTGCTCCTTCCAGTAGCGGTCGTCCTCGTCGTGCGGCGGCGTTGTCCGCACCCGGGCCGCGTCGAAGGGGAAGGGGGGATCCCAGTCGGCGATCGACGCCTGGTCGCTCACGCCCTCCACCTCGGGGACGAGATCGCGGGCCACCGCCGCGCCGCGCATGGCGGCGATGCCCGCGACGCGGAACGTGGCAGTCGCCTCCTGCACGCGGCCATGCAGCGTCTCCGGGAGGAAGTGCGTGAGGGCGAGGCGGTCGCCGACGGCCACCGGCACGCCCTGCTTGGCGAGGTCGTCAACCAGCCAGCGGTCGATGAGGATCTCGTCGGGGCCGGGCACGGGGAGCTCCTGTCCGGCGTCGTCGACCAGCGGCCCCGCCGGGTGGCTTGTGGTGTCGATGCCGAGCACCGTGGAATAGGGCACGCGGGCCGCCGCGGGGCGGCCCGCGGCATCGAGCGGCCGGATGTCGTTGGCAAGGAACACGAGCGACGGCCGCGCCCCTGCCGGCCCGAGCACCTCCGCCGCGACGCGATCGACCTCCGGCGGCAGGATGAGCCGGCGGCTCGTGAGCCGCGGCCCGGCCGTGGCGACGGCGGGCTCGAGCACAAGCCCCATGTCGGCGAGGCCGGGCCGGAGGTGCGTTTGCAGCCAGCCAGCGGCGTCGCCCGGCGCCGCGACGGCGAACAGGGCGTTGACGGCGTCGTCGTGGTCGAGGATCGCCCGCGCCGTCGCAAGCGCCGTGACCACGAGGGGCCTGGTGACCTGCCCGGGCCGCAGTGCGAACTGGCCGAGCCCCACCTCCGGGAGCACGGCCCCGACCGTAAGCCGGCGCCCCGTCGACTCGGCCGAGCGCCGGCCGAGCGGGCTGTCGGCCGGCACGCTCGAACGGTTCGGCAGCCGGAGAATGACCGCATCTCCGGGGCCGGCGGCGACCGCGCGGTGCAGCGGCTCGTTGAGCAACAGGACATCGCCGGAGAGCGGCGGCGGCGCCGGGGCGAAACCGAGGGCGGCGGGGTCGTCGCAGGCCAAGAGCGTGGCCGAAGCCGACCGGCGGCCGCCGGTCGCCTCCACCGTGACCTCCATCACGATCGCCGGCACGAGCCGGCCCGGCCCGCCTGGATCGGCCGCGGCCCGTGCCGCAAGGTCGGCGGCCCAGGCGGCAGTGAAGAAGTCGGTGCCCACCACCGCGGCGTCAATCCGCCCGAGCCGTTCGCCGGCGAGCCGCCGCAGGCCGCGGGCCGTGGCGTCTCCCACGCACAAGGCGCCGGCGATCGTCGTGGCCACGACGGCCGCGGCGGCGGCGAGAGCGGCGACCTGCGGCGCCCAGGCGGCAAGCAGTCGGCCCCCGAACCCCGCCAGCGTGTGCACGGCCTCGGCCCGGTCCCGGCTCATGGCTCCAGCCGCCCATCGACGAGGTGCCGCACGTGGCCCACCCGCCGCGCGACTTCGGCGGAATGCGTGACGATCACCAGCATGCCCCCCGACTCGGCCGCCAGTTCGACGAGCAGGTCGGTCACCTGGGCCGAGGACCGGGAATCGAGCTGGCCCGTGGGTTCGTCTGCCAGCAGCAGCCGGGGCGCCAGCACCAGCGCGCGGGCCACGGCGACCCGCTGCCGCTCGCCGCCGGAGAGCTCATCGGGCATGTGAGCCATGCGCTCGGCGAGGCCCACCCGCTCCAGCAGCCGCCCTGCCCGCGCGATCACGTCGGCCGACGCGCGGCCCGCCGCCAAGGCGGGCAGCACGACGTTGTCGACCGCCGTGCAGCCCGCCAGCAGATAGTGCTCCTGGAACACGAACCCGATCCGCCGATTGCGAAACGCCGCGCGGGCCGCGGCATCGCCGGCGAAGGGATCGACGCCGTCGAGCCGCACGCGGCCCGCCGTCGGCTCGTCGAGCCCGCCCATGATCGCCAGCAGCGTGCTCTTCCCGGAGCCGCTCGGTCCCATGATCGCCAGCTGCCGCCCGGGCTCGAGCGTAAGCGACACGTCGTCGAGCACCCGCAGGCCGCCGGCGGCGGTCGGATAGGTCTTCGTGATGCCCGCGACCTCGAGCACGGCGGCTCCTATGCCTGCGGGCGATGGGCCGCGAGCCGCGCCACGACATCGGCCGGCACCGGCACGGGCTCGGGCTTTCGCCCGGGGTGCATGAGGCAGTAAACGGCCACCACGCGGCCGGAGGCCACGGGGCGGCCGGCGTGCGCGAAGGCGAAGGCGTAGGTCGCGCTCGACCGGCCGACCTCGACCGTCACGGCGATGTCGAGTTCGTCGCCGAACCGCACCGCGGCGGTGTAATCGCAGGCGGCCGACACCCGTGGCCAACTGCGATCGACACCGTCCGGCCCACGCTCGACCACGGACACGCCTGCGGCCCGGAGCAGCTCGTGCTCGGCCGACTCCATCCAGAAGAAGAATGCCGAGAAATGGGCGATGCCCGCCGCATCGGTATCACGAAACTCGACGCGGCGACGAGTCTTGAACGGAGCCATCAGGTCACGCTTCGGGCCCGACCGGGCAGGACGTCGCGACCGGACCGGTCACTCGCCGACGTACGGCAGCAACGCCATGAACCGAGCCCGCTTGATGGCCCGCGTGACGGCATGCTGACTGGCGGCGGTGCAGCCGCTCTTGCGACGGCCGATGATCTTCGCCTGACGATTGACGAGTTTGCCCAGGAGTTCGAGGTCCTTGTAATCGACGTACATCGGCCGGGGCCGGGCGCCGTCGATGAAGATCGGATCGCGCCGTTTGACCTTCGCGCGGGGCTTGGCCTTCTTCCGGGCACCTTTGGCGAACTTCGACTTGGGGCCTGCAAAACTCATCGGTGACTGCCGTGCAACTTTCTACGATTTCAATGAGAGCGGATCGACGGAAAGGACGAGATCAAAACTGCTGCAACTTCGGGAGCATGCTCGCGGGAGCCGGGACGTTGCGTCACCGGCTCCCGCGCTGCGATGCGAAAACATCGGGCGAGAACTAGTAGCGATCGCCGCCGCCACCGTAGCCGCCACGGCCACCGCCGTAGCCGCCGCCACCACCGCCACCGTAGCCGCCGCGACCGCCGCCGCCACCGCCACCGTAGCCGCCACGACCACCGCCGCCACCGCCACCCGGACGGGGCGTGCGCTCGCGGGCCTCGTTCACCGTCAGGGGCCGGCCGTTGATCTCCTGCCCGTTGAGGGCCGAAATCGCAGCCTGCAGACCCTCGTCAGTCTCCATCTCCACGAATCCGAAACCACGCGAACGTCCGGTTTCACGATCGGAGATCACTTCGGCGCTGCGGACGGCGCCGTGGGGAGCAAACATCGCCTCGAGATCGGCGGACGTGGTGGACCAGGGGAGGTTCCCCACGTAAATCTTCCGAGCCATAGAAATCAAACCTCAGGGAATCGGGAACTGGATCATCAAACCAAAATCGACTCAATCGACCATCGCCGGATGCACAAGCCACAGTTCCCGAGCGGACTGGAGTGCGGACGAGAGTCAGTCGAACGTGACTAGTTCTAGCATCTCGGGCCAGGGGCCACAACACCGGAGGGGCCGAAAGGCGGGATGAACGGGTCCAAATCCCTGGGCTTCCCCCGGCGGTGAGCCCGGGCCAGGCCCGCCCTCAAGTGGGCAACACAGGATTCGAACCTGTGACCTCTACGGTGTGAACGTAGCGCTCTAACCAACTGAGCTAGTTGCCCGAAACCGAGCCTGAAGGATATCACGCTCCGCGGCTCGCGTCACCCGGCCTCCATCGGCCGGCCCAGAGGGCCGAATTCAGCCGACCTCGAACGGCCCCTCCGACCCCTCCCGGCGGCGCCTGCCGCAAGCCCGGGACCGGAGGCATCATGCCCCCGGGGCGGCCGGAGGCTCGAACCGCGGCGATGCCACGGTCGTCACCGGATCGTCGTCGTGCCGCACGGGCCGCAGCGCGGCCGGGGCGCGGCCCTGGATGTGGCCGGCGACGTCGAGCTCCTTGGAGAGAGTGGTCCATTGCCTCCGCAATTCACCGATCGTCTGGCCGAACGTGCGGCCCACCTCCGGCAAGCGCTTGCCGTAGAGCATCACGGCGATCGCGCCGATGACGACGATTTCGAACGGGCCGAGGCCGAACATGCGAGGAGTCGCTGGGGGGACGTGCTGGGGGAGGGGAGGTCAGTCGTGACGGCCCGCATCTCGCGGCGCGGCACCATGATCCTCGATGCCCTGCACACCGCGCTTGAACTCGACGATCCCCTCGCCGAGCGACCGCATCACCTTCGGCAAGCGGGTACCGAACAGCAGCAGGACGACGCCCGCGACGATCAGAATCTCGACAGGACCGAGACCGAAGACAGCGAACATGTGCACGGAACGGATCTCCCTTCCAGATGGCGACAGTCCGCCATGACATGCCACGGCGGGACTCGTCGTGACCCATGAAGTTTAGTTACCAGAGCGGCAGTTTCAAAGTTCTCGCCCGCCAGCAGCCGTTCGCAAACTGTGGAGCAAGCCTGGCCGAGCACGATGCGATGGCCGTCGACCCGGGAAACCCTCGGTGTTGCCTGCGGTCGGCCAAGCGGAAAAAGGCCATGGATGGCTTTTTCCAAGGACAGTTAGGGTGCCGCCGCCATGCGAGCCGCCTGCCGATGCATCGGCAGATGACGGTAGTAGACCTCGAGCGTCATGGCCGCCAGGGCGGTCGCGTACACCCGGCCACCGTGCCCGCCCCAGACGGGATCCGGATCCCAGCTGCCGTCGGCCGCGGAGCCGTCCCGCCGCTGCAGGGGCAGAAGTGCGGCCTGGAGACTGCGATTCCAGCGGTCCCACTGCGGACCGCCGGCGTGAAACGACGCCAGCGTGGCGTAGTACCAGGCATACGCGTTGGGCCGCGACCGGTCGGGGGGCGTGCGGGCGATCAGATCCAAGGCCTCGGCGGCGGCCGGATGATCCGGCGGCAGGCCCAACAGCATCCGGCAGTAAAGGGCCTCGGCCGTCATCGTCAGGCTCGGCCGTTCGCCGGGTCGATAGGCCGCCAGGCCGCCGGCCGCGCCGGAGGAGACACTTTGCAGAAACTGGGCGACACGAGACTCGGCCGCCTCCAGTCCGCCCACGCCAGCGTTGCGGGCGCTGGCCAGCACCATCAGTTGCCAGCCGAGCTGACTGGTGTCGCCGCGATCGCCCGCCGCATACCGCCAGCCGCCGGTGACGGGATGCTGCATCGCGAGCGTGTGCCGCACGGCCCGCTCGAGTGGAGGGCGGAGCGACTCGTCGCCCGTCATGGCGCAGGCCTCGGCGACCGCGATCGTCGCCATGCCGTGGCAATAGAGCGCCGCGAAGAACTCGGCGTCGCCGGCCAGTGACCCGTCGGCTCGCTGACGCCCGACGAGGAAGGCGACCCCCCGCCGCACGGCTGCGGCGTGGTCGCCGTCGCGATGCGTGTTGCCCGCCCCTAGAAACGCCAGCAGCGCCAGCCCCGTCACTCCATGATCGCTGCGGGCGCCGGCCCCCTGGCGATGGTGTCCCTGCACGGCCCGTTCCACGCCCGCGCCATGCCGCGCGGCACCCCAGCGGCCATCGGTCGATTGAGACGCCGCGAGCCAGGCAAGCGCCGCCTGCACCGCCCGCTCGGTCTCCTGAGAACCGCCTCGGGCGGCCGCGGCTGCCGACCGCCGGGCGCCGACGCGATCGGCATAGGAGGCGGGAAGCGGACGAACGCCCGTCGGCGGCGGAGCGGCTTCCGCCGGCCCAGGGGTGTCCCGCGCGACATCGGCACCGCTCTCGTCCCTGATCGCGCCGGGGTCCGTCATCTCGCCGACGACATCGAGCAACGGGACCAGATCGGGCGATGCCGGCTGCTCGGCGCTGGCATCGGCGACGGGCACAAGCTCGGGCGGCGGCGGGTCTTGCTCCGCCGGCTCCCGCGGCGGCTCCACGACGGCCGCGGCTCCCGCCGCGACGGGACCAGCCTCGTCCTCCGTGTCGGCGGCGAGCACGACGGTCATCGTCATCCGCCCCTCGTCGTTGCGGCCCCACGACGCCGGCATCAAGCCGCTGACGAACGCGCATACCACCGCCAGCAGGGCGTGTAGCCCGAGCGACAGCAGCACGCACTTTGCCAGCGTGTGCGACTGCAGCCAGCGGGTGCGGACGAGCACCGCGAAGCCGACGGCGGCGACGGCAGCCAGCCCGGCCCAGGCGATCCAGACAAGCGACATCGCTCCCGCTCACTGCCTGCGGGTTTCGGGGCGGGTGCGGACGGAGATGGCCACGTGCCGCACCCCGGCTCCACGACAGGCCTCGTAGACCTCGGCCATCCGCCCGTGGGGCACCGTCGTCTCGCCGCGGATCATCACCGCCACGTCGGGTCGCTGTTCGCGCAGGGCCGCGAGCCGCGGGCCGAGTTCAGCGATCGCCACGTCGTCGGGCCCGAGCCGCAGCGCCCCGGACGCCTCGACCTCCACGATCTCCGGCCGGGCCCCGTCCACGACGGCCGCGCCGCCGACCTGCGGCAGGTCGAGGTCGAACTTCCGCTCGTCGCCCGAAAACTTCGTGGCGCACATGAAGAAGATCGTCAGCACGAGGATCACGTCGATCATCGGCGCCAGGTTCGGTGCCGGCTCCTCGTCGGCCTCGAGACGCACCAGCGGCATCGGTCTCACCCCGCCTTCCGCTTCGCGTCGGCCACCCGCGACTCGGCGCGGGCCTCCTGCGAGATCTCGTCGATCACCTGCTGACAAGTCTCATCGAGCCGCATCGCCAGACGGTCCACACGGCTGGTGAACGTCCAGTGCAACACCATCGCCGGGATCGCCACGAGCAGCCCCATGGCGGTGGTGATCAGCGCCTCGCCGAAGCCGCGAGCCAGCAGGTCGGGCCGCCCCATCGCCCCCGCCGCGGCCACATCATTGAACGAGCGAATCAGGCCGAAGACGGTGCCGAGCAGGCCCAAGAGCGGACCGATCGTCGCCACCCCGTTGAACACGCGGCGATAGCGCCGCAGATGGTTGAGCTCGCGCTCGCAGGCATCGATCGCGGCCTGCTCGATTTCCACGGCGGGCTTCCCCCACCGCCGCACGGCGGCGGCGAACACGCGGGCGGCCGGGCTGCCGTTTTCGTCGCACGCATCGAGGGCGGCGCCGCGTGACAGTTCTCCGCTTTGCAACTGCTCGATGAACCGCGTCACGAACAGCTTCGGAGCGACGCGGCTGGTCCGCAGGCTCACGGCCCGCTCGATGCCGAACACGGCCAACGCGAACGAACAGCCCAACAACGGCACCATGAGAATGCCGCCGTCGCGAATCGTGGCCAGGAGGTTGCCGGTGGGGATGACACTCTCGCCGGACGGCCCGCCGGCGGCCGAGTTGGACCGCGGCACCTCGGCGACCCGCAGCGGCTCTCGGGCGGCACCATCGGCACCGGCCCAGGCGCGAGAGCCCTGGGCGAGCGCCACCGGCATGGCGCCGATGGCGGCCACGACGAGTCCACAGGCTGCCGTCCGACGCAGGATGCTGGAGATCCTTCTCCGTCGCGCCATCACCGGCTGTTCCTTCGCGCGCGGCCCGCCCGTTCCCTCGGGCGATCCTCACCGAAGATCATCGGTCGCTTCGGTCCCGGCCGCCCGAACTTTCGCCGCGGGCAGCCCTCGCCCGACTAGCCCGCACGGCCGTCAATGTCTGCCGGCACGCAGCGGCCGCAGGCCGTTTGCGAACCGTCTTCTGGCGACGCATGTACCAGGGAATCGGTTTCGTCACGGCTCCAAGAAGCCCCGGGTGGAAACCCGGGGACTCCGGGCATGAAAACCACCCCGCCATCCATGCCGTACTACGGCACGTGATTCCCCGGTGCAAACCCGCGGCGCATGGTGAACGGGGAGGCGAGTGACCCGGAGTCCCCCGGCTTCCGCCGGGGGCTTTTTGGTTGAGCGCAAGGCCCGAGGGCCGGGTTGAAACGCAGCGGCCGCAGGCCGCGCCGCGTGCATGCCGCACGGAAACCCTCGGCATCATGCCTCGGTTTCCTTGGCCGGCCGCCGCCGGCTTTCGACGGCCCGCCATCACGGCGGGCAGTCAACTCGATAAGGCCCGCTCGCAGCGGCCGCAGGCCGCGCCGCGTGCATGCCGCACGGAAACCCTCGGCATCATGCCTCGGTTTCCTTGGCCGGCCGCCGCCGGCTCTCGACGGCCCGCCATCACGGCGGGCAGTCAACTCAATAAGGCCCGCTCGCAGCGGCCGAAGGCCGCGCCGCGTGCCCTACCGCCCCGGGCGTGGCCCGGATCGACGCCTCGTCGAGCCGCCACGCCGCCGCCGCTCCGCGGCGGCCACGGTCGCCCGGAGGTGCGACCGCCCGGCCGGCTGGTCGGCTGGTCGCACCTCTGGCTGCGACCGCGGCGGCCAAGGCATGCACGGGCCATGGATGGCCGTGCACGCCTAAAAATTGGCGTCGCAGCCCGTGTCCACGTCGCCCACCATGTGCAGGTGGTCGTGGTCGATGTACACGACCTCCTGACAATCCTCGTCCACGAGCGTGTGCGGCACGGGCCAGCCGATCCGCTTCACCTCTTGGAAGTAGACGGTGCACTTGTAGTGGGCATGGTGCACCTGGACGGGCCCCACCAGCGGCATGTGTCGCGGCGGATCGACATAGTCGGAGATCTTGCACTTCGTGATCCGCACGTGGTTGCGCTGGACCTCGTAGAGGAACGGCCAGTTGCCCTGCACGGGTCGGGCCTTCTCCAGCGCCCGCATCACCTCGTCGTCACTCGGCTCGTCGAGAGCCTCGCAGGGGCCGCCGGGCTGGAGCGGACCGAGCACCGGAGCACGCTCGTATCGCTCGTAGTTCCAGAACTGGTCTTCCTTGGCCTTCTGGATGCCGACGGGCACCGGGATCGGGATCGCCAAGGGGCCGATATTCGGGCCCTGGGCGGTGAGCCAGAAGCAGCCGGTCTGCGAAGACGTGCCCACGGCCACGATCAGGGCCGTGACGAGAAACTGGATCCGCTTCGCCATCGTGAGCACTCCTCGGGCGGTGTGAACGTTCACCGGTCGTGCGGGTGGTATCGACCACTGCGATCCGCGAACTTGCGGATTTTTCCCGCTGGGCAAGACCTCCGGCCCGCGCACGTTGAGCCCCTCAAACGCCCAGACGCCCCCCGGCCGAAACCGGAGAGCGCCCTTGGGCAACTTGGATAGCCGGGGCCAGTGAGAGCCCGGCAGCGGTCAACCAGCCGCCGGGAGGGCGGCCCCCGCCCGGGGCAACCTTGGCTTGCCCCGCGGCGGGTCGAGCTGCCGGGGCCAGGGATGGCCCGGCAGCGGTCAACCTAGCGATGGTGCGAGTGGTAGTGCCGCTCGTCGAAGTCGAGCCACCACCAGCCGTCGTCCCATTCGAGGGACACCCGCCGCCAGCCGAGCGGCACCTGCGGGTACGGGTAGAACGGGCCGATGTACGGCCAGGCGGTCGGCGAATACTGCGTCGGATACTGGAGGGCCGCGTAGTTGGGATAGGCCGCGTAGCTCGGCCAGGCATAGTTGGGCATATTCGGCCCGTCGCCCCGCATCGGCACCGGGGGCATGCCCACGCCCGTACCGCCCATCGGCATCGGACCGCCGGCCATCGGCGCCCCGGCCATACCGCCAGGAGCAGGAGGCACGCCAGCGTCGGCGACCGGACCGCCCTGATAGCCGCCTTCGCTGTACTGCATCGTGCCGGGCACGATCTGCCCGTCCTGCAGCCCGTTGGGCAGCATCATCGGCTCGCCCATGCCGCTGGTCCGCATCGCCGTGCGATATCGGGGCGACTGGCCGGCCGGTGCCTGCATGGGCCGTCCACCTTTGGCGGCCAGCGGCATCGGGCCGCGGCCCTGCGGCGCCGCGCCGCGGGGTTGCGAACGGCCCTTCGGGGGAGCGACCGCCCCCACAAGCTGAACATCGGCCTGCCGTTCGGCGGCCGGCTGGGCATCCCGTGCCGGGAACAGACTCTCGGTCACGAACGCCAACGGATTGAGCGACTGCTTCTTGGCCGGCGCGGGCTGCTCGGCGACGGCCGGCTCTTGATCCGGTGCCGGCATTCCGGCCAGGCCCCAGGCCGACGCCGGCATGCCCAGCGGCACCTGTGCCGCTGCGGCCTGCTGCTCGACGACGAGTCGGTTGACCACCCGCTCGACGCCCGGGGTCGTCTCGGCGACGCCGATCGCAGCCGCAAGCTGCTTCTCGTCGGACACGGTGCCCTCGAGCCATACGGTTCCCGACTTTGCCTTGACGTTCACGCGATAGCCGGCCAGAGCGCCGGAGTCGCGGAGCTTGGCGGCGACACTGGCCGCCAGGTCCTCGGCCCACGCCGGCGCCGTCAGCAACGACGACGCGACGACGGCCATCACATACGTGGATCTCGAAATGGACATGCGTGTGGCTCCTTGGATCGAACCCGGCTGCCGTGGCGGCGGCTGGAGCCCGTGCGGACGCTGCCGCAGCAAGACTCCGCCTGTTCTTCGGCTTCCGGTCATGCCGAGGGGGAGTTTTTTTCCGATTCGTCCGAAAACCACGGCTGGCGCGGCAATTCAGGCAGACCAGGCGGCCGAGGCGAGCGACCGGTCAGCGGCAGGGCGCGACGTCGACGACCGCGATCAGCGTCATGACCGCCAGCGTCACGGCACAGGTCGCAGTGGCGTCGGGCCCGACCTGAATCGCCGCCCCGCACAGGGCACCCACCATCGCCAGCCCTGCGAGACAGAGCCACTGGCCGCCCTGCTCGTGCCGCGTGCCTTCCGTGAGCCGGGCCACTCCCGCGGCCACCAGACCGAGGAGCTGCACGGCACCAAAGGCGCAGAGAACGGGACTCACGGCGACGGCGAGCGGAAGCATGCGGAGGCCCTCGTGGCGGGGAAGGAGGGCGGACAATAGCGGTCATCAGACCACCGAGCCAAGGCGACTTCAGGCCACCGAAACAACCCAGGCCGCCACGGCGACGCTACTTCCCGCCGAGCATCGCCTCGAGTTTCTTCTCGAGATCCGTGATCACGAGATTCCGATCGACCACTTTGCCATCGGCGTCGAGGAGGAGCATCGTCGGCAGCGTGAGCACGCCGAGTTCCTCGGCGAGCCGGCCGTCGAGCCCGCCGGTCTCGTGCAGCTGCGGCCACGGAATCGGCTTGCCTTGCAGATACTTCGCCAGCTGGGCCTTGTCGGTGTCGAGCGCGACGCCGACCACGGCGAAGTTCTTCGGCCCGTACTTGGCGTACAGCTCGCGGATCTGGGCGATGTCGACCTTGCATGGATCACACCATGTGGCCCAGTAATGCACGAGCACCGGCACCCCCTTGAACGACTCGACCGCGACCCGCTTGCCGTCGAGCGTCGTGCCGGCGAGAGCCAGGGGCTTGCCGACGCTCTCCAGCCGCCGCGCGGCCCCGCGGGCCTTGCGAGCGGGCGCCGAGTCGGGGAACTCTTTCACGATGGCCGCATAGCGGGCCAACGCCTCTTGCTCCCGCGCCGAGAACTCGTCGGCGATCGCCAACTGGAGCATCGCCTCGGCGGCGTCCGGCGCCGCCGGATACTTCGCAACGAACCCGCCGAGTTCCTCGAGCCATCCCGACTGCACCTTCTCCACATCGGCCCCGGGCTGCTGCATGCCGGCGGCATAGCGGGCCTGGGCCAGCCGAAAGGCGACGAAGGCGGAGAGCGCCTCGTCGTCGGCGACGCCCGCCGCGAGCTTCTCCAGTTTGGCGATACCGTCGGGCAGAGCGGTCTCCTGGACGAGCGCCGCAAGCGTCTCGGCGAGCTGTCGCGCCCAAAATCCCTTGTCGGCGGCGGCGGCGGCGGCGAGCACCTGCTCGAGCACCCCCGCCTGCTGGACGGCCAGATCCTTGCGGCCCTCGCCGGCGGCCGTCGACATCTTGGCCTCGATGTCGCGCAGTTTCGCCAGCAGCGGCTTGAGCCGCTCGTCATCCTGCGGGCCGGCCGGCCCCTGCGGGCGGCTTCCCGACCGCGGCGTGAAGAAGCCGATCGCCTCCCCCACGTCACCGGCCTCGCCGGACACCTGCGGCGGATCGACGGGCCGCCAGCAGTCGCCGCACCGCACGAGCGACCCGACGAACACTTGCCCGTTGCCTGACTTGCCCTCCACCAGAGCCACCACGTTGTCGTAGGCCGCCACGTCCTTGGAAACTCCGGCCGCGCCGGCGGGCAGCACGCCCGGCGGCTGGGGCGTGAGCATGCTGGTCCACCGCGCATCGGGCCCGATCTGCTTCTGGGACGCCGCCACCTGCGCGAACCCCTTCGACGCCGCGGCCACGCGGGCCATGAGCTCCGCGAGCCGCTCACCCTCGAAGCCGGCGGCCTGGAGGTCGGCTTTTGTGGGCAGCAGGCGGGCAAAGGCGGCGGCATCGCGATTCTTGATCGCCTCGACGACCTCGGCTGTCGCTTCCTCCGCCGAGAGCATCTTCCACACCTCGAGCGAGCCGTTGCCGTCCTCATCGGCCCCCCAGCGGCTGCCGGCCGAGTTGAGCCAGCGAGACTGGTCCACCTTGGTGTCATGGTTCGAGTCGATGTCGCGATACACCTCGATGCCGTCCTTGTAGTAGCTCCAGCGATCGACCACGCGGTTGCCGTTGGTGTCGGAGAAGGCCCGCAGCACCTCGCCGGATGGGCCGCGAACGACCCAGGCGTTCACGCCGCCTTCCTTCTCCATGGCGATCGTGCAGTTCTTCGCCTCGGCGGCCATGGGCCGGTCGTAGTCGACCGCCTTCTGGGCGGGCACGAGGCCAAGGGCGTACTCAACGGTGGGCTGGGCGGCCACCGCAGGCAGGGCGGCGAGGCCGGCGACGACCGCCGTGGCCAGGGCGTGCGGGAGGCGGGCGGGGCGGGAGACGGCGAGACGCATCGACATGATCAGGCTCCTTCCTGGACGGGCACCAAGCAGCGCCCAACGTAGCCGGAACGCCCGCCGGCGCCAGCCCCGGTTTTGTGCCCTGGCAGCGACCGCGTCCGCAGCCGCTGCCGCCGCAACCGAGCGGTGGTTGCATTTTCCGAACCGGGGTCGATATTTACCCAAGTGGCGGTTCGGCTGCGGTTGCGGCCCGGGCCCGCCCGGACCGGCGCGCGTAGCTCAGTTGGTTAGAGCGCTACCCTGATAAGGTAGAGGTCCCAAGTTCGAATCTTGGCGCGCGCATTCCGATTTCGTCGGTGATGCTTCGAGCTTTCGCCCCTGCCGATGGTCGGCGGCGGCAGTGCGAGCGACGGCCCCGTCCACTCGCCGGAGAAGATGCCGTGCGCTGCGTGGCGTGGATCGTGGCGGCGGCACTGTGGGGTGTCGTGGCTGACGCCGATGGGTTGCCTGCGAACCCGAACGAGATCAAGACGCTGACGGTGGAGCAGGCCAGGGCATTGGCACGCTCTACCGGCGTGGTGTTCCTCGGCGGCTTGACCATGCTCTCGGACGAGGCTGCTGCGGCGCTGGCGCAGCACAAGGGCACGCTTTTTCTCGACGGCCCGACGACGCTCTCCGACAAAGCGGCCGCGGCGTTATCGTCGCACAAAGGCAAGCTTTGCCTCGATGGCCTGACCACGCTCCCTGGCGAAACAGCCAAGGCGCTCGCAGAGCACAAAGGCACGCTGTACGTCGGCAAAGAGACCACCCTCTCGGACGAGGCTCTCGAGGCGTTGCGGGCGAATCCGGACATTCACCTGCCCGAGCCATCAGGCAAGTAGCCGCTGCCGACCGCGAGGCCCGGGCCGCCGTGATTCAGGCACACGCGCCGCCGCGGTCTTGACCGCGCGGCGGATTCATCGCTGCCCGCCGCTGATTCGTCCCAGGCACCAGCCCGCGCCGCGGATTCGTCCCTGCTCGTGCCGGATTTGTCACATTTCGGAACCAGGCGCGTCCGGTTTTGGGGGCGCGTGGCGGCGGCGGAAGCGGGCCTGATGCCGCGCGGATGACCTGATTCACGACGAGGGGAGCAGGCCACGCGGTTCGCTCCCCTCTGTGTTTTCGGGCCGACTGCGAGCCGACGGTGCCCTCACGGGCAATCAGCGGTGCCTGATCGCCGGCGGACTGGTGGCGACGCGTTCGAAAGTGACTTCGCCGGGATCGCCCGGCCGGCTCGCATGCTCGATGGTGATCGAAACCACGCGCCCCTCGGCGTCGAGATCGACGTACAGGTCCGGGGATAGTTCTCTTGTCTCCTGAACGGAGGCCGTGCCAATTTCCACCAACGCCGTGTCTGTGTCCTCAAAATACCTGACCTTCATCGTCCGGCTCCACAAAGGCTCGGTAAAAAAACGCGTTGTGAACGGTGATTCCGTCCGACAGCAGGATTACCCGCAAGGCCCGCATGCCCGCCTCCGGAATGCGTTTCCAGCGACGCACCCGACCGTCGGCCTGGAGTTGTTCCACTTCCGGATCGGCGATGACGTGATTGATCCATTCGTCTCGAATAATACTCCGGTCCGGCCGCTGGCGGACATGCCGGAAGTACGCGGTCGTCGGGTGTTCGAGCATGGCGCAGACCCATCCTTGCCAGCGGAAATATACATAAGTACACTATTCCTGCAAGCGTTGTCTCGATCCCCACGTTCACAAAATGGGTCTCCCCGAAATAGTTGCCGGCCCGCGACACGGCGTCGTGCAGGGTCGGCTTGCCGCCGGTACACTGTGCGTGGGCTCTTCGGGGACGTAGCTCAATTGGGAGAGCACCGCCTTTGCAAGGCGGGGGTTGAGGGTTCGATCCCCTTCGTCTCCAGTTTTACGGCTGCAGGGCCATCCATGGCCCCTGCAGCCTTGGCACGTCGCGGTGAGATCCAGAGGTCTCACCGGACGTGTCGCCCGCCTTCCGGGCGGGCGTTGAGGCGACATGCCCAAACCAGCCACGCCCCTGCTGCCTTCGCCCGTCGCGGTGAAAGCCTTCCCCGGGAAGCATCCGTGAGGGGTTGCCCGTGCCCCGGGAGCCGGCGTAGGCGGCAAGCGCAGGCATGGATGCCGGAGCGTAGACGCCTCCGAGAGAGCGAAGGCCTGGCAGGCCGGAGCGAACGTCCGGCGACGGGGCATGGGCAACCCCGAACCGTCGGCTCGATACGATACGGCACGCCCACAGACACACCGTGATGACCCCATCCCCCGACCACGTGACCGGCCTCGCGACCCGGGGAACCCTCGATGCGTTCCTCGACGCCCGCGACGCGTCCACGCCGCTGGCAGTCATGCTCTGCGACATCGTCGGCCTCAAGGCGACCAACGACCGCGACGGATTCACGGCCGGCGACGCCGTGCTCCGCCGGGCCGCCGAGCGGCTGCGGGCGGCAGCGGCGGGGGCGACGCTCCTCGCCCGGCTCGGCGGCGACGAATGCGTGGCCGTGTTCACCGGGCCCGATGCCGCCACTACCGCCGACCGCGCCCGCTCGATCCTCGCCGCCCCCGGCGATCCGCCCCTGCGGGCCGCGGCCGGGGAATGCCTGCCGCAGGAGACGATCGCCGCATTCGTGGATCGTCTCTATGCAATCCTGCGGCGGTGCTGAATAATCGAATGTGACGGCCCCGGCCGTCGCCCGCCTTTTGCCGGCCCAGGAAGCGTCGGCCGGTTTTCCCCGTCAGTCACGAGCGCCCCCAGTGTCCACATCGAACCCCGCCGGCACCCGCCGGGACGACATCCGCAACATCGCGATCATCGCCCACGTCGACCACGGCAAGACCACGCTCGTCGACTGCCTGCTGCGGCAGAGCGGCCAGTTCCGCGCCAGCCAGCTCTCCGGCGAGCGGATCCTCGACTCCAACGACCTGGAGAAGGAGCGGGGCATCACCATCCTCGCCAAGAACATCGCCGTGGAGTGGAAGGGCAAGAAGATCAACATCATGGACACCCCCGGCCACGCCGACTTCGGCGGTGAGGTGGAGCGGGTGCTGCGGATGGCCGACGGGGCGCTCGTGCTCGTCGATGCCGCCGAGGGGCCGATGCCGCAGACGCGGTTCGTGCTCTCCAAGGCCCTCGAATGCCGGCTGCGGCCGGTGGTCG
>Ga0315900_10002341_pt1 | contig 29062 bp, 18 predicted proteins | sample LakEriMetagenome_FD_203521 | JGI IMG/M metagenome (GOLD analysis project Ga0315900, IMG submission 203521) | Freshwater fungal communities from buoy surface, Lake Erie, Ohio, United States - Buoy 12 MA114 | ecosystem: Environmental > Aquatic > Freshwater > Lake > Lake biofilm | place: USA: Lake...
GATCACAGTCGGCTCAAGAAACACTCGCATCCCTGGGACTGAGCGTCGCGCAGCTCTCGAAACTATCCCCCGACGAACAGTTCAAGGCGATCGCGGATCGGATGTCGCAGATCACTGATCCAACGCTCAAGACCGCGACCGCAATGGCGATCTTCGGAAAATCTGGGACGCAGTTGCTCCCGATGCTTCAGGATGGTGCGCAAGGAATCGAAGAGCTGCAACAGCAGGCTCGCGATCTGGGGCTGACCATGGCAACCGAAGATGCCCAAGCGGCCGAAGCCTTTGGCGATCGCATCGATGTTCTTTGGAAAGTGCTCAAGAAGACTGTCTTTACGATCGGTTCGGCATTGGAGCCGGTCCTCTCGGCGTTGATCGACTCGACCGTGAGGATCGTGGTCACCATCAGCGACTGGATCAAAAACAACAAGGAACTCATCGTCACTGTATTCAAGATCGGCATGGCGATCGCAGCCGGGGGAGCAGCGATCGTAGCCCTCGGGACCGCAGTTGCTGGGATCGGGACGGTGCTAGGTGCGGCAGCCACGGTACTCACTGGGGTTGGCAGCGTGTTTGCGTTCCTGGGGACCGCGATCGCGGCACTGATGTCCCCGATTGGTCTGACCATCGCTGGTCTTGCGGCGCTGGTCGGTTACTTCGTCTATGCCAGTGGTGCTGGCTCGCAAGCGATGCAATGGCTAGGTGAGCGATTCAATGAGCTCAAGGACACGGCTCTTGGTGCTTGGCAGGGGATCGGTGATGCGCTTGCTGCCGGTGACATTGCACTGGCCGGGAAAATCCTATGGCTCACTTTGAAAATGGAATGGCAACGCGGGGTGGCATTCCTGCAATCGAAGTGGCTGGACTTCAAAGGATTCTTTATTGGGATCTTTCAAAGTGCTGTCTACAGCGTCGCGGGATTGATGACCGATGCGTGGGCCGGATTGCAGACTGGATGGCTTGAAACCACGCACTTCATTGCCGATAGCTGGACCGTTCTGATCAGCCTATTGCAAAAGGGATGGAATCGATTCAGTGGATTCTTTCAAAAGGTCTGGGCCCGCATCCAAGGTCTCTTTGGAGATACAAACGCGGAGGACCAGATCGCCAAGATCAATGACGAGATCGCTCGCCAAGATGACTTGATCAACAATTCTCAGAATCAAACGATCCTCGATCGTGAAAAGCAGCGCCAGAAGGCTCGCAATCAGATCGAACAAGATCGCCAAGGCGCACAGTCGGCACTCTCCGACATGCAGGCCCAAGAGCAATCGGCTCTAGAGGCAGCCAATCAAAAGGCACTTGCTGATTCGGCAGCAGAGCTTGAGAAAGCCAGAGGTGAGTGGAAAGCAGCATTGGGTGAAGCAGCCCAAAAGCGTGCGGAGACATCCCCAGGGTCGACGAGCAAATTCTCATTGTCTGGGCTCGGTTTACCAGACATGGGCGGCTTAGATCAAACCCTCGCCGAGACCAAGAAGAAAACGGATGTCGTGGGGACCTTCAACCCCATCGCTGCGATGAACCTCGGGGCCGACTCTCTGGGGGAACGAACCGCTCGGGCTAGCGAAGAGGTCGCTGCCAATACCAAGAAACTCGTGCAGCAAGCCGACCGTGGTGGCTTGGTCTTTGGATAGGAGAATCACCAATGGCCGATCCCATCATTATCGAGCGATTCGATTCGAAAGAAATCACCGAGAGCAAAGACAATCCGACCCATGATCTGGTCTACATGATCATGAACACTGAGGAGTACTCGGTGGCCAAAGGTTTGATTGCATCGACGGCTCCCGCGAAAGTCGGTGACTTATTCCTCGATGACTATCACATCGTCCATTTGGGCAACGGTGTATGGGAGGGAACTGCGCGCTATGTCAAATGGAAAAGTGAGTCGCAGTACTCCTTCGACACCGGTGGTGGTACGCAGCACATCTCTCAGAGCATTGCCAATGTCGGCAAATACTCGGCAGCAGGATTCTCTGCGCCGGAGTACTTCGGTGCCATCGGTGTCACGGATGATCGTGTCGAAGGAACCGACATCACAGTTCCAGTCTTCAACTTTACCGAGACGCACTACATCGACAAGACACTGGTGACTGGTGGCTACAAGCTCGCCCTATTCAATCTCACTGGCAAAGTAAACGGTTCGGGGTTTAAAGGATTCGCCAAAGGGGAGGTGCTATTCCTTGGAGCAAGTGGTTCGAAACGGGGACTCGATGACTGGGAGATCACGTTTCGATTTGCAGCCAGCCCGAACGTAGCCGGCCTATCCCTTGGGAGCATTGGCGGTATTTCCAAAGAGGGATGGCAGTACCTCTGGGTTCGTTTCATCGATGATGAAGACCCAACCGCCAAGGCACTCATCAAGCGACCGGTCGCGGCCTACGTCGAACAGGTTTATCCGTACGGGGATTTCAGTAACCTCGGGATCGGAGTGTGACGCGTGGGAGACCAATTCCGCAAAGTACTTCCAGGCGATCCCCTAAAAATTCCAGCTGAGGCTTGGAATGCACTGGTGGATTTGTCCCAGCAACAAAAGAACCAGCGACACGATCAATTGTCGCAAGACGAAGGAAGTTTACGGCAAACGAATCTGGCCAAAGTTCGCAACCAAACCGGTGGCGATCTAGATCGATTCTCCATCGTCGCGCTCGGAACCCCGATCATCACACCCGCAGCCAATCCTGGAGAGTTCAAGCGACAGCTGAGTTTTCAAGGGTTGGTCCCCAGCGCCATTACCGATGCACGATTTGGCGTACTCCTCGAACCACTCAAGAACAACCTGATCGGTACCGCAGTCGTCGCAGGTTGCGTTATCACACGCATCTCGGTCGGTGCCACTGTCTACTCCTGCGCCGAAACAGTCACTGGTGTGAATGGATATCTGCGCAGCGTTCCGCACGGACCTGCATCGGTGCTGTGGATCGAATCGTCCGGCGCGTTGCGATGGGCGGTGATTCGGTTCGATGACGCCAACTACGAAGAGATCGTTTACATCACCAGCAACATCCCCGACGGAAATGGCTATTACCCGGGCGTGGTCCAGAAGTTCGACGTCGCCACCAAGTCTTGGAGTTCCATTTTCAACTGCAAGGTGGTGGATGCCAACAAATGACCCTGTATTCACGCCGCTACATCGCCACCGCATTGAATGGCTTAGCCGAAGGCCTGCCGGTGTATGCAGCGACCTGCACGCAACAACGCTCCGGGCTAGGTCCCAAACGTCAGCTCGGACATTTTCTTGGAATGATCGATGGAGAACCTTGGTATGCGGTATCTAGCTGTGAGTTTCCTCAGATGGGTCGGTACCTCGTGCATTATGTGGGGTACGACGGCCTGCCTATCTACGCCATCGTTTGCTGCGAGCAATCCTCGAGTGGTTCCTCCGGCAGTAGTGGTTCGTCTGGTTCATCCGGCTCCTCTGGATCGTCGGGCACTAGCGGCTCGTCTGGCTCGTCGGGTTCAAGTGGCTCCTCGGGATCGAGTGGCAGCAGTGGTTCATCCGGCTCCGGATCGGGAAGCAGTGGAGCCAGTGGAAGTGGTGGCTCCTTTAAACAAAGCGGCAGCTCGGGAACCAGCGGATACTCCGGGTCGAGCGGCTACTCGGGAAGCAGTGGCTCGGGCTCGAGCGGAAGTTCCGGTAGCTCCGGTTCAAGCGGAAGCTCAGGTACAAGCGGCAGTTCGGGTTCGAGTGGCAGCTCAGGCTCATCAGGATCGAGCGGCTCGTCAGGCAGCTCCGGTTCATCGGGTAGTTCAGGCTCGTCAGGCAGCTCGGGATCTTCGGGACAAAGCAGCGGACCATCGAGCGGATCCTCGGGTTCGTCAGGTTCATCTGGCAGTGGCTCATCCGGTAGTGGCTCGTCTGGCAGTGGATCGTCTGGCAGTGGATCGCAAAGCGGCTCTTCGGGAAGCTCCGGAACGAAAGGGAGCTCGGGTCCAAGCGGATCATCCGGTTCCAAACCATCAGGAAGCAGCGGTTCGAGCGGCAGCGGCTCATCCGGTAGTGGTTCCTCTGGCAGTGGATCATCAGCCAGTGGATCATCGGGCAGTTCAGGAACCAAAGGCAGTTCGGGATCGAGTGGCCCGAGTGGTAGCGGTTCGCAAAGCGGCTCACAAAGTGGGTCTGGCAGTCAATCCGGTTCTGGCTCGCAATCAGGTTCACAAAGCGGATCACAAAGCGGATCGCAGTCAGGTTCGCAGTCAGGTTCGCAGTCAGGTTCGCAGTCAGGTTCACAAAGCGGCAGCAAACCGTCCGGCTCAGGCTCCGGATCATCGGGACCGAGCGGCAGTGTTTCAGGTCCTAGCGGCACTGGCCCCAGCGGTTCAGGCTCTGGCAGTAAGCCATCCGGCGGCAGCTATGGCAGCGGGTCTGGATCAAGCGGATCCGGTTCCGGCTCTGGATCAGGCAGCGGTTCAGGATCTGGTTCCAGCGGTGGCGGTTCAAGTGGCGTCGGCTCAAGCGGACCAGGTTCAAGTGGACCCGGTTCCAGTGGACCGGGCTCAAGTGGCGTTGGCTCAAGTGGCGTTGGTTCAAGTGGCGTTGGCAGTTCCGGGCAATCCTACGGCTCGTATGGGAACAGCGGTGGGCCGTCAGGCAGCGGCAGCTCTGGTTCAGCCAGTGGTTGTTGCTGCCCGTGTTACTACCAGTGGAACGGAATTGGCTGGGTGCCCGTTGCAGTTCCAGACCCGTGCACGCCGCAGATTGGACCTCTTCAGGCAGTGTGCATTTGCGCCGATCGTGCGCCCGTCAGCTCTGGCTTATACGTCGGTGAAACCGTTTACGCAGGATGCAATCCAGGTGTGGTATGAGTGATCCAACAGACTGCCCCCATAACATCGGTGGCTATTGCCAGATCTCAACCGATTTGGCACAGATGCCGGTTCCCATCGCACAGGATGCTTGTGCTGCATGTGTCCTTCAGACAAATCCAAGGACCAAAAATGCTGTGACTTGCAGCAAGGCGATTCAGTACCGAACACTCGTCGGCATGTTACCCACCGAGGAATTGCTGGAGTGCGTGAAGCCTCCATCGCGCGGTGTTGGAACAGAACTGGAAATGCTCATCGAGAAAACTCGAAGCCTACTTCAGCGTGTGTGGCTGGGATGGCTGATTCCTCCACGGGTCCAGTGCGGATGCTCGGCCACGCGGAGCTACATGAATCAGCAAGGCATTCACGGATGCCTTCGCAATCGCGACCAACTTGCCGACGAGATCTTAGCTCGTTGGAAAAAGCACCTGCCAGCTATTCGATTCATTCCGTTCTCTCGCTTCATGGTGGGTGTCTACATCACGCGCGCCATCCAGAGATTTCATAACAAGGAGACTGCCCATGGCTAGTTGTATGGAAGCCACCCCCGACCTGAGTCCCGAAGCCATGCTGGAACTGATCGCTCAGTGCCCACCGGGACCTTGGCCCAATGCCTGGGGAACCTGGGACAACACCATCGAAGCCCATCGACGGTTGATCGATCAGTACATCGACAATTTGTTGCCTAGTCGAAAGACCTACTCCCAAGAACGCGGCATCGTCATCGCTGGGGGAGGCTTAAAGTACTTTCCGAGCGTTTGGGTCAACGTGAATCTGCTCAGGCATTTCGGCTGCACGCTCCCGATCCAGCTTTGGTATCTGGGGGACACCGAAATGGATCCCTATATGAAGCGGTTGCTCGAACCCTTGGGGGTCGAATGCATCGACGCCCGAGAGATCGAAAAAGAGCACCCCTGCCGGATCCTCTGTGGCTGGGAACTAAAGCTCTACGCAACACTCCACTCACCGTTTGCCCAGGTTCTATTCTTGGACGCCGACAATGGTGTCGTCTGCGATCCAACCTACTTGTTCGACTGCGAGGAATACAAACGCCACGGTGCGGTCTTCTGGCCCGACTACGCTTGCTGGACCCTCAAGCCTGGAGTGTGGAAAGTTTTCGGAATGATGGACATGGCCGAACCGGAAGTCGCCGAACATGAACGCGCTTTCGAATCGGGACAATACCTCATCGACAAGCGTCGCTGCGATCGCGAACTGCGATTGTCCTTGTTCTATGCCGAGCACTCGGACTTCACGTTCCAGCACGTTTATGGCGACAAAGAGTGCTTTCACCTGGGATGGCGAAGACTTGGTTCCGATTATGCGATGCCTAGCGCCGGCCCTGGATGGAACGTCCACACGATCGTGCAGTTCGACTTCCGAGGTCAAATCGTCTTTCAGCATCGATGCCAAGACAAATGGCGATTCGGAGGAAACCGGTTCGTGGACTCCTTGGCCAACGAAGAACTCTGCTTCCAGCTCGTCCGCGATCTGGCAAGCAAATGGAGTGGTACCCTTTGGAAAAACGAGGATCCAACCACCATGGAAACCGAGACCATCGAGCAGTTGATCAATAAGCGGGTTTTGTACCGACGGGTTGGATACGACCAACGTGTGATCAAGTTCGGTCCCAACCGCGAAGTCATCGAAGGGGCTGCCGAGTGTGAACGTCTTTGGCACGTAAATCACGTCGATGGCAAACCGGTGCTAACGATCGGACGACTCGATCGACCAACGTGTCACCTGCGTCGCGACTATGAAGGGATCTGGCGTGGGTCGTGGCTGGAATACGAGCGGATGCCTGTTGAGGTGATTCCCGAGGTTCGGTGGAAACCGACGGTCGACGCAATCGATCCGGCGAAGTCACGTTTGCTGATCACGGTAGCCACCGGTGATTCGTTCCGTGAATTGCTCCGGTACACCGGCCCATTGATGGAAGCCTACGCCAAACGGATTGGGGCCGACTTTGTGGCGATCACCAAACCGGCACAAGACTGGTGGGGACTAGAAAAGTTCCGGGTTCACCCATTCGCTCGAACCTACGAACGGACTCTCTACGTCGATGCCGATGTATTCCTGACCGAAGAGAGTCCCGATTTATTCGATGTCGTCCCCGCAGGGCACGTGGCGATGCATGACGATTGGAGTCAGCTGCCAAGCTTCGAATGGGTTTTCGAGGAGCGTCGCAACATCCTTGAGTCTCAAGAACTCCCGATGGATGACAGCAAATCGGTGCTCAATACCGGCGTGGTGATGTGCGATCGCAAGCATGCCTCGATTTGGAAGCCACCAACACACCCATTCTTTCCGACCCACTGCTCCGAGCAATTCTGGATCCAGAACAGTGCTCGCGGATTGCCGTTCTTCCAACTGCCGACCGAGTTCAACACCCAGTACTGGATGCCCGAGTTTCGCAAACTCCTGCCGACAGCCAAGGTGGTTCATCTAGCCAACTGCACTCCAGAGAAACGGCTAGAGTTTGCTCGCCAATTCACTTCGGCTCTTGCTTCTGCTTGATCTCTGAAAGGATTCCACCATGACCCATTCCGTCTGTTACAAGATCTATGACCAAGACTTCCACATCGAGCCAGATAGCGTGCAGTTTGCCAATGCGGTGTTCCATGATGAGTACCGCATCAACGACCTGCGTTCACACAACGTCCGAACGATCCTCGATGTCGGCTCGCACGTGGGCAGCTTCACCGTGATGGCCCACCACTATTGGCCCAACGCCAAGCTCGTGGCAATAGAACCCCACCCACAGAGCTTCGAGCTGTTGACCAAGAACACCAGCCACATTCCCGAGTCGCAGCTACTTCGCATCAACGCAGCGATTTCTTCAAAACCAGGAAAGTGCTTGTTGTCATTCCCGGTATCGAACAGTCGGGTGGCCGACTATGTTCCGGACGTATGGGAATCGCTTGAGCCGCGGTACCGCGATTTCGGAATCGAGGTGCCCTCGCTGACTGTCGAGCAGTTCTGGACGCAGGTAGCGGATTTTGGCATCGACGAAGTCGACTTGATCAAGCTCGATTGCGAGGGAGCCGAGTACCTGATCGTCACTGAGCTTTCCGCCTTGGGTCTGATGGACCGCATCGGCTGGATCCGTGGCGAGTGGCATAGTCGCAAAGACAATCTGCTGCTAGCCAATCTTCTGGGTCAGACGCACGTCTTCAACATCGATCCGAACTATCCGCACTCGGTGGGGATGTTTGTGGCGCATCGGATCCTAAAATAGGCTGGCGGATAATCGCATCAGCTTTTCTCATGCCGCACTCTGCGGCTACGCAGCCGAGCAAAAATCTTTCCAAAAAATGCTAGCGAGTGACCAAAGGTGTCACGAGCTAGCACGATACTGGCCAAATGGCTTACGCCTGATTTCCCCACTAACCGGTGGAAATCGGACGGTAAATGTCCACATCCCATGGATTTACGGCATCTTCAATGCTGTCAATTCGCTGTAAAGTTTGCTAAACTTTCGCCCCACGTCGAATTCCAATCGATTAGGGGGTGGATTGTGCCAAAACTCAGTGAATACGTGAAGGTTGCGGAAGCAGCCGAAATCCTCGGAGTCTCGCCCGGAACCGTCCGAACCTGGGCGGCCGACAACAAGATTCCCATGCACCGGAATCCCGCGAATGGCTACCGGCTGTTCCGTCGTGACGAACTGGAGAGTTTCTTGAAGACCGTGGAAGCGTCCAGAAATATCGGAAAGCCAAAATCAAAATAGAACCACACGCCCATGAAACTGATCAAAAATCTAGGAAACGAGCGTGTCGTCGACGAGATCAATCGCAAAATTGCGAAAGATGCGTTCTTGGACCTGGCCAGCTCGACATTCTCTCTTATGGCCTTCGGTGAAATACGCCAAGCGTTAGATCTGCTGAAGTCATGTCGATTGGTACTTCCTTTCTACCCTGGAGCAGATCTCTCCTTACTTGGAAACGACGAGGATCGCTCGTTCCGGAATCGGCTTTTAGCTCCGTGGCTCGCCCGTCGATGTTCCGACTGGCTAAGCAAGGTGGCGGACGTTCGCTTTGTTCCATCCCCTCTGCCTCAGTGCCTGATGGTCGTAAACTCGCCGGCGGCTGTGCAAAGACAGGTGATCGCTGGAAACTGCCCGTTCTCAACTGAAGGTCTCGGAATAACGGCGGGAAATCAGTTTGGACTCGTGCAGGTATCGGAACAGGATGACGAATGTGCGATGTTCGCAAATTGGTTTGAATCGATTTGGAAGTCTGCTTCCGTCGATGGTAGCAAGCAAAGCTTGCTTAACCAGCTTCAACGCATTGCTGAACCGAAATCGCCCGCACTCAACTACTACTCAATATTGAGTCACGTATTTAAGAACCTCGGACAGGATCTGGATGAGGAAAAGGTCGTTAAGTCTGCTACCGGAATCCGTCGGACTGTCGTCTGGAGAAAGCTGTTCAAATTCCAACGCGATGGTGTCGTCGGCGCTATCGACAAACTGGAACGTTTTGGTGGGTGCATCATCGCCGATAGTGTGGGACTCGGCAAAACGTTTCAAGCACTCGCAGTAATCAAGTATCACGAGCTTCGAAACGACCGTGTTCTCGTTTTGGCACCTAAGCGATTGCGAGACAACTGGACGCTCTACAAGGCGAATGATCGTCGGAATATCCTGGCAGCCGATCGCTTTAACTACGACGTTCTGAATCATACCGACCTGTCGCGTGACGGAGGTATGTCGGGAGATATTGACCTCTCGAATGTCAACTGGGGCAACTACGACCTCGTGGTGATCGATGAATCGCACAACTTCCGAAATAAAAAAACACCTCGAGCTGGCGGAGAAACTCGGTACGATCGATTGATGCACCGTATCATCCAGCAAGGCGTGAAAACACGCGTGCTCATGCTCTCGGCAACTCCAGTCAACAATCGCTTGGCGGATCTACGCAATCAGATTGCGTTCGCCACGGAAGGCGATGACACCGCATTGGTCGAACATGGAATCGAAAGCATTGAAAGCACATGCCGTCAAGCGCAACGCCAGTTCAATCGATGGCTTGCTCTGGATGACACCGAGCGGACGTCGAGCAAGTTGATGGACATGCTCGGATTCGACTACTTTACGTTGCTCGACCTGCTAACTATCGCGCGCTCCCGCAAACACGTGGAGCGGTACTATGGCACTTCGGAAACAGGCCGGTTTCCGGATCGGCTACGCCCCATCAACATCAAGCCCGAAGTCGATCGTGCCGGCCAATTCAGTTCAATCAAAGAAATCAACACCGAAATTCGAAGATTGAAGCTGGCATCGTACGCACCTCTTCGGTACGTGCTTCCGCACAAGCAAGCTGCGTATGATGCAAAGTACAGCCAGGAAATTCGTGGCGGTGAAGGGTTTTTCAGGCAGGTTGACCGTGAAGAATCGCTAGTGCACTTGATACGTGTCAACGTGCTGAAACGAATGGAAAGTGCTGTTTCCTCATTCACTCTGACCGTGCAAAGGCAACTTGCCGACGTTGAACGCACCTTAAGTCGCATCGAAAATCATGATGCGGAATTCGAAGAAATTGATATTGCCGACGTGGATCTAGACGATCCTGCAATGGAGAGTCTTCTTGTTGGACGCAAGGTCAAGGTTTTGCTACAGGATGTGGATCTGATTCGCTGGAAGCAGGACCTGATAGAAGATCGAAACCGACTGGCGACTCTTTATAGCGCGGCGCGTCAGATTGATGCTGGACGCGATGCCAAACTTGAAGCATTGCGGGAGCTTATCAATAGGAAATGCAAAGCCCCAATCAATCCTGGCAATCGAAAGATCATTGTTTTCACCGCGTTCGCTGAAACGGCTTCCTATCTGTACCAGCAGCTTAGCGACTGGGGGTTGAAGACCTTAGGCATTCATAGTGCACTAGTCACCGGATCAGGTGGAAACCAATCGACACTACCTAAGCTACGCAAGGATCTGGGCAGTATTCTCACGGCCTTCGCACCGCGAGCCAAGGAACGTCCCGAAGAGTATGCGAATGAAGGCGAGATCGACCTGCTCATTGCAACCGACTGCATCAGCGAGGGACAAAACCTCCAAGACTGCGACTTCTTGATCAACTACGACATCCACTGGAATCCAGTCCGCATTATCCAGAGATTTGGTCGTATCGATCGAATTGGGTCGCCGAACACTTGCATTCAGCTGGTCAACTTCTGGCCTAACATCGAGTTAGACGAATACATTAACCTCGAGCAGCGAGTCAGTGGTCGCATGGTTTTGCTCGATATCTCTGCCACGGGCGAAGAGAATCTCATCGAACAACAATCTGGCAACCAGATGAACGACCTGGAGTATCGTCGCGCTCAACTGAAGAAGCTTCAGGATGCGGTTATCGACCTCGAAGATCTTTCGAGCGGTGTCTCGATTACGGATCTGACGTTGACGGACTTTCGTATCGAGCTATCTGACTTCTTGAGAGCGCATCAAGCAAATATCGATGAGCTCCCTCTTGGCAGTTTCGCTGTGACCACTCCGACTGAAGACGAGGCCGGGATTACACCGGGAGTGATCTTTTGTTTGCGTGCGTGTGGTGAATCTGCCAGCAAATCGTTTGAGCCTGGCTATCCATTAGCTCCGCACTATCTAGTCCATGTAAACGAATCAGGTGTGACTGAGCTTGGATTTACGCAAGCAAAGCAGGTTCTTGATCGCCTGCGTCGCCTTTGCGCAGGTCGAGACCTACCAGACGCGGAAGCGTTGGCGCGGTTTGATAAGCAAACACGTGGGGGCGAAGACATGGGATCCGTTCAGAAACTTCTCGCTGCTGCCGTTGCTTCTGTCGCTGGAAAAAGCCAGGAACGCGCAGTCGCCAGTCTTTTTAACCCAGGGGGGACTCACGCGAGCAAAGGCGAGTTTGCAGGTATGAATGATTTTGAAGTCGTCGCGTTCTTAGTTGTTTTGCCTAAGAGCGAGGACTTGACTTCATGAACACAGAACAAGTTATCGCTGCTCTCGAGCTCCCTCGCCCGGCTTTTGTTTGGCAAAGGATCGCCAAGAAACTTCTGATTGAAAACGGTGCCGCGACTTCCGATGACAAAAAACGGATCAACGAAGGAATCGAGGAGCTAACATGGGTCGCTTCCTTGAAACCGAACAACGTTGGAATTCCCAGTTTTCGAGATGATTCTCGCGAATATTTGGAAATCGCCATTCTTGTACTCGTTCTTCGCCCGATTGCGAAAGCGTCGAGGGTGATCGAATTGATCCACCGAGCAATTCCCTACCCCGTGCTCCTTATATCCGGGCAAACAGAATCGATATCAATTTCCATGGCCAACAAACGCCAAGCTCACAATGCCCCAGAAAAAAATGTGATCGACGATTGCGTCACGGAATGTGAGATAACCGGACAACGAGAAGCTGAGTGCTTTCTGGAAAGCCTGGCATTTGGACTGCAACCACGGACACATATGTACGCATTCTATCAAGGGTGGCTTGCATCTCTCGATGCATTTCGTGCCGCACAGATCACCGGAAGATTTGAGGGTCCAAACGATTCAGAAGGCCAGGAGCTTCGCCGAAAAGCACTTTCCGAATATGCACGAATCAAACGCGAGATCGCTGCTCTTCGTTCCCAGGCGGAGAAAGAAAAGCAGTTGAGCCGACGTGTCGAAGTGAATTTGCAATTGAAACAGCTGTCAGACCAACTGGAAGAAACCAAACAACAAATGACCGGAAAAGCATCATGAAGATTTCCAACATACTTGATCATATCGACAATGGACACATGGCTTTGCCGGAATTCCAACGAGGATATGTTTGGAACCGAGATCAAGTTCGACGGTTGTTTGGCTCGCTTTATCGCCGCCATCCCGTCGGTGGTTTGTTGGTTTGGGCGACAGAATCTAAAACAGCAGCGCATCGTGGAGATGGACCACTAGCTGCAGGGGTAGTGAAGCTCTTGCTTGATGGTCAGCAACGAATGACTTCTTTGTACGGAGTGGTTCGGGGAAAACCTCCCAAGTTCTTTGATGGGAACCCATCGGCATTTACCGGCCTACGTTTTCATCTTGAATCCGAGACATTTGCTTTTTATCAACCGCAGAAAATGGAGGGCGATCCACTCTGGATTGATGTCACTGAACTCATGCGACGCGGCACTTCTGGGTTAGGTGATTTTGTGGCTCGACTCAGCCAACAACCAGCGCTTGCGGCAAACCTTGGCGAATACGTCGGGCGACTGAGTCGCCTCCTGGGTATCGTTGATGTCGATTTGCATATCGAAGAAGTCACTGGTGCCGACAAGTCGCTTGAAATCGTCGTTGAGATCTTCAATGAGGTGAACAGCGGTGGTACGAAGCTCTCCAAAGGCGATTTGGCATTGGCAAAGATATGCGCGGAATGGCCCGAAGCACGGGAGCAGATGAAGCAGTCGATAAAGGAGTGGTCGGATAACGGATTCCATTTCAACCTAGATTGGTTGTTACGTTCGGTGAACACCGTGCTGACAGGTGAGGCAAAGTTCAATTACCTCCACGATAAGAGCGCAGAGGAAGTTCAGGACGGCCTAAAGCGAGCGGTAAAACGCGTCGACACCTGCTTGAATCTTATCAGTGGACGATTAGGACTAGACCACGATCAAGTGCTATTTGGGAGATTCGCCATTCCCGTGATGGTACGGTATCTCGACCAACGGTCCGGCACGCTCGATGCTAAAGAACGCGACAAGCTACTCTTTTGGTTTGTTCATGCCGGAATGTGGGGACGATTCTCTGGTTCTACAGAGTCATTTATCGATCAAGATCTTGCGGCGCTAGACGGTGAAGATGGTGGACTCGACAAACTGCTATCGCAGCTACGATTGTGGCATGGTGGGTTACGTGTTGAACCTGGTCACTTTTCCGGTTGGAGCCTTGGTGCACGCTTCTATCCCGTTCTTTATTTGCTAACGCGAATGGGCGAAGCGAGAGACTGGGGAACGGGCCTCCCGTTAAAAGCAAGTCTCTTGGGAAAAAATAGCAAGCTTGAAATGCACCACATTTTTCCAAAGGCCCAACTCTATAAACGCAAGCACAAACGGCCCGAGGTTAATGCGCTGGCAAATTTCTGCTTTCAAACGAAAAGTACCAATCTGGAAATCAGCGACCGATTGCCTGAGGACTACTTTCCGGACTTCGAGAAACGCCATCCGGGTGGATTAGCTTCGCAGTGGATTCCTAATGATCCGAGACTTTGGAAAATCGAAAACTTCAACGAATTCCTCGATGCAAGAAGAGAGCTCTTGGCTGCTGAAGCCAACAAGCGTCTAGCCGATCTACTACATGGCGACCTAAGTTGGCTCGAGGGTGCACTAAGGTCCTCTGCATCGATTTCGATCAATTCCGTGGCAGGGGGCATCACGAGCGAAGAAGAGGAAGAAGAGATCGAAAACCTGAATAAATGGGTACAGTCGCAAGGGCTGCCACGTGGCGAGCAATCTTTTGACTTTGCGGATCCCATCAACGGCGAGCATCAAGCCATTTTTGATTTAGCTTGGCCTAGCGGGATTCAGGAAGAGCTCAGTTCGCCGGTAGCAGTACTGCTCAACGAAAGCCCCGACACGATAGCGATTGCGAGCCGCGCTGGTTTCCGATGCTTCACCACATCGCAGGACTTCAAAGAATACGTGCAACGCGAAATCCTGGCGGAGGAGAATGGCCAACCTATTTCGACGGACGCACAAGCGTAGAGATTTACCCGACTTGAGGATTTTTGACGATGAAACAGATAACAGCACACGACCCAGAAACCAAGTCGGCTGATGTGATCGCAGGTAATATCCAGCAGCTCATGTCGCTCTTCCCAGAGGCCGTCTGTGAGGGAAAGCTCGACTTCGACGTTCTAAAGCAACTTCTTGGGGGAGTTGTTGATGAACGCGAGGAGAAGTACGGCCTCAACTGGCATGGCAAACGCCGAGCGAGACAACTCGCGCTAACACCGAGTACCGGCACCCTTCGGCCTTGTCCAGAAGAAAGCGTCGACTGGGATACGACGCAGAACCTGATGATCGAAGGGGACAATCTCGAAGTTCTCAAGCTCTTGCAGAAGAGCTACGCAGGCAAGGTCAAGCTGATCTACATCGATCCGCCGTACAACACTGGTAATGACTTCGTCTATCCCGACGACTTTCAGGACAACATCAAGAATTACCAGATGCTCACGGGCCAGATCGACAGCGACGGTCGAAAGGTGTCGAGCCACTCCGAATCCAGCGGACGCTTTCATACCGATTGGCTCAATATGATCTACTCTCGACTAAAACTCGCAAAAACTTTCCTTCATGCTTCCGGCACAATCCTTGTAAGTTGCGATGATGGCGAAGGCCCGCACCTACGCCTAGTCATGAATGAGCTTTTTGGCGAAGAAAATTTCGTCGCGCAGATCGTCTGGCAACGATCAAAAAAGGGGGATTCCAAATTAATTGCGAAGACACACGAGTACGTCATTTGTTATGTGAAAGATAGGCATTTAGCGCTAAACTCAGGCCTTTGGCGACGAAAGAAAGATGGTGTTGATGAAGTCTTGGCGTACTACCAGCAACTTTGCAAGAAGCATCGTACGGATCATTCTAAAATACGCGAAGCGATGCAATGTTGGTATAGAGAATTAGGAGACGATGATCCGCGTAAAGCCCACAAGCACTACAATTGGTCTGATGAACGAGGGCTGTATTTTGCGGCCGACTTCGCTGGTCCCGATGACGGACGCCCAAGCCGACCTAGGCACGACATTATTCACCCTGTTACCGGCAAGGCGTGCAAGAAGCCTTCCACTGGATGGCGATGGGATGAAGAAAGAACAAAGTGGGCGCTAGAACAAGTCCCGCCACTTGTTCATTTCGGTGTCGATGAAACCACTATTCCAAATCGAAAAAGTTACCTTGAGGAAATCGATACGGAACCGTATGCATCGGTCTTTTACCGGGATGGCCGTTCCGCAACTTTAGCTGTTGAACAGTTGGTTGGTAAAGGTTGTTTTCCTTTTCCCAAAAACACCGACGTATTATCCGAATTCATAGAACTTGTTACTCAGCCTGACGACATTATCTTAGATTTCTTCGCGGGGTCAGGAAGCACCGGACACGCTGTGTGGCAAGTAAATGCATCTCGTGGCTCAACACGGCGTTTTATACTCATTCAACTCCCGGAACCGACTTTCACCACAAACGAAAATGGGTCACGCGAAGAGTCCATTGCATCGAAAGCTGGATTTTCAAATATCGCAGAGATCACAAAAGAGCGATTGCGCAATGCTAGTCTGGCTGTTCGAAAAGAAAACCCTCAGTTCGCGGGCGACCTTGGTTTTCGCGTGTTCAAGCTTGATTCAAGCAACATTACCGCATGGGATGCGGACCGTGAAAATCTCGAACAATCGCTAATCGATTCAATGGATCACATCAAACCTGATCGTTTGGAGCAGGACGTTCTCTTCGAGTTGCTTTTGAAGCTTGGCCTTGATCTTTGTGTTCCGATCGAGCGTCGAACAATATCAGACAAAATAGTCCACAGCGTTGGAGCGGGCGTTCTAATTGTATGTCTCGCTAATGATATTTCCAAGGTTGATGCAGAGCCATTGGCGCTAGGCATCATCGAGTGGCACAGAGAACTAAGTCCAGCTGGCGAGACCACCGTTGTGTTTCGAGACACTGCTTTCGCAGACGATGTTGCCAAGACCAATCTTTCTGCGATCCTGCAACAGCACGGTCTCGAAAACGTTCGAAGCCTATAAGAGTACATAGAATGAAGAAAATCACCAAAGACGACGCGCTCGCCAACAGCCAAGATGTCAAGCAAGCGAATTTGCGAGTGCTTCGAGAACTATTTCCAGAGGCGTTCAGCGAGGGGCATCTCGATCCAAAGGTGCTTTCGGAACTGCTGCCCGCTGGAGCAATAGACGAGCGAGAAGAAAAGTACGGCCTTAATTGGCAAGGAAAACGACAAGCACGTCAACTAGCGCTAACACCTAGTACCGGCACCCTTCGGCCGTGTCCAGAAGAAAGCGTCGACTGGGATACGACGCAGAACTTGATGATCGAAGGGGACAATCTCGAAGTTCTCAAGCTTTTGCAGAAAAGCTACGCGGGGAAGGTGAAGCTGATTTATATTGATCCGCCTTACAACACTGGAGGCGACTTCGTTTATCCCGATAGATATGATGACAATCTTGCTACTTATCTTCGCTATACGGGTCAAATGACAGATCAGGGCATCAAAACTTCTACAAACACCGAATCATCCGGTCGATTCCATACGAATTGGCTGAACATGATGCTTCCGCGACTTAAGGTTTGTAAATCTTTATTGCGGCATGACGGAGTGATTGCCATAAGTATTGATGATCATGAACTACAGCATTTGCGATGTTTGTGTGACGAGGTTTTTGGTTCCGAGAATTTTATAGCTGTGTTCGTCTGGGAGAGAAGTCGTAAAAATGATGCAAAGCTTGTGTCTGCTGGACACGACTATGTCGTCGTATACGCGAATTCATTAGCTCACTTAAATGAGTTGAATATCAAATGGCGTGAGGAGAAGCCCGGAGCGCGTGAAATTTGGGAGCACTATCTCTTGCTTCGGGATTCGTTGGGGGAGGATGACCAAGCCGTCGAAACTGCTCTGCAAAAATGGTTTTCGGAACTCCCTAGATCGCATCCGTCGAAAAAATGGAGTAGGTATAAGCATGTCGATAAGCATGGACCGTGGCGAGATGACAATATTTCGTGGCCCGGCGGTGGCGGTCCTCGTTATGACGTATTCCACCCACTTACCAATAAGCCATGCGCGGTGCCTGAGAGAGGCTGGGTGTTTTCTACACCAGAGACCATGAAAAAAATGATTTCTATCGGTGTGGTTGAATTCCGGCAAGATCACAATGATCCTCCCATGCGAAAGTCTCATATCAGACCGATTGACTTCGAGATAGCTGATCCGTTTGCGATTGAAGCCGATCTTGTTGTAGGCGACGGAGACGAAGGCCAGCCAGATGATGAGCTGGCCACGCAAGTTCGCGGCACGTACTTCTACAAGCAAGCACAGGTAACAGCTAAGTATATGCGTCGGCTCATGGGGGAAAAAGTGTTTGACAACCCCAAGGATCATGACGAGCTTGCTAGGCTCTTTGACTACATGACAGCAGGCGATCGAAGTGCTCTGATTTGCGATTTTTTTGCTGGAAGCGGTTCGACCGGTCAATCAGTCTGGGAGCTCAATGCCAAGGATTCAGGAACTCGCCGTTTCATTTTGGTACAGCTACCGGAGCCGCTTGATCCGGCGTCGAAAGAACAAAATGCGGCAGCACGGTTTTGTGACGGTATTGGTAAACCACGGAACCTTGCGGAATTGACGAAGGAGCGACTTAGGCGAGCGCAGAAGATCCTCTCAGAACAACAGCTGATGATTAACTCGGACCTCGGCTTTCGCGTCTTCAAACTCGATTCTAGCAACATTTCCGCATGGGACCCGGACCGCGAGAACATTGACCAATCTTTGCTTGACTCGATGGAGCACACCAAACCTGGCCGAAGCGATGATGATTTGATCTACGAGTTGTTACTGAAATTAGGTCTAGATTTATGCGTGCCCATCCAGCAACGGGTAGTTGCGGGGCAGGTTGTGCACAGCATTGGTGCGGGAACATTGATTGTTTGTCTTGCCACGAAGATCCACCGAGACGACGCCGAACCGATCGCGCTGGGGATCGTTGAGTGGCACAAGCAGCTAAATCCAGCTGGCGAAAGCACGGTGGTCTTCCGTGATAGTGCTTTCGCAGACGATGTTGCCAAGACCAATCTTGCTGCGATCCTCCAACAGTACGGTCTCGAAAACGTTCGAAGCCTGTAAATTCGCGAAAACACCTAACCGCCTTTAAGACGAATCTGATGAAACTGCATTTTGAACCAAACCTAGATTACCAACATTCTGCCATTGAAGCAGTGTGCGATTTATTTCGCGGACAGGAGATTTGCCGAACAGAGTTCACCGTTACTGTGGATTACGGCAAGCAGATCTCTTTGACCGGTCTGGAGAGCGATCTGGGAATCGGAAACCGATTGACCTTGCTCGATGATGAGCTGCTGACAAACCTCAATGAGGTGCAACTCCGAAATGGACTTGCCCCATCGCCGACCCTCGAATCTGGCGATTTCACCGTAGAGATGGAAACCGGAACCGGTAAGACTTACGTTTACCTGCGGACCGTTTTCGAGCTCAATCGCCGTTTTGGATTCACTAAGTTCGTGATTGTCGTTCCCTCGATCGCTATTAAGGAAGGGGTGTACAAATCACTTCAGATCACCGAGGAGCATTTCCGTAGTCTGTATGCGAATGTTCCATTCGAATTCTTTTTGTATGACTCAAGCAAACTTGGCCAGGTTAGAACCTTTGCAACCAGCCCAAGCATCCAGGTCATGGTCGTCACGGTTGGAGCGATCAACAAGAAAGATGTCAACAACCTTTACAAAGACAGTGAAAAGACCGGCGGTGAGAAGCCGATCGATCTGATTCGCGCGACTCGCCCGATCATCATTGTCGATGAGCCACAGAGCGTGGACGGGGGCCTGCAAGGGAGTGGCAAGGAGGCGCTCAGCATGATGAATCCACTATGCACGCTGAGATACTCGGCAACTCATGCGAACAAGCATCACATGGTTTATCGGCTTGATGCCGTAGATGCGTACGAACGCAAACTGGTGAAACAAATCGAAGTTGCATCCGCCATCGTTGAAGGAGGTTTCAACAAGCCTTACGTGCGACTGCTTTCAGTCACCAACAAACGCAATGTGATTTCTGCGAAAGTCGAATTGGATGTGGAGACAGCTGCAGGAGTCCGCAGGCAAGAGGTTACTGTCCAAGCTGGTGACGACCTGGAAGAAACAACTCGACGAGCGATCTATTCCAACATTCGTGTTGGCGAAATCAAAGTCCGCAAGGGACAGGAATTTGTCGAGCTGAGGATTCCTGGTGGAGAGCTTTTTCTCAAGCTTGGGCAGTCGCACGGTGATGTGGATCCGTTGGCGCTGAAAAGAGAGATGATCCGACGCACGATCAAGGAGCATCTGGAAAAAGAAAAACGACTGGGACCTCAAGGAATCAAGGTTCTGAGCTTGTTTTTCATCGATTCGGTCGAGAAGTACCGAAAGTACGAAGGCGACAGGGCGGTGAAAGGCGAGTATGCGACGATCTTCGAAGAGGAATACCGACGGTTAGCCAAGCATCCCGATTACCAGATGCTGTTCGAGGGTATGGATATCCAGACGGCAGCAGAAGATGTTCACAATGGCTATTTCTCTATCGACAAAAAGGGTGGCTGGACGGACACCGAGGAGAACAATCAAACGAATCGCGATAACGCAGAGCGTGCGTACAACCTCATCATGAAGGACAAAGAGCGGCTTTTGAGCAAAGACACGCCTCTCAAGTTTATCTTTTCCCACTCTGCTTTACGCGAAGGCTGGGACAATCCCAATGTGTTCCAAATTTGCGCACTCCGAGAGATCGGCACGGAACGCGAACGCCGGCAAACCATCGGACGAGGGCTGCGCCTCTGTGTAAATCAGCATGGACAACGATTGAGAGGGTTTGATATCAATACCCTCACCGTCGTGGCAACAGAGAGCTACGAGCAATTTGCCGAAAACCTTCAAAAGGAAATCGAAGCTGATACTGGGATTCGTTTCGGCATAGTCGAGGAACATCAATTCTCCGCGATTACGCAAAAAGACGAGAATGGTGCTTCGGTAACGATCGGATTCGACGCATCAAAAGCGATCACTGAGCATCTAAAGAACGAAGGCTACATCGATAACCGAGGAAAGATCCAGGAGTCACTGAAGAAAGCTCTTCTTGATGAATCGCTTGTTCTCCCGGACGAGTTCAAGCAACACCGCAAAGCCATCGTCGCAATTTTAGGAAAGCTTGCAGGCAAGCTAAACATAAAGAACGCAGACGAGCGGAAGCAGGTTCGTACTCGAAGAGCTGTTCTTGACAGTGAGGAGTTTCGGTCACTTTGGAATCGCATCAAACACAAGACGACTTACCGAGTTCAGTTCGACAACGAAAAGTTGATCACTCAGTGCATCGAAGCCCTCAAGAAATGTCCACCGATTCCAAAGGCTAGGCTGCAATGGAGAAAAGCCGACCTAGCCATCGGGCGAGCGGGCGTGGAAGCAATTGAGGGCGATCATTCATTGCCCGTAATCCTCGACGAAAGCGACATTCCGCTTCCTGATTTGTTGACTGATCTTCAGGACAAGACCCAACTCACTCGGAGAAGTATCGTCCGAATTTTGATCGACAGTGGACGCCTGGACGACTTCAAGAAGAATCCGCAGCAGTTCATCGAGCTAGCGGCCCAATCGATCCACCGAGCAAAGCGACTCGCCATTGTGGACGGGATCAAGTATCAGAGATTAGGAGACGACCAATACTACGCCCAGGAGCTATTTGAAACGGAGGAATTGACCGGCTACATGAAGAACATGGTCGAAGCCAATAAGTCAGTTCACGAGCAGGTGATCTACGATTCCGACACCGAAGCAAACTTTGCCCGAGACCTAGAGAAAAACGAAGCGATCAAGGTTTATGCCAAGTTGCCCGGATGGTTTAAAGTTCCAACCCCGCTTGGTTCCTACAACCCGGACTGGGCGGTCCTTGTCGAGAAAGACGGATCGGAGAGATTGTTCTTTGTCGTAGAAACAAAGAGCAGCCTCTTCGATGATGACTTGCGAGACAAAGAAGGTGCCAAGATTGACTGTGGCAAAGCCCACTTCGAAGTTTTGAGTGTCGGCGAGTCCCCTGCTCGATTCAAACGAGCAGCAAAAGTCGATGATTTGTTTGTGGATATTTAGTTGACGACGATCGTCGAATCAAACAGTACTCATAAGACCATATTGCCACCATGCATTGATGGTGACAATATGGGATAGTTCAGAATCCTTCAAAATTCATCTGGGAAATGACTCGCTGAAAGCATAGGGCTTTACGCGACATGTAATCCATGAATTGCAGATGAAAATCATGGTTGATTTTCTTTCCATATCCCATCGTTCCGGAAACGAAAATCATGATTTTTGGAATCAAGTTCGACTCATCGTGTTGGTCGATTCGAACAAGTTCCTCGGCTTGCAACAGACGAAGCTCGCCGTCGATATCCGGCCATCTACAAATCCTCCGTAGTTTGTCATGATTGATGAACAACGGATCTACCGAGTCGTGTCTCTCCAATAGTAGAGCCAAGAATTCCCGTGTTATCCTTGGTAGGCGGGACAAGCGAACTGCAAATGCGAGTAAGTCTTCACGAGCTTCTTCGAGGGATTGAGAGTAACGAGTGTTTTCTTGCTTTTGAAAAACCCAGTAGGTACGGCAATCACCAAGAATTGGATTTTGGTGTTTTTCGATATAGTCTATGATCTCCGTTGAATATTTGCCCTCGGCTGTAGGGATTTCTAGTTCAATCTTAACACGCGCAACTTCGGCGGTAATGTAGTCAGTCAAAAGTTTCAATCGATCAAGCGGAAGATCGATCATGTATTTACAAAGATCAAAGACATCCATGATGTCCGCCTCTTTAAATCTACACCTCTCTGTAAGATCTTTGTCCAATTCGTAACTGCTTTGCTTTTTTCCAATAATGAACACGCGAATTGATTCGTATTTGCTTAGCTGGTCAGCGGTTATTTTTTCCAGGGTTTCGTTTACCTTTTTTGATGTCTTAGTGGAAGTGATTTGAAAAGCGATTTTTGTGGACTCGTCGCCTAGGTCAAGTCCTGGGCTATTGGTTCGATCCACATTAAGGTTTCTTAGCGAAATCCCTAAGCATTGATTCAGCATGTGCTGAAAGAATGTTTCCAAATGACGATTGAGGTCTGTTAGTCCCAATTTGGTCCGAGTTTCAACCTGGTGGGAGATCGCGCTGAGTTCGTCAATTATTTGACCAATGAGGTGGCCGCTGGTGATCATCACTTTTCTCCGACAAGTTCTTATGAGTAAAAATGCGATCCGCGAGAGAAACGCACGACAACGATTCAGAATTGGATGCTTGAGCAATTGCTCACCAAGGATTGGTAAGAAATCTTCTAGGTTTTCGACCAAGTTTTGAAACAAATCGATCTGAAGTTTTTCCCATTTTCCTTCTTGGTGTGACCAGAGGTGTCACGACCCCTCTTGAGAATGCTAGTAATCTACGACTTTTTTGTTTGTAACGATTGCAGGGGTAACCATGAACCACAGCTTTAACTCGCACCGGATTCGGTGCATCTCGATCATCGGGGGATTCCTCGATGGAACCAAGTTCGAATTGGCCGATGGCCTGAATTGCTTTATCGGAGCCCGCGGAGCCGGCAAAACGACGATGCTCGAGTTCGTCCGCTACGCGCTGGACGCTCTTCCAAGCCGCGAAGAACAGCCAACCGAACGCAGGCGTATTGAATCTCTCGTGGAAAAGAACCTCGCTGGGGGACGCGTTGAGGTCACGATCGAAACCAAAGATGGGATGCAGTACATCGTCAGTCGATCTTCGTGCGACGAACCGATCGTCCTGACCATCGATCGGCAACCGACGGACATTTCGTTCAAGACCGGCATGGTCTTCGGCGCAGACATCTACTCCCAGAACGAAGTCGAAACGATCGCCGACTGCAAATCCTCCCAACTGGCGCTCTTGGACAAATTCCAAGCCGATTCGATCGCCGAGATCGAATCTCGGATCGATCATATCACCAGTCAATTAGCGGCCAACGCAAACCAAATCGTCCCGGTCCAGCAACGGATCGCAGCTTTGACGGACGAACTGGCCACGTTGGCTAGCGTCGAAGAAAAGCTGGCTCGATTCGGTGCCGCTGGTGGCCAAGACGCTGCGACGATCAACAAGGCGCACACGCTTAAAGCTCTTCGCGACCGTGAACACCGAATTGCTCGCTCGGGATACCAAGCCCTCGTGCAATACAAGGACGAACTCGAAGGCTGCAAAGGTCGGCTGGTCCAAAGCTCCGCTTCGCTTCTGGATCGCGAAGTTGCCACAGGTCCCAACGGTCAAATGGTCCAAGATCTCTTGAACGTCGTGAGCCAATGTGGAGTGGCGATCGATCTTTTGCTCCAAGATGCGAAGGGGAAAATCAGCGATGCGATCAACCAAGTCACCGCGATGGGGACTCGATTGACAACGACCCATCGCCAACAGGAGATGGAATTCCAGGCACTCATCGAAAAGCACCAAGAGGCACAGGGCCAAGCGGCCGAACGGGCCAAGCTGGAACGATTGCGCAACGAACTTCTAGCGAAACAACGGCAAAAGCAGCAACACATCGAGCAGCTTGGAAACCTCGAATCGAGCCGCCAGAATTTGATCCGGCAATTATCGGAACAGCGCGACGAGCGATTCGCGGTCCGTGAAGCGATCGTCAAAAACATCAACTCGAACCTCGCCCCAGCGATCCGAGTAAGCATTTCCCAAAATGGCAATCCGGAGCGTTACCAACGGATACTTGAAGATGGACTCAAAACCGCTCGCGTCAAACACGGGATCGTGGCCCAAAAGATTGTCGATGCGTTTGTCCCTTGGGATTTGGTCGTCGCGCTGCGCCGTCGTGACTCCGGGGTACTGATCGAACGAGCGGAACTCAATCCGGACCAAGCCGAGAAGGTGGTAACGGCGATGGCAAACTCGTCGGTGCTATTTGAACTCGAAACGGTCGAACTGATGGATCTGCCAACGATCGAACTTAAGGATGGGGAGACCTACAAAGAATCACTGTCGCTATCGACGGGCCAGAAGTGCACCACCGTGCTACCGCTGCTGTTGCTCGAAAGCGCCAATCCCTTGTTGGTCGACCAGCCCGAAGACAATCTCGACAACCGGTTCATTTCCGAAGCGGTCGTCGAAGCGATCCTCAAGATGAAATCCCGTCGGCAGATGATCTTTGTGACCCACAATCCGAACATTCCGGTCCTTGGCGACGCTGAACGAGTCTTTGTGCTCGATTCCGATGGTGCCATGGCACGCAAGGCGAACGAAGGGACGGTCGATGAGTGCAAACGGGAGATCGTCAATTTGCTCGAAGGTGGCGAGAACGCTTTCAAGGTAAGGAAGTGTCGTTATGCGTACTGAAGCGACTGTCGAAAGCTCCGAGGCGAGCTTGCGCGAGGCGTTTCAGCAACTCCAAGGGGGATCCAACGCGATCCCGTGGTGGGAACGTCGCAACCTGGCCCAATCGATGAGCGAGAGCTTTGTGGTCGGCACCGCTTCCGAAACGGCATTCCTGCTAGTGAATCACTTGGCCAAGGATCCGAAATGGGAAGTCCGCGTAACGATCGCCGAGTTGCTGCCGGTACTGCCGGAGGCGGACTCAAAACGACTCACTGAGTTGCTCCTGGCCGATTCGAACACGTATGTGCGTCGGGCGGCCGAGCGAGCGATCGAACGTCGCAAGCGAGATCTGCGTGTAGCAGGCAAGGCACGCAAGTCAGCCGATCAGGTTTCAGCGCAGTTACAAGCCATCGAGGACGAGTTCGGTAAAACCGCAGCCACCAAATCGCTGCGGATGGCTGAGCGGTATACCGAGATGCTCGTCGCATCGTTCGTCCATGATCTGCGAAGCATCATGACCCACTTGCAAGTCAACTGCTATTCGCTGATCGAGGAAGTGATTGCCGACGCAGGGAGCCAAGCCAAACGGTATGGAGTCCGGGTCCGCAATGATCTGCAATTGCTCGAATCATCCGTCGAAGACATGGTCACTTTTACGCGACCGGTCCCCACGGAGCGATTGCCGGAGCGTTTGGCGGTCTTGGTCGCCGAGGCGCTAGAACTGACGCGCGATAGCGTACGCAAAGCCAAGCTGGACCCGGAACTCGTATCGGTCCAACAAGACGTACCAGAATCGATCGTCGTGCCCCTGGCGCGGCACCAAATCGTGATCGCTCTGGCCAACGTCCTGAAGAACGCCTACGAGGCGTTTCAATGCAAAGGAACGATGCGACCTGGGGCGATCCGGATTGCGGCCTCGACGTGCCATAAATGGATCACGCTGACGATCGAGGACACCGGACAAGGGATCTGCGATGAGGAATTGCGGACTCCGCTGTTGTTGACGCCAGGTCGGCGCAACAAATCGAAACGACATAGCACAGGCTACGGGCTACCGATCGCGGCACGCAACGTAGCGGCACATGGAGGACTTTTACGACTGGAGAGTCGCGAAGATGAGGGAACAACGGTAACGATCCTGTTACCACGAGAAAGTCAGTAGGTAGTCACGATGAAAGCACTTGTGGTTGAAGACGATCCAACGATCGTCGATATGGTCGAGGATGTTTTGTTTTCGTTGGGCCATGAATTCGAGGTGGCAACCAACCAGCATGACGCCCAGCAGCTCTTGCAGAGCATGGATTTTGATTATGTCTTGCTCGATCTTCAGATCCCTGCGAAGGCGAATCGAGGTGGAGCCGACAAGCAGTACGGCATCAATTGCCTAAAAGACATCCAGCGCATGAAAGCACCGAGTCCACCGCCGGTGATCATGATGACAGCCCATTTGGTCGACTACGCCAATCTCTCGGGCGAGCTACAACGCAACGGAGTCCGGGAGTGCATTACCAAGCCCTTCACGAACGCGATTCGCCCACTTTCGGCTGTAATCGAAGGTGTGCTGGAAGACTACGGTCCAAGAGCCAAATCGATCGCAGCACCTAAGCCTTCACCGAGCGCGATCGTGCGTGAGACTCCGGTGATCGAAACCAAGCAATTCGCAGGGGGCGAGTTGGTGTTCAAGCACGACCGGATCACCCTCTGTGGACAGACCATCTTTTACTATTCCAGGTCCAAGCAAACGACACGGATCCTCGAAGCTCTAAACGTCAAGAGTCAAACTGGCACTTGGATCGCCAAGAGCGGTCCGGAACTGGTAAACGAGCTTGGCATTGTATCTGGGCAAAACTCGATCACTTGTTCGATTCGAGCGTTTCGAGACTCGGTGGTCGACCTACTCAAGTCGGAGCTTGGGATTGTCTGCGGGAGGCAAGATGTCATTTCCAGCGGTGGAAGAGGGTACCGATTCGCCGAGTGGATCACGATTCGGGACGCCAGAAAAGGCGACTCCGATCCGACTGAGATCGAGGACACGCCAGCGAGTCGGCGTCAGCGGATCTTGGAATTGCTGGGCGATGGCGGGAAGCTTCGCTCCACCTGCATCGCGACCCACTTGGGGTGCAGCCTCAAGACCGTCAAACGCGAGCTCGAAACCCTCCGCTTGGCCGGAAAGATCGAGTTCATCGGTCCCAACAAAACGGGGACGTATCAGTTGGTGAGAAAATAAAATTTTCGGAGAATGAGCTGGATAAGGGGCGATTGATCTATTGGTTTCGCTGCTTTTCCTGGCTTTGTCCTGCCATCTGGATTGTCGCTAGACGATTCCTTTTCGCCCCAAGATTTCCTGCTACAATTTCGGAAGTAACAAAGTTATTTGGATCAACTGGAGCACGTCATGAGAAAACTACTGGTTTTTGGAAAGGCCGCCAAAGATTACATAGTAACCGATTTTCCGTTTCAGGAGTTCAATCAAAAAATTAAACGAAAAGAAACCAATTCGGTAGGCGAGATTTCTGAATACTGGGGAGGATCCGGACTAAATGTAGCAGCAGCCTCAAGTTTTCCTAGTTTTTCGGCAACTGTTAAAACAGTTTTGTTCACGCAAACCGGAAATCCTGAAGATCCGGATACCATCTCGCTCAAAACGATATGTGAGAGACTGGGTATAAGTCTCGAGAGCATTGAGGAAAGCTATATCCCAAAAATTTGCGTTCTTGTTGAGAGTGGAAGAGATAAAGACAGAACATTTTTGAGTGGTTCAAATGGCGAGATGTCGATAAAAATAAATAAGTTGTTGCCAGCGAAAAGGCAACGCATACTCGAGCACGCTAGAGATGCGTCCGCTGTGGTACTGGCTGGGCTAACACCGGACAATCCGTTCGCATCGATGGAGATGGTGTTGTTACTTAAAGAAATGAAGAAGCAAAACCCTGAGTTGATAATTGCACTGGATCTGATTGCTTCCGATTTCGGTGAGGCACAAGTATTTATTTTTGGCTCTGCCGATTACCTACTTCCTTCGGACGAAGAGTTACCGCTACTGATGAGTTCGGGAAAACCCAAGGATGCTCTGCAAAAAGAACTGGAAAAAGCAGTGATACAACAGGATGTCCGCGTGTTTGACAGAGCTGCAGAGCATATTTTCGAGCGATTTCAAACATTGAAGCTTCTTGGCATCAAACGTGGAAAGGCCGGTTCACGAGTATACAAAAAGATGCAAGGAAATAACGCTCCGCTTCGATTCTGGTCGAGTGAATCTATAGCCGAGGAGAGGATTGTGAAGGACACGACTGGAGCTGGTGACAGTTGGATAGGAGCTTTTATGGCTTCAGAAATAATGAGTCACAACCCCGGACAATCCGCTGCTTGTGGAAATGTAATCGCTCGTTACTGCATTTCGGAGTTGGGAGCTATTGACTGGCGGAATGCGCAGGATGCCAATCATAATTACGATTCATTAGTAAAAATTGTCCCAGGTCAGGTCGGACCAGTAAATTAGCAGAAAATTACTGAAAGGTGCTATGTGCACAATGCACAAAACACACTATCATTTTCCAAGTGTTGGTGGTGTCAAGACCAGAAAAAACTAGAGTCGCGCACGTGCTCTATCGCAACCAAAAGAATTTGGTTTTCCGTTTGAAGGCGTCTTATACCACATCTGCATGTCCGGAGTATGTGAGGATTCGGAAAAATTAACTTTCTGACCCTATAGACCAAAACCATGACCCTACACTCTCTCAGGGGTTTTGGATGTGACCCTATAAATTCGGAACGGGCTAAGAGTCGTGACCCTATGAATCGGGTCGTTGGCTAGAATGTTTGTTTTGCTGCTGCGCTGACGCGCGCGATGCCAGCGCACAACATGTTTTGCGGCGCGCGTCGGATTTTGCGCCGCCTCGTTTTGAAACTTCGGTTTTCCCAGGGATTTCGCGGGTTGTTCGGTTCCTGTCCTGTCCGCTGCAAAACCCTGGTTTTCCCAGGGTTTTTCGCATTTCTGGCCAGTTCCTTTGGCTTTCTGTAGCGCCCATGCAACTCGGTGCATGGCGCCTGCGGCGTTGTATTTCGCGTCGCGCAACCAAAATCGAGTCGTTTTTCGAGTCGCGCGAGTCGCCAAAACACTGGGGTTTTGCATGTCACGGTTTGGCCACGATCCACGCCCGTGGAGGCGGTAGGATT